>MRWG01002023.1_pt1 | contig 11209 bp, 10 predicted proteins | sample 1013341 | NCBI WGS metagenome assembly MRWG01 (sample SAMN06117577, study PRJNA244670) | biofilm metagenome | biome: Water; feature: Cathode Biofilm; material: Biofilm; isolation source: microbial consortium enriched at the cathode of a solar microbial fuel cell | place: USA: District of Columbia ... | reverse complement strand
GGTGGGGGGATGCCGGCGCGGCAAGGGGCGCGGCAAGGGGCGCGCAGACGGCGCCCGCCAGAAGCAACAAACCGAAGAACAAGTGGCCCAGCTTTGGGTGCTGCATCTCGAAACTTCCCTCTTGCGGTGTTTCGTTGAGCGCACCTCCCTAAACGCTGCACTTTTTGCAGTGCACAGTTAAGAATTCTTTAACCACGGCGCTATTTCAAGGAAAAATGCTGCAGCGCAGCAAATCTCCCGCGCGTCCGGCGAATAGCGTTTTCTTGATGCACGGATAGCTGGCCGGCGGGGTGAAACGGTGGTGATAGGCGGCACGCGGCCCTCACCTCTCCTCGCTCGCGACGAAGTCCTCGCGCTTCAGGCGGTGGCGCTGCAGCTTGTCGTAGAGGGTCTTGCGCGACAGGCCGAGGGCCTCGTAGGTGGCCTTGAGGCTGCCGTTCTGGCGGCGCAACTCGGCCTCCAGGATCGCCTTCTCCACCGCCTCCAGGCGCTCCGAAAGGGGTCCCTCGGCGGGGCCCACCGCCGACGCGGACAAGCCGGGCACCACATCCTCCAGGCCCAGCACGAAGCGGTCGGCGGCGTTCCTCAGCTCGCGCACGTTGCCGGGCCAGTCGTAGGACGCGAGCGCCGCCAGCAGCGCGCCCTCCAGCTCCGGGATCTCGCGGCGGTAGCGCGCCCGCGCCTCGCGCGCCAGGTGGTGGAACAGCAGCGGGATGTCCTCGCGCCGCTCGCGCAGCGGCGGGATGGCCAGCGAGACCACATTGAGACGGTAGTAGAGGTCCTCGCGGAAACGGCCTTCGCGGCAGGCCTGGGCCAGGTCGGCCTTGCTGGCCGCGACGAAACGGATGTCGAGCGGCACCGGGGTGTTGGAGCCCAGGCGCTCGATCGAGCGCGTCTCGATGGCGCGCAGCAGCTTCACCTGCAGGTCCAACGGCATGGACTCGATCTCGTCCAGCAGCACGGTGCCGCCGTCGGCGAACTCCAGCTTGCCGGTGCGCGCCTTCTGGGCGCCGGTGAAGGCGCCGGCGACGTGGCCGAAGAGCTCGCTCTCGATGATGTCGGCGGGCACGGCGCCGCAGTTGATGGCGACGAAGGGGCCTTTGCCGCGCGCACCGAAATCGTGCAGGGCGCGGGCCACGACCTCCTTGCCGCTGCCGGTCTCCCCCACCACCAGCACGTCGGCGTCGGTGTCGGCCAGGGCCTTCACCTGGCCGCGCAGCCGCTCCATGGCGGCGCTGCGGCCGACCAGGCGCGCCTCCAGCCCGGCGCGGCTTTCCTCCAGCTCCTGGCGCAGGACGCGGTTCTCCAGCACCAGACGGCGGGTCTGCAGCGCCCGCGCCACGACGCTGGCCAGGTGCGAGGTGTCGAAGGGCTTCTCGATGAAGTCGTAGGCGCCGGCGCGCATGGCCTCCACCGCCAGGGGCACGTCGCCGTGGCCGGTCACCAGCACCACCGGCAGGGCCGGGTCGATCTCCAGCGCCCGGCGCAGCAGGGCGAGGCCGTCCATGTCCGGCATCTTGATGTCGGTGACCAGCACGCCGTAGAGGGAGCGGCTGAGGCGCGCCTCGGCCTGGCGCGCCGCGGCGAAGCAGGTGGTCTTGTGGCCGCAGAGCTCCAGGCCCTGCTGCACCGCATGGCGCAGGGATTCCTCGTCGTCGACGAAGAGAACCTGGCCTTCCTCCATGCTCACGCCGTTTCCTTCAGGGCCGCGGCCGGCAGCAGCGGCAGGTCGATGATGAAGACCGCCCCGCCCCCGGGGTGGTTCTCGGCGCGCAGGGTGCCGTCGAAGTCCTTCATAATGTTGTAGGAGATGGAAAGCCCCAGGCCGAGCCCCTCACCTACTTCCTTGGTGGTGAAGAAGGGATCGAAGATGCGCCCGATCTGCCCGGCGGGAATGCCGGGCCCATGGTCGCGCAGGGTGATCGTCACCCGCTCGCCGGCCCCGCCTCCCGTTTGGGCTACCGTGATCTCCAGCTTCGGCGCCGCCTGGCCCTGCATGGCGTCGAGGGCGTTGGAGACGAGGTTCAGGATCACCGACTGCAGGCGCACCCGCCCGGCCCGCACCGTCAGGCTGCTGTCGGGCAGGTCGAGCGAGACCTCGGCGCCGGCCCGCTCCAGCCGGATGCGCAGGAAGTCCAGGGTGTCGTCCAGCACCTCCGCCAGCACCACGGGGCGGAGTTCGCTGCGCGGCTTGCGCGCGAAGGTCATGAGGTGCTTGCTGATCTCGGCCATGCGCGCGGTCAGGTCCTTGATGAGCTTCAGGTTGCCGCAGGCCTCAGCCTCGCGGTTGCGCTCGATGAGAAGCTGGGCGTTGTCGGCGTAGGAACGGATGGCCGCCAGCGGCTGGTTGAACTCGTGGCTGAGGGCCGCCGACATCTGGCCCAGGGCCGCCAGCTTGCCGGCCTGGATCAGGTCGTCCTGGGCCTGGCGCAGCTCGGCCTCCGCCGCCTGGCGCTCGGCGATCTCACGCTCCAGCTGGACGTTGGCCTCGGTCAGGTCGGCGGTGCGCTCCTCGACCCGGTGCTCCAGTTCCACCGAGGCACGGCGCTGGTACTCGATGCGCTCGATGAAGCGGCTGCGGCGCTGCAGGATGAGGGTGGCGATCAAGAGGGTGATGGCGCAGGCCAGCGCCGCCACCACCATGGCCGTCACGGTCTGGGAGCGCGCCAGCTGGGTCGAGGCCAGGACGTGCAGGGTCCAGCCCGCCTCCGGCATCGCCTCGTCGATCATGATGTATTCGGCTCCGGCCTCCGGCGCCGCCGCGCCGGTGAAGGTGAGCAGCTGCGCCCCGGTGGAACCGAGGTCGCGGTGTTCCAACTCCAGCGGGCGCAGGTCCGCCGACTCGTAGCGCCGGTTCTCGGCGATGGCCTTCAGCGCCGCTTCGTCGAGGGGCGCCAGGCTGCGGAAGCGCCAGTCCGGCTGGCTGGCGATGAAGATGACGCCGTAGGGGTCGGTGACGATGACGTCTTCCTCGCTGGCGGTCCAGGCGGCCTCGATATCGTCCAGGCTGACCTTCACCACCACCGCGCCCAGCGCCTCGCCGTTATCGGTGACCCGCGAGGCGAAGTAGTAGCCGCGCTTGCCGGAGGTGGTGCCCAGCGCGAAGTAGCGCCCCAGGCGCCCTTCCATGGCCTGCTGGAAGTAGGGCCGGTAGCTGAAGTTGTGGCCGACGAAGGGGCGCTCGCTGTCCCAGTTGCTGGCGGCGAAGGTCATGCCCTGGGCGTCCATGAGGTAGGTGTCCTCGGCGCCGGTCAGGTCGTTGATGGTCGCCGTCAGCAGGTTGGCGCGCGCCTGGGCTGCCGGGTCGCCGACCCGGCGGAACAGCGCCACCACGTCGCCGTTCAGGGCCAGAAGGCGCGGCACCGCCTGGTACTTGGCCAGGGCGCCGGAGAGGTTGCTGGCATAGAGGTCCAGCTTCGCCGCCGCGCGGGCGCGGGTCTGCTCCAGGAACAGGTCCTCGGCCCAGGTCCGGGTCAGCAGGACGACCAGCGCACAGGCGGCCAGCGCCAGGCCGATCTGCAGGGCCAGGCGCAGCCGGCCGCCGCCGGCGGCCCGGTCAGCTCTTGAAGAGAGAGTCGGCACCGCTCAGGTAGCTCTTCTTGGCGGCGATCTTCGCGCGCACGCGTTCGGCCTCGGCCTCCAGCTCGGCGAGGTATTCCTCCAGCTCGTCGACGCCCAGGCTTTCCAGGTCCTTGGGCTTGGGTTGCTGCTTGCGCGGCTCCAGGTCATCCACATCCATGGGTCACAGCCTCCCTTTTTCCCAGTTTTCCGCCGGTCTTGCCATCAGACCAGCGGCGCCCAGGGGCCGCCCGGCCCCTTTTCATTTTCCCGGCGGCACTATACTAACTCCCCCTAGTACCCACTATCAGGATTAGGTGCATCATCAGATCATCTTTTCGCCCGCACCCGCTAGGAGCCGCGCGCCGCGCGATGTGGTGCATCGGGCAAGCGCGGCGACGCGGTGGGCGCGGAGCGAAAAGTGACCCTGCGGGCGGTCGGGGGCGGCCCGTGGGTGTCGTCGCGCCGGCTTGCCGATGCCCCACATCGCCTGCGCCGCCGCTCCTAGCCACGGGACGCCCCCGGCCGTCTTATGACGCACCTAATCCTGATAGTGGGTACTTAAGAAGGCGATTCATCCCCCACACCGCAAGACCTTAAAGCAAGGAGCCGCCCCCATGAGCCAGAGCCTGCCCGCAAGCATGAAGGTGATCGAGATCAGCGAGGCCGGCGGTCCGGAGGTCCTGAAGCCGGCCGAGCGGCCGGTCCCCCAGCCGGGCGAGGGCGAAGTGCTGATCAAGGTGGCCGCGGCCGGCGTCAACCGCCCGGACTGCCTGCAGCGCCAGGGCAGCTATCCGCCGCCGCCGGGCGCCTCCGACATCCCCGGCCTGGAGATCGCCGGCGAGATCGTCGCCCTGGGCGCCGGCGTCTCCGATTTGAAAGTCGGCGACAAGGTCTGCGCCCTGGTGACCGGCGGCGGCTATGCCGAGTACTGCCCGGCCCCGGCGCCCCAGTGCCTGCCGATCCCCAAGGGCTACTCCCTGGAGCAGGCGGCGGCCTTGCCGGAGACCTTCTTCACCGTCTGGGTCAACGTCTTCGACCGCTCGGCGCTCAAGCCCGGCGAGAGCTTCCTGGTGCACGGCGGCACCTCGGGCATCGGCACCACGGCGATCCAGCTGGCCAAGGCCTTCGGCTGCACGGTCTTCGCCACCGCCGGCTCGCCGGAGAAGGTGAAGGCCTGCGAGGAGCTGGGCGCCGACCGCGCCATCAACTACCGCGAGGAGGACTTCGTCGAGGTGATCAAGGAGGTGACCGGCGGCAAGGGCGTCGACGTCATCCTGGACATGGTGGGCGGCAGCTACATCCCCCGTGACATCAAGGCCATGGCCCCGGACGGGCGGTTGAGCTTCATTGCCTTCCTGGGCGGGCCCAAGGCGGAGGTCAACTTTGCCGCCGTGATGATGAAGCGCCTGACCATCACCGGCTCCACCCTGCGCGCCCGCCCGGTGGCGGTGAAGGCCGCCCTCGCCGAGGCCCTGAAGGCGAAGGCCTGGCCCCTGCTGGAGGCCGGGAAGATCGCCCCGGTCATGGCCGCCAGCTTCCCCCTGGCCGAGGCCGCCAAGGCCCACGAGCTGATGGAATCTTCCAGCCACATCGGCAAGATCGTCCTGACGCTGGACTGAAAAATCCCCAGGATTCCGCGCCTCAGCGGCGTCCCGGGGAACCCCAGGGAGAAATTCGCGGCAAACCCCCGGCCTGAGCTTTATTCCGGCTTGGCTGGGCCCTATATTGGGGGTATTCCCACGTCGGCATGAATAACGTGCCGCCGGCCGGGCGCAGGGAACTGCCGCCGGTCGGAAGGAAGGAGGATTATCTGATGTCACTACCGCTCATGCCGAAGGCGACGGCCGTCTGGCTGATCGACAATACCGGCCTGACCTTCGAGCAGGTTGCCGATTTCTGCGGCTTGCATGCCCTGGAAGTGCAGGGCATCGCCGACGGCGAGGTGGCCGTGGGGATCCAGGGCATGGACCCGATCACCAGCGGCGAACTGACCCGCGAGGAGATCCAGCGCTGCGAGGGCGACCCCTCCGCGCGGCTGGTCATGGCCAAGACCACCCTGCCGCAGCCGTCCAAGCGCACCAAGGGCCCGCGCTACACGCCGGTGGCCAAGCGCCAGGACAAGCCCGACGGCATCGCCTGGCTGGTGCGCCATCACCCGGAGCTGAAAGATTCCCAGATCGCCCGCCTGATCGGCACCACCAAGACCACTATCCAGGCGGTGCGCGAGCGCACCCACTGGAACTCGCCGAACATCCGCCCGCGCGACCCGGTCCTGCTGGGCCTGTGCAGCCAGGGCGACCTCAACGTCGCGGTGGAGAAGGCCCGCAAGGCTGCGGAGAAGGCCGGCATCACCCTGCCCAAGCCGGAGTACGAGCAGGAAGAGGCCCCCGCGCCCGAGCCCGCCGAGCCTTCGGACAACCCCTTCTCGCTGGAGAACTTCGGCCTGCCCAAGGGCAACGACTGACGCCCGCCTCCAAGCGGAGCCAAACCGAACCGAAAACCCCTCGCGCCGCCTGGCCGAGGGGTTTTTCGTTTCCGGCCCCTCTTTGTCCACCACGACGCCGTACCGCTTCCGCGTGCGTTGCGCCCCGGCGGGGCTTGCTGCACCATAGCGGCCGGGGCGCAGCACAGGCGGGACGAAAGAATGAAAGACCTGGCCGAGCGGGTACTGACGCGGTTACCCGCCTACCTGCCCGATCTGGCCGCCATGGTCGCCCATCCCAAGCGCACCATCATCGCCCGCAGCAGCGGCGCCGACGACGATCTGCGCAACGCCCTTATTTTCGTTGCCTTGACCGTCGGCCTCGGATTCCTGCTGCAGGCCCCGACCCTGCCGGCGGAGATCGACTTCATCGAGACGGCTGCCGCCATGGCGGCCTTCAAGGTGGTTGCCATCCTGCTGTTCTCCGCCATCGTCCATGGACTCTTCCGCCTTCTGCGCGGCGGCGCCACTTACCTGCGCACGCTGACCGCTTACATCTACATGGTCTCCCCGCTCTATCTGGCGCTGGTGGTGCTGTCCCTCATCGGGCAGGGACTGCTGCGCGCCTACGACCCGGAGCTGGGCCTGGAGGCGCGCCGCAATCCGCTTTACTTCGTGGAGAACCCGGAGGCCTTCACCGCCTTCCAGGACCAGGAACCGCTCCTCGCGGGCGCCGTGACGGCGGTGAACACCGTTGGGAACCTTGCGACACTGGTGTGGTTCATCGTCTGCCTCGGCGCCTTCCGCGCGATACACGACGTCTCCAGGCGACGTTCGGCCCTCGCCGGCTTCCTCATCATCCTGGCCTGGTGGCCCTACGCCTTCATCATCCTGTTTCTCGCCATCGGCATGTTCGGCCGCATGGCCCCGCCGCTGACTTGAGCGGCGGGGCCATGCGGCCGACCTTAGCTTCCCGGTGTGAAGGTCACGGTGATGGTGTCCGCCGGGCGCTTCCAGCCCGCCACCAGGATGTTGGCGAAGCTGAGGTCGTCGTCGTCGGAGCTGCAGAAGAAATTGACGTGGATGTCATCGCTGTCGTTGCTCTGGGCGACGATCTGGTGCGGGAAGTTGCCGCCGGCAAGCGGTGCCTCGCTATCGCCGTTGCGGCGCGACGGCGTTCCCATGATGTCGGTCGCCTCGTAGACGCCGGGCCCGTCGGTCGGCCCCAGCAAATTGCCGCTGCGGATATAGAAGCGGTCGCCGTCGATCTCCAGGTGGTTGATGGTGAAGGCCTCGAAGCCGGTTAGCGGCACGCCCGGCACCGTCGTGCCGAAGACGATGCTGGTGACCACGAACTCGCCCTCGGCGCCGTCGCTGTCGATGACAACCTCCGCCGTCGATGTCCCCTGCCCCGCGCTGTCGCAAAGCCCGCCGGGGATGACCACCTTGAAGGGCACCACCTGGGCGTCGATCTTGGCATTGATCGTCTGCAAGCCATTGATGACAGCGGCCTGCGCCTGGGCCGGCGCCGGCGCCACAAGCGCGGCCGTGAGGGCCAGGACCAGGCCGCCGGCCGCGGCGGCCGCAAATTGAAGTCTGGACATTATTCGTCTCTCCCACAGTGATAGGCTGACCTCAGCCGAAGGCCGCGACTTTAGGCGCGCGGGAGAGCCGCCCCTTGTGGCGCATCGCACAGGCAGGACCGCGCTTTGGAGGTAACGGGCCGGCGCGGAAGAGGGCAGCGCCGCGACCGGTTGGTTCAGTCCGCCGTCGCGGCGAGGACGCCGGCGATTTCCGCCGCCGCGGCCTGCAGGGCCGGCACCAGAGAGGTCGCGGCCGCGGCGGCCGGCAGCACGCTCTTCAGGAACAGCACGTTCATGGCGGCAATCGCCCTGCCCTCGGCAAGGACCGGCACGCCGACCGCCGAGATCTGGTGGCGATACTCCAGGCGCGAGTAGTCGTCGTGCATGGTGGCATAGCCGCGGGCGCGGACCCGGGCGAAGGCGGCCTTGGCCCGGCGCGGGTCACGGAACAGCTCGTTCCAGGGCGCCGCCTCCCCGGCCTCACAGGCCAGCACCGCCGCGCGCTCCTCGGGGCCGGTGAAGGCCAGGTAGGCGAGCCCCAGACTGGTCGCCAGGATCGGCGCCCGGTAACCGGGGTGCCGGTTCACGAGCAGCGGGCCGGCCTCGCGCGAGGTCTCCACCACCAGCATGGCGTCGCGGTCGAAGATCGCCAGGTCCGAGGGCCAGCCGATGTCATTGCGGAACCGCGCGAGCAGCGGCGCGACGAGACGCCCGACGGCGCGGTGCCGGTCGTAGCCGGCGGAGAGCAGCAGCGTCTTGCCGGTGACCTCGTAGCGGGCCACCTCGTCGTCCCGGCAGACATAGCCCGCCGCCATCAGGGTCTCCAACATGCGCACGATGGTCGCCTTGTCGAGCGCGGTTTCCCGGTGCAGCTCACCGACGGTGGCCTGCCCCCGCAGCCGGTTGACAGCGGCCAGGACCTCCAGGCTGCGCAGCACGGCGTTGACGGGCTTATAGGACGCCTTGGCTTCTCTCACCCGACGACACCCTCCTTCCTGAGCGCCGCGATCTGCGCCGCAGTCATCTCAAGCAGGCCGGAGAGGACGCCGTCGCTGTCGGCGCCCAGGTCCGGCGGGGCAAGAGTGTAGGCCGCGGGCGTGCCGCTCAGCTTGGGGGGAAAGGCGACCGAGCGGATCTCGCCGCCCGCGCCGTCCGGCAGGGTGACGACGAGGCCGCGGGCCTCCGCCTGGGGATCGCTGAAGACGTCGGGGATCTCGTTGATCGGCCCGCAGGGCACCGTGACTCTTTCCAGCAGGGCGATGGCCTCGTCGCGCGTGTATCCGGCCAGCAGTTCGATGAGCGTCGCGTCCAGGCTTTCACGGTTGGTCACCCGGTCGGCGCAGGTCCGGTAGCGCGGATCGTCGGCCAGCGCCTCGGCGCCCAGCGCCCGGCAGAGGCGCCGGAACTGCCCGTCGTTGCCGACGGCGATGATGATGTGGCCGTCGCTGACCGGATAGGGGCGGTAGGGCACCACGCTCGGATGGTTGTTGCCGAGACGCCCGGGCCGCGTGCCGCCGACCAGCCAGTTGGCGGCCTGGTTGGCCAGCATCGCGGCCTGGGAGTCGAAGAGCGCGCAGTCGATGTGCTGGCCCTCGCCGGTGTCGCGCCGATGGTTGAGCGCTGCCAGGATCGACACGACGGCGTACATGCCGGTGAAGAGGTCGCTCACCGCGACACCGACCTTCATGGGCCCGCCGCCGGGCTCGCCATCCGGAATGCCGGTGATGCTCATCAGGCCGGCCATGCCCTGGATCAGGAAGTCGTAGCCGCTGCGGTGGGCGTAGGGGCCGGTCTGGCCGAAGCCGGTGATCGAGCAATAGATCAGGCCCGGGTTCTCCGCGCTGAGGCCGGCGTAGTCGAGCCCGTACTTCGCCAGGCCGCCGACCTTGAAGTTCTCGATCACCACGTCGCAGCGCCGGGCGAGATCGCGGATCAGCGCCGCCCCTGCCGGCTTCGAGAAGTCCACCGCAAGGGAGCGCTTGTTGCGGTTGCAGGCCGTGAAATAGGCGGCGTCGGCTTTCCCCTCCCCCTCGCGCGGCACGAAGGGCGGGCCCCACTGCCGGGTGTCGTCGCCGCCTTGCGGGTTCTCCACCTTGATCACTTCCGCGCCCAGGTCGCCCAGAATCTGCGCCGCCCAGGGCCCGGCGAGGATGCGACTCAGGTCCAGCACCCGAATGCCCTGCAGTGCGCCCCGGCCCGGCCCCGCCTGTTCCGTCGCCTCACCCGCCGCCATGCCGCCACCCGCCGTTTCAATTGTTGAAATGATATTTCATTTACAGACTAACACCGATCGGTCACGGTGCAAGGGCGGGCATGCAGGCGGAGGGAGCCGGGCGCAATGGATTTCACTTTGAGCGAGGAGCAGCGGGCGCTGCAGGAGAGCGTCCGCAGGTTCGCAACAGCCGAGCTGCTGCATGCCGCTTTGGACATTGAGCGCAACGACGAAGCGCCGGGCCCGGAGATCCTGAAACGCTTCGCCGAGATGGGCCTGCTGGGCGTGAACCTGCCCACGGCTTACGGCGGCCAGGGCCTCAGTCACCTGGACGCGGTGCTGGTGCTGGAGGAAATGGCGAAGATCTCGCCGGCGCTGGCCTTCCCGATCTTCGAGTCCTGCTTCGGCCCGGTGCTGGCCATCGCCCACTTCGCGGGGGAGCCGCTGAAGCAACGGATCCTCCCCAAGGTCTGCCGCGGCGAGACCATCGTCGCGGTGGCGATGTCGGAGCCGGCGGCGGGCAGCGCGCTGACCGACCTCTCCACTCGGGCGGACGTCGAGGGGGAGGAAATCGTCCTCAACGGCACCAAGCGCTGGTGCTCCGGCGGCGGGCACTCTCAGGCCTATGTCGTCTATGCCCGCATGTCCGACGACCCCGGTGCCAAGGGAATCGGCGCGGTGCTGGTGGAGAAGGACCGGGCGGGGGTTTCCTTCGGCGCGCCCGAGCGCCACATGGGCCTGCGCGGCATCCCCAGCGCCGACATCTACTTCGACAAGGTGCGCGTGCCGCTGGAAAACCGCATCGTGCCGGCCGGTGGCTTCCGCCGGCTCATGGAGGCTTTCGACCTGGAGCGCTGCGGCAACACCACCATGTGCCTGGCCATCGCCCAGTCGGCCCTCGACTACGTCCTGGATTACGTTCAGGAACGCCGGCAGTTCGGCAAGCCGGTCATCGATTTCCAGGCCGTGCAGCTGCACCTGGCCGAGATGAAGATGAAGTGTGACGCCGCGCGGCTGCTGCTCTACCGGGCCGTCGTCAACGCTTCGGCCGGACTGCCCTCGGTCGGCGACAGCTCGATCGCCAAGTGCTTCGCCAACGAGATGGTGCGCGAGGTGACGGGCAAGGCGCTGCAGCTCATGGGCGGCTACGGCTATTCCACCGAGTTTCCGCTGGAACAGAAGATGCGCGACGGTTGGGCCTGGGGCATCGCCGGGGGCACCATCGATATCCAGAAGGTGAACATCACCGCCAGCCTCGTCGGCCGCCGCTTCCCGCAGCGCGGTTAGCCCGCCCGGGCCGCGGGGCGCGACGCTGCCCTTGCCCCGATGCCCCCGGCACACTCTCCGGAATTGCTGTTGTCGCCTTCCTTTTCGCTTAACATAAGACAGGTTCCGATCACAGCAGCGGGGGGAAAGCCAATGGCAGACGAC
>MRWG01002022.1_pt1 | contig 11215 bp, 6 predicted proteins | sample 1013341 | NCBI WGS metagenome assembly MRWG01 (sample SAMN06117577, study PRJNA244670) | biofilm metagenome | biome: Water; feature: Cathode Biofilm; material: Biofilm; isolation source: microbial consortium enriched at the cathode of a solar microbial fuel cell | place: USA: District of Columbia ... | reverse complement strand
CCCCTTTGATGGCGGTGCGGCCGCAGACCCCTATGTGGCCAGTTCGGGGGCTTCGAGTTCTGACCTGTGGGGGAATTTTACCGGTAGCTATTCCCACAGTTCCAAAGACCGCAACGCCCTTTGGTCTGCCAAGCTGTCTGTCGCCACGGAATACGATTATTTTTCGATAGGCGCCGGCGGGAGTTATACGCGTTTGTTTAACGAGAAGAACACCGAGGTCTCCCTTACAGCCAACGTATATTTTGATACCTGGAACGCTATTTACCCCTTTGAGCTGCGTCCTTTTGAAGATGGGGGCAGGGGGATCAACGATCCGTTCTTCACCGCCTATCCCATCAGCGGGAATACCAATTACGCCCCTAATTTTAGCGAATTTGGCAGCAAAAACCGGAACTCCTATTCCCTGGGGCTTGGTATTTCGCAGATATTGAGCAAAAATGCACAGGGCAGCCTGCTGGTCGACCTGGTACAGCAGGATGGCTTGCTTTCTACCCCTTTCCAGCGGGTCTATTTTGAAGATGTAGCCGACTCTTTTATCGAGGGTTTCCAACTGGCCGATGACGTAGAGCGCCTGCCCGACAGGCGTTTCAAGGTAGCCCTGGGCGGGCGGCTGAACTATTTTGTAAGCCCGACAATCACGCTGCGCAGCTATTACCGCTATTATTGGGATGACTGGGGGATCGGTTCGCATACGGCCAGCCTGGAGGTGCCTGTCAAGCTAAGCGACGCCTTCACACTTTACCCTTCGTACCGGTACTATACACAGACAGCTGCCGATTACTTTGCGCCCTACGAGGCCCATGTATCCACGGACCCCTTCTATACCTCAGACTACGACCTTTCGCGATACCAGGCCAATCAGTATGGCATAGGATTGAGCTATACCGATATTTTTACGCGCCTCAAACTCTGGAAGTTTGGCCTTAAGAGCATCGACCTTAAAGGCAACTACTACGAACGCGATTCCGGTTTAAGCGCCTATATCATCACCACCGGGTTTAAGTTTGTGATGGATTGAAAAGGAGGTATCGGCTGGCCGTCAAAGTTCCGGGGAGTTCCGGTGTGGCCCGTATTCCATAAGACCTGGTAGTGCAAACCGCAGGGGTGGGAAAAAATAGTTTGTTGTAGATATAACATTTTTACTATAATGTAGTTACATACATAGTGAAAAGGCCCCTTCACATTGCTTATATCAGTTCCATGGTGGTTATAACCTTACTAATCACCACATATCTTGTTTATACCGGCCTGGGTTACTATTCCACGCCCCTGGAAGAACGTTTCTACCATCCTCGCCATAACTGGTTTAAGCCCAGCGGGCTTTACGGACAGGGACTAGGCATCATCGGCACGTTACTGATCTTGATAGGGGTAACCCTATATATTGCGCGGAAGCGCTATAACTTCCTCGGCAAGTATATCCGCCTTAAATACCTGCTTGAATTTCATATTTTCCTCTGTACCCTTGGGCCCATCCTGATACTGTTCCATACCGCGTTTAAATTCGGGGGCATTGTTTCGGTAGCATTTTGGAGCATGGTGGCGGTGGTCCTGAGTGGCGTGGTGGGCAGGTTCATCTATAACCAAATCCCCAGGACCATCGAAGGGCGGGCACTGAGTTTGAATGAACTGGATGACATGAAAGTCAACCTGGCCGAAGTCCTGGAAAAGCGATTTAGCCTGGCCACCAACACCATTGAAATCGTCACAGATATTATGCGCAGTGAAAATGCCATTGCCAATTCAAAAAAATTGGAATATCTGAAAAGGACCCTTGACCGCAATGAACTCCCAAAAAAAGACCGGAAAGCAATCCTGAGCCTGGTCAGGAAGGAAATCCAACTCTCCCATAAAATAGCCCGCTTGCAAAAAATGCAGCAGCTATTCAAATATTGGCACGTAGCCCATATGCCATTTGCCTTAATCATGTTAATTGTGGTAGTCATCCATGTGGCGGTCACAGTTGCCTTTGGATATAAATGGATCTTCTGATGGACGAATTACTCCTGGAACAGCTTTTGGTATATGGCACGCTCTTCCTCATTTGCGGCCTTACCGTATCCCTGTACCTGCGCAAAAAAAACAGGAAATCTACAGAAACCAGACAAAAAGTGGATCTGGCCAAGGCAGAAGGGTTGTTTGAGCCGGTTTCCCTGCACCCATATATAGACCTCAACACGTGCATTGGGAGTGGCGCCTGCATCACCGCCTGCCCGGAAAAGGATATCCTGGGTATTGTTGACGGTGTGGCGACCGTGATCAACACCTCCAATTGCGTGGGCCATGGCGCTTGCTTTCACGCGTGCCCGGTGGAGGCCATTTCGCTGCGGATAGGTACCGAAAGTCGTGGGGTAGACCTCCCACACGTCAGTGAGGAATACGAAACCAACATCAAGGGGATGTATATCGCCGGAGAGTTGGGGGGTATGGGCCTTATCAAAAACAGTGTGGAACAGGGGCAACAGGCGGTTGCCAATATCGTGAAGCACAAAAAGCCTTCCAAGGAAGGGATATTGGACCTGGTGATCATCGGTGCAGGTCCCGCCGGAATCTCTGCCAGCCTCGCGGCAAAAAAATACGGGCTCAGTTCCATTACCCTGGAGCAGGATTCGCTTGGGGGTACGGTATTTACCTTCCCAAGGTCCAAAATTGTCATGACCGCCCCCATGGACCTACCGCTCTACGGCAAGGCGAAATTATTTGACACCTCCAAAGACGAACTCCTGGAATTATGGCATAAGGTCATTTCTGAATACGAACTGGAGATCCTGGAACAAACCAAAGTAGAACGAATTACCCCCCTGGAAAATGATGTTTTCAAAATACTGACGAATGCAGGTCAGGAATTTCTGTGCCACCAGGTGTTATTGTCCATAGGACGTCGCGGGACACCAAGAAAATTGGGGATTCCCGGGGAAGATACCGGGAAGGTGGCCTATCGGCTCCTGGAACCGGAACAGATTCAAGGAAAAAAGATCATGGTCGTTGGAGGCGGGGATTCGGCAATTGAATCAGCGCTGCTGCTCAAAGACCAGAACGAAGTAGTCCTCTCTTATCGAAAAGAACAATTCTCCCGCCTTAAACCCAAAAACCGGGAAAAAATTGAAAAAGCGGCAGCCGATAAGACCATTGAAGTGCTTTTTAATTCTAACTTAGTGTCTATCCATGAAGGGAGTGTTCTGATCGACGTTGGAGATACCAAGCATACGGAATTGGCCAATGACCTGGTCTACATTTTTGCGGGAGGCGAATTGCCCACCAGTTTTCTTCAAAATGCCGGGGTAAAGATCACCAGGCGTTTTGGACATATTTTAAAGAAACATAAATAGCGCTTATGTGAAAGCTTTGTCCACCTATATTTATTTCCTGACTTTCCTTATGGCAGGGGTTAGTTTTGGACAGATCTCCCCCGGCGACCTGTCCATGCCGCATGCCAACCTGGAGGGAATGAGCAATTGTACGCTTTGCCATGACCTGGGTGCCAAGGTCTCTGATAAGAAGTGCCTGGAATGCCATACCGAAGTTCAATCACTGATCAACAGGAAAAAAGGGTATCACGCCCAGGGCGCGGTCATAAAAAAGGATTGTTATGAATGCCATAACGAACACCATGGCCGGAACTTTGAATTGATAAGGTTTGACGAAGATGCTTTTAACCACGACCAAACAGGCTATCAACTGGAGGGGAAACACCAGGAGGTAGATTGCCGGGAGTGCCATATTTCGGATAACATCGCCGACAGGGACCTGAAAAAACGCAAAAACACTTTTTTGGGCCTGGACGAGGAATGCCTGTCCTGCCACGATGACTACCACCAGCAAACGCTTGCTTCAGATTGCCTGGAATGCCACGAAATGGAAGGCTTTGCCAGCGCCCCCAAATTTGTACATAACGAAACCGATTTCGCGTTGAAGGGCGCCCATGAAACGCTGGACTGCACCGACTGCCATAAGGTAACCACACGCAACGGCAGGGAATTCCAGGAATTTGCCAATGTAGCATTTAACGACTGTGTTTCCTGTCATGAGGACCCGCACGGCGGAAAAATACAGGGCAGTTGTACCCAATGCCATACAGAATCCTCTTTTGGTGATTTCAGGGGTAAAGGGCGTTTTGATCACCGCGTTACCAGCTTTGAACTGAAAGGAAAACATGCTTCAATTGATTGTTTTAGTTGCCACAGGGCAGACCCCGATCCCATGCGGGTCTTTCAGGACCAGCCACGGGTAGAAGAGCGGCAATGCGTCTCATGCCATACAGATGTACACGACGGGGCCTATGGCAATGATTGTGTGAAATGCCACAGGGAAACCAGTTTTTTATCGCTCCGTTCCATGGATTTCTTTGATCATACCAAAACAGACTATCCCCTCCAGGGAAAACACAGCATGGTGGATTGCCGCCAGTGCCATACCCAGCGCTTCTCTACACCTATAGATTTTTCGGCTTGTTCCAACTGTCACCAGGACTACCACGAGGGCGAATTCCGCCGGGCGGGCGGGACGCCGGACTGCGCGGAATGTCATTCCCTGGAAAATGGTTTCGATTACAGCCTATACACCCTGGAACAACACCGGGAAAGCAGGTTCCCGCTGGAAGGCGCCCATACGGCCACCCCTTGTTATGCCTGCCACGTAAGCGAGGAAAAGCAGCGCTGGACCTTCAGGGAGCTGGGAACAGGCTGTGCCGATTGCCATTCCGACATACACCAAGGGTTTATCAATGAAAAATATTATCCGGGAGATGACTGCGCCGTATGCCATGGCAACGATGCCTGGACCTCTGTATCCTTTGATCATGACCAAACCCAGTGGCCACTGGACGGCAAACACCGGGAAGTTTCTTGCAGGGAATGTCATTTCAACGAAATAAAGGGCAACGTGCCGGGTGGTACTCAGAAATTTGCTACATTGAGTACGGATTGTGCAGATTGCCATGAAAATATCCATGGGGAAACCTTCGCAATCCAGGGGGTAACAGATTGCGCGAGGTGCCATGTGACTGAAAGTTGGTTTCCCAAACGATTCGATCACAACCGCACGAATTTTCCCCTTGAGGGAAAGCATGCGAAAATCGCCTGCAGCGCATGTCATGAAGTTACATCCCCTGGCGGGGAAACAGAGGTTATCTATAAATTAGGTAAATTCAGATGTATCGACTGCCACTTGTAATCGCGATTCTCTTTTGTTCACTGCCCATCCTGGGGCAATCACCCCATGGGAGTGACCTTAAAATGGATTGCGTGAAATGTCACGATCCTTCGGGATGGAGCATGGATTACCAGTCGTTGCAATTTGACCACAATACCACAGAATTTCCTCTGGAAGGAACCCATGCGCAGACAGATTGCAAACTATGCCATAGCAGCCTGGTATTCAACGAGGCCCCCATGGAATGTATTTCCTGTCATACAGATTTGCACAGCCAGTCTGTAGGAAACGATTGCATGCGATGCCATACATCGGAAACCTGGTTGGTAGACAACATCCCTGAATTACATGAAGAAAACGGCTTTCCCCTGGTAGGGGCCCATGGAAACCTAAGTTGTGTGGAATGCCATACTTCCGAGACGAACCTCCGGTTCGACCGCCTGGGCAATGACTGTATCAGTTGCCACCAGGATGACTACGCGGCAACCCAAAACCCCAACCACCAGTTGGCGGGATTTTCCACAGACTGTACGGAATGCCACAACCCCCTTGGATTTGGGTGGGATGCTGAAAACATCAACCACGACTTCTTTCCCCTTACCCTGGGGCACGACATTCAGGATTGCAGCCGATGCCACACCACAGGTAACTTTTCGGATGCCTCACCGGAATGTATAAGTTGCCACCAAAATGATTATGCCGGGACGCAAAACCCCAACCACCAGAATAGTGGCTTCTCAACAGATTGTGCTGCCTGCCATAGTACCAATCCCGGTTGGACGCCCGCGGTGATCAACCACGATTTCTTTCCCCTCACCCAGGGGCACGATATCCAGGATTGCAGCCGGTGCCATCTGACAGCCAATTATGCCGAAACCTCCCCGGATTGCGTGAACTGCCACCGGGACGACTATGATCAAACCAACGACCCGAACCATTTGGCCGCCAATTTCCCCACCGATTGTGCCGCCTGCCATACCACCGACCCGGGTTGGATGCCTGCGACATTTGACCATGACGGGCAGTATTTCCCCATTTACAGCGGGAAACACCGGGAAGCCTGGAGTGCCTGTGTAGACTGCCATACCAACCCCAACAACTACGCCGATTTTAGCTGCTTTACCTGCCATGGACAAGCTGAGACCAACAATGACCATAGCGAAGTAAACGGATATGAGTATGTAAGTGCTGCTTGTTTGCAATGCCATCCCGATGGCACTAACTAAGGATATGAAATTTGCCATTGGACTTGTGATTCTTTTTTTGACGGTTACCTGCGAGGTACAAAGCCAGGAGGACCGACAGCATGTAACCGGGCAGGTGACATTCCTAACCACTTCCAATATCTATGTGAGATTTGACGATACCACCCCCATTAAAATTGGCGACAGCCTGAAGATCAGCCCCGGGGGCATCGCTTGCCTTGTAGTCAAAAGCAAGTCATCCACTTCCTGCGTTTGCGCGGCAGTAGGTGACTGCGAAATTGAAAAAGGCGACGATGTTATTTATGCCTATGTCCCCCTGAAAGACTCCGGGGAACCCGAAAACACGGTACTGGATGAGGGCCCGCTTGAAAAAGACCCTGCACAGGCCATATTGCTGCCCGAAAAACCCCCGGAAGAATTGTCGTATAAGGAACAGCTGCGCGGCAGCCTTGCGGGGTCCAGTTACCACTTACTCAACAGTGACAGGGAAGACCGGCACCAGTTTATGGCACGCCTTGCCCTAAATGCACAGCATATTAACGAATCCCGATATTCTTTTGACACCTACCTTACATATCGCCAGCTCCTGGAAGATAACGCAAGTAACAACCTCCCGGAAAACCACTATTTCCGGGTTTACAACCTAAATGTACGAATGGATGCCACCCCCAGCCCGGCGTTTACCCTGGGAAGGGCCATAAATCCCAAGGCGTCCTCCCTGGGGGCCATAGATGGCCTTCAGGCCGAAAAATACCTGGGCAATGCCTTTCTGGGCGCGATCATCGGCTTCCGGCCCGATATTCTTGACTACGGGTTTAACCGGGAACAATTGCAATATGGAGGCTATGTCGGCCTGATCACGGAAGGATCGGATTCGCGTTCTGAAACCACCCTGGGTTTTATGGAACAGAGGGGACGGGCTGATATTGACAGGCGCTACGCCTACCTGCAGCATTCGAGCAACCTCTGGACAGACCTGAACCTGTTTGCCGTTGCCGAATTGGACCTTTTCAGCAAAGTGGCCTACACCACCAGCATCGATCCCAGGCTGACCAATCTATATGTATCGGCACGCTACCGGGTGAGTAGAAAATTCAACCTGGCCCTTTCCTATGATTCCCGGAAACAAATCCTGTACTATGAAACATTTCAATCCGAGATTGAACGCCTCCTCGATGAGGACCTTGCCCGTCAAGGGCTTCGCGCCCGGCTGAACCTGCGCCCATTCAAAAATATCTATGCCGGGCTGAGTTACGCAAAACGGTTCCAAAGCGACAACCAGAACTCATCAAACAATATACACGGTTTTATTACTTTTTCACGCCTGCCGGCCACTGGCGGCCGGGCATCGCTATCCTACAACCGCAATACATCGAATTACCTGGAAAGCAATATCGGATCGTTCCGGTACTCCAGGGATCTGGTAGAAAACAAGCTTTATGGGGATTTGTATTACCGTTTTGTACATTACCAATATAACAACCTCAGGGACCCCCTGGAACAGCACTATATGGGTACCAACCTGACCTACCATATCAACCGGAACCTGTTATTGAGTATCTCCGGGGAATATACCACCTATAACGAAGAAAACAATTATCGCATTTATACGAGGATCGTACAGCGCATTAATAGTCAATAAGAACCATGAAATACCCACACAACAATTATCGAGTTTTTGGAATGCTTCTGGGGTTGATGCTGGTGGCTTGCCATGACGGCCCCAGGGTTATAGCCCCCTCCAAAGAGGGTCCTACAACGGAGGGCAATAGTATATTCACCCCAAATCCGGCAACCAGGGTCACCCCTGCCCCGGGCGAGGATGCCTTTAGTCAGGAATTGCACAGGGTGGTGGTACAACAGACCCTTCCAACGGAGCGCTATGTGTACCTCCTGGTATCCGAAGGAAACAGGAAATTCTGGATTGCCGCGCGAAAACAGGAAATAAAAACCGGGGAAACCTATTTTTACCGGGGAGGGCTCCTAAAAACACATTTTGAGAGCAAGGAATACCAAAAAGTCTTTGATACCATGTACCTGGTCACCAACCTGGTCCCTGAAGACCATTCAAGGCATCTGACAGGGCAAAAGACTACCCCTGCGGCCCCTGTGGCCGGGCCCACCACCAAAGTAGACATCCCCACCCATACCGAAAAAATAGTCACCCACAAAGGGATCGTGCGTATTGCAGAACTGGTTCGGGACCCCGGGAAATACGAAGGGCATACCATACAGGTCAGCGGAACCTGCGTGAAAATCAATCCGAATATAATGGAGCGGAACTGGATACACCTTCGGGATGGTAGCCAGGATGATTACGACCTGGTCATTACCTCATCGGGTTTTGTGCCCGAAGGAAGCAAGGTAACTATGAAGGGAGTCGTACACCTCAACCGGGATTTTGGTGCCGGGTACAGGTATGATCTCATCCTTGAAGAAGGGGTTATCCTGCAATAAGTTCAGGAAATCACCGGGAACTTCCTCTTTTTACGATAGGCAAGACTGCTGACAAGCAGGACGGCAATGACCATTGCATATACCCAACCTGGGATGGGTACCGGGTCTCCCGTGGCATAGGAATGAAGGCCGGAAAGGTAATAATTTACCCCATAATAGGTCATGATCACCGAAGCCAACCCGAATATGGTAGCCAGGTTATAGGCGAAAAGCCCGTTGATTTTTGGTATGAGGCGCATATGAAGGATGAAGGCATATACCAGAATAGTGACCAGGGCCCAGGTCTCCTTGGCGTCCCAACCCCAGTAACGGCCCCAGGATTCATTGGCCCAAACACCGCCCAAATAGGTGCCTATGCTCACCATAAACAAGCCTCCGATCAAGGTGAGTTCACTGATGTATGACATCTCGGTTACCATCCGTTTGATCCGCAATTTATTGGATTCACGCATAAAAACCATGAGGGTCAGGTTGATCAGCCCAATAATAGCCCCCAGCATCAGGAAGCCATAGCTTCCCGCCTCCATGGATACATGTATGGTAAGCCAGTATGATTTGAGAACGGGGACCAAAGGGGTAATCTCAGGGTCCAGGAAACTAAGCGTGGCCACGAACAGGATGGTCCCCGCAAGGACCATAGTGGCTGCCAGACCTCCAAAGGACTTACGCGTAAAAATGAGTCCTGCAAGGGTAGAGGTCCAGGCAATATAGATCATGCTTTCATACCCATTGCTCCAGGGGGCCCTGCCCGATACATACCACCGTAGCCCCAGCCCCAGGCTGTGAATCCCGAAACCAACGACGACCAGGGCGAATAACAGCAGATGCACCCTTTTTAGTCTGATTTCCGGCTTGAATACCGAAAGGAACAAAAAGAACAGGAAACCCATCGCCAAAAGCATATACCAAAAGGCCAGCCTGGTAAAAACCTGCCACTCGTTGAGCAGGATTTCGGCGCGGATCTTGGTTTTAGAAGGCATCAGATCCCCCCCCTTCTCCAGCTGGTAAGCTTTGAGGTCTGCCAGAAGCTGGTTGGCATCGAAATAATTGCCAGAGCTAACCGCTTTGTCCAGGGCAGATTTATAGGCCGTAAAAAAATTCCCAGCAAGCCCGGGATCATGAGCCTGTCCTGCCCCATGGCTATGCCCATGGGTAGAGGACCAGGTATTTCCCGGATCTCCCGGATTAGGCACAATTTTCAGCAAACTACCCGAAAAAGCCATGCTCATGATATTTACACGTTCGTCTATTTTAAGCAATTCCTTTTCATAGGTACCCCGGTCTGTAGGATCCAGCGCATAGATGCGCCGCATTTCGTCCCGGAGTTTATAAGCGCCTTTTTGGTCGAAAAAATCAGCGTATGTGGCGAAAGACCCGGCAACGCTCAGTTTCCTGTGAACATCCGGGTGGTTTCCCAGCTTGATCATTTCCAGGTGGTACCAATCCCGGTTGTTTGCGAACATCCCCAACAAGATCTGATCAGCGTTTAATCCGAACATCTCCTCTTTTCGGGCCAGTTTTCGCATAACTTCCCTGGAGAGGGTATGTACCGGCTTCATCCTCCCGCGGAAATCCTGCACCACCAGTTCACCGAATAACTCCGCATGCGCTTTGTTCACCGCTACTTCGGGAAACTTCAGATCCCCGGTTTGAGACCAGACACCACCCCATGGGGCCATCATGGAAAGGAGCAACAGCAGGGTACCACTATGGGCACGCAGTTTCCTAATCTTCTGGATAAGCTGGTAAAAACGGGTCTTCTTGCTAAAGAACGTCAACAACATCCCGAGGGTCAACAAGGCGTACCCGACATAAGACACCAGGGTGCCCCAAAAATCCCTGTTCACGCTGAGATACGTACCCTGTTCATCCTTGTCAAAAGACGATTGAAAGAAACGGTAGCCTCCATAATTCAGGATATTGTTCATATAGATCCGGTAATCCATGCGGACATTTTCGGAGGTGTCTACCAATGTTACTTCACTGGCATAGGAAGAGGCGCTGTTGGTGCCCGGGTATTTGTCGAGTATGAAATCATTCAACCGGACTTCAAAGGGTACCACCACCTCACGGGCACCATAGGCCATGGTAATTTCTGTATCGCCAAACCCCAGGGTTTCGGTCCTGCCAGGCATCCCCCGTTGTCCAAACAGGTAAGTTCCCTTGGTCTCCCCATCGACCGTGAGGTCGAGCCACACAGCCATAAGGCTTTCATTGGAAACCTTGGGATTATCAGAAACCATCCTAACTTTCCCCTGTTTTCTAAAATCGGAAAACACCACGTTGTTTGTGCCATCGGAATAGAGCGCCCGAAGCGACAAGGGGACATATTTTTCAGAAGGAAACAGGGTGTCTGTCTGTTGCGTGGCCATGACGGTTTGCGTGTAGGTCCGGTTTGCCCG
>MRWG01002021.1_pt1 | contig 11220 bp, 9 predicted proteins | sample 1013341 | NCBI WGS metagenome assembly MRWG01 (sample SAMN06117577, study PRJNA244670) | biofilm metagenome | biome: Water; feature: Cathode Biofilm; material: Biofilm; isolation source: microbial consortium enriched at the cathode of a solar microbial fuel cell | place: USA: District of Columbia ... | reverse complement strand
TCCAGCTGCCAGGTGAAGAACGACTGCTTGTGGACCTGCTGGGTGACCACGCTGGCGATCACCGTGGCGAGCATGACGGCGATGGTCAGCTCGTAGTCGTTGGTGAGCTCGAAGATCATCAGGATGGTGGAGATCGGCGCACCGAGCACCGCGCCGGCGACAGCGCCCATCCCGATCATGGTGTAGGCACCATGGCCTGACGAGAGGTCGGGAAAGGCCTGCGTGGCGATCACCCCGTAGGCACCGCCCACCATGGCCCCAATGAAGAGCGAGGGCGAGAAGACGCCGCCGGCAAAGCCGCTGCCCAGGGAGATCGCCGTGGCCGCGGTCTTGGCAACGATGAGCGCCAGCAGCAGCCACAGGGGATAGCTGTCGGACAGCGCGGCGTCGGTCGCCTCGTAGCCGACGCCCAGAACCTGCGGAAAGGCCAGGGCGATGAGGCCGACCAGCAACCCGGCCATCGCCGGGCGCATCCAGGGCGGCGCCGGAATCTTGGCCACGGTATCCTCGGTGAACATGATCGACCACATGAAGAGGATTGCGGCCAGCGCCGAGACCAGGCCGAGGATGGCGAATGCCGGGAACTCCCAGAACGACACGATGGTCCAATTCTCGGGCAGGATGAAGGCGGGGAAGTCGCCGTAGCGCGCGCGGCTGATCAGCGTGCCGGTGACCGAAGCGATGACGATGGGCGCAAAGGCGGAGAGGGCGTAGTGCCCGACCACCACCTCGAGGGCGAAGAAGGACCCGGCGATGGGCGCGTTGAAGGACGCGGCGACGCCCGCGGCGACGCCGCAGCCGAGCAGCGTGCGCGCCAGTACACGGCCGAGATGAAGGCGCTTGGCCGCCCAGGACCCGAGCGAAGCGCCGAGATGGACCACCGGCCCCTCTCGGCCGACAGAGGCGCCGACACCGATCGAGGCAGCGCTGGCGAGAGCCGCGCGGATTCCGACGGTCAGCGACATGCGCGCGTCGTGAAGGGCCGAAGCCTCGATGACATGGGACACGTTCTGAGGTCGGGCACCCGGCAGCAGGTAGCGGATATAGAGGCCGATGAGCAGGCCACCGGCCGTCGGCACGAGGACCACCTGCCACCACGGCAGCGCGGCCGCCATGGTCGCGACGTTTTCGCCGCTGAAGCCAAAGACGAGCCACTGGATGCCGCCAATGGCGTCGCGGAAGGCAACCGCGGCGCCACCCGCGGCGGCGCCGATCACCACGGCAAGAATCGACAGCACGACCTGGTCGTTGCGCCCGAACCGCAGCAGAGAGACGCGCACCCGCCGCTTGATGGTCCTGGCCCGCATCACGGCCCGCCGCCCTCATCCATGGCGACGCTGGCCGGCGAAGCCGGCCGTCCGGCGAGGTTGGCAGGGCAGGTCATCACTGATCCCAGATCCGAACAATAAGGCGTCGGGCCGGTCCCGCCCGACCAAGCGCCACTATGGGGCAGCGACGCACGACTCCTTCAACAACACTATAACCAGGATTTCGCCCGCAAGTCCTTAACGGCCGCAGGCCCTCGGTCGCCGCGTCCGGGCTAGTTGCAGCGGCCGATGGAATTCTCGGCGCAGACCCGTTTCCCGTCGGTCCAGGTCGCCCCGGAGAGTTTCGCCAGGGTGAAGTCCGCCCCCTCCAGCTTGGCTCCGGTGAGGTTCGCGCCGGAAAGATTGGCCTCGAAGAGACGGGCCCGGCGCAGGTCTGCCGTGGCCAGGTCCGCATTCGAGAGGTTGGCCTTGGTCAGGTCCGCCTCGCGCAGGTCCGCGCCCGGGAAGCTCGCACCGGAAAGGTTGGCGTTGACGAACTTGGCCCGGAAGGCCTTGACCTCGGCGAAGCTGCTGCCCGTCAGATCGGCGCGGAAGAAACTGGCATCGCGCAGCTCCGCGCCGGCCAGGTCGACGCCGCGGAACTCCAGGCGGTCGAAGACACAACGCCGCCAGTTGACCCCGGGGCCGGGCGGATCGGTACAGTCGGCCAGCGCATCGGCGGCCGGAGCCAGGACAACAAGGGCAAGAGCGAGGAGCCAGGGGCGGAGTAACTGCATGGCTCTAGCATCCCCATCGCACCGGCCAGAGCAACGGAAAAGTCGTCCCCCTGAAATGCTCATGTCCCAAGCAGCGGCGGCTTGGTGATCACCCGCCCGGCTTCCGTCGGCAGGGGCAGATCGCGGTGCCCGGCGAAGACTTGGGCGAGGCGCTCGCGGATGTCGGGCGGGAAGAGACTGACCCGGCGGCGCTTGAGGTCGACGTAGAGCGCCAGCCCTTCCATGGTCGCCGAAAGGTAGCCCTCCGCAGCATGATACATATGATGGAAGAACCGCAGCCGCTTGTCGTCGAAGCCGAGCAACTGCGTGGTGATGCGCAGGGGATCGCCCTCGTGCACTTCGCGCTGATAGGTCAGGTGGATGTCGCCGGCAAAGGTGGAGCCAGCGGTCGCCTCGCGATGTGCGGCGTCGAGGCCGACATGGTCGAAAAAGGCATCGGTCGCGTGATCGAAGGCCAGCAGATAGTAGGCCACGTTCATGTGGCCGTTGTAGTCGATCCACTCCGGCAGCACGACCGCACGGTGTCGGTCGAACGGCGCTTCTATCATGCCCAAAACCTCTCCAATTCGCTACACTGCGGGCTCCATGCCGGGGCCAAAGACCGCGGCGGGCCCCGCGCGCCGCACGATAGAGCATTGGCCGCGGCGGTCAAAGCCGCTAGCGTCGCCGCTCGGATCGGCACAATGCAGGGAACAAGATGAGCCGTCTGCTCGCCTTCCTGGGCGGTCACGCCACCTGGGTCCTCTTCGTCGGCGTGTTCCTGGGTCTGGCGCTGCCCTCGCTCTCGACGCTCGCCCGCCCGCTGCTGGCGCCGGCCGTGGCAGTCCTGCTGACGGCGACGCTGGTGCGCATCGACTGGCGTTTCATGCTGAACCATCTACGGCGCCCCTGGTCTGCCGCGGTGATCATCATCTGGCTGTTGATTGGCGCCCCCCTCGCCACCGCCGGTGTCCTCGCGCTGCTGCCTCTGCCGACGAGCCTGACCACCGCGCTGGTGCTGATGGCGGCGGCGCCGCCGATCCTCAGTGCCGCACCCATCGCCATGATGCTGGGGCTGGACGGTGCCCTCGCCCTTGTGGTCGGGCTGATCGCCACCCTGCTGACGCCGCTGACCGTGCCGCCCCTGGCGCTCGCCCTGCTCGGGCTCGAACTCGACATCGGCATCACCGAATTCATGGTCCGCCTCGCCGTCGTCGTCGCCATTGCCCTGGCGGCGGCGCTGGTGATCCGCCGCGCCATCGGCCGCGAACGCCTGCCCCGCCTCAGCCGCCACCTGGACGGCCTCGTCGTCGTCGTGATGCTGGTCTTCGCCGTCGCCATCATGGACGGGGTTACGGCAACCCTTGCCGAACGTCCGACGACGGTGGCGCTGTGGCTGCTGGCCGCCTTCGTCGCCAACCCAGCCTTGCAGATCGCCGGCGCACTCGCCTTCGCCTGGCTCGGACAACGCCGGGCCCTCACCGTCGGACTGGTCTCCGGCAACTGCAATATGGGGCTGCTGCTGGCCGCCTTCCCGCCGGACACGGACACCGACGTGGTGCTCTACTTTGCTGTTGCACAGTTGCCGATGTACATGCTGCCGGCCCTGCTTCTGCCGCTCTACCGGCGCCTGGTCACGCCCGAACCCGATTCGGATTCCCCTTCCATTCGAACAGGTTAGGTGAAGGGCGCCGGGACGCCCGGAGGTGCCGCCCGGCACCCACTTTGCCCACCCATGAATTGATGCATTTATGCAACAGTGGTGCAAAGGGATAGCAGGGCCGTGACCTAGGTCACTAGTCACGCAATCTGCGCTATGATAGGGGAATCGTGGTTAGCAGGGTCGGCTTCGCCGCCATTTGGTCCAGGGATCATTAATAGAATTTCGCTAGATTTCAGTCGCGGTTTCATGCGGTTTGCTCGGAACCTCCGGGGGGCTCTTTGCTGGGCCCGTCATAGACGACCGGCGCACCCGGATCGAAGGCCCTCTCCGCAGCGTCGTGGGCGACCTATCAGGTGCAGTGCCTTTTTCGGGGGTAAGGACTTGTTCAGCGGTAAGGTGAGTTTGTCGGTTCCGCGGTCGTTGCGGCCTCTTCTCGGCGTTGTTGCTCTCTCCGTATTCCTGGCTGCCTGCGCAGCGAACCCGGAAACAGCCGGCCGCCAGCCAGGCGACCCGGAGTTCAGCCAGGTCGCGCAGACGGGCTCGGACGCCTGGGGCGAAAGCGAGTCCGGCGACTTCGGGCCGGAGCCCGACGACAACGACCCGCTCGAAGTGCCCAACCGCATGTTCTTCGCCTTCAACGAGGCGCTCGATTTCATGATCATCCGCCCCGTGGCGGTGACCTACCGTTTCATCGTCCCGACGGGTGTGCGCAACTCCGTGCGCAACTTCCTGCGCAACCTGCGCACCCCGGTGATTCTGGCCAACGATCTGCTGCAGGGCGACCTGGAGCGGGCGGAGATCACCTTCACCCGCTTCTTCATCAATTCCACCATCGGCCTGCTGGGTGTCTTCGATATCGCCGCCGAGTCCGGCTTCGCCTACCATGACGAAGACTTCGGCCAGACCATGGGAACCTACGGTGCCGGCGAGGGTTTCTACCTCGTGCTACCGATTCTTGGACCTTCATCGCTGCGCGACGGCGGCGGCCGTATCGTCGATATCTTCCTCGACCCGCTGACCTACCTCGCACCTCAGGAGGTCGGGCTGGGCCGCGCCGTTGCCACGGGCGTCGACTTCCGCGCGCGCAATATCGAGGAACTGGACGAACTCAAGTCCGACTCGCTCGACTTCTACGCGCGTATCCGATCCCTCTACCGCCAGTTCAGGGAGAATGAAATCAACAACGGCGCGCCTGCGGGCGACTCCCCGAACTTCACCGAGATCCCGGGGCAGAGTTCGTCATCGCTGGAGTGACCGCCATGCGCTGCCGCCATTCAAGAGCCTTCCTCGCACCCTTGCTCATGGTGCTCGCCGTCTGGCTGCCGAGCGCCGCGGCCGCGCTCGACACCAAGCAGGCGGCCGATTTCCTGGAGAATCTCCAGGAGAAGGCCGCCAGCCGCCTGGGCGACACTTCGGTCAGCGAGACCGAGAAAGAGCAACGTTTCCGCGAGCTGTTCAACGAGAACTTCGACGTTCCCGCCATCGGGCGCTTCGTCATCGCCCGCTACTGGCGTGGCGCCTCAGAGGCCGACCAGGCGGCCTTCCTGGAGGTCTTCGAGGACGCCATGGTGCAGCGCTTTTTGCCGCTGCTGGCCGAGAACAGCAGCGAGCGTTTCCAGATCGGCAACGTTACCCCGGACGGCAATTCCGAAAACATGGCGCTGATCGATTCCCGCATTGAACGCCCCGAAGGCGAGCCCTATCGGGTGGCCTGGCGCGTGCGCGAAACGGACGGAAAGTTCAGGATCCTGGATATCGTGGCGGAAGGCGTGAGCATGGCGATCACTCTGCGCTCGGAGTACGGCACGGTACTGAAGAACAACGGCGGCCAACTGCCGCCGCTGACGGAGGCCCTGCGCGAAAAAGTCGAGCGCGGCGCCTTCGCACCGCAGATCAACTAAGTCTCCAAGGAAAATATCTCCGCCGGGGCAGGTCTGCCGTCTGTCCGATCCGCCCTCTAGCGCGTGAGGGGCTTGTACTTGATGCGGTGCGGCTGGTCGGCGGCCGAGCCGAGGCGGCGGTGGCGGTCTTCCTCGTAGGCCTCGTAGTTGCCCTCGAACCAGACCACCTGACTGTCGCCCTCGAAGGCCAGGATATGGGTCGCAATGCGGTCCAGGAACCAGCGGTCATGCGAGGTGACCAGCACGCAGCCGGCAAACTCGGTGATCGCCTCTTCCAGGGAACGCAGCGTGTCGACGTCGAGGTCGTTGGTCGGCTCGTCGAGCAGCAGCACGTTGGCGCTTTCCTTCAGCATCTTGGCCAGGTGCACGCGGTTGCGCTCGCCGCCCGAGAGCTGCGCGACCTTCTTCTGCTGGTCGCTGCCGCGGAAGTTGAAGGCGCCGACGTAGGCGCGCGACTGGACCTGGTGTTTGCCGAGCTGGATCACGTCCAGGCCGCCGGAGAGCTCCTCCCAGACGTTCTTGCTGCCGTCCAGCGAGTCGCGGCTCTGGTCGACATAGCCGAGCTTCACCGTGTCGCCGACGCGCAGGGAGCCGCTGTCCGGCTTCTCCTGGCCGGTGATCATGCGGAACAGGGTGGTCTTGCCGGCGCCGTTCGGCCCGATGATGCCGACGATGGCGCCCGGCGGAATCTTGAAGCTCAGATTGTCGATCAGCAGCTTGTCGCCGAAGGCCTTGGAGAGGTTCTGCGCCTCGATCACCAGGTCGCCGAGACGCGGGCCGGCGGGAATGCTGATGCTGCCGGGCTCCGGCGCCTTGTCGTTGGCCTCGGCCAGCAAGGTCTCATAGGCCTGCACGCGGGCCTTGGACTTGGCCTGGCGCGCACGCGGGCTCTGGCGGATCCATTCCAGCTCCTGCTTCAGCACGCGCTGGCGGCCGGACTCTGTCTTCTCTTCCAGGCTCAGGCGCTTTTCCTTCTGCTCCAGCCAGGAGGAGTAGTTGCCTTCGAAGGGCAGGCCGCGGCCGCGGTCCAGTTCCAGGATCCAGCCCGCCACGTTGTCGAGGAAGTAGCGATCGTGGGTCACCGCCACCACGGTGCCGGGATACTCCTCGAGATAGCGCTCCAGCCAGGCGACGGACTCGGCGTCGAGGTGGTTGGTGGGCTCGTCCAGCAGCAGCATATCCGGCTTCTGCAGCAGCAGCTGGCAAAGCGCCACGCGGCGGCGCTCGCCGCCTGAAAGCTTGGTCACGTCGGCATCGCCCGGCGGGCAGCGCAGGGCGTCCATGGCGATCTCGACCTTGCGGTCCAGGTCCCAGGCGTCGACGGCGTCGATCTTCTCCTGCAGCTCGGCCTGCTCGGTGATCAGCTTGTCCATCTCGTCGGGATCGGCGTCGGCGAAGGCATTGCTGACTTCCTCGAAGCGGTCGAGCAGCGCCTTGGTCTCGGCGACACCAATGAAGACGTTGCCGGCGACGTCCTTGTCCGGATCCAGCTGCGGCTCCTGCGGCAGATAGCCGATCTTGATGCCCTCGGCCGGGCGCGCTTCGCCGTTGATCTCCGTGTCGATCCCCGCCATCACCTTCATCAGCGTCGACTTGCCGGCGCCGTTCAGGCCCAGCACACCGATCTTGGCGCCGGGCAGGAAGAACAGGCGGATGTCCTTCAGGACCTGTTTGCCCCCCGGGTAGGTCTTGGAGACACCGTCCATCTGGTAGACGTACTGGTAGGAAGCCATGGAAACTCCGGCGCTGGATAAGGTGGTCGTTTGGGTCGGATAGAGGGGGTGCCCCGATCAGGCAGCCCCGGGCGCGGTTTTTAGCCTATCGCCCGGTTCCGTGCAATGCGGCCCGGGACACGGCCCCTGCCTGGCGCCTTGGCAGCACGATGCAGAAACGCGCCCCGCCGCCGGGGGCCGGCTCGACCCAGATGCGGCCGCCGAAATGTTCGACGATCTGGCGCGAGATCGTCAGCCCCAGGCCGGTGCCGCGGGGCTTGTCGGTGAGGTTGGTGCTGGCCTGCTGGAACTTCTCGAAAATCAACTGGCGGTTCTCGGGCGGCACGCCGCGGCCATTATCGGCCACGGAAATCTGCAAGCCCTCCGGCCGGCTCTCGGCGGTGACCACCACCTGCCCGGCCTTCTCGGCGCAGAACTTGGCGGCGTTCGACAACAGGTTCACCAGAACCTGGATCAGGCGGTCGCGGTCGGCATAGACCGTCGGCAACTCACGGGCGATCTGCACCTCCAGGCGCGAGGCGCGTTCGGCGAAGAGCGCGGAGGTGATGGCGATGGCCTCCTCCACCACCTCGCGCGGATCCAGTGACTCCATCTCCCAGTCGAGGCTGCCCGCCTCCATCTTGGCGAGATCGAGGATCTGGTTGATGAGGCGGGTGAGGCGTTCGCTCTCCTTCACGATGACAGCCAGGAACTTACGGCGGTCGCCGACACCGAGATCCGGATTGTCGAAGAGGATTTCACTGAAGGAACGGATCGAGGTCAGCGGCGTGCGCAGTTCGTGGCTCACCGTCGAGAGGAACTCGTCCTTCATGCGGTCGAGTTCCTGGAGGCGCGCGTTGGCGCCGCGCAACTCGGCGGTCAGCGCCTCCAGTTCGCGCGACTTCTGTTCCAGGCCGTGGCTGTACTCGATGACCTGGGAGGTCTCCTCCAGGATCTCCATGACCTCCTCGATGCCGAGCACCTCGCCCTTGGCGACGGAAGCGACCATGACGCGCGAGGAAGCGGCACCGATGGCGCCGGCGAGCAGGCGCTCCGCGTAGCTCACCAGGCCCGGGTCGGCCTCGCGCAGCTTGGTCACATTGACGCCGTGGATGCGCCCGTAGTCGGAGAAGGCCCGCTCGGCGCGGCCCGGTCCGATGAAGCGCGCCACCAGGTTCTTGAGGTCCGGCACCGTGGCCGAGCCGCGCCAGAAGTGGGAGCCGCTCTGCGCCCCCGAGTGCCGGAAAACATCGACGAAGAGCACCGCCTGGATGCGCTCGATGGCACTCTGGCGGGCGAGCAGGGAAACCAGCACGTAGCCGCCGATATTGGCCAGCATGCTCCAGAACATGGCGTGCGACAGGCTGTCGAGACCCTGCAGGCCGAACAGCGCGTAGGGCCGCAGCAGTTCGATCCCCAGCGGGCCGGACTCGATGAAGGAGGTCGGCAGCCAGCCGGGCCGCGCGAAGGACGGCAGCAGCAGGGTGTAGCCCCAGGTGACGAAACCGAGGGTGAGGCCCGCCAGGGCGCCCAGACGCGAGCCGCCCTTCCAGAAAATCCCGCCGATGATGGCCGGGGCGAACTGCGCCGCCGCCGCGAAGGACACCAGGCCGATGGTGACCAGCGCCTCGGGCTGGCCGATGAAGCGGAAATAGGCGAAGGACAGCAGCAGTATGAAAATGATGGCGCCGCGGCGGATGCGCAGCAGCAGCCTGGAGAGGTCGCCGCGCTCGGTCATGCGCAGCCAGGATATGCGGATAAGGGCCGGCATGATCAGGTCGTTGCAGATCATGGTCGACAGCGCGATGGCGGCAACGATGACCATGCCGGTTGCCGCGGAGAGGCCGCCGATGAAGGCGAGCAGCGCCAGCCCCTCGGCCTGCTCCTTCATGGGGATGGTGAGCACGAAGGTATCCGCGTCGACCAGGCCGGCGGGAAAATGCAGCAGGCCGCTGACCGCGATGGGCAGCACGAAGATGTTGATCACCAGCATATAGAGCGGGAACAGCCAGACCGCGCGAGCCAGGTGGCGCTCGTTCACGTTCTCCACCACGGTGACCTGGAACTGCCGCGGCAGGCAGATGATGGCCGCCATGGAAAGCAGCGTCAGGGTGATCCACTGCAGGTAGCTGCCGCCGGAGTCGATGTAGAAGAGCTGCGATACCGCCGCGTCGGCGGCCGCCCGGTTGAAGAGGTCGGCAAAGCCGTCGTTGACTCCGAAGGTGACGAAAAAACCGACCGCCAGGAAGGCGATGAGCTTCACCAGGGATTCGAAGGCGACGGCGGCGACCATGCCCTCGTGGTGTTCCGAGGCGTCGATGTGGCGGGTGCCGAAGAGGATCGCGAAGATTGCCATGACCAGCGCGACCCAGAGCGCGGTGTCGGCCAGCAGCGGGACGTTTTCCTGCAGCGGCATGGCGACAAGGGGATACTGTCGCAGCACGTTGAAGGAGGTCGAGACCGCCTTCAGCTGCAGCGAGATGTAAGGAATGATACCGACCACCGCGATGACGGTGACCAGGGCGCCGAGGCTGGTCGACTTGCCGTAGCGCGAGGAGATGAAGTCCGCGATGGAGGTGATGCGGTGCGCCTTGCTGATGCGGATGATCTTGCGGATGACGAACCACCAGAGCAGGAACACCAGCGTCGGCCCGAGGTAGATCGGCAGGAAGTGGATGCCGCCGGAGGCGGCGCGCCCCACCGAACCGTAGAAAGTCCAGGAGGTACAGAAGACGGCGATCGAAAGCGTGTAGATCCAGGGGCTGCGGATGATGCTGCGCCCGGCGTCGGCCCGCTTGTCGGCATAGTAGGCGATGGCGAAAAGCAGGCAGAGGTAGGCGAAAGCAACCGTGAGGATGCCACCGGCGGAGAGCATGGTCAGGGCTCCTCCCGCTCGTTGGGCGCGGCCCCGGGGCCCGGCTCCACGTCCTCTTCCATGGCTTCCGGCAAGGGACCGTGGATGCGCAGCGGCGGCGACTCCTCGTCTTCGATAAGTCCCGAGACGTTGAGCGCGAGCAACGCAATGACGCCGGCCCAGGCGACGAAGATGTAGAGATAGAGCAGCGGGATCCCGAACAGCAGGTCCGGCACGGAGAAGATCGAGAGAACCGGGGGATTGAAGGCCAGCAGCGCCACCACGAAGAGTACCACCGACCATTCGCCGTTGCGGCGCAGGCGCTTCATGGCGGCCCTCTAGCCCGGCGGCAGGCCGAGCAGCGCGCGCGCCCGATCGACCAGATCGCGGGTCGAAAAGGGCTTGGTCACGTAGTCGTCGGCCCCCAGTTCAAGACCCTTGCGGCGGTCCAGTTCGCGACCCTTGGCCGACAGCATCATGATGCGCACACCATCCAGCCGGCGATTGGCACGGATCGCCTTGCAGACATCGTAGCCGTCGCGGCGGGGCAGCATCACGTCGAGAACCACAAGATCCGGCACTTCACTTTCCACCAGCTGCAGGGCGGCCGCGCCGTCGTTCGCGACCCTCACGTCAAAGCCCTCCTGCTTCATCAGAAAGCTTAGGGACTCGACGATATTCGGCTCGTCTTCGACGACAAGGACCCGCTGTGACACCCTGCTCCCTCCCGCTTATGTGCCGGCGGCGCAGCTTCTTGGGAAATCCCGCCGCCCGGTCCGCGGTTTCCGGCCCGATCATAACACGAAGAAAGCGCCGGGCGTCCCCCCTTTGAGACGGCGCTAGTCAGGATGTTCAGCCGCCGCCCCGGCGGCGCGGGTCGGACTTGCACCCTCAGGGGAACCCTGGCTGCCCATCAGCTCTTCGGCCAGGGCCTTGGCGCCGGGATGGTCGACCTTGCCGCTGCCCAGCAACGGCAGCTTGTCGATGGTGAAGATCTGACGCGGCACCATCAGTTCGCTGGCGCCCTCGGCCCGCGCGTGGGCCGAGATTTCCTCGCGCGAGGCCTC
>MRWG01002020.1_pt1 | contig 11222 bp, 8 predicted proteins | sample 1013341 | NCBI WGS metagenome assembly MRWG01 (sample SAMN06117577, study PRJNA244670) | biofilm metagenome | biome: Water; feature: Cathode Biofilm; material: Biofilm; isolation source: microbial consortium enriched at the cathode of a solar microbial fuel cell | place: USA: District of Columbia ... | reverse complement strand
ACCTCATCAATGAATTTGCCGACAATGTCTTAACGGTGGGGGCGCTTACCAGCAATTACGGCTCAGAAATGGTAGCTTCCTTCTCCAACTATGGCGCATTGAACGTAGATATTTTTGCCCCGGGGGGAGAAATCTACTCCACCATGCCCGGAAATAAGTATGAGTTCCAGGGGGGGACCTCTATGGCCGCCCCGGCCATCAGTGGGGTGGCAGCACTGATCCGCTCCTATTTCCCTAAATTGTCCGCGGCCCAGGTAAAGAATATCATCATGCGGTCCGGGCTGACCTCAAAAACAGCCGTGATCCTGTCCGGGGAGGCAGACCATACCGCCTCCTTTAACACGGTTTCGAAGTCGGGGAAAATGGCCAACGCCTACAACGCCCTTATCCTGGCCAGCCAGGTAGCCAACGGAAAAGTAAAAATCTAACCCATGACTATGGAGTACAGAATAAAAGGGGCCCTATGGGTGCTGCTTGCCCTCACGGGCCCCCTCTTTGCCCAAAACAACACCGCCTATTGGCAACAACACGCAGACTACACCATGGAGGTGGCCATGGATGCGGACACCTACCGGTATACGGGTACCCAAAAGCTGGTGTATACCAATAATTCGCCCGATACGCTTGACCGGGTATTTTTCCACATGTATTTCAACGCGTTCCAGCCCGGGAGTGAAATGGACATACGCCTGCAAAACATCAAAGACCCCGACGGGAGGATGGTGGAAGACGGAAAGAGCCGTATCGCCGCGCTCAGTCCGGGGGAAATGGGCTTCCTCCGGGCCGAATCCCTGAGCCAGGATGGACAGCCGCTTACGTACCAACTGGAAGGTACCGTCCTGGTGGTGCCCCTGGCCCAACCCATAGGACCCGGTGCCAGGACTACCTTTGACATGGCCTTTCAGGGGCAGGTGCCCCTGCAAATCCGGCGTTCGGGGAGGAACAATGCCGAAGGGGTGGCGCTTTCCATGAGCCAGTGGTACCCCAAAATAGCCGAATACGACTTTGAAGGCTGGCATGCCGACTCCTACATTGCCCGGGAGTTCCACGGCGTGTGGGCCGATTTTGACGTAAAGCTGACCCTCGACAAGGACTATGTCGTAGGTGGTACGGGCTATCTCCAAAACCCAGAGGAAATTGGCCACGGGTATGAAGCCCCGGGGGGCAAGGTGAAAAAAACCAGGGGCAAAACGCTAACCTGGCATTTCAAAGCCCCCAAAGTACACGATTTCATGTGGGCTGCAGACCCGGATTACATCCACGACACCCTTCAGGTGGAAAACGGCCCTACCCTCCATTTTTTCTACAAAAACAACCCCGAAATCCTGGAAAACTGGAAAAACCTGCAACCCAAAACCGCCGAGGCCATGGGCTTTTTCAGCAGGAATATCGGGCCCTACCCCTATGAGCAATATTCTGTGGTTCAGGGGGTCGATGGCGGCATGGAATACGCCATGAGCACGCTCATTACCGGCGAACGCAAATTTGGCAGCCTGGTAGGGGTCATGGTTCACGAAATGGCACATTCCTGGTTCCAGCATGTGCTCGCGACCGATGAGACCCAACACGAATGGATGGATGAGGGCTTCACCACGTTTATCTCCAGCCTTTGTATGAACGAATTGATGGAGGAAGGTAAATCTAACCCTTTTGAAGACACCTACCGGGGGTATAACGCCCTGGTACGATCGGGCAAAGAACAGCCACAGTCGACCCACGCGGACCGGTATGACCTCAATTTCGCCTATGGGGTTTCTGCCTATAGCAAAGGGGCCATTTTCCTGTCGCAACTGGGCTACGTCATCGGGCAGGAAAACCTTATGAAAACCATACGTCGCTATTACGATACCTTTAAATTCCGCCACCCCACCCCCAATGATTTTATCCGCACTGCCGAGAAAGTCTCCGGCATGCAACTGGGATGGTACCTGACGGATTGGACCAAAACTACCAACACCATAGACTATGGTGTGCGCGATGTGGTGCCAACCGACAGGGGAAGCAGGATTGTGCTCGAACGCATTGGCTTAATGCCCATGCCGGTAGACCTGCTGGTGGTATATGCTGACGGCAGCCAGGAAAGTTTCTACGCCCCCCTGCAGATGATGCGGGGCGAAAAGGAAAACCCCTATCCCAACATCCAGCGGAACGTATTGGCCGATTGGCCCTGGGCCTACCCCACCTATGACATCGAACTGGAACGTCCCGTATCCGATATCAAGGCGGTAGTCCTGGACCCTTCCCAACTCATGGCCGATATAGCCCTGGAAAACAATATCTGGCAGCCCACCCCCTAGGGACATGCCTTCCTGAAATTCCGGAAAATCCCACGATACCAGGAACAATCCTGGTATTCGTGTTTCCGGGCGGTGCGTTCCCGGTTGTTCAGGATGGCGATCTTCCCTTCCAGATAACGGTGGCGGTACCCCAGCAGGTGGAAGAACTGCTTGCTCAGGAAGGGCGTCCAGCGGAGGTTCACCAACAATTTGCCCGGGTTGCCCGGCAGCCGGCTGATGCCCGGTAAAAGCGGCAGCAACCCCTCTAGTTTGACCCTTCGCAATAATTCGGATAAGGCGAGCAGGAACGCAGGGATGCTCCGGATCAGGAAATAGCCGTCTTCGCCTTGCTTTTGGTAAAGCGGCATAAACAGGGTCTCCTCCCTGTCCAGCCTGATGGGTTTTCCGTTGTAGGTAGCCAGCTGGGTCCCCGGGGATACCTTCTGAAAGCTTTGGAATCCCGGAAACATGCTAAAGGAATCCCCAGGTTCCAAAAAATGCCGGTACGTAATCTCATAAAAGCGATGGTATCCCTCCGCTGCCTGCCGTAACTGCCTGAAATGTTCGTCATATCCCGGCACATCGCCGCGATTAAAAGCCCCGGCGCGGACCAGGGCCATCCAGATAAAACTCTCGGCCAGGGTAACGGCCGCTTCTTCCTCGTGCTGCCCGGATTCAAACCCAATGCCCAGATACCCTTTTTCATTCATATAACTAAGCAACGGCCCGTTGAGGTATTCCTCGATCCCCAGGATGACGGGCACCGGAAAGCACTGCGCGAACTTGCGGTTGATCAGTGCATCATTGATCGTGATAAATGGCAGGGTCCTGCTGGAAGTAGTATGCAGGTCTATAAAATAAAAGGGGGGGCGGTGCGTGTCGAGTACCTTCCCGATGTACCGGTGCAGGGCCTGCATCTCGGCCGCCTCTGCCCCGTCCATTGCCGGGGCCCCGTCTAAGGGTGGTGAATGCCACATGCGGTTGAGGTCCGAGGCTATAAAACGCTTCCCTTGCTCCAGGGCCTGCAGGTTCCCAACAAGGCCATATACATTCCCGGCGGGTTGGTGCCCGCCCTGGTTCATTTTCTCAAATACCCGTTGGAGTGCCTTAACCCCGGCGGGCTCATTTCCATGGATTCCCCCGAAAAATACAAGGGTTGGTCCATCTTCACGGCCCAGGAGCTTCCCGATTACACGTTTCTCCTGTACGGTAGCCGCCAATGTTTCTGATAGGGTATCTTTCATGCTATAGGTCATTGGAAGTAATGATGCCCAATAATTTGCGGCCTGCCACTACCGGCAGGCAATGGATATTGTGCTCGTCCATCTTCCTCTTCGCTTCTATAAGGGGGGTGTCCTCCTCCACGGTGATCAACCGGGTTTGCATGAACACGCCAATGGCCTCGCCTGCCATCACCTCCCGCGCGGGGGCCTTTTTCATATCCTGCCATGAGACGATCCCTGAAAGTTCCTGATGATCGTTAAGGATGGGGACATGGTGTATGTTTTTCCACTGCATGATCCTGAAAACCAATTGGGAACTATCGTCTTCCTGGGCCGAGATGATGCGGGTATTCATGATATCACCTACCGTCCTGTGGCCAAGGGCCTCCAGTCCCTCGCCGGGTTCTGGTAAACGCCAGGCGTCTACAGAATACCCTTTTTGCTGCCTGGAATAAGTAGCCGCCGCCAGGACCTTCAGGGCGTCTGGACGGCTATGCGTGCGCCGTAATTTGCGGTAACCCGCTACCTGCCAACGGGATCCGCTCCTGCTGCGGATGCGCTTCTCTATAACCGACAGGTATTTCTCTACATCCACAGGGGAAACCTGCATGCTATACAAGCCCCTGTAGGCCATTGGCAGCAAATGGTTGAGCAGCAAATCTGCGCTTGAAATAATTTGGCCATCCCAATAAAACTGGGCCGCCATCCCGTACCTGGCTGCATTGAAAAAATTGGCTTTGGCATCCCGGAAATCCATTTTTTGGTCAATATCGTCCATGGCGGCGGGCCTTCCCTTCATAATACCCACCCAGAGCATCATGTTGGCGATCTCATCAAGGGTGCTCGGGCCCGAGGGCATGTATCGCGCTTCTATCCGGAGGTGTGGTACCCCGTCATTCTGTCCAAAGCACAACCGGTTCCATTTATACACGGTCCCGTTATGCAGTCCCAGCGCTTTCAGCTTAGGTGCCTTCCCCGAACGCCATTCCTCCAGGCTATTGGTCGCTATATCCGTGGTCAGCAGGCTGCGAAACCGAACGATGGATTCCTTGTAGAAGTCGACCGCTGACCCCGTGGCCCATTCATTGCCAAAGCCAACGCGGGACTCCCTTTCATCCAGGTAGAAGGTGCTTGCGCGGCTATCCACACTTTGGGTAAAAAGTGCGATCCTGGTTTCCTCCCATAGCTCGCGCCCCATCAATAGGGGCGAATTGGCACAGATGGAAAGTACCGGGCCCGCAATGGCCTGGGCCCAGTTATACGCCTGGCGGAATTCTCCCTGGGTAATTTGTAAATGTGTCTGGAAACTGGTATTACAACCCTCGTACAACACCGAATCGTGCTTAAGGTTGATCTCATCTACCCCTTTAATGTGCAGTTCAAAATCATCCTTCCTCATCTCCTTTACCTTCTGGTTGAGGGCCAGGTACCGGGGGATGGGCGTCATATACGACATGTCGAGGTGGCGCTGGGCCAGGGTCGTCAATATCCCGGTGAGCAATGGCTTTACCCCCATCGTTTCCCCGGCTTGCCGGGTCTTTTCCAAAAGGGTGTCGAGTTGCTTGTGCATGCGCGAAAAGCAATCGGCGGTCAGTGGCTGGGGGTCCAAATTGATCTCAAGGTTATACAGCGCGATTTCATGGGTAAAGTGGGGGTCGTCAATTGCTTCCAGCAGCACTTTGGCCCTTGATGTAGGGGTCCAATCGCCCGCTACCAGGCAAAATTCCTGCTCAGCCCCAATATGCATGGTCCCTGAAGCAAAAGCCCCATCGGCAAGCATTTCTTCCAGGGCGTCAATATCATTCATCAACTGCGAGAGGTAACGGAGATTCTCGGACCCCTTTTGTAATTTTTTTACCTTTTGTTCTCCCATAGAAATTGGCATTTTTCGTCAATCGGACGTTGACTGCGGTTTCAAAACGGAAATTTACGCCCCTTTCCCCCTTTGGCCAATGACAGCGATCATGGCGGGAAGCGGCCATATTAATTGCTACTTTTGCGCTCATATGTCTTTCAGGTTTCCAAAAAGAGAAAAGCTCAAAAGCAAAAAGATCATTGAACAGGTTTTCCGTGAAGGCCGAAGCATCACCCGTTACCCCTTGCGGCTCATCTACCTGGAAACCCCCCTCCCCCGCGACACCCCCATACAGGCGGGCGTAACGGTTTCGCGCAGGGCCTTTAAAAAAGCGGTGTCACGAAACCGGATCAAACGACTGATGCGCGAAAGTTACCGTCTTAATAAGGGCCTTGTTTTTAACAACATAGAGGGAAACTTTGCGTTCCTGTTTTTATATCTTGGTAAAGAAATGCCTACTTTTAAAGCACTGGATAAAGGTATGCAGACCCTTTTACAACAATTTAATGCCCGTAAGAACGATGAAGAAAATAGTCAATAAAAAACTTCTGATCCCTGTATTCGCTTTGCTCTTCCTGGTTCTGGGAAGTGGTTTTAAAAGCGATTTTTTCGAAATAGCCAAACAAATTGAGATTTTCACCACCCTGTTCAAGGAACTGAACATGAATTATGTGGATGAGACCAACCCGGCAGAACTGATGGACGCCGCTATCAAGAATATGCTCGACGAGCTGGACCCCTATACCAAATTCCTGAATGAACAGGACGTAGAGGCCTATAAGATCACCAATGCGGGGGAGTATTCCGGGATCGGGGCCATCGTTAGGTCCTACAACCATAAATTACTCATCGTGGAGCCCTACCAGGGGTATCCGGCCGACAAGGCGGGCCTGAAGGCCGGGGACGAGATCATTAAAATAGGCGATATCACCATTGCCGATTTCAAGGATGATGCCAGTGAATTACTGAAAGGGGCGCAGAACACCAGTGTTTCTGTTACCTACCAACGGCAGGGTGAAGTAAGGACCACCACCCTGGAGCGGGCCGCCATCGAGATCGATGCGGTCCCGTATTTTGATATGGTGGATGAGGAAACCGGCTATATCGTGCTTTCCAGGTTCAATGAAAAAGCCTCCGAACAAACCCGGGCTGCCCTGAAGGACCTTAAAGGCCGGGGGGCTACCAAAATGATCCTGGACCTGCGGGGCAACCCCGGGGGCCTGCTTTCTGAGGCGATCAACGTGACCAACCTCTTTGTCCCAAAAGGCGAATTGATCGTGACCACCAGGTCCAAGGTGAAAAAATTCAACCGGGAATACAAGACGCGGAGCCAGGCGGAAGATGAAGAAATCCCGTTGGTCGTCCTGGTTGACGGGGGTAGTGCCTCTGCCAGTGAAATTGTCTCAGGCAGCCTGCAGGACCTGGACCGGGCCGTGGTCGTAGGGGCCCGGAGTTTTGGAAAGGGCCTGGTACAACGGCCGTTGAAACTTACCTATGGCACACAGCTTAAAGTTACCATTTCTCGCTATTATACCCCTTCGGGCCGCTGTATACAGTCCCTGGATTACTGGAACCGGGACGACCAGGGCAACGCGGTCAGGAATACCAGCTTTAACACCTTTAAAACCCGGAATGGAAGAGTGGTGCAGGACGGGGGTGGCGTCATGCCCGATGTGGAGATCATGGCCCTGCGCAGCAACGAACTTACGCGCTCCCTGACCGAAAACCACCTCATTTTCGATTTTGCCACCCAATACTATTATGCCAACCCCCTGGAGGCGATCTCCTCCTTTGAGTTTACGGACAGCGATTACGACGCCTTCAAAAAATTTGTGTCGGGCCGCAACTTTAATTTTGAAACCCGTACCGAAAAAGCCCTGAAAGTGGCAATGGCCAAAGACGACCACGAGATCCTGGGCCCCGGGATAGAAGATAGTTACCAACGGCTGCTGGCCGAGATCAGCAGGAACAAACTACAGGCCCTGGAGACCTACCGGGCCGAAATACAAAAATCCCTGGAAGACGAAATTATTAAACGCTACTTTTACCGGGAAGGCCTTTTTGCACATTACCTCGGCAATGACCAGGCCATCCTGACGGCTACGGCGCTGCTGGCCGATCAGAATAAGTACAAGCATACCCTTAAATAACCGCTGTAGCGATTCTGCCACCAAACAACGAGTACTGTATGACCAATAACTACCAAACGTGGTACCACCCCTATAAACCTGCTTCGGAATTTAACAAGAAGGTTGCCTATTTCAGTATGGAATTCGGCATTCACCAGGCCCTGAAAATATACTCGGGAGGGCTTGGCTTCCTGGCGGGCTCCCATATGCGGTCTGCCCTGGAACTCAAGCAGAACATGATTGGGGTGGGCATGCTATGGAAATACGGGTATTACGATCAGTCCCGTAACCAGGACCAAAGCCTTCAGGTCCAGTTTGTAGAAAAACACTACAGTTACCTGGAGGATACCGGCCTGGAGGTGAGCATCCAAATCAATGACAACCCCTCCGTGAAGGTCCGTGCCTATGTGTTAAAGCCGGAAATTTTTGGCTGTGTCCCCATCTACCTGCTCAGTACGGACGTTGAGGGCAACGACTACCTGTCTCGTACCATTACCCACCATCTATACGACAATAACGTGCAAACGCGTATTGCCCAGAGCATTGTCCTGGGCATTGGTGGCGCGAAGGTCGTGGAAGCCCTGGGCGGGGCAGATATCTACCACCTGAATGAGGGGCACGCCCTGCCCGCATTTTATTACCTGAAAGACCGTGGGGTGAAACGCGACCAGCTGGTTTTTACCACCCATACGCCGGAAAAAGCCGGCAATGCCGAACACGACGGAAATATGCTAAACCATTTTGGGTTTTTTGGAAGGACCCTGAGCGAAAAGGAACTTCACAGGGAAACCACAGAGGGTGGCCTTATCAGCTATACCGTGGCGGCCCTCCGCATGTCCAAACGCGCCAACGCGGTCTCCAAACTGCATTGTACGGTGGCCAGGGAGATGTGGCATGGCTATAAGGGCCTCTGTGAGATCATCCCCATCACCAATGCCCAAAACCGAAGCTTCTGGCAGGATGAAGGCCTGGGGAAAGCCTGGAGCGGAGGGCACCAAAAAGCCTTTACAAAGCGTAAAAAAGCACTGAAATCCATGCTTTTTGAGACGGTCCTGGACCAAACCGGAAAGCGTTTTGACCCCGGGGTGATCACTATTGTCTGGGCGCGCAGGTTTGCACAGTACAAACGGGCAGACCTGATATTGCACGATTTTGAACGATTTGAAAGGTTGATGTCCGCCTCAAAATACCCCGTACAACTGATCTGGGCCGGCAAGCCTTACCCTATGGACCAAGGGGCCATTGACCAGTTTAACCACCTGGTACACCTTACCAAGTACCGCTCCAATATGGCGGTGCTTTTCGGGTACGAAATCCAGTTGTCCCGGCTTCTCAAGACAGGCTCCGATGTCTGGCTCAACACCCCGCGGATTACCAGGGAAGCTTCCGGTACCAGCGGAATGACAGCCGCCATGAACGGTTCGGTCAACCTGTCGGTGAACGATGGATGGATCCCCGAATTTGCAAAAGACGGGGAAAATTGCTTTGTGCTGCCTGAAGCAGACCACCACTGGCCGGAATGGGAACAGGACCGGTTTGACGCTGAAAACCTCTATAAAATACTGGAAGAAAAGGTGCTTCCGGCCTATTACGACCGCCCGGACTACTGGCACCAATTGGTAACGCAGGGGATAGAAGGCGTAATCCCGGAATTTACCAGCCAGCGGATGGCCAGGCAGTACTACAAGGCACTATACCGATAAGCCCCCCAGGCAAACAGGTACTGCACAGTTCAAAAGCACAAACAGCCATGGACGACGCCCTGAAGCAACACTTACGGGAACTCCTGGGGACACCCCTTAAATCCTGCAAAGCCCTGTCCGGGGGCGACATCTCCAGTGCCTACCTGCTGGAAACAGCCACCGATCGGTTTTTTGTCAAGCTCCATTCCGGAAAGCAGTCCCTTGAAATGTTCCGGGCCGAGAAGGAGGGTCTGGAAGCCATCGCCCGTACGGGGCATATCAAGACGCCTGCGGTTTATCATTGCCTCCCCCTGGGGTCAACCTGCCTGCTGCTGATGGAATATATCCCTTCCAAAAACCCTTCCCCCGCGGAAATGCGCCGATTTGGGCAGGCGCTGGCCGCGATGCACCGTACCCCCCTGATCGATTTTGGGTGGGAGAATGACAATTTTATAGGAAGCCTTCCCCAGGGCAATACGGCACATCCCCGCTGGAGTTCCTTTTATGTGCGGGAGCGCCTGCTTCCACAATTAAGGATGGCCGTGCACAGGGGCTTGATGGGACCCAAAGAAATTCCCGGGGGCCCTAAAATGGAAGGGGTGCTCCATGGCCTCTGCGGGCCCGTACAGCCAGCCCTGTTACACGGGGACCTATGGGCCGGGAACTACCTTGTTTCCCCGGAGGGCCTGCCCTGCCTTATTGATCCGGCCGTCTACCGAGGGCATTCAGAGGTCGACCTGGCCATGAGCCGGCTTTTTGGCGGTTTCTCCCCTGAATTCTACCAGGGGTACGACAGCGTTTTGCCGCCTGTAGACGGGCAGGGGGAGCGCAGGGACCTCTATCAGCTCTATTACCTGCTGGTGCACCTCAATTTGTTTGGCAAGGCCTACTATACCGGGGTAAAACAACTGCTTGAAAGGTACTTTGGGAAGCAGGCCACCGGCAGGCAGCGGTCATAAATGTCTTTTTGCCCGCTTCTGCTTTTTACTTACTTTTAAAAAAAACCGGCCTTTATGAAGCATTTCAATTTTACAGCCCGGCTCCGTTGGGTGCTGGCTGTAATGGTGTTGTTTGCCGTATCCGGCTGTGGCGATGCGCCAGAAAGCACCCCTTATACTGCCGACTATACTTCCTGGAAAGACTACCTTGGGGGCCCAGACCGGAACCACTACTCTACCCTCGCGCAGATCAGCCCGGAGAATGTGCACAAGCTTACCGTGGCCTGGCGATACAAAGCCCCGGACGCGGGGCAGATGCAGATGAACCCCATTGTTGTGGATTCTATCCTGTATGGGGTTAGCGCCGCCCTGAGGGTGGTGGCCCTGAATGCCGCCACCGGTGAGGAAATCTGGCAATTTGGCGACTCCCTGCAGGTGTGGCATTCTTCAAGCCGTGGGGTCTCGTATTGGGAAAATGGGAATGACAAACGCATCTTCTATTCCAGGGGGCCAGACCTTTATGCCCTGGACGCCCTTACCGGGCTGCCGGTGCCTGCTTTTGGCCAGCAGGGTAAAATCGACCTGCGTTCCGGTATGCCCCAACACGCCAGGGATAAATTCGTGATCTCCAATACGCCGGGAACCGTTTATAAGGACCTGATCATAATGCCATTGCGCCTATCGGAAGACGCTGGGGCCGCGCCCGGGGACATCATGGCATTCAGCACCATCACCGGAGAAATAAAATGGGTATTCCATACCATTCCCCATCCCGGACAGCCCGGGCACGACAGTTGGGAAGACCCCGAAACCTATAAAAGCCAGATCGTGGGGGCCGCCAACAACTGGGCGGGGATGGCCGTAGACATGGCCACCGGTGTGCTCTGCGTTCCAACAGGTTCCGCTGCCCCCGATTTCTATGGTGGCCCCCGGAAGGGGAGCAACCTGTATTCTGATTGCCTCCTGGCCCTGGATGCCAGTACCGGGGAGCGCCTGTGGCATTTCCAGTTCACCCATCACGACCTCTGGGACCGGGATCCCCCTGCCCCGCCCAACCTGCTCTATGTATACCGGAAAGGAAAAAAGATCCCGGCCGTGGCCCAGGTTACCAAACAGGGA
>MRWG01002019.1_pt1 | contig 11223 bp, 6 predicted proteins | sample 1013341 | NCBI WGS metagenome assembly MRWG01 (sample SAMN06117577, study PRJNA244670) | biofilm metagenome | biome: Water; feature: Cathode Biofilm; material: Biofilm; isolation source: microbial consortium enriched at the cathode of a solar microbial fuel cell | place: USA: District of Columbia ... | reverse complement strand
CCTCCCCCACTATCGACGCCTCCCTCCGGGCCGAGGACCTGTACCCCCCCGGCGAGCGGCGATTCGTCGAGCTGGACCCCGAGTCTCGCCGGGCCCGGGGAGTCGAGGTCATCACCAACCCGGCGCCCGATCCCGATGGCGTATGGACACAGCGCGTGCGCACGGAGGGGGAAGAGCCCGAGGGCGAGCGGGCGGGCACGAGCGTCTTCGAACGCCTCCCCGACGGGGGGGTGGCCCTGCGCCGCCTGGTCGCGCGAGCGCCCAAGGCCTCGCGCGATGACGACGCGCTCTACCTCTTCGAGCCGGCGCTGGTCATGACGCCCGGCTCGCTCGGGATCGGCCAGACCCACACGGACGCCTGCACGCTGCGCATCGTGGAGCTGGACGACCACTCGAAAGTGATCCAGTCGGGACGCGCTGAGCGCACGCTGGAGGTCCTCGGCGCCGCGACGATCCGGACGCAAGGGGGCGAGGTCGAAACACTCTCGGCGCGCGCGCAGATGACGATGGAGATGGGGGCGATCCGCTCGGTGACGAGCACGCGTCTCTGGGTCGAACCGGGGGGAGGGATCCTGATCGAGTCGTTCGACCGGGTCTCGCGGTTGATGGGCGTGCCCGTCCAGCGCGCAAGCGGACTCAAGCACGCGGAGGGGATCGAACCGGTCTGGGGAGAGGACTAGCCCGCGTCGAGGTGGTTCTCGCGCATGGAGACCGGGGGGGCGAGCAGTTCGGCGAGCACGATGGCCTCGCGCAGACGCGGCCCGTGGAGCGCGGCGCGGATGCCCCCGCCGTGCTTGGCGTGGCGCGTGTCGGGGTGGTCGGCGCCGATCGAGGAGGACAGGTGTCGCCCCTTGATGGCCACGTCGAGGTGGTGGTGCTCGATCGTTTCGCGCTCGGGGAACGCGTCGATCGGGTCGGACGCCCGGGCCTTGGGGGCCGTCGGGGGCGCCGGCTGAACGGCCGGGCGCCGGGTCGTCGTGCGGGACGAGGCGCGGGCGGGGATGGTGGCGTTCGACTTGGCCGGGTGGCGGGGCGCGGAGGCCGGGGCGTTGGAGGTCGAGCCCTGCTGGGCACGGGCCAACTGCTCGGCTCGACGGCGGCGCAACTCGGCGAGCTGGGCCTGGCGACGGGCGGCGATCTCCTCCAGCCTGGTCCGACCCGCGGCTGAGGGGGACGCGGTGGGCGGGACGGTGGGCGCCGAGGGTGTGGTGGCCCGACCTTGGGCCGGGCCCTGGGCACGGACCTGGGCACGGACCTCGGCGCGGACTTGGGCACGGGCCTTTGCACGAGCCTGGGCCTGGGCGATCGCCTGACGCCGGGCCTCTTCCTCGGGATCACGCCCGGTCCGCAGGGCCTCGAGCTGGCGCCGACGCTGCTCGTTCTCGTACTTCTTGCGCTCGGCCTGCTCCTTGAGCTTCTTGCCGGCCCAGCTGAAGACGCTCAGGCCGATCGACCCGAGCACGAAGACGAGCGGGAAGTTGTTGAGGATCCACTGACCCACACGGGTCCTTTCGGCTACGGGCGTTCGTCCGGGGCGTGTGTGATGGTAGTGATCGGGACGAGGGCGGGGGGATGATCAGGATCCGAGGCCTGATCGTCGGCCCCACGGGGGTGGACGCGGGCGAAACGGACCCCGAAGACGGGGCGAAGGACGGCGGGGGTGAGCACCTCCGAGGCGGGGCCGGAGGCGGCGGGGCGGCCGGACTCGTCGAGCAGGAGGGCGTGGTCGGAGACGCGGAGGGCCAGGGAGAGGTCGTGGATGACCAGGACGACGCCGACGCCGTCGGCGGCGAGGTCGCGCAGCAGCTCCATGCAGGCCAGGGCGTGGCGGGGATCCATGGAGGCGGTGGGCTCGTCGGCGATGAGGGTGCGTTTGGTCCGCGGGGCGCTCCCGGAGAGCTGCGCGATGGCGCGCGCCAGGGTGACGCGCTGCTGCTGGCCGGCGCTGAGCTGGGCGAAGGGCTCGTGGGCGCGTTGGGCGATGTCGGCCCGTTCCATGGCCCGCCGGACGAGGGCGTCGCTGGGGGGGCGCCCCTGGGCGATGAGGCCGAAGCGGACGACCTGCTCGACCGAGTAGGAGAACGCGAGGGCGGCGCGTTGGGGGACGAAGGCGACCCGGCGCGCGCGGGCTCGGCTGGGAACGCGGTGGACGGGGCGTCCATCGAGGAGGACCCGCCCGGCGCTGGGGCTCAGGCGACCGATGAGGAGGCGGGCGAGGGTGGATTTGCCCGAGCCGTTGGGGCCGACGACCGAGGTCACCTGTCCGGGGAGGACCTCGAGGCTCACCCCCCGGAGGACGGGGCGCGGGCGTCGGTAGGCGAAGGTGAGATCCTGCGCGATGAGGGGCACGCCGGATCGTACGGGGAATCGGCAGGTTCTGGCGGGGCGGGCGCCCTCCCCCTACGCTTTGCGCTCTTGGAGCCTTATCGCATGCACGAGATGAATGGACGGGACGATCGGGGGCTGGTCGGCGTCGCCGGAGCGACGGGATTCGTCGGGCGAGCGCTGGTGCGCGAGCTGCTCGGTCGGGGGTGGCACGTTCGCGCGCTGACCCGGAGCCGGAGCAAGGCCCGCGAGGTCCTGCCGCGCGAGGCGATGGAGGGCGGACGTCTGAGCGTCGTCGAGGGGGACGCGCTGGGCGAGGGGGTCGCGGACCGGCTGGTCGCGGGCGCCGACGCGTGCGTGAACCTGATCGGGATCATCCGGGAGACGAGCGGGCGCCAGACCTTTGAGCGGGCGCACACGCTGACGACCCGGACGCTGGTCCGAGCAAGCGAGCGGGCGGGGGTCGGGCGGTACATCCAGATGTCCGCCCTGGGGGTGAGCGACGAGGGTGCGACGGAGTACCATCGGACGAAGTGGGCGGCGGAGCGCGCGGTGCGCGCCAGCTCGCTGCGCTGGACGATCTTCCGCCCGGGGCTGATCCACGGCCCCGAGGGCGAGTTCATGCAGATGGCCAAGTCGTGGTGCGAGGGGCGCAAGGCGCCGCACCTGTTCATCCCGACGTTCACGCGTCTGGACCCGGAGTGGTCGCCGCCGCGTCCCCCGCGGTTCGAGGACCCGGTGGTCTCGCCGGTGCGGGTGGAGGACGTGGCCTTCGCGTTCGCCGAGGCGTTGGAGCGTGAGGCGGCGGCGTGGGAGGTGTACGACCTGGTCGGCCCGGAGCGGATCACGATGCGGGAGATGCTGACGTCGCTGCGTGACGCGCTGCCGCTGGGGAAGAAGAGCCTGCGGGTGATCGGCGCGCCGAGCGAGGTGATGGCGATCAAGGCGAAGGTGGCGGCGATGGTCGGCCTTCGGGACGCGCTGCCCTTCGATGAGGGGATGGCGATCATGGGGGGGAAGGATTCGGTGGCGGGGCTGGACAAGGCCTCGGCGCATCTGAGCTTCGCCCCGGCGCCGTACACAGAGACGATGCGGGCGTACGCCGCGTCGATGTAGATCAGGATTGACGCGGCCCGCGATGCTCGTTCGAGCGTGCGAGCTGAAAGGGACGCCACATGCCGCTGCAGTATGAGAAACGCCTGCTCAGGCACCTGGCTCACGAGAGCTACGAGCCGAAACCGGTGGACGCGTTGGCCGAGGAACTCGGCATCGAGGACATCGCGGACTTTGCGCGTGCCATCGACGAGCTTGCCGAGCGCGGGACGATCGCGATCGGCACGGGGGACCGGATCGCCCTGCCGGGGCTGCCGGACGAGGGAGAGCTGACCGGCGAGTTCCGGGGGACGGCCAAGGGGTTCGGGTTCGTCCGCCCGGAGCTGAAGACCAACGACGGGGACCTGTTCATCCCGGAGCACGCGACGATGGGCGCGCTCTCGGGGGACACGGTGCGCATCGTCTACCGACGCGACCGGAAGCGTGAGAAGTACGCCGGCGGGTTCGGCAAGAGCTTCGCCGGGGAGGTCGTGGAGATCATCTCGCGCAAGCGGGCGAGTTTCGCCGGCGAGGTGTACAAGCAGGGCGGGACATGGATGCTCCACCCCGACGGGAAGGAGCTGACCCAGCCGGTCATCCTGCGCGACGCGACGAGCAAGAACGTCAAGCCGGGGGACAAGGTCGTCATCGAGCTGATCGAGTACCCCGAGGGGGGCGCGCTGGGCGAGGGCGTCATCACCAAGGTGCTCGGCGAGGCGGGCGACCCGAGCGCGGAGACGCAGGCGGTGATCGCGGCGTACTCCCTCCCGGAGCCGGACTCGTTCCCGGAGGCGTGCGTCGAGCAGGCGCGCCAGGCGACGCGTGAGTTCGAGCGGGCGGTGAAGGCCTGGGAGGAGCAGGGCGAGAGCGCCCTGGAGCTTCGCGCGGATCTCACCGACGAGTTCATCTGCACCATCGACCCGCCGGACGCGAAGGACTACGACGACGCGATCAGCATCAAGCGGACGGACAGCGGGTGGGAGCTGGGCATCCACATCGCGGACGTGAGCGCGTTCATCGAGCCGGGGTCGGCGCTCGATCTCGAGGGGTACGAGCGGGGGAACAGCTGCTACCTGCCGCGCCTGGTGATCCCGATGCTCCCCGAGGTGCTCTCGAACGGGATCTGCTCGCTGCAGGAGGGCGTGCCCCGGTTCGCGAAGACGGCGATCATCAGCTACGACCGCAAGGGGAACGTCACGGGGCAGGGGTTCTGCAGCTCGCTGATCAAGAGCCGCAAGCGGATGACCTACCTGGAGGCCCAGGCGCTCATCGACGGGGATCTCGAGGAGGCGAAGAAGCACGCGAAGACGGAGCCGAACTACACCGAAGAGCTGATCGCGACGGTCAAGGAGATGGACACGCTGGCGCGCGTGATCCGCCAGCGCCGCCACAGGGCGGGGATGATCCACCTGGACCTCCCGGACGTGGAGCTGATCTTCGACGACGAGGGGCGGGTGATCGACGCGGAGGAGGAGGACGACGCCTTCACGCACACGATCATCGAGATGTTCATGGTGGAGGCGAACGAGTCGCTCGCGCGCCTCTTCGAGGAGATGGGCGTGCCCCTGCTGCGCCGCGTGCACCCCGAGCCGGTCCCCGGGAGCGTGGACGAGATGCGCAAGACCGCGAAGGTCGCGGGCTTCACCATCCCCAAGAACCCGGAACGCGAACAGCTCCAGGCGTTGCTCGACGCGACGACGGGCACGCCCGCGGCGTGGCCCGTGCACATGGCCGTGCTCCGGACGCTCACCAAGGCGGAGTACTCCCCGGCGTTGATCGGGCACTACGCCCTGGCCTCCGCGGCGTACGCCCACTTCACCAGCCCGATCCGGCGCTACCCGGACCTGACGGTGCACCGGGCGCTGCTCGAGTACCTGAAACGCACCGACAACGGGGTGAACCGGCCCAAGGGCGAGAAGGCGAAGAAGGCCCTCGGGCGGGAGCTGCGGGGCGTGCTGCCCAGCGAGTCGGACCTGCTCGAGGTCGGGCGCCACTGCTCGCAGACCGAGCAGAACGCCGAGGACGCCGAGCGGACCCTCCGCCAGTTCCTCGTCCTGCAGCTCCTCAGCGAGCACATCGGGGAGGAGTTCAGCGGGATCGTCACGGGCGTCATCCCCCGGGGCGTCTTCGTGCAACTCGAGAAGTACCTGGCGGACGGCATGATCGCCAAGCAGGACCTGCCCGGGGACACCACCCGGGGCGCCAAGCCCCCCAAGTGGTACGTCGATGACCGCACGGGCGCGATGGTCGACGCCAACTCCGGGCGGAGTTACAACATGGGCGACCGCGTGAAGGTCTACATCGCGGGTGTGGATCTGGCCCAGCGCAAGCTCGACCTGGCGATCAGCGACGGGGACTCACGCGCCGCGGGCAAGGCGAAGAACGTCAAGGGGCTGAACCTGGGGGGCGCCGGGACGGGGGGCATGGGGGAATCCCAGGGCGCCGGGTTCGGGTCGATGAAGACCCCCGGCGCGCAGCGCCGCAGCCGCAAGAGCAAGTCTCGCGATAAGGGCAAGGCGGACCACCGCAAGGACCGGAAGGGCAAGGGGAAGCGGCAGTAACGCCCCGGGCGGGGTGGCGTCCTTCCTATGCTGGGCAGGTGGGTTGATACCGAACCGCTCAAGGGAAGCTCGCGATGTCGAACCTCGACCTGACCATCCCCATCGAACGCTACGACGAGACGACCTCGACGCGTGAACTCGCGCGGCAGGCGGTCGAATCCGGTGACCTCGGCGAGCACCCGCGGATCTACGTCGCCGCCTCGCAGAGCGAGGGACGGGCGCGCTTCGGGCGCCGGTGGCACAGCCCGCGGGGCGGACTCTGGATGACCCTCGCCTGGCCGGTCAACCGCGAGCCGGGGCGTGTCCTCGATGGGCTCGGCGTCCGCGTCGGGATGGCGTGCGTCCACGCGATCGAACGCGTCCTCGCCTCGCACGGCAAGGGGGAACGCGTCGAGCTGCGTTGGCCCAACGACGTGCTCATCGATGGCAAGCGGGTCCTCGCCACGCTCTGCGAGGTGCTCAAACGCGACGGGAAGACGTATGTGCTCGCCAGCGTCGGCGTCAACGCGGACTTTCGCGCCTCGGACCTGCCCGAGCCGCTGCGTCCGATCGCGACCACGCTCCGGGATGTCATCGGCGCGCCGGTGAATCTTGAGCGTCTGCTCGACTCGCTCGGCGTCTTCCTTCGGGACGCGCTGCAGGACGAGGGCCTGCGCGAGGGCCTGGTCAATGACGCCCGGGACCACCTCCACGCGCGGGGCGAGCCGGTCGAGGTCACCCTCGGGGACCGGACCGTCGTACGCGGGGTGCTCGAGGGCCTGAACGAGGCGGGGCAGCTCGTCCTCCAGACCGACGAGGGACGCTTTGTCGCCCCCCAGGGCGCCGGGCTGCACCGGGACTGAGCGGTCCCGGAGCGCGCCTACCGCACCAGCACGATCGGGGCGTCGAGCCGGCGGAGCACGCTTGCGGTTGTCTCCCCGAAAACGAGCCGGTGCAACCAGGCGTCGGCGTAGGCGCCCATCGCGATGACGCTGTGGGTCGTGTGCGCCGCGGCCGCCTCGATCTGCGCCGCCTTCGAAGCGCCCTCGTGCGCGTACGAGAACACGTCGGCCTCCGGCGCCAGATCCTGCGCGTGCTGGAGCACCGCGTCGATCGAGGCGTCGTCGCTCGCGACCGCGAGCACCGTCAACGCCCATCCCGTCTGCTTGGCGACCGCCCTGCCCCACTCGACCGCACGGCGCGCCGGGCGTGTCCAGTCATACACCGCCAGCACCCTCGAGAGATCACGCAGCGGCCCCCCCGCAACGAGCACCGGGCACGGCCCCTTCTCCACCAGCTCACGCGTCGAAGACCCGAATCCCCCCGACGCGAACCGCCCCTTGGCGCCCACGGCGATCAGATCTCCGGGGGAGGCCAGACGCGTGACGCGTTCGATCACCCCGCCCTCCTCGATCCGGGTCTCGAGTTCGACCCCCGCCTGGCCGGCGAAGGCCGCGAGTTCATCCAGCATCCCCCTCGCCTCGTCGCGCGTGAACGCGGGCTCGGGGGGGTCGAGACTCGCGGGCGCGGCGGACGGCTCCGCGAAGACCATCGGAGGCCCCGCGGGCTCGAGAACGCACGCCGCCAGCACGGGGACCCTCGCGGCCCTGGCGAACTCCAGGGCGTAAGCGAAGGCCTCGCGCCCGAGTTCGGACCCGTCGTAGGCGACGATCAGGCGCTCGATCATGTGACGCCCTCCTCCCATGGGAATTCCGCCGGGATCAGCTCCGCCCGGCCCTGCACCCACCCCACCAGCCATTCGAAGGCGTCCACCAGGCGCGGCCCGGGTCGGTTGAACATCTGTGAGCCGTCCACGAGCGCCACGCGACCGTTGCGGACCGCGGGGAGCTGGCGGAACCAGTCCTGCCCGGCGAGCCGACGCGCCTCGGTCCGGGTCTGCTCCAGGCTCAGACCGCAGGGGGCGATGACGAGCCAGTCGGGCCGGCTGGCCGCGAAGACCTCCGCCGAGACGGCAATCGACCGCCCGGCGCGTCGTTGACCCTGCTGGAGCCCGGTGGCGGCGCCGGCGTCGTCGTCCGCCACCGTTTCATTGAGGGGGTGGCGCCCCCCGGCCCGTTCGATGAGTTGCACGTTCCAATGACCCGCGACGTAGATGGGATCGGTCCACTCCATGAAGCCGATGACAGGCCCTTGCTCGTAGGCGTTGACGAACTCCTGGGCCCGGAACAGGCGGGCGCTCAGCTCGACCGCCGCCCGGGCGGCGCGGGTTTCGCGTCCGATGGCCCGTCCGACGCGGATCACGTCGTCGAGCACCCCCTCCACGGTCTGGGGGCCGAGGGCGAGGATCTCGGGGCGGGGGGTGAGCCGCTCGCCGAGGCGCTCAAGGGCGTCCGGGTCGATCGCGCAAACCTGGCAGAGATCCTGGGTGAGGATCAGGTCGGGCCTGAGAGCCTCCAGGGCGCTCTCGTCGAGGGTGAAGAGGCTCTCGCCGCGCTCCCGGGCGGCGCGGACCCGGGCGTCCAGCTCGCCCGAGGGGGCCTCGCCCTCCGGGTCGTACGCGGTGCGGGGGGCGGTGACCACCGGGCGGTCGGCGATCCCGGGCGGGTGATCGCACGCGTGGGAGCGGGCGACGAGCAGATCCTCGGCGTCGAGAAGGGCCAGGATTTCTGTCGCCGAGGGCAGCAGACTGACGACGCGCATGGTCAGGGCTCGCATTGGAACGCCGCGGCGGACGATCCGCCCGCACAATCGCGTCGCCCGGGTGATGAGTCGGTAGGATACGGGCCCCGCGGCGTCGCTCGAGCGCGAACGCTCACCCAGCCCCCGCGAAGGAGGATACGCCTGTGCGCATCGTGAACGGACGGAGCCGAACCACGATCGGCACATCGTGTGCGCCCACCCTGGCCGGCGCTCTGGCGCTGGTCGCCGGGACGGGCCTCGCACTCGCCCAGCCCGGGATTCAGCCCGGTGACCGGATCGCCAGCGTGCCGACGGGCGGGCAGTTCCAGGGCGCCGTGTCTGCGGCCCAGCCCGCGAGCGAGGAGGAGATGGTCAGCTTCGACCAGTTCTCCGAGGCGGTGGAGCTGACGACGCTGGTGGACTTCGTGGGCCAGGTGCTCGGGATCAACATCGTCATCAAGGGGACCCTCTCGGGCTCGATCACCTTCAACGCGGAGGTCGAGATCCCGCTGAGCGAGCTGCTGCCCATGCTCCGGGCGTTGCTCGAGCAGTGGGACTACACGATCACCTCGACCGAGGTCCCGGGCCTGTACACGGTCCTGCCGGTGGGCGACATCGCCCCGATCATGGGGGGAACGACGCGTGTCTTCCCGACGCCGAACGTCAAGCCCTCCCTGCTCGTCGAGGCGCTCACCAGCCTCCTGGGGGGGTCGCCGAACCAGATCCGCGCGATCGATGAACTCGGCGTGATCGTCGCGACCGCCCCCCCGCTTCAGCTCGACCGGATCAACCGCATGGTCGAGGAGTTCCTGCTGCTCTACCGGGCGCAGGAGTACACGCGGATTGAGCTGGACTACATCGCGGCGCCGACGGCGCGGGAGCGGGCCATCGGCCTGGTCGGGGGCTCGACCGACACCTTCGCCCGCCAGAACCTCCAGGGACGCCAGCCCAACCAGCAGAACGTCCAGACCGGCGCCCTTGGGCTCGGCGGCTCCGGGCTCGACAACCTGGGCGAACGCCTCGCCGTGGACGCGCAGGGCAACGCGCTGATCTTCCGCGGCACGCAGGACGAGCTGGCGACGGTGATCCAGATCATCGACGTGATCGACGTGCCCAACACGCTCTCGCCCCGCAACTACTTCGCGGGCAGCGCCGCGCTCCAGATCGCGGACATCGCCAGCCAGCAGGGCCTCGGGGAGGTCATCACCCTCCAGACGACCCAGGACAACACCAACCTCGCGGCGTTGCAGCAGCGGAACATCAACCCGCAGACGCTCGGCCAGGGCGCCGCCCGCACCGGCGGCCCGGTCATGGTCGTTGACCCGAACCGGCAGTCGATCATCTACTACGGCACCGCCTCGCAGCAGGAGCAGCTCGCCGCCCTCATGGAGGAGCTGAAGACCGAGGATGACCGGATCGTGATCCGGGAGTACAAGCTCAACTACGCCGATTCCGAGGCGGTCGCGGATCTGATCACCGGGCTCATCACCGGGCAGAGCGCCGCGGGCGACGCCCCGCTCCTCCCCGGGGGGACGGGGCAGGCGGTCCGCCAGCAGACGCAGAACTTTGTGGGCGGGGGCGGCGGAGACGACGAGATCGGCGTCTTCGACCCCAACCGCGTCTTCGTCATCGCTGACCCGGACAACAACCAGGTCGTCGTTAAGGCGCCGCTCAAGCAGCAGGACGAGTTCGGCAAGCTCGTCGAGCGGCTCGACCTGCGTCGCCCGCAGGTCTTCATCGAGGCGACGATCGTCTCGGTCTCGGACAACTCCGACTTCCGCCTGGCGATCGAGACGCAACTGACCAGCGGGCAGTGGACCGGGAGCACGAACTTCGGGCTCTCGAGCCCGGGCGCCGCCTTCAACAACACCCGGAGCGTCGCCACCGGCCTCTCGGGGCTGACGACGGCGGTGATCAAGAGCCAGTACGTCCCGGTGATCGTCAACGCGATCAAGACGGACACGGACTCGAAGATCCTCTCCCGTCCGAGCCTGCTGGTGAACGACAACGAAGAGGCCCGGATCGTCAGCCTGGAGCAGCAGCCGACGACCACGTCGAGCCAGGGGGACAACTCGACGATCACGAGCTTCGACAGCTTCCAGGACGCGGGCACGACGCTCGAGGTGACCCCGAGCATCTCGGAGGCGGGTTCGCTGAGCCTGCAGTACCGCATCGAGCTGTCGAACTTTCTCGGCTCGGGCTCGAACGGCATCCCCGCGCCGCGCCAGGAACGCACGGTCGAGGGACAGGTCACCATCCCCTCCGACGCGACGATCGTGGTCGGCGGGATCAAGGTGGACAACGTCAGCGACACGATCGTGAAGGTGCCGCTGCTCGGCGACATCCCGCTGGTCGGGCACGCCTTCCGCGACACGCGCAAGCAGAACAACAGTTCAACGCTCTACGTCTTCATCACCCCCCGCATCATGACCGACCCGAACTTCTATGACCTCAAGCTCTTCAGCCAGGGCCCGCAGTCGGCGATGGAGCTTGAGGACGACATCCCGTCGATGGAGCCGGTCAAGATTGAGATGCGCTCCCCGGGCGTGACGCCCTGGCAGGCGCCCCCACCCCCCCGAGCGCCCGCCCGGACGAGGGGGAGAGCGAGTTCCTCGAAGTGGACCTG
>MRWG01002018.1_pt1 | contig 11227 bp, 11 predicted proteins | sample 1013341 | NCBI WGS metagenome assembly MRWG01 (sample SAMN06117577, study PRJNA244670) | biofilm metagenome | biome: Water; feature: Cathode Biofilm; material: Biofilm; isolation source: microbial consortium enriched at the cathode of a solar microbial fuel cell | place: USA: District of Columbia ... | reverse complement strand
AGATGCCGCTGATGGCCTCGACCGCCGCGCTCTCCGGTGCGCCCTTGGCCTCGAACTCGCTCGACCACTCGACGGTGCAGCCGCTGCCCTTGTCGTCGCCGCGCACGCGCAGGGTCGCGGTGTAGTTGGAAACCGGCAGCGGGCCCGACAGGATGGAGTAGGTGTAGAGCCGCTCCTTGTCGTCGATCTGCTCCAGCTTCTCCTCGATGGTGCCGCCGCCCATCAGGGACAGCTTGCGCAGGGTGCCGCCGTCTTCCTTCTTCAGCTCGCTCTTCTCGACGGCGGGATGCCAGTCGGGCAGCGCGTTGAAGTTGCCGATGACCGCCCAGACGGTCGCGGCCGGCACCGGCAGATCGGCGGATGAACTGACTTTGGTCATGGCGCGGAAGCTCCCCTTTTTCTCTTTGTCGTTGCTCAGCGGAGAGCCTTTCGCGAAAAGCCCTTCGCTGGCCGGAGTGTAGAACCCCGGCGGCGGCGGCGGCAACCTGCCCGGAAGAACGGCTTGACCCTCCCCAGCGATTGTGGGCCCAGGGATGGTGGGCCGGGCAATTCCGGCCGGAGGCTGCTTTCACCCTTTGTTAAGCCCGCGCTGCGAGGCTCCGGCAGTCCTCTTGTGCCCGGGGCCAGACGCCAAAATGATGCAATATGTGAAGCCGCCGCTCGCGCTGCTGCGCCGCCTGATCGACCGGCAGACGCAGTCCAGCGACATCGCGCTGGACGTCTACTGCGCCGGCAATCCACTGCTGCGCGAGTTCTTCTGGGCGCGCCTGTGGATGCTCACCCTGCTGATCCGGCGTTTCTCGAAGCCGGAGGGCATCTGCCTGGACTTCGGCGGCGGCAGCGGCATCTTCATGCCCAGCCTGGCCAGCGGCTTCCGCTCGGTCGACCTGATCGACCTGAACACCGCCCAGGCCGAGCAGATGCGCGAGGCCTACGAGCTGTCGAACGTCCGCATCACCAGGGCCAACATCAAGGATTTCGACTTCGGCAGCGGCCGCTTCGACGCCATCGTAGCCGCCGACGTGCTGGAGCACTTCGAGGACCTGAGCTTCCCCATCGAGCGCATCCGCCACTGGCTGGGCGCCAAGGGCGTGCTCTACACCTCGCTGCCGTCGGAGAACCTGGCCTACCGCCTGCTGCGCGTCGTCTTCGGCAAGCAGAAGCCGCACGACCACTACCACGCCGCCTGGCAGGTGGAGCAGTTCCTGCGCGACAACGGCTTCCGCAAGGTCTTCGGGATCTACCACCCGCTGTTCCTGCCGCTCTTCCCGCTGTTCCGCATCAGCGCCTGGCAGAAGGCCTGAGCTTCTCCCCCCCTTTCCCCCAAGCTGTGTGCAGGTCTCGCGCAGCGGTCGCGCAACGGCAGTTTGCACACTGCTGTCGTCCCGGGGCTTGTCCCCGGGACCCATTGGCCTCAGCGGAGGACCGTCGCCCCGCAAGGCTGACGTCCATATAGCGGCCAGGGCATTGGGTCCCGGCAACGAGTGCCGGGACGACAGCCTTGGTGTGGTGGCACCGCGGCTGCTCCTCATGAAGTGTGGGCATGCCGTGGCCCTTCCCGGACGCTCAGCGCCGCTCCAGCACCACGATGCTGAAGTCCGGCTGGCCCGCGCCGCCGGAGACCGGCGGGTCGCGCCGCACCTCCGCCCAGACCGCGGGATCGAGATCGGGAAAGCGCGTGTCGCCCTCGGGGCTGGCGTGGACCTCGGTCAGGTAGACGCGCCGGGCCAGCGGCAGGGTCAGCTCGTAGATCTGGCCGCCGCCGATGATCATCACTTCCTCCGCCCCGCTCTCCGCCGCCAGGGCCTGGGCCCGCGCCAGCGCCGCCGCGGTGTCGGGGAAGACCTCGACGCCCTCGGCGCGGAAGGCCGGATCGCGGGTGATCACCAGGTTGGGCCGTCCCGGCAGCGGGCGGCCGATGGACTGGAAGGTCTTGCGGCCCATGACCACCGGCTTGCCCAGCGTCTGGGCCTTGAAGAACTTCAGGTCGCCGGAAAGGTGCCAGGGCAGGCCGCCCTCGCGCCCTATGACGCCGTTGTCGGCGCGCGCGACGATGAGGGCGAGCGGCACGCCCGTTTCAGCGGAATCAGCCATGGTTCAGACGGCAACCGGCGCTTTGATGTGCGGATGGGCCTCGTAGCCGACCAGCTCGAAGTCCTCGAAGCGGAAAGCGAAGAGGTCCTTCACCGCCGGATTGATCTTCATGGTCGGCAGGGCCAGGGGCTCCCGCTGCAGCTGCAGGTCCGCCTGCTGCTGGTGGTTCACGTAGAGGTGCGCGTCGCCCAGGGTGTGCACGAAGTCGCCAAGCTCCAGCTCGCAGACCTGCGCCACCATCATGGTCAGCAGTGCGTAGGAAGCGATGTTGAAGGGCACGCCCAGGAAGATGTCGGCGCTGCGCTGGTAGAGCTGGCAGGACAGCTTCCCCTCGGCCACGTAGAACTGGAAGAGGCAGTGGCAGGGCGGCAGCGCCATCTTGTCGACCTCCGCCGGGTTCCAGGCGCAGACGATGTGGCGGCGCGAGTCCGGGTTGCTCTTCAACTGCTGGAGCAGCTGGCCGATCTGGTCGATGTGGCGGCCGTCCGGCGCCGGCCAGGAGCGCCACTGGGCGCCATAGACCGGGCCCAGGTCGCCGTTCTCGTCGGCCCACTCGTCCCAGATGCGGACCCCGTGCTGCTTCAGGTAGGCGATGTTGGTGTCGCCCTGCAGAAACCACAGCAGTTCATAGATGATCGACTTCAGGTGCAGCTTTTTGGTGGTCAGCACCGGGAAGCCGTCGCCGAGGTCGTAGCGCATCTGGTAGCCGAAGAGGCTCTGGGTGCCGGTGCCGGTGCGGTCGCCTTTGTAGCAACCCTCCTCGCGCACCTTGCGCAGGAGGTCGAGGTATTGCTTCACGTCGGTCCTTTTCGCCTTCTCGCAGTCTGACTGGTATTGGGTCTGACTGATCTTGGGTCTGACTGGCCCCGGGTCCGGGTTTTCGCCGGGGCGGGCCCCGGAGTCGTCGCCGGCCATTCTAGCGCAGATACCCGCCCAAGGCCCGGGATTCTGCGCCAAATCGGGCCGGAAAGGGCCTTTCTGCCCGCCACGGCGGGCACCCGCGTAGACCTTTTATCAACCACCTAAAGTCCCTATATTAGGTGTGCCGGTTCGCCGGCTATGGTGCTAAACGGGCTTGTGGAATAAGCGTTACGGACCCGGGGGCAGTACCCGGCGCCTCCACCAAAACCCCTCCAACTCGACGGTTTCGCGGGATTTTTGGAGGGCTCTCATGGGGGCGAAATAGGATCGACGTGCGTGGTAAAGATGAGTTCGGTGCCCGGCATGGTACCGCCGTTATCGGGCCAAAACTATAGTTGCGAACGACAACTACAGTGAGGCACGCCTCGCCGCTTAATGCGGTCAGGTTAGCCAAATTTAAGTCCTAGGCTCTCACAAGTTTAGGCGGGGTTCGGGGCGCACCTGGCAACAGAAGCGCCCCACCGGGGGCGCACCTGGCAACAGAAACGCCCCACCGGGGGCGCGGAAGGCAACAGAAGCGCCCCGCTTCAGGTGCGCGAGGCGCACCACGTGGGGACATCAATAAAGGCAAGAACGCCCCTCACGGACGGCCCGGGAAATGGGCGGTATTGGAAATGGTCTGTGGAAGGGCGTGACGGAGGCTATGTCGAACGAGGGGCTGCGATACGACCGTATGGTGGAAGACGCGTTGCGCTCCGTGGTGCGCAAGGCGCTGATCGAAGTCGCCGAGCACGGCCTGCCGGGCAACCACCACTTCTACATCACCTTCCGCACCGACCATAAGGACGCCGATATCCCGGTGGCCCTGCGCGAGCGCTACCCCGGCGAGATGACCATCGTCCTGCAGCACCAGTTCTGGGGGCTGGAGATCGACGAAGACCAGTTCTGCGTCACCCTCAGCTTCGCCGACGTGCCGCACCGCCTGGTGGTGCCCTTCTCCGCCGTCACCGCCTTCGCCGACCCCTCGGTGCGCTTTGGCCTGCAGTTCGACGTGGAGGCCGCCGACACCCTGGGCACCGGCCCCGACAGCGCGGCGCTCTTCGAGCCGCCGGCGGAGGTGCCCGGCGCCTCGGAGGAACCGGCCGAGAAAAGCGAGGCCGAGAGCCCCGCCGAGGCCGAAGGCGAAGAGAAGAAGAGCGGCGAAAAGGTCGTCACCCTGGACGCCTTCCGCAAGAAGTAGCGGCCCGCGCACAGCCGGCAGCAGGCAACATTCCGAAATTCAGGAAGTGTGGAGGCCCTTGGCCTCCCGGACTGATCTAGTGGCGCTTGCCCATGGTGGTGGGGTCCCAGCGCTTGGTCGCCTTCTGGCTGGCCGGCTTGCCGATGCTGTTGGCCACGGAGGGGCGTCGCATCAGGCCGACGAACTCCTCGAAGCGCCGCTTCAGTTCCCGGCGTTCTTCCAGGGTCATCTCCGACTCAGGGATTTCGCTGAGGTCGCGATGGCGAATGTCGTCCATGCCCTGCTCCTTTTGGGGGCCTGCTCCTTCGGATCCAGGGGCCGCCGGAAGGCGCTATACGGCCTACACCGGGGACAAACCCCTGTTCTGCGCCTATCATCCCGCCCCTTGGTTAAGGGAGCGTTAGCCCCCGACCGTTCTTGGCCGCGGCGACGCAAAGGCATGAAAGCGCTGATGAAAAACACCGATACCCTGCCGGAATTCCTCACCGACGGGCCCGATGATGCCCCCCTCACCTTCGCCTTCGCCCATGGCGCCGGGGCGCCCATGGACACCCCCTTCATGACCTTCTTCGCCGAGGGCCTGGCGGCCAGGGGCTGGCGGGTGGTGCGCTTCGAGTTCCCCTACATGGCCCGCCGCCGGCGCGAGCCCAGGCGCCCGCCGCCCGACCGCCAGCCGCTGCTGCTGGCGACCTGGCAGGCGGTGATCGACCATCTCTCGGGTTCCGGGGGCCCGGAAAGGCTGGTCATCGGCGGCAAGTCCATGGGCGGGCGCATGGCCAGCCTGATCGCCGATGAATCAGGGGCGCGCGGCCTCGCCTGCCTGGGCTACCCCTTCCACCCCGCCGGCAAGCCGGAGCGCCTGCGCACCGAGCACCTGGCGGCGCTGAAGACCCCCTGCCTGATCTGCCAGGGCACCCGCGACGCCCTGGGCAAGGCCGAGGAAGTGGCCGGCTACGCCCTGGCCAGGACCATCCGCCTGCACTGGGCCGAGGACGGCGACCACGACCTGAAGCCGCGCAAGGCCAGCGGCCGCACCGCCGAGCAGAACTGGAGCGAGGCCGTGGCGGCCCTGGACGGCTTCTTCCGCACGCTCGCCTGAGCGCCGGACAGCGCCCGCCCGGAAACAACCCAAAATTGTTGCACCCCTCCTGACATTATGCTGTCAGGATGGTTTTGCTACAGTGCCCGTCAGGAGGAAGGCAGGATGCGCCGAGCTGACAGGTTATTCCAGATAGTTCAAGAACTTAGGCGCCGGAAGCTGGTGACAGCCCGGCACCTGGCGAGCGTGCTCGAGGTCTCGGAGCGCACAATCTACCGTGACATCCGCGACCTGGCCGCCTCCGGCGTGCCCATCGAGGGCGAGGCCGGGGTCGGCTACGTGATGCAGCGCGGCTACGACCTGCCGCCGCTGATGTTCACCGAGGAGGAGATCGAGGCCCTGGTGCTGGGCGCCCGGATCATCGAATCCTGGGCCGATCCGGCGCTGGCCAAGGCCGCCGGGGACGTGGTGGCCAAGGTCGAGGCGGTGCTGCCGGAGAGCCTGCGCGACCAGGTCTCGCGCACGCCGCTTTCCGCCCCCGCCGACCACAAGGCCGCGCCTTTGAGCGTCGACGCCGCGGCGATCCGCGCCGCCTTGCGCAGCCGCCGCAAGCTGCACTTCCACTACTGCAATGCCGAGGCGCGGGCCAGCGAGCGCACCATTCGCCCCCTGGCCCTGGCCTTCTACGGGCCGGTCTGGCTGCTGATCGCCTGGTGTGAGCTGCGCGACGACTTCCGCGCCTTCCGCCTGGACCGCATGGAGCGGATGACGGTGCTGGAGGAGCGCTTCGCCGAGGAGCGCGGCAAGACGCTGCATGATTTCGTGGCCGTCGACCGGGCGCGCCGGGCGGCGAAGGTCGAAGCCCCGGCGAACGTGGAAACCGGCAGCGGGCCGGTGCTGGTCCGCGAGCCCGAAGCCGTCGCGGAGTGAGCGCGCCGGCAAAGAAGAACGCCAGGCCCACCCCGCCCTTCGTCACGCGCTGCCTGACGCTGCTGCTGCCCCTCGGGCCGGTGATCCCGCGGCGCATGTTCGGCGGCTGGGGCTTCTTCCTGGACGGCGTGATGATCGCCCTGGTCGCCCGCGAGCGCCTCTATTTCAAGACCGACGAACAGACCGAGCCGCGTTTCGCCGCAGCCGGCGCGGAGCCCTTCGTCTATCGCCGCCAGGGGGCGCCGGTCGCCCTGTCCTACTGGAGCGCGCCGGCCGACAGCCTGGAGGACCCGCCGGCGCTGCAGGCCTGGGCCGAGCTGGCCGCGGCGGCGGCGCGGCGCGCGGCGGCCGGGAAAGCGGCGCGCAGGGCCCGAAAAAAGACCGCCCCGCACAAGCGCGGGGCGGCAGGCTGAGAGAGCTTTCGGGATTGGGGGGTCAGGTTCCGGTGTTCTTCAGGAACTCCGAGACGTGACCTTCCAGCGCCTGGGCCTGGGAGGAAAGCTCCTCGGCGGCGCGCAGCACGTCCTTGGACATGCGGCCGGTCTCGCCGGAGGCCTCGGAAACGGCGGAGATGTTCTGATTCACCTCCTGGGTCGCCGCGCCCTGCTCCTCCACCGCCGAGGCGATGGTGGTGGTGACGCTGTTGATCTCCTCGATCGTCTTGGTGATCGAATCGATGCCCGAAACCGCGGCGCCGGTCGCCCCCTGGATTTCGCCGATCTGCTGGGCGATCTGCTCGGTCGCCTTGGCCGTCTGGGTGGCCAGGGCCTTCACTTCGCTGGCCACCACCGCGAAGCCCTTGCCGGCTTCCCCGGCGCGCGCCGCCTCGATGGTGGCGTTCAAGGCCAGCAGATTGGTCTGCTCGGCGATGTCCTGGATCATGTTGACCACCGCGCCGATGCTCTCCGCCGCCGTGGCCAGGCCGTTGACCATGGTGTTGGCCTCGCGCGCCGCGGTGACCGCCGACTGGGCGATCTCCGTCGAGTGAGTGATCTGCCGCGAGATTTCGGAAATCGAGCTGCTCAGCTCCTCCGAGGCGGAAGCCACCGTGTTGGCGCTGTTGCTGGTCTCTTCGGCGGTGCCGGACATGGAGTTGGCGCTGGTCTGCATCTCCGTGGAGGCCGCGGAAACCGCCGTCACCACCGCCGAGACGTTTTCGGCCATGCGCACGTTCTGGGTGATGACCGCCCAGGTCACCATGGGCGCCACGTAGTTGCCCTCGGCGTCCATGACCGCGGAGACCTGCAGATCCAGCTTCTCGTCGCCCAGGGTGATGGTCGCGCGATGCGGCAGGTTGTCCGCGTCGGCCAGCAGCGCGCGCTGGTGCTCGGGGTGCTTGTGGAAGATGTCGATGCACTGCCCCTTCAGGTCTTCCGGGTCGACCGGCAGCAGGTGCTTCAGGGGCGTCAGCGTCTCGATGCTGGTGCGGTTGATGTAGGTGATCTCAAGGCTGTCCTTGTCGGCCAGCATGACGTTGACCGGCATCTTGTCCAGCATGTCGAGAAGCTGCTGTGTCTCGCGCTCCTTCTTCACCTCGGCGGTCACCACGCTCCAGGTCAGCATGGGGCCGGCGTAATCGCCCCTGGCGTCGTAGAGCGCGGTCACCAGCAGGTCCAGCCACTCGCCGCCGACCGTGATCCTGGCCTTGTAGGGCAGGTTCGCCGGGTCGGCCAGCAGGGCCCGCTGATGGGCCGGGTTCTTGTGGAAGATGTCGATGCAGGCGCCGACGATGTCCTCCGCCGGCACGCTCAAGGCATGCTGGATGCCTTTCAGGGCCTCCAGCGACGCCTTGTTGGCGTAAGTAATCGTCAGGTCTTTCAGGTCGCAAAGCATGACGCAGACAGGCATATCGTCGACCATCTGCTTATAAGTACTGCCGTCAAATGACGTCGTCTGTCCGTTAGGACGTGCCCAGCTAAAGCCCATTTCTCTCACTCCAGTCCTACCCGTCTCTTTGAATGAGAATTATTCAAAATTTCGATCATGTAATCAGGGATATGATTAAAAATATGTAAAGTAAGGCGAAAGTTTTACAAATAACATTCTATTTTTATTTGTCGATTAAAAGACAACTTATAGTACCGCCCAAGTAAATAAAGGCTGCTATCAGAGTGATTACATACGCGCACTTTATGGGTGTTCTTTTGACAAGACGCACACCTTTCACTTGTGTTCCGCCTCACGCCGCCGCCCGCCGGGCAGCCCTGAAGACCGCCGGCCCCGCGCGCCCGCTCTCGGGCTTGGCGGCCCGGGCTTAGACTCATAAACTCCGCCCCGATTACGCCCTTCGTTCCGGGCACCCTGCCGCAACCAATTCAGGATTCTCACGAAGATGTCTGCCGCCCCCACCGCCGAAACCCGCATCGAATCCGATTCCATGGGCGAGATCGCCGTGCCCGCCGACCGCTACTGGGGGGCGCAGACGCAGCGTTCGCTGACCAACTTCAAGATCGGCGGCGAGAAGATGCCGCCGGCCCTGGTCGAGGCGCTGGGCATCCAGAAGCTGGCGGCGGCGCGCACCAACAAGGCGCTGGGCGTGCTGGACGCGAAGCTGGCCGAGGCCATCTGCCAGGCGGCGCAGGAGGTTGCCGACGGCAAGCTGATGGACCACTTCCCGCTGGTGGTCTGGCAGACCGGCTCCGGCACCCAGACCAATATGAACGCGAACGAAGTCATTGCCGGGCGCGCCAACGAGATCCTCACCGGGAACAAGGGCGGCAAGGAGCCGGTGCACCCCAACGATCACTGCAACATGGGCCAGTCGTCGAACGACACCTTCCCGACGGTGATGCACATCGCCGCGGTGCAGAAGATCGTCGGCGAGACCGTTCCGGCCCTCGGCCACCTCCACGCCGCCCTGGACGCCAAGGCCAAGGCCTTCGACAAGGTCATCAAGATCGGCCGCACCCACCTGATGGATGCCACGCCGCTGACCCTGGGCCAGGAGTTCTCCGGCTACGCCACCCAGATCGCCTACGGAATCAAGCGCCTGGAGGGCGCCACCGAGCGCCTGATGCAACTGGCGCAAGGCGGCACCGCCGTGGGCACGGGCCTCAACGCCATTGACGGCTTCGCCGAAGCCTTCGCCGAGGAGGTCGCCAAGATCACCCAGCTGCCCTTCAAGACGGCGGAGAACAAGTTCGAGGCCCTGGCCGCCCACGACGCCGTTGTCGAGGCCTCCGGCGCGCTCAACACCATCGCCTGCTCGCTGATGAAGATCGCCAACGACATCCGCCTGCTGGGCTCCGGCCCGCGCTGCGGCCTGGGCGAACTGAAGCTGCCGGCCAACGAGCCCGGCTCTTCCATCATGCCCGGCAAGGTGAACCCGACTCAGGCCGAGGCCATGACCATGGTCTGCGCCCAGGTCATGGGCAACCACACCACCTGCACGGTGGCGGGCTCCAACGGCCACTTCGAGCTCAATGTCTTCAAGCCGGTGCTGATCTATTCGCTGCTGCAGTCGGCGCAGCTTATCGGCGACGCCTGTGATTCCTTCCGCAGCAACTGCGTGGAAGGCATCGAGGCCGACGAGGAGCGCATCGCCACCCTGATGAACCAGTCGCTGATGCTGGTGACGGCCCTGAACCCGCACATCGGCTACGACAACGCCGCCAAGGTCGCGAAGAAAGCCTACACCGAGAACTCCACCCTGAAGGAGGCGGCCATCGCCCTGGAACTGCTGACCGACGAACAGTTCGAGCAGTGGGTGCGCCCGGAAAACATGCTCGGCCCGCGGGCGAAGAAATAGGCCGCAAAGCATGAGCTGCCGCAAGTGAGCCTGGTTGCATGACCGAGAAACCGGTCCCGCCGCCGTCGGCCGCCCCAGGGGGCGGTGCGAAGGAAGGCGCGGCAGGCGGCGCGCAGATCCGCAAACGCTCGGTGAAGATCGCCGGGCACAGCACCTCACTGTCCCTGGAGGGCATCTTCTGGGACGCCCTGAAGGAGGTGGCGGCCGGGCGCGGCCTGTCGCTCAACGCCCTGATCGAGGAGATCGACCGCGGCCGCGGCGGCAACCTCTCCAGCGCAGTCAGGGTCTACTTGCTGCAGCACTACCGCGCCGCCGGCCAGCCCCCCGAGACCAGCCCAGAGACTAACCCCCCAGACCCTTCAGAAGACCCTTCACGCCTTCCTTGAGCAGTTCCTCCGGCTTCAGCGGCTGGGGCTGAGCCGGCGCCTCCTGCTCCTGACCTTGTTCAGGCACCTGAATCACCGTCGGCTCTTCGGCGGCCGCGGGCTGTTCGCGGCGCTGGAAGGGCTGGCCGCCGATGCGCACGTTGGGCGAGTCGGGCGGGCCGCGCAGCACCGCCGTCAGATAGGCGTTCTGCGGGTCGGCGTCGCGGAACACGTCGGTGCGGCTTTCCATCTGCCAGTTCGGCAGGTTCACGTTGCCCGCGGTCAGGGCCTCGGCATCGCGCCCGCGCACCGTCAGGTCGTCGCTGCGCAGCACCCCCTGCTCCACCACGAAGGTGCCGTCGACCTTGGCGGGGGCGCCGGCGAAGGCGCTGAACAGCATGGTGGTGCTGTCGCTGACGCCGCGCACCTCCTTCACCTTCTTGCCCAGCAGGTTCAGCACCAGGGCGCCGGCCTGTTCCTCCACCTTGGCCGCGACGGTGACCGTGCCGTCCAGTTTGCCCTTGCCGTTCAGCGCGGAGACCAGGGCCGCCTCGCTGAGACCGCGGGTGTTCAGGCTGCTCTCCAGCGAGATCGGCCCGGAAAAGCGATCGGTATCGGCCAGGGTGCCCAGCAGTTCTTTCAGCTCCACGTCGATGGCGGTGACGGCCGCCGCCACTTCCATCCCGCCGGGCGCGCTCTCGCGGAAGTCGGCCTTGCCGGTCACGGCCAGCGCTCCGCCGTAGGTCTGCGCGTTGAACTTCCGGAGGTCGAGAACCCCGTCGGCCAGCACCGCTTCGACATCGGCTTTGTTGAGGCGCAGCTTGTCGGCGACGATCGCCTTGGCGCGCAGCTTGATGTCGGCATCCAGGCCGCGCAGGGCGCTGACGTCGATCGGCTTGGTCGACCAGCGCTCGCGGCCCGCGGCGGCGCCGCTGCCGGCGGCTGAACCC
>MRWG01002017.1_pt1 | contig 11228 bp, 8 predicted proteins | sample 1013341 | NCBI WGS metagenome assembly MRWG01 (sample SAMN06117577, study PRJNA244670) | biofilm metagenome | biome: Water; feature: Cathode Biofilm; material: Biofilm; isolation source: microbial consortium enriched at the cathode of a solar microbial fuel cell | place: USA: District of Columbia ... | reverse complement strand
CCGCCGCATCGAAAGCGAGTTCAACCAGGCCGCTGTTTCTGTTCGCTCGGAGGGGACACCTGAAGTCTTCCGGCTTGGTATCCTGTCGACCATTCCGGCGGGCCTCGTTGGTCAGGCCTTTGGCGAGGTTCTCTCGGCGCACCCTGAAATGCGTGTCGAGATCGTGGAGGGCTCTGAGAAGGAGCTGACCAATGCGCTCGCCCGCCGAAGGGTGGATACGGCGCTAACCATTGTCGGGCGCGGCGGCGAGAGGAACGTCGAGGAGCGGCTTTACACCGAACCCTACCATGTCGCGATGATGGCCGATCACCCTTGCGCGTCGCAAATTGCCGTGACGGTGGAGGACCTCGCGGGCAGTATCATGATGGTCAGGCGCCATTGTGAGGCCCTTTCCGAAACCAGCCGTTTCTTTACCGAGCAGGGTGTGCGTCCGTTCTTCTCATTCCGCTCGTCCAATGATGAGCGTGTGCTGGCCATGGTGGCATCCGGGCTGGGGATTACCGTCATGCCGGCCAGTTACGACGCGCCTGGTGTTGCGCTACGGCCCCTGGAAGGCTTCACGCTCGAACGCAGTATCGGACTCATTTTCCGGAATGAAGAGGGAGCGAAATCCCTGCCGGAGCCGATCGAGGCGGGCTTTCGGTCACTGGTCGATCTTTCTCCCGTCCGCGCCTGAGCACAGGTCCCGGTGTCTCCTCATTGATGACCAACCGTATGCCGGTGGAAGGTGCGACCTTCAGAACTCAACAAGGCTATTGGATATAGCGGTCTGTAATGCTATAGGTCATAACAATAAACTGATAAGCCTATTGGCATGACAGGGAGTGTTTCCATGCAATTCGAACGCGTTAACGCGATTACGGGGGACGTCGCCAGCAGAGCTGAGGCCATGACAGTTGATCAGGCATCGGCAATCGCCGAGACAGCGGCCCGCGGTCATGCGGACTGGGCGGCAATGGGCCCAAATGCGCGCCGGGCGGTCCTGATGAAAGCTGCTGACGCGCTTGAGGCGCGCAAAGATGACTTCGTCGCAGCCATGATGAATGAGGTTGGCGCGACCGCCGGATGGGCAATGTTCAACCTGATGCTGGCGGCGGGCATGGTTCGCGAAGCCGCGTCCATCACCACCCAGATCAATGGTGAGGTGATTCCGTCCGACAAGCCTGGCTGCCTGTCCATGGCGCTGCGCGAGCCGGTTGGGGTCATTCTGGGTATCGCCCCGTGGAACGCTCCCATCATTCTCGGTGTGCGTGCGATTGCGGTGCCGCTGGCCTGTGGGAATTCGGTGATCCTGAAGGCGTCTGAAGTCTGTCCCCGCACTCATGCGCTAATCATTGAAGCCTTCGCGGAAGCAGGATTCCCGGAAGGGGTTGTCAATGTCGTGACCAATGCGCCCGAAGATGCCGCAGACGTGGTTGGCGCTCTCATCGATCATCCGGCCGTGAAGCGGATCAATTTCACCGGCTCGACGGCTGTTGGGCGGATCATCGCCAAGCGCGCTGCCGAACACCTCAAGCCTTGCCTGCTCGAGCTTGGCGGCAAGGCTCCGATGATCATTCTTGAAGACGCAGACCTCGATGAAGCGGTCAAGGCCGCTGCCTTCGGTGCGTTCATGAATCAGGGCCAGATCTGCATGTCGACGGAGCGGATCATCGTTGTCGAGGCGGTGGCCGAGGCATTCGCTGAAAAATTCGCGGCCAAGGCGAAGTCCATGCCTGCCGGCGATCCGCGCGAGGGGAATACACCGCTCGGCGCTGTCGTGGACCGGAAAGCGGTGGCTCACGTGAACAGCCTCATCGAAGATGCGGAGAACAAAGGCGCCGACATACTCTCGGGCGGTGTCGCGGACTCCGTGATCATGGCTGCCACGGTCGTCGACAAGGTGACCGCCGACATGAATCTCTATCGCGTTGAAAGCTTCGGGCCGGTTGTCGCCATGATCCGTGCGAAAGACGAAGCCGAGGCGATCCGGCTTGCCAATGACAGCGAGTACGGCCTTTCGGCGTCGGTCTTCACACAAGATGCGGCCCGCGGCCTTTCGGTTGCGCGGCAAATCAAGTCCGGAATCTGCCACGTCAACGGACCGACCGTTCACGATGAGCCGCAAATGCCATTCGGCGGTGTCGGCGCGTCCGGCTATGGCCGGTTCGGCGGCAGAGCCGGCATCGATGCCTTTACCGAGTTGCGCTGGATCACCATGGAAACCCAGCCCGGCCACTATCCGATCTGATCGACCGATCAGCGCTTTTCAAAGAATCCGGGAGCCATCCCGGCACCAACTTACAAGGGTACCAGTATGACCAAAGACCGCGCCGAGGCCGACACCGTCGCCTATGAAATCGAAAACCGAATTGCATGGGTGAAATTTAACCGCCCTGAAAAACGCAACTGCATGAGCCCGAAGCTCAACCGCCAGATGATGCGTGTGCTCGATGAACTCGAATTTCGCGATGACGTGGGCGTCCTGGTCCTGACGGGCGAAGGAACGGCCTGGACCGCCGGCATGGACCTCAAGGAGTATTTCCGGGAGACCGAAGCCGAAGGCCTGGGTGCCGTGCGCCGCTCGCAACGTGAGTCCTATGGCTGGTGGCGGCGCTTGCGCTGGTATCAGAAGCCAACCATTGCCATGGTCAATGGCTGGTGTTTCGGTGGCGGGTACGGTCCGCTTTTCTCTTGCGATCTCGCTTTCTGCGCCGATGAGGCGCAGTTCGGCCTGTCGGAGATTAATTGGGGCATCCTGCCAGGCGGCGGTGCCACGAAGATCGCAGTTGAACTGCTGAATTTCCGCAATGCGATGTACCACGCCATGATGGGTGAGAATGTCGACGGCAAGACGGCCGCTCAATGGGGTCTGGTGAATGAGAGCCTGCCGGCGGACAAGCTGAAAGCACGTGTCACGGAAGTGGCGAGCGTGCTGCTTGAGAAGAACCCGGTCGCGTTGAAGGCGACGAAGGATGCGATCCGCCGTGTCGGTGAGATGACCTATGACAATGCCGAGGATTACCTTGTGCGCGCTCAGGAAGCTGCCAACTCCTTCGACAATGATGGCCGCAAGGAAGGCATCAAGCAGTTTATCGACGAGAAATCCTACAAGCCGGGCCTCGGCGCCTATGATAAGTCGAAGCAGAAAACGACGAAGAAGGCCAAGGCCTGATGCCTGCGCCGTTGGATAGCCTTGGCGCTGAAGCAGCGACGATCGATCTCGAACGCCTTCTCAATCCGCGCTCGGTTGTCATTGTCGGCGCCTCGCCAACGCCTGGCGCTCTTGGCGCTTCGGTGCTTGGCAACCTGGAACGCGGCGGCTTCAAGGGCGAGATCCATCTCGTCAATCCGCAGCGTGACATCATATCGGGGCGGCCCTGCGTCCATTCCATCGACCAGCTTCCGGACGGCATTGACGCTGCCGTTCTGGCTATTCCGCGCGCCGGTGTTATTAGCGCGCTCCGCGAGCTGGCGAAGAAAAACACCGGCGGGGCCGTGATCTTCTCGGCCGGGTTTGCCGAAGGCGGCGAAGAGGGCATGGCCGAGCAGGAAACGATTGGCCGGATTGCCCGCGAAGGCGGCATGGCTGTCGAAGGGCCGAACTGTCTTGGCTTTGTAAACAACAAGGACGGTGTTGCCCTGACCTTCGTCGAAACACCGGCCGCCAATCTCGGCGACGGAGATGGTGTCGCCATCGTCTCGCAAAGCGGCGCGATGGCGGCTGTCCTCCAGGTCACCCTCGCCAGCAAGGATCTCGGCGTAACGCTTTCCGTTTCGACGGGCAATGAAGCGGCCACCGGTGTCCAGGACTATGTCGAGTATCTCATCGACGATCCGCGTACGCGCGTGATCTCCATGATCGTCGAACAGTTTCGTGATCCGGCTCGCTTTCTCGACCTGGCTGACAAGGCCCGCGAGAAGGGCAAACCGATCATCCTTTTGCACCCGGGCAAGAGCGAGGCGGCGCGGCAGTCCGCGGCGACCCATACGGGTGCGATGGCGGGCGACTATGCGCTGATGCGCAGCCTGGTCGAGCATCATGGTGTCCTCATGGCCGAGACACTGGAGCATCTGGGTGACCTCACCGAGCTTGCCATGCGATCTAACCGGTTCTCCGGGGAAAGCGGCGCAGCTATCCTCACAGAGTCAGGGGCTTTCAAGGCGCTGTCACTGGACCTCGCGGAGGAGGTCGGCCTCGACCTGCCGGAGATGCATGACGCGGATTCGCCTGCCATGCGCGCGGCGCTGCCGGATTTCGTGCCTGTCTCCAACCCTGTCGACCTGACCGCGCAGGCCCTCGTCGATCCGGAACTGTATCAGCGCGCCATCGCTGCGCTCGTCGGTGATGACCGGGTCGGGTCGATCCTGCTTGGCATCATCCAGACCGACCCTGCCACAGCAGAAAAGAAGCTGCCCTCCATCATCGCTGCGATCGAAACGCTGAAGCCGGAAAAGCCAGTCATCTATGCCGGTCTTGATGAGGGGGCCGAGGTGCCGCCCGAGTTAATAAGCAAGCTTCGCACCCTCGGCGTAGCCTGCTACCCGACCGCCGAGCGTGCCATTCGCGCCATCGCAACGCTAAGCCGGGCCCCAGGGGGCAAGGCGCCTGTGCGGCCATCCTCCCGAAAGATTGACGTATCTCTGCCCAGTGGTGCGGGTGTTGTGCCGGAATATCTCAGCAAGACCATCCTGCGTGAGGCTGGTCTGGCCTTCCCGGACGGCAAATTCGCTGAGAGCGAAGACGCGGCTGCTGCGGCTGCCGATGCCATCGGCTATCCCGTCGTGCTCAAGGCCCAGTCCGCTGAGCTGTCACACAAGAGCGATGCGGGCGGTGTGGCGTTGGGCCTTGAGTCTGAAGCGGACCTGCGCCGGGCCTTCAACAAGATGTACGCCGATGTCGGCAATTACTCACCCGGCCTGACGCTCGATGGCGTGCTCGTCGAAAAGATGAGCGCCAAGGGGGTCGAGATGATTGTCGGGGCAAGGCGCGATGCTGCCTGGGGCCCGGTGACCCTTGTCGGCTTCGGTGGTGTTCAGGCCGAAGTGCTGAAGGATTTTCGGCTCCTGCCGCCGGATCTTTCGCCCGCTGAAATTCATGATGAATTGCTTACGCTGAAATCTGCCAAGCTGCTAACGGGGTTTCGCGGCAGTGCGCCAGTCGATCTTGATGCGCTATGCGAGATGGTCAGTGAGCTTGGAGCGTTGATGATGTCGCAGCCGAGAATCCTTGAAGTCGATCTTAATCCAGTGGTGGTGCACGGTGCCGGGAAAGGCCTTGATATACTCGATGCACTTATCCTGCTGGGTGCATGAAGAGGGAATACTTCAACCCGGATATTCGGAGACCAGAAGTCACGTCAAAAAAGTCCATCCACGAGCTGCGAGCTTGTGAAAAAAACAGAATGGACAGGGAGGAAAAATGTCGGATCAGCCCGTGGAAATACTCGCACGCGAACGGATGGGGCGTGCCCAGATTGTCGTCATCGTTCTGTGTGTACTGCTCAATGGCCTCGACGGGTTCGATGTCCTTTCCATCAGCTTTGCTGCGCCTGGTATAGCGGAAGAGTGGGGGATCAGCCGTGGCGCGCTCGGCCTCGTCCTGTCCATGGAGCTGATCGGCATGTCGGTCGGCTCGATCATTCTCGGTCAGGCGGCTGACAGGATCGGCAGGCGTCCAATCATCATTACGAGCCTGTGTGTCATGACTTTGGGGATGTTCCTCGCAGCGACGGCGAATAGCGTTCCAGTCATGTCAGGCTATCGCCTTTTCACGGGTCTCGGAATTGGAGGCATGCTTGCCTGTACGAACGCGATGGTCGCCGAATATTCCAACGATCGCTATCGCAGCCTCAACGTGACGATCATGGCCACCGGCTATCCACTGGGTGCAATCATTGGCGGGGTGATCGCCTCGCAATTGCTGGCCCATTTCGACTGGCGTGCCGTCTTTATCTTCGGCGGTGTCATGACTGCTCTCATGCTGCCGGCGGTGCTGGTTGCCATGCCGGAATCGGTGTCGTCGATGGCGGCGCGGCGCCCGGCAGGGGCGCTCGAGAAGATCAACAGGACGCTGAAACGCCTCGGCCATTCTGCGCTGGAGCGGTTGCCGGACCTGAAGGAAAGTGCTGCGGCGAGCGGTGGTGGCGGCCTTCGCCGCCTGCTGGGGCCTGCGCTGATCGCAGTCACGCTCCTGCTGACGCTGGCCTACTTCGCCCACATCATGACCTTCTACTACATCCTGAAATGGATTCCGAAGCTAGTGGTCGACATGGGCTATGTCCCCTCCGAGGCAGGCAACGTGCTTGTCTGGGCCAATGTCGGTGGCGCGACTGGCGGCATTGTGCTCGGCCTGCTTTCCGGAAAGCTGGATATTCGCTGGCTGACAATCAGTGTCCTCGCCCTGGCGTTCGTTTTCGTCACCTATTTTGGCGCAGGGCATGACACGCTGCGGGCATTGTCGGTTGTGTCGGCGATGGTGGGTTTCTTCACCAATGCCGGCGTGGTGGGGCTGTATGCGCTGATCGCCAAATACTTCCCGGCCGATGTCAGGGCGGGCGGAACTGGATTCGTGATTGGAATAGGCCGGGGCGGTGCAGCCCTCGGGCCGATCATTGCAGGCTATCTGTTCGAATCCGGACAGGGGCTGCAAACGGTCTCGATTTACATGGCCAGCGGCGCCGTCATTGCCATGATAGCCTTGATCCTTCTTGGACGCCGCAGCAAGGCGCTTGCGGCCGCCTGATCCCATCTCAATCAACAAAACGGCAAAGGCGAACCGGTGGGTTCGCCTTTCTTGCTGCCGTCCGGCCTTTATCAATGAGGTCTGGCGTCACCCCAATTCTGTCTTGCGCAAAAAATCAGAACATGTTCTAAAAACAAAAACGAGCGCAGGGGAGAAACATGACGGCGAAAACACTTTCAACAGTCAGGAAGTCCGTGCTGCCGCAAGCCGGTGACACCTGGGCAAGCATTGCCGCCCGTGAGCTGCCGGACATGGCGGAGGCTGATGCGGTATCCGGGCTTCAGAGCTGGAACCTGCACGTCTTCATGCGCGCGCCTGCGCCTGAGGGAAGCCCGCGTGCCGGCAACCCGATCCTGCCGAGCGATGTGATCTTTATCGAACCGCCACTCGCCGCTGCATGAGCGGCGCTGTCATCCAGCATGTCAGGGTGGCGGCCGCCCATGACGGGGTCGCCGAGCTGATTGTGACGCTCGCCTTCGAGAATGGGGGGCGCTCGCTCGTGACGCTTGATGAATTCGCCACCCGCAAGCTGATGGAACTGACCGGTGCCGACCAGCCGGAAGACCTGGCCGGTGCGGGCTGGGAGCATGTGCGCGATGCGCTGGCTGTTTCCTCCGCCCGCTACCTCAACGACCAGACACAAGACCAAAGGGAAACCCCTCATGTATGATCTCATCATCCGCAACGGCACCGTCGTCGACGGATCCGGCCTGCCTGGCTATCAGGCTGATGTCGCCGTCAAAGGCAATCGCATCGCCAGGATCGGCAAGATCACCGAAACCGCCGGAAAAGAGGTCGACGCTTCGGGTAAAGTCGTCGCGCCCGGCTTCATTGATCCGCATACGCACTTCGATGCCCAGCTCCTCTGGGATGGAGCGGCGAAGCCTGCCCTTTCGCATGGCGTAACCACGATCGTTCCGGGCAATTGCTCGCTGTCTCTCGCCCCGCTCAAGGCCGATCACCGCATGCGCCTCGTCGGCATGTTCAATCAGATCGAGGAGATGCCCTACAAGGCGTTCCGGGAGGGTGTCGTCTGGGACTGGGAAACCTTCTCCGAATACATCACCCGCATTCGTAAAGGTCTCGCGATCAACGTTGCGCCGCTTGTGGGCCACAGCGTCATCCGCCTCTGGGTCATGAACGACGCCGCCACAGAGCGCACCGCTACGGATGAGGAAATCGCGGAAATGCAGGATGTGCTGCGCGAGTGCCTCGATGCCGGAGCGGCGGGCCTGTCGACCAGCTATGTCGACATGGACGAGACGCTTCAGCCGGTCCCCAGCCGCTATGCCGACGCCCGCGAAGTGGATGCGCTGGCCTCGGTCCTCGGCGAATACGGCCGCATGCTGCAGGTCGTGCCGGAATTCTACGATCCGGACCTGACAATTGCCCGGCTCGATCAGCTCGCCGAGCTGTCCATTAAGTACCAGATACCGACGACCTTTTCGCCGCTGTTCGTGAATTCGGACAATGTCGACGCCGTCGACAAGGTGATGAAGCGGGTCGATGAGCAATTTGCGCGCGGCGCCCGTGTCTGGCCTCAAGTGCAGACGCGCCCGATCGACATTTCCTTCTCCTTTGCAGTACCGAGCCTGCTCTTCATTCGCTTCCCCGGCTGGTACCGCGTGATGCGCTTCGGCAGCCCGGAAGAGATCAGGGCGCACTTTGCCGATCCTGAGAACCGCAAGGCGCGGGCTGAAGAGGTTGCTGAATACAAGGACCTCTGGCCAAAGCTGGTGCTGCGCCAGGTGAAGACCGACGCGAACCAGAAATATGTCGGCAAGACGCTGGCCGAGATCGCCAAGGAGCGGGGCGTCACGCCGGTCGAGGCGATGATCGATCTTTCCGTTGAAGAAGACCTCGACGCGCATTTCCTGGCTGCTGACATGGGGCACAACAACGACGACAAGGTTGTCAGCCTGCTCAAGCATCCGCGTGTCCACATCGGCGCGAGTGATGGCGGCGCGCACAGTCTCTCCTTCTCGACCTATGGCGACACCGGCTATCTGTTCGGCCACTTCGTGCGCGACCTGAAGACGATGCGGCTTGAGGATGCGGTGAAGAAGATCACCTCCGACACGGCCTCTATCTGGGGTATTCCTGAACGTGGGCTGCTGCAGCCGGGCTATATCGCGGACATTGCCATTTTCGATCCCGAAACCGTTGATCGCGGTGTCGAGAGATTCGTCCAGGACGTCCCGGGCGATGGCAGCCGCTATATTCGCGACTCCCACGGCGTTGATACTGTCATCGTCGGTGGCGGCGTCGCCTGGTCGGCCAGCGATGGCTATCAGGAAGCGCGCGGCGCAATTCTGCCCGGGGCTCGCGATGACCAGCCTGAACTGGTAGCCGCCGAATGAGCTGGCCGGGTGTAAGCGAGCGCCGCGTCGCGACAAACGGGATCGAGCTCAACATTGCAGAAGCCGGACAAGGACCACTTGTCCTGCTTCTGCATGGCTTTCCTGAATCCTGGTATTCGTGGCGGCATCAGTTCAAACCGCTCGCAGACGCTGGCTATCACGTCGTCGCGCCGGACATGCGCGGCTATGGCAAGAGTGACAAGCCGCACGAGATCGAAGCTTACAACCAGGTCGAAGTCCGCAAGGATATCATCGGTCTCATCGATACGCTCGGTTATGACGAAGCTGTTGTGATCGGCCATGACTGGGGCGCGCCGACGGCCTGGGCTTGTGCGTTGCACCATCCGGACAAGGTGCGCGCGGTTGGGGCCCTGTCGGTGCCCTTCATGCCGCGCTCGCCCGTTCAGCCGATGCCTGCCATGCGTGAGATGTTCAAGGGGCAATTCTTCTATCAGCTCTACTTCTTCGAGCCGGGCGTCGCCGAGGCTGAATTCGAGGCCGATATCCGAACCGCCCTGAAGAAATTTCTGGTGATGGCCGGTGGTGAAACCGATCTTACCAGTCTTCCGGCGAAGGGTCCCGATGACGACATGTTTTCCGGACTTCCTGAGCCCAAGACGCTGCCGCCCTGGCTCAGCGAGGACGATCTCGATTTCTACACTGCGGAGTTTGAGCGATCCGGCATGCGTGGCCCGCTCAACTACTATCGCAATCATGATCTTGCCTGGAAGCTCACAGAGGGCGCGCCGGAGCATATCGACCAGCCAGCCTTCTTTCTTGCTGGCCTCAAGGATGGCGTCATCATGATGGCGGCCGAAGCCTATCAGGCCATGCCGACCTATGTTCGCGACCTGCGCATCAATGAGCTGATCCCGGGGATCGGCCACTGGACACAGCAGGAAGCACCGGAAGAGACGAACAAGGTCATCCTCCGCTTCCTCAAGGAGATTGATGGATGAGAGAAGACGTCCTGGTCATCGGTGCGGGGATTGGCGGTCTGTGCGCAGCGCTTTCACTCGCGCCGACCGGCCGGCAGATCACATTGCTGGAGCGGGACCAGCCGCCGCCTAGCGACGATCCAGATGTAACTTTTCTGGATTGGCACCGCCAGGGCGCCGGGCATGTCCGCCAGAGCCACGCCTTCCTCGCGCGTCTCAGGAGTATCATCAAGCAATCGCATCCGCGTCTGCTGGACGAGTTGTTGTCCATGGGCGCGCGCGAACTGACGTTCGACATGATGCTGACCGAACTGCAGCAGGAGACTTACGAGCCAGCGCCCGAAGATGCGGAACTGACCATTATTACCAGCCGGCGGACGACACTCGAACTGACCATGCGGCGGTATGTCGAAAGCCTTGAGAACGTGACCATCAGGCCGGGCTTCTTTGTGCGTGATCTGATGATCCGAAAGGCCGAAGACGGCGTTGTTGAAGTTCTGGGAGTGCGCGGCGAAGAGGGCGGTGTGATGTGCGAACTCGCAGCCGAGATCGTTGTCGATGCGAGCGGCAAGTCGGGGTTTACCATCCAGCAGCTGATGGATGAAGGCGCCCCGATTACCGAAGAGAGCGAGACGGCCGGTATTCTTTATTTCACCCGCCACTATCGCCTGCTTCCCGGTATGGAGGAGCCGTCGCGGACCGAAAACCCGCCTGGCAGCGGTGATCTTGGTTACCTGAAGTTCGGCGTGTTCCCTGGGGACAATGGCTGTTTTTCGATCACCATCGCTGTGCCGGAAGTCGAGATCGAGCTTCGCAAGGCGATCCTCAATCCGGACACGTTCCATGCAATCACGCTAGAACTTCCGGGGCTTGAGCCATGGACCAATGACCGCCGGTCCGAGCCGAGAGGCAAGGTCTATGGCATGGGGGACCTCCACAGCCGCTGGCGCTACATGGTCAACGATAGCAAGCCAGCGACGCGAAACTACTTCCCGCTGGGCGACACGCTGGTCCGGACAAATCCGCTATACGGGCGTGGCTGCTCTTTTGCCGCGGTTAGCGCCGAAGCACTGAGAGCGTCGCTGGCTGGGTCTACAGATCCGGACGAACAGCAGATCGCTTACCATGCGGCCCTGCAGGAAGAATTGCGGCCCTACTACACCAATCAGCGCCGCCAGGACCGGTCGGCCATAAAGCGCGCCAGGA
>MRWG01002016.1_pt1 | contig 11235 bp, 19 predicted proteins | sample 1013341 | NCBI WGS metagenome assembly MRWG01 (sample SAMN06117577, study PRJNA244670) | biofilm metagenome | biome: Water; feature: Cathode Biofilm; material: Biofilm; isolation source: microbial consortium enriched at the cathode of a solar microbial fuel cell | place: USA: District of Columbia ... | reverse complement strand
CAGGCGGTAGAACTGCGCCGTGGGGGGAAGCATGTTCAGGAGGTCTTCACCGTTGAATTGCGCAAGCAGACGATCACCCGTCAGGAGTCCCGCCGCCCGATCCGCCGCGAGCTCCGCCGGGTCGGTGATGGCGACCGTGGCGAGCACTGTCTCATAGGCGCTCCTGGCTCGGTCGAACTCGGCGTCGATGCAGTCGAGTTGAAAAATCGCAAATTGACCGGGGCTGAGCGGAAACACCGTGTAGCCGGACACCAGTTTCGCGCCGTCGCCTCGCGCGATCTTGGCGTAGAACCGCGATGCGCGAACGCCGTTGATCAACAGGTTGTCGGCCCGATCAATGAGCTCGACGCCCGACTTGGATTCGCCCTCGGCGATGCGACCGCTCTTGGCGCGCGTCGCTTTCATCTCTTCGATCAGGCCTTCGGCGACTTCCACCGTGGTGAGTTCGCGATCGCGGCTCTTGGGGCTGTGAAGCCGCATAATCCACGTGTTGTCCTCCGAAAAGAGCGTGAAGGAGGCGTTGGACGCGCCGATGCTGGACGTGTCGAGGCGGGCGCCGACCGGCAGCCGGACCGAAAGGCCGAGGCTTCGGATCTCCATCGGATCTTCCGCGAGCGCGATCCGGGCGGGCGCAGATTGGGTTGTTTGCCCTGTCGCGGGCGTGATCGCGGCGCCTATGAAAAGGAGGGGGGCAAGGGCAAGCCAACGCGTCGCGTTCACGGGTCGTTTGGGTGTCATGATCTATCCTTGGGCGGGCGAAGGTTCGGGGCGAGCGCCCACATGAAGACTTTGTGTAATTGTCGGTCGATGAGGCCGCCGCTTGACAGACTCGTGGGACTCCCTACATTTTCTCGTTCGCCCCGCCCGGGCTTCCAGGGCGGCGTCGGTGGAACGGATCCCACCCTCGGCGAGTCCGGTGGGCCCCAACGACACAATCGGGGCGCTCTCAGCAAGTTGGTCGTACGCAGGCCGGCGGCTTTGCCGTCCTGAATCACGCCCGATGTTGAGTTGCGTTGCGAAGTCAATGGGGCAATGGCTCGCGGCAGGTGAGTACAGAGCAGGAATGAACTTCGCCGCTCCGCGCGGCGCCGCGCGGCGTCGACGAAGTTGGCAACGAGACTGGATGAGCGCATCAGCATGACCGGCGCGAAAATCAGAATCCGAATGGAAGCCTACGACCACCAGGCGCTTGACGCGTCGGCGAAGGAAATCGTTGACCACGCCAAGCGCACCAACGCGAAGGTGGCCGGTCCGGTCCCGCTGCCGACGCGCATCGAGCGCTACACCGTGCTGCGTGGTCCCCACATCGATAAGAAATCGCGCGAGCAGTTCGAAATTCGAACGCACAAGCGCATCATTGACATCGCCGAGCCGAACGCGCGCACCGTCGAGGCCCTCAATCGCCTCGTTGTTCCCGCTGGTGTGTTCGTGAAGATCAAGGCGTAGTGTGACGGAAGATGAACGCCGGGCGGCCCATTTCGGGCGACCCGGCGTTTTCAATGGATAGTCGACGTTGGGATGGTCCCGACGCGAATGAGACGAATCGACGACCGCTGAATCGATCGGAGCCAATGGCGTGTTGCTGCTGGGTGAAAAAGTCGGGATGACCCGCTTCTTCAACGAAGACGGTGTCAATCTGCCTGTGACGATCGTCAAGGTCGGTCCGTGCGTGATCACACAGATCAAGACTGAGGAACGCGATGGCTACAACGCGATCCAGCTTGGTTTCGATGAGATCATGCCGCGACGCTCGACGCGTCCGATGATCGGCCACGACGCCAAGGCAGGCGCGGCGCCGATGCGTCATCATCGTGAGTTTGTCATCGACGCCGATGACGCCGCGAACTACGAGGTCGGCCAGGAGCTGACCGTCGAGACGTTCGCGAACCACAAGTACGTGGACGTGGCCGGCGTCAGCAAGGGCAAGGGCTTCCAGGGTGTGATGAAGCGCCACAACTTCGCCGGTCTCGAAGCGAGCCACGGCGTTGAGCGCAAGCACCGCTCTGGCGGTTCGATCGGTGGCGGCGGCGCCAACCTCGGCACCGGCCCCAAGCTCAAGAAGGGCAAGCGCATGGGCGGCCACATGGGTGACGAGCGCGTGACCGTTCGTTCGCTCGACGTCGTCAAAGTCGTTCCTGAAGAAAATCTGCTGCTCGTGAAGGGTCCGGTCCCCGGTCCCAACGGGCGGCTTGTGGAAGTTCGAACGCCGACCCGGCTTTTCAAGTCAAAGGGCCATCGGCAGCGTGCGGCGCTCAAGGGTTAACCCCAGCGCCGAATGAGTTTCGAGGATCGTTCGGTCGGTCGCGACACATGCGGCCGATCGGTTCGGAGGGTCCGGCCTGAAGCCGGAAACCACCGGACGGACACATGGAGCAATCGTCGCCGAGTCAATGCTGGCGCGACGCGGAGGCCTGAAGAGGTCGCCGCTCGAACCAGCCAAGGCGAATCACACGAGTCGCGGGGCGTACCGCGGCCGGTTCTGAAGGCGAAGGACGAGCGAGACACAGACCAATGGATGTCCCCGTCTACAATATGCAGGGCAAGGAAGTCGGTTCCTACTCCATCGACGAAGCGTCGCTGGGCGGGACCGTCAATCACGCGCTGCTGAAGCAGGCATTCGTTCGCTATCACGCGAACAAGCGCCAGGGATCAGCTCGAACGAAGAATCGTTCGCTGGTCGAAGGCTCAACGAGAAAACTCTACCGGCAGAAAGGCACCGGCCGCGCCCGCATGGGCATGAACCGGACGCCTATTCGTCGTGGCGGCGGCGTGACGTTCGCCAAGACGAAGACCGGCGAGCAGTTCCGCCAGGACATGCCCGTGAAGATGCGCCGCAAGGCGAATCGCAACGCGCTGCTGGCCAAGCTCGTGGACAATGAGGTCAAGATCATCGACTCGATGAGCTTCGACCAGCCGCGCACCAAGGCCGTCGAAGGCATGCTCGAGGCGATCAAGATTGATCGCTCCTGCCTGATGGCGATCGCGCCGGACAACATGAACGCGAGAATGTCCGCCCGCAACGTGGCCGGTTTGTCCGTCTGCCCGCCGTCGCAGCTGACCGTCTATGAGATGCTGAATCACCGCTACCTGATCATCGCCAAGGATGATCTGGACGCGTGGCTGAACGGCGCCAGCTCGAAGACGGACAAGAGCGCGAAGGCTGACGTGCGCAGCCGCACCACCAAGAAGGAGGTGGCGGCGTGAAGAATCCACTGCACATCATCAAGAAGCCGCTCCTGACGGAAAAGAACACGCATCATTCGAGCGAGTTCAACCGCCACTCATTCCTCGTGGACCGTCGGGCCCGCAAGGATGAGATCAAGGCTGCGGTCGAAGAGCTGTACAACGTTCGCGTGGAGAGCGTCGCGACGCAGAATCGCAAGGGCCGCATTCGGCGCACGCGATTCGGCTACGTGCGCGAGCCCATCATCAAGACCGCGACGGTCAAGCTCCACCCCGATGACACGATCGAGTTGTTCTGAGACGAGGCGCTGAGGTTCAGATATGGCCATTCGAATCTACAAACCGACGACCGCCGGACGGCGCAACGCCTCGGTCAACATGCACGAAGAGGTGACGAAGACGTCGCCCGAGAAGTCGTTGCTGAAGCCGTTGCCGAAGAAGGGTGGTCGCAACCACTCCGGCAAGATCACCGTGCGTGGTCGTGGCGGCGGTCACAAGCGACGCTACCGCGTCATCGACTTCAAGCGCAAGCAGCTTCGAGGCAAGACCGCGACGGTCATCGGCATCGAGTACGACCCGAACCGCTCCTGCCACATCGCGCTGCTCGAATTCGACGGCGAGGACAAGGCCGGCAACACGATGAAGCGCCGCTGCTACATCCCCGCGCCGGCGAAGGTCAAGGATGGCGACAAGCTCCTCACGAGCGAGACGCCGGTTGATCCCAAGCCCGGCACGTCGATGCCGATCAAGCACATTCCGACCGGTCTCAACGTGCACTGCGTTGAGATGCAGCCCGGCAAAGGCGCTCAGATTGGTCGTTCGGCCGGCGCGTCGATTCGCCTGGCCAACAAGGAAGGCAAGTTCGCGACGCTCATCATGCCCTCGGGCGAGCTTCGTCAGGTGTCGGTGGAGTGCTGGGCGACAGTCGGCGAAGTCGGCAACTCGCAGCACGCCCGCCGTCGATTGGGCAAGGCCGGCAAGAGCCGCCACCTCGGTCGCCGACCGAAGTCTCGCGGCGTCGCCATGTCCCACGATGCGCACCCGCTTGGTGGTGGTGAAGGCCGCTCCAAGGGTGGACGCGCTCCGGTCAGCAAGTCAGGTGTGCCGTCCAAGGGCGGTTCCACACGTAATCGCAAACAGTATTCCAGCAAGCTCATCATCCGTCGGCGCAAGAGCAAGCGCTACGGGCAGCTTCGCTGATTGAGATCAGGATCCTTCGGAGGCATTTCACGCCATGGCGAGATCGCTGAAAAAAGGCCCGTTCGTTGACGAAAGCCTCTACCGCAAGGTGGAGCGCCAGAATCAGCAGAACAAGCGCACGCCCATTAAGACCTGGGCGCGCAGCAGCACCATCGTTCCGGAATTCGTCGGGCATACGTTTCAGGTGCACAACGGCCGCACGTTCCTTGAAGTGTTTGTGACCGAGGACATGGTCGGACACAAGCTCGGGGAGTTCTCGCAGACGCGCATGTTCCGCGGGCACACGAACAAGAAGGAAGGCGTCAAGTCACGCTGAGCCACAGTGCTGAACGGATAAAGACCAGTGAAGATCAACGCTGACAAACTGAAGCGAATGATGGCCAACGCGGGCGCGACGAAAGAGTCGCTCGCCAAGGCGATCGAGCGCCCGGATCTGGATGAGCGCGAGGCGGAGGCAGCGGTCTCCAACTGGCTCGCCAATCGCAATCACCCGCGCGCCAAGGCTCCGGACATTCGCGCCATTGCCGAGGCGTGCTCCTGCCGCCCCGCGGACATCGCGACGTTCGAAACCAAGGCTCGATTCGTCAGATCCAGCGCCCGCAAGGCTCGCCTCATGGCGGACCTCATCCGCGGACGCCGCGTCGATGACGCGATGACGCTGCTCGAATTCAATCATCGTCGCGCGGCGGACATGGTGCTCAAGGCGCTCAAGACCGCCATTGCTGATGCGGAACAGTCCGAAGCTGACGTCAGCAAGCTGGTGGTGGCCGAGTCCCGCGTGGATGGCGGCCCCATCATCAAGCGATTCCAGCCGAAAGATCGCGGACGCGCCTTCCCGATTCGCAAGCGAACCAGCCACATCGTGCTCGGCGTTGAGGAGGCCGCGTAATGGGACAGAAAACACATCCGTACGGTTTCCGCGTCGGCATTACCGAGCCTCACAAGAGCCGCTGGTACGCGCCCAAGGCGCTGTACGGCGAGTTGCTGATTGAGGACTACCGCATCCGCGAATTCGTGGACAAGCGACTCAATCGCACGCCGCCCTTCGCCGCCGTGTCCGACATTCAGATCGAGCGCACGCGTGAAGAGCTCAAGGTGATCGTCTCCACGGCCCGCCCGGGCCTGGTAATTGGCCCCAAGGGCGCCGAAGTCGATCGGCTGACCGAGGAATTGCAGTACCTCACGGGCCGCAAGGTCTCGATTGCGATCAATGAAATCAAGAATCCTGACGTCAACGCCCAGCTCGTCGCTGAGGGCATCGCCGAGCAGCTGAAGAAGCGAGCCAGCTTCCGACGCGTCGTGAAGATGCGAGCGGACGCGGCGATGCAGAATGGCGCGCTCGGCGTGCGTATCCTCATCTCCGGCCGACTGGGCGGCGCGGAAATGAGCCGCCGCCTCGATACGCGTCTCGGGCGTCTGCCGCTCTCGACGCTGCAGGCCAACATTGACTACGGATTTGCGCAGTCATTTACGACCTACGGCGCCATCGGCGTCAAGGTCTGGATCTTCCGAGGCATGTTCGGCGAGGTCGTCGAAATGGAGCCGGTCGGTGGTCGTCGCCCGAGGGCGCGCGGGCGCCGTTGAGGTTGGAGTGAACAAGTACGGAGCGTCGGTGGTCGGCGCCCGTTGAATCGTGTGAGTTGCGTCGCGTGGGCGCACAGATTCGGGATCGAGTGAAGCCATGGCGATGATGCCCAAACGAGTGAAGTTCCGCAAAGAGATGCGGCGGGCCCGCGATCGCAAGGCGACGAAGGGCAACTTCGTGGCCTACGGCGATTACGGACTGCAGGCGCTCGACGGCTGCTGGCTGACAGCCCGTCAGATTGAAGCGGGTCGTATTGCGGCTCAGCACTTCCTGAAGCGTCAGGGCAAGGTGTTCATTCGAGTGTTCCCGGATAAGCCGGTCTCGAAGAAGCCGCTCGAAACGCGAATGGGTAAGGGCAAGGCGGACACGGATTACTGGGCAGCTCGCGTGAAGCCCGGCACCGTGCTGTACGAGATCGGCGGCGTGCCGGAGGACGTGTCCAAGCGCACGCTCAAACGCATCGCCATGAAGATGCCGGTGCGTTGCCGCTTCATTCACCGCCGCGTGTCGGCCTGATCGGGAAGGACCTGTGCAATGAACGCCGCTGAAGCGCACAAGATGAATGATGAGGAGATCACGGTGGAGCTTCGCCGACTCTCACGAAAGATGTTTGACCTTCGCTCACAGTCCGTGACGGAAAAGATTGAAGATGTGAGCCAGTTCTCGAAGATGCGCCGCGACATTGCGCGGCTCAAGACGGTTCGTCGCCAGCGCCAGCTGGAGAAGGCCAACGCATGACCAAGACCAACGCAGAGATCAAGACGCACGGCCCCGCTCGCATCGGCGTCGTCGAGTCCGACAAGCGCGACAAGACGCGCAAAGTCGTGATCAGCTACCTCGCGAAGCACCCGAAGTACGGCAAGTACCTCCGCAAGCGAACGGTGCTGCACGCGCATGATGAGAACAACGAGGCGCATCGCGGCGACCGGGTCGAGGTCGCGCCGTGCCGCCCGATCAGTAAGACCAAGACGTGGACGATCGTCCGCGTGGTGGACAAAGCCCCCCAGGTGTGATGGACGTACGCGCTGTGTGACGCGGAGCGACCACGCTCCAGCGCACACTCAGGAATGGATTGAACGATGATTCAGCAGGAATCCAGATGCGAGGTGGCGGACAACTCCGGCGCGAAAGTCGCGCAGGTGATCCGTGTGCTTGGCGGCTCCACCGCTCGCGGCCGATACACGCGTCGCACCGCCGGCGTGGGCGACAAGGTCGTCTGCACGATCAAGAAGTCGCTCCCTGGCGCCGAGCTCAAGCCCGGCTCCAAGGTGCGCGCGGTCGTCGTTCGCACCAAGTATCCGACTCGCCGTCCGGACGGCTCGACCGTTCGCTTCGACACCAACGCCGTCGTCATCATCAATGAAGACGGCAATCCTCGCGGCACGCGCATCTTTGGCGCCGTCGCCCGCGAACTCCGTGAGCGCAACTACATGAAGATTGTGTCGCTCGCGTCGGAGGTGATCTGAGCCATGCCCAAGCACGTTCGAAAAGGCGACACGGTGATTGTGACGGCCGGCAACGACCGCGGCATGACCGGCAAAGTCGTGCAGGTCATCCCCGATGACGATCGCGTCATCGTGCAGGGTGTCAACGTCAAGAAGCGCCATCAGAAGCCCACGCAGCTCAACCCGCAGGGCGGGATCATTGAGCGCGAGCATCCGATCCACATCAGCAATGTCAGCCCGGTCGTGGACGGCAAGGCCTCCCGCGTTCGGTTTGAGATCAAGAAGGACGGAAGCAAGGTTCGCGTCGCGGCTCGTGGCGGCAAGGAACTCGGTGTGGTGCGCGGTCCGCGCGCCGGGAAAGGGAAGTGAGCGAGGCCATGGCGAAGGACAAGGCGAACGCTGAATCAAACGGCGCGACGGCCACCGCAGGCCCGCCGCCGCGTTTGAAGGTGAAGTACGAGGAAGAGATCGCCGGCAAGCTGGCCGAGCGCTTCGGGCTGTCAAACCCGATGAGCCGCCCGCGACTCGACAAGATCATCCTCAACGTCAACATGGGTCGGCACCTTGAGAACAACAAGCTTCCCGCCAACGTCAAGGAGCAGTCCATCGCGACGCTCACGGCGGTCAGCGGTCAGAAGCCCGTCATCGTCAAGGCCCGCAAGTCCGTGTCGAACTTCAAGGTGCGCGAAGGCGCCGAGACCGCAGCGATCGTCACGCTTCGCCGCGAGCGCGCCTGGCACTTCCTCGATCGGCTGATCAACCTGGTCACGCCCCGCATCAAGGACTTCCGCGGCGTCAGCGACAAATCGTTTGACGCAGCCGGCAACTACTCGATGGGCGTGAGCGAGCAGGCGGTCTTCCCGGAGATCGATATGGCCCGCGTGAATTTCACGCACGGCATGAACATCAACATTGTGTTTCGCGACTCGAATGCGGAGGTCAGCAAGTTCGTCCTGAGCGAACTCGGCATGCCCTTCGTCAAACGCGACTGAGCATCACAGGAAAGATCACGAGGCAACACATATGGCCACCAAAGCCCAAGTCGCCAAATCAAAGCGAACCCCAAAGTTCAGCAGTCGTCAGGTGCGACGTTGTGAGATCACCGGCCGGTCGCGAGGCGTGTACCGCAAGTTCCGCGTGAGCCGAATCATGCTCCGCGAGCTGGCGCTCAAGGGACACGTGCCGGGCATGCGCAAGGCGAGCTGGTGAGACATTGAATGAGAGTGGACGCCCACGTGTCCACGATTTCGGAGTGAATCGATGGCAATCAACGACCCCGTCGCCGACATGCTGACCCGCATCCGCAATGCGTTGCGGAATCGCGACAAGAACGTCAAATGCCTCAACAGCAAGGTGTGCCGCGGCGTTGCAGATGTGTTGCGCGACGAGGGCTACATCAATGGGTTCGACGTCATTGACGATGGCCGTCAGGGCATCATCCGCGTGCAGCTGAAGTACGGCCCGCGCGGCGAGACGGTCCTGAACTCGCTGAAGCGTGTTTCCAAGCCCGGCTGCCGCGTCTACGCGAAGGTCGAGGAGCTGACGCGTCCGCGTCAGGGCCTGGGCGTCTCCATTGTGTCCACGTCACACGGCGTGATGTCCGACCGCAAGGCGCGCGAGGCGCGCGTCGGCGGCGAGTTGTTGTGCGAGATTGAGTGAGCCTGACCGCTTTCCCAGGAGTCCTGTCCCATGTCCCGCATTGGTAAGAAACCCATCCCGGTCCCGTCGAAGGCCAAGGTGTCCATCACCGATGGCGTCGTCACGGTTGAGTCCGGCGGGAAGTCGCTCGAGCTTGCAGTGCGCCCCGAAGTCACGGTTGTCTGGGACGAGTCGGAAAAGAACCTCGTCGTCGAGATCGCCGAAGGCCACGAGAACAACCGATTCGCCCGCGCCATGTGGGGCACGACGCGCTCGCTTCTTCAGAACATGATCGAAGGCGTCACCAAGGGCTACCAGAAGAAGCTCGAAGTGGTTGGCGTCGGTTGGTCGGCGGCGATGGCGGGTCAGAGCCTGGAGCTCAAGGTTGGTTTCGCCAACACCGTGGTCGTGCCCATCCCGCAGGGAGTGGACGTCAAGGTGGACAAGGCGATCATCACCGTGACCGGCGCCGACAAGCAGGCCGTCGGCGAGTTCGCCGCCACGGTTCGCTCCAAGCGCAAGCCGGAGCCCTACAACGGCAAGGGTGTGAAGTACTTCGACGAAGTCATCCGACGCAAGAGCGGCAAGGCCTTCGGCAGCTGATTTTCATCAACAAGGTGATGCGATTCGCATCACGATTCGAGTGTGGTTGAGAGCTATGGATCGAAATAAGAGCAAATGGACTCGACGTGAACGCCGGCACAAGCGTGTGCGCGGTCGTGCCATCGGCACGCCGGATCGCCCGCGCCTCTGTGTGTACCGCTCACTGAACCACATTTACGCGCAGGTCATCGATGACCTGGCCGGTCGCACGCTGGTCGCGGCGTCTACGCTCGACAAGGACCTCGGCGTCAACGCCAGCGGCAACGTCGATGCGGCGGCCAAGGTCGGCGAGAAGATCGCCGAGCGAGCCAAGTCCGCGGGCGTGTCGCAGGTGGTCTTTGATCGCGGCGGCTTTCGATATCACGGCCGCGTCAAGGCGTTGGCCGACGGCGCACGCAAGGGCGGATTGAGTTTCTGACATACGCGGCGCGCCAGCGCCTGATCGCTTCCCGAATGAGAACGAACCATGGCTGAGCTTCTTGACGAATCAACATCACTGGAAAGCACGACGGTCGGCGTCTTCCGAACCGCCGCGACGGTCAAGGGCGGCCGGCGCTTCAGCTTCAGCTCCCTCGTCGTCGCCGGGAATCGGCGCGGCCAGGTCGGCATCGGGTATGGCAAGGCCAACCAGGTGCCGCCTGCAATCGAGAAGGCGCAAAAGGAAGCCAAGAAGTCGTTGATTCGCATCGACCTCCAGGAAGGCACGATTCCGCATGAAGCCACGGGCCGATTCGGCGCCTCGCGCGTTCGATTGCTGCCCGCGTCGCCGGGAACGGGTGTGGTCGCCGGCGCCGCCGTCCGAGCCGTGCTCGAGATGGTCGGCATTACGGACTGCCTCACCAAGTGCTACGGATCAACCAACAAGCAGAATGTCGTGAAGGCCACGATGGACGCGCTGAAGCAGCTTCACAGCAAGGAAGAAATTGCACAGCTGCGAGGCGTCGAGATCGGCCAGACCGAAGTGGATGAGCGCCTTTCACGTTCCGGCGCCTCCCAGTGGGCCAAGTCCAAGCCGGCCGAAAGCGCCGACGACGAGGCCAAGGCCGAAACCAACGCCGCATCCGCCTGATCGCGACACTCACATTCGCATTTTCGATCGAGACACGGAGTCTGAACGTCATGATGATCCACGAAGTCACCGCAGAAGTCGGCAAGCACCGCGCCCGCAAGCGCGTCGGTCGCGGCCGCGGCAGCGGTCACGGCAAGACGTCGGGTCGCGGCCACAACGGCGCCGGCAGCCGCTCCGGCAATTTCGTGCGTCCGCAGTTTGAAGGTGGCGGTCTGCCGTACTTCCGTCGCATTCCGCAGCGCGGCTTTACGAACACGAATTTCCGCACGCACTTCTGGATCGTCAATCTCGGCGACATCCTGGCGCTGGATCAGTTCGCCAAGGGCGGCGACATCACCAAAGAGGCGCTCATCGAAGCCGGCCTCATTCGTGATCACTCGCGCCCGCTCAAGGTGCTTGGCGACCTCAAGAACAAGCATGGCGAGGACGTCTCGTCCGTCGGCGTCAAGCTCAATGTCACCGCCGAGCGCGTGTCGAGTTCAGCTCGCAAGCAGATTGAAGAAGCCGGCGGC
>MRWG01002015.1_pt1 | contig 11242 bp, 11 predicted proteins | sample 1013341 | NCBI WGS metagenome assembly MRWG01 (sample SAMN06117577, study PRJNA244670) | biofilm metagenome | biome: Water; feature: Cathode Biofilm; material: Biofilm; isolation source: microbial consortium enriched at the cathode of a solar microbial fuel cell | place: USA: District of Columbia ... | reverse complement strand
GGCCGGTCCAGATCACCGAGCCGTCGTTGTCGAGCGCTACCTGCCAGGCGTTGTCGAGCTGCATGTCGCGCGTCATTACCCCGGTGAGCTGTTCGGCGAGGCCGGTGCTCTCGATCACCACGCCCATCTCGCTGTTGATGCGCCAGGAACGCGGGTCGAGATTCATCGAACCGATGAAGACGCGCCGGCTGTCGATCACCATGGCCTTGGCGTGCAGCCCCATGAATTCGCCTTCCACCGGCGCGGTATCGACCACCAGGGGCCGGATCGCGGCGTCGGGGCGCATCTCGTAGAGTTCGACGCCAGCCCCGACGAGGTCGTCGCGCCAGCGCTTGTAGTGGGCGTTCACCGCCGGCACGTCGTGAGAGGCGAGCGAGTTGGTGAGGATGCGGAAGCGCACGCCCCGGGCGATCTGCTCCTCCAGCCAGTTGATCGTCTCCGCGCTGGGGATGATGTAGGCATTGGTGATGAGGACGTCGTGCTCGGCCTCCTCCATCAGCTGCAGCATGACCAGCGGCATGACGTGGGTCACCTCTTCGTCGCCGGGGCTGTCCGCCAGCACCCGGCTGCTGCCCCGGTGCATATCCTCGCGGAAGCGGGTCAGCTCATCCTGCCAGTCGCGCCGCTCGATGGCGAAGCGCACCAGCTTCGGTGACTCCGCCAGGCGTTGCCCGATGACGCTGAAGGCCGCCGCGGTGTCGCCCGCTGTCGCCTCCTCGTCCAGATGCTCGACGTCCAGTACGCGATCGCTGTTCCAGAAGCGGTCGAATACCTCCGAGGCCTGGCGCGCGACCGGCCCGATGCCCAGGGTATCGAGGTCGCGGAAATTGAACTCCGGCGAGAGGCCGAAGTACTCGTTACCGACATTGCGCCCGCCGATGATGGCGGCGCGGTTGTCGGCGATCAGCAGCTTGTTGTGCATGCGCTGGTTCACGCGGTCGAGGTCGCCGAGGGACTCGATGATGCGGCCGGCAAAGCTGCGCCGCCGCCAGGGATTGAACAGCCGGACCTCGATGTTGGGGTGCGCGTCGACCACGGCGGCGCCGCCGTCACGCAGCTTCGGTTGCGCGGCATCCAACAGCGTGGTGGTCAGGTCGTCGACGATGATGCGGACCTGAACACCGCGGTTGGCCGCGTCGACCACCCGCTTCATCAGCAGGACGCCGGCTTCGTCGCCCCACCAGACGTAGTACTGCAGGTCGAGGGAATGCTGCGCGGAGTCGATCAGGGCAAGGCGCCAGCGCAGGCCGTCCTCGTTGCTGTCGAGCAGCCGGAAGCCGGAAGCATCGGGACCGAAGCGCGCCGCGACGTCCTCCTCGACGGCGGCCAGCGGGCCGCCCGGCTGCGGCGCCAGGGCATAACCGGGTTCGCCTTTCGGCAACTCGTCGGGCAGAGTCGCGGCGCAGCCGGCGAGGCCGATTGCGGTAACGAGCACCAGGAGGCAACGGATCATGGAAACAACCTGGCCCTATGCTTCCTGCGCATGGGCGAGGCCGATGAGCATCGTCACGCGGCCGGTCACATCCTGCAGCGGCGCCAGGATGACCTCGTAGTCGATGTGGTCACGGCCCTGCCACCGCAGGGTCTCGTGCCGCACCCAGACCCGGCCGGCTGCGGCGTCGTGGTACTGGCGCCACAGCACGGCGTAGGCCGCGTGGTCGGGAAACATGTCACTCAGCAGCTTACCGGTGTGCTCGCCCTCAGACTGCACGATGGCCGTGCCGACGAGGCGGAAACGGAAGTCAAGACCGCCCTCGTCCTCCAGCACGTCGAGCATGAAGATATAGGGCAGCAGCTTCAGGATCTCGGCCGGCGAGATATCGGCGCGGGAAGGAAAGCCCCCCTGCGGACACTTGCCGTGCCAGTAGGCGAGGAACTCGCGGCCAAGCGGCGAGATCGGCGCCTCGGCCTCCAGCCAGGCGCGGGCACCGCTGCGCTGAACCCCGCCCTCCTGCCGATTCCCGACGCCCGTCATCCCAGCCTTCTCGCCCGCCTGCGGCCGATCCGTCCGGATTTCGGCCCTTCGGGCGAAGTATCGCCGGGCCACCTCGGGCTTTGCAAGGAGATCGCCGGAACGGCGGAATCCGGCCGCATGCAGCTCTCGGCCGGTTTGAATGTCCCCGAAGCCTCCCCTAGACTGCCGCGAAAACCGGCGCCGGCCGCCCCCTATGGTCCAGCAGCGCCCGGCAGGAGACGGCATGGCACCGACGTTGTACTTTAGCGCCGAGGAGTTCTCGGCGCGCCTCGACAAGACCCGCAAGGCAATGGCAAGCCAGGGTGTCGAGCTGCTTGTCGTCAGCGACCCATCCAACATGGCCTGGCTTACCGGCTACGACGGCTGGTCGTTCTATGTGCACCAGGCGGTCGTTGTGCCGCTGGACGAAGACCCCCTCTGGTTCGGCCGCCAGCAGGATGCCAACGGCGCCAAGCGGCGCGCCTGGATGGCCGGCGACCGGCTGGAGAGCTATCCCGACCACTACGTGCAGTCGCCGGAGCGCCATCCGATGGAGGTGCTGGCCGACGTCATCGTGCGGCGCGGCTGGGACAAGCGTCGCATCGGCGTCGAAATGGACAACTACTACTTCAGCGCCAAGGCCTACGCGGTCCTGCAACAGCGCCTGCCGAACGCCAGGTTCCAGGATGCCACCGCGCTGGTGAACTGGCAGCGCGCGGTGAAATCTCCGCAGGAGATCGCCTACATGGAAAAGGCGGCCCGTATCGTCGAGCGCATGCACGAACGCATCTTCGAGGTGATCGAGCCGGGCATGCGCAAGAACGAACTGGTGGCGGAGATCCTGCACACCGGCGCTTTCGGGCTGGAGGACGCCGGCGGCGACTACGCCGCCATCGTGCCGCTGCTGCCCTCCGGTGCCGAGGCGGCGGCACCGCACCTCACCTGGGACGACCGTCCGCTGGCCGCCGGCGAAGGCACCTTTTTCGAAATCGCCGGCTGCTACCGGCGCTACCACTGCCCCTTGTCGCGCACGGTCTTCCTCGGCAAGCCGCCGGAACACTTCGTGGAGGCGGAAAAGGCGGTGCTGGAGGGCATGGAGGCCGGCCTCGCCGAAGCCCGTCCGGGCCGCACCTGCGAGGACATTGCCAAGGCCTTCTTCGCCGTGCTCGCCCGCTACGGCATCGCCAAGGACAACCGCACCGGCTACCCGATCGGCCTCAGCTACCCGCCGGACTGGGGCGAGCGCACCATGAGCTTGCGCAGCGGCGACACGACCGAACTGCAGCCCGGCATGACGTTCCATTTCATGACCGGCCTGTGGCTCGACGACTGGGGCTTCGAGACCACCGAGAGCATCGTCATCACCGAGGACGGGTCGCGCTGCCTCGCCGAGGTGCCGCGCAAGCTCTTCGTGAAGGACTAGGCTAGAACCAGGCAGAGGCAGATGGCCACCAATCCGATCTCCTGCAACCTCGATTTCGAGCGCGACGGCGTCCACCACGGGCACCTGAAGCTGCCCTACTCGCGCGACGACTCCGCCTGGGGCGCCATCCTGATTCCCATCACCGTGATCCGCAACGGCGACGGGCCCACGGCGCTGTTCACCGGCGGCAACCATGGCGACGAGTACGAGGGGCCGATCGCCATCCTCGACCTCGCCCGCGACCTGGATGCCGCCGAGGTCTCCGGCCGCGTCATCCTGCTGCCGATGATGAACTACCCGGCGGTGCGCGCCGGCAAGCGCACCTCGCCGATCGACGGCGGCAACCTGAACCGCCTGTTTCCCGGCAAGCCGGACGGCAACATCACCCAGAAGATCGCCGACTACGTGACCGCCACGCTGCTGCCCCTGGCCGACGTGGTCTGCGACCTGCATTCCGGCGGCAGGACCCTGGAGTTCGTGCCCTACGCCGCCTGCCACCGGCTGCCCCAGGACAGCGGCCTGGAGGCGCGCTGCGCGGCGGCCATGCAGGCCTTCAACGCGCCCTACTCCATGGTCATGCTGGAACTCGACGCCGTCGGCATGTTCGACACCGAGGCGGAAAACCTCGGCAAGGTCTTCGTCACCACCGAACTGGGCGGCGGCGGCAGCACCACGCCCCATACCGTCGAAGTCGCCAAGCGCGGCCTGCGCAACGTCCTCCACCATGCCGGCATCCTCGCCGGCGCGGTGGAGATGCGCCCCAGCATCCAGCTCGACATGCCCGACGAGCGCTGCTTCGTCACTTCGGAGCACGGCGGCATGCTGGAGTTCATGGTGGAGTTGGGCGGGCGGGTCAGCGAGGGCGATGTCATCGCCCGGGTCTACGACCTGGAACGCAGCGGCTGGCGCCCGGTCGAATACACCGCCAACCGCGACGGCGTCGTCGCCGGCCGCCACTATCCCGGGCTGGTGCAAAGCGGCGACACCCTGGCGGTGATCGCCGTGGCGGGTGACTAGCCCGGCCTGAAAGCAGGTCGGGCCGCGGAGAGAAAGCCTCCCCGCGGCCCGCCCGTGTAGACGATAGTCTCCGGTCTACTGCCAGCCGTTCTCGATGGCCGTGGCTTCCTGATCCGGCGCCAGGGGATCGTCGGACGGGCTGGGATCGCCGGCGAAGAAGTCGTCACCGCCGCGGCCACGGCCGCGTCCCCGGCCGCGTCCGCGGCCCTGGTGGTCCTCGTCCTCGTCTTCGGCCAGTTCACCGCCTTCGCCGCGCTCACCATGTTCGCCATGGTCATCCTCGGCGTGCTCGCCGTGCTCGCCATGGTCGTCGTCGCCACGCTCGCCATGCTCGCCGCTGTCCTCGGCGTGGTCGCGCCCGCGCTCGCCGCCGCCGCTGCGGTCGTCATCGCCCCGCTCGCCGCCGCCCCGATCGTCGCCGCCACGGTCACCGCCGCCACCACCTTCGCCGCCTTCGCCGCCCTTGTTGTGCACGACGAAGCCGTTGGCGATGTAGCTGTGGTCGCCGTCCAGCAGCAGGTTGTAGACGACCGTCTGCGGGTCAGCCTCCTGCGCCTCGATGCGCTCCAGCGGCAACAGGCTGGTCGCCACCTCCAACGCCAGGGCCAGGTTGCCGGCCGCGCTGCCGCCGCTCGGCAAGGCCACCGTCAGCAGGTCGCCGACCGCCAGGGTGGCAACCTTCAGGGCGGGGTTCTCCGCGGCTGTCGCCGCCGGATCCAGGGCCTTCCAGCCCGCCGGCGTGAGGAAGGGATGCTCGGCCGTCACGAAGGCGTCGCCGCCGTTGAAGGCGTAAAGCTTGCGCCCGGCCAGGCGCGGACGCTCGACGGCGACGACGCGGTTCACGCGGCCCGCGCCGCTCAGCACCCGGTCGCCGACCTTGATGGCGCTGATGGCCTTTTCACTGCCGTCTGCGAGCAGCACCAGGGTGTCGGCCGTGAAGCAACTCTTGGCCTCGGCCGTCTGCAGGGCGACGCCGCTGTCGTGCCAGTCGACCGTCAGCGTGAGGGGGGTAACCGCGAGGGCAAGGCCCAACAGGCTTGTGCTGGCGAGCAGGCGGAAGTGTTTGCTGCTGCGCCGGGTATTGTCGCGTGAAGCCGACATTTGGGATCTCCTTGTCCGTCGGGTGCCGATACTTCAACAACACCTGGACGCAGAGAAATCATCGCGGGTCCGGCAAATTTATTCTGCCGGCATTATTCACAAATTATTTACAGGTCGGACCACATGCGCAGCAGGTTGGTATAGGTCTTAAAGGCGAGATCGGTTTCTTCGCCGTCTGTGTCGACCTCGCCGAGCCGACGGCGCACGCGATCCAGGTCGGCCAGCACTTCGCGCCGCGCCGGGTCGGCGACGAAGCTCTGCACCCAGGTCACCGCGGCCAGACGCTCGCCCTCGGTGACGGGCTTCACCCGATGCAGGGTGCTGGAGGGATAGATCACCGCCGAGCCGGCCGGCAGCTTGACCTCCTGCGGTCCGAAGGGGCTCTGCATTTCCAGCTCGCCGCCGTCGTATTCCTCAGGTCCGCTGAGAAAAACCGTGACCGAGATGTCACTGCGAATGCGGGTACCCCGACCCATCAGGGCATCGTCGACATGCAGGCCGTAGTTCATGCCGATACTGTAACGGCTGAACAGCGGGCGCTGGATGCTGCGCGGCAGGGCGACCCGCTGGAACTCCGGACTCCGGCGCAGAGCATCGACGACCATGGTGTCCATCTCTTTGCGCAGGTCGCCGTTGGGACTGAGCTGCTCGTTATGCTTGACCCTCTTGGCGCGGAAGCCGGCGGTTTTCTGGCCGTCGATGAATTCACCGTCGGCTATGGCCTTGCGCAGATAAGTGATGGCCGGCCGGTCCAGCACGTTGTCGATAGTCGCCAGCATAGAAAGAGCCCCGGGGTGCGGTCTTAGGAACTGACCGGTTTCCACAGGCCGTCGTCGTCGCGGCAGGCGGTCCGCTGCCGGCGGGTCTGGCCCTCCGTGGAGGTTTCAACCACCTCCACGTATTCCCGGCAATAATAACCCGTCGTTGTGCGATATGTCCGCAACGGAGTGATCTGGCCCTGACTGCCGTCCTCGACATAGGTCCAGGTGAGACTGGTCTTGCTGTGCGCCGTTTCCAGCGCCTCCTGCACGGTATTGCGGGCCAACACCTCGGCACGGGGCGTCAGGCTTCCGTACACCGGGTCGCCGGCGTTGCGCGGCGCCTGGGCGCAACCCGCCACGACTGCCAGGCCCAAGACCGCGATTGCCGGTGCCGCGATTGCCGGGAACCGCCCGGCGGATGCTCTGCGAAATGCCATTACTGCCAACCCCTGTTGATCAGGTCTGCCTCCTCGGACGGCGAGAGATCGCCGCCGGCCGCGCCCGGGTCGCCGGAGAAGAAGGAGTCGTCGCCGCCCTCCCCGGACTCGCCGTTTTCGTCGCTGTCGTCGTCGCCGGACTCGCCGCTCTCGCCGCTGTCGTCGTCACCGGACTCGCCGCTCTCGCCGGACTCACCGCCGTCGTCGTCGCCGCTCTCTCCGGACTCGCCGCCACCGTCATCGTCGCTTTCACCGGATTCGCCACCGCCGCCCGAGCCGGAGCTTCCGCCGCCCGACTCGCCGCCGCCGCCGGACTCGCCGCCACCGCCGCCGTCATCGCCGCCGCCGTCGTCACCGCCTTCGCCGCCCTTGTTATGCACGACGAAGCCGTTGGCGATGTAGCTGTGGTCGCCGTCCAGCAGCAGGTTGTAGACCAGCGTTTCCGGGTCGGCCGCCACGGCCTCGATGGTCCTGACGGGATCGAGCCAGAAAGCCACCTCCGCATCGCGCGCCAGGTTGCCGTCCGCCACCCCTGCCGCAGACTGCCGGGCCCGCGTCAGCAGGTCGCCGGTCTGCAGGGCGGCAACCTTCAGGGCCGCGTTCTCCAGCGCCGTGGCGCGTGGGTCGATGGACTTCCAGCCGGCCATGGTGAGGAAGGGATGCTCTGCCGTGACGAAGGGCGTGCCGCCGTTGAAGGCGTAGAGCCTGCGTCCCGCCAGCCGGGGCGTTTCCACGCCGACGACGCGGTTGACCCGGCCGCCGGCGCCGCGCACCAGGTCGCCCGGGCGCAGCGTCTCGATCGCGCGTTCCTGGCCATCCGCCATCAGCACGACGGTACCGGCCAGAAAGCAGGAACTTCCCGATTCTGCGTAGCTCGGCGTGGCGCCGCCGATGTCTGGGTGGAATACCACTGGCGCAACCGCCAGTGAAATGGCCACGATGCTCGTCGTCGCCATGAGGCGGGTAACGACAGCTCTGCTGCGGCGATTCATCGAATCTGCTCTCCTATCGGAGGTTGATCAGGCCCTTGCAAGGCACGCGAGTACACTACGACAACCCGCCAGTTCGCGATTTCATCCCGTCCCGGTAAGAATTTCACCGTAGGATTTACCACGATTCTTTTCGGTGCGCGGGATGGAATGTCCCGGCTGCGGGTTGTCTCAAGGGTAGGGAGCAGAAACGAGCACCGAAGCGCTGTGGGAAGGGACAGCATTTGGACGAGAGTATCCGCAGGCAGATGATAGCTCTCCTGCCACAGCTTCGGCGTTTCGCTTACGGGCTGACGGGGTCGATCCCAGACGGGGACGACCTGGTTCAGGCGACCTGCGAACGTGCCATCGCCAACCTTTCGAAGTGGGAGGTTGGCACCCGATTGGATAGCTGGATGTTCCGCATCGCTCAAAATCTGCACCGCAACGCGATCCGCGACCGCCGCAGCCGGGAGTCCAAGCTGGACGGCCTGGCGCTGGAGACGGAGTCCAGCAGCGATGGGCGGCGCCATCAGGAAGAACGCTCGACCCTGGTAGCGGTGCGGCACTTCCTCGAGGGCCTGCCGGAGGAGCAGCGCGTGATCATGCTGCTGGTCTGCGTCGAGGGGCATTCCTACAAGGAAGTAGCGGAGATCACCGGGTTGCCGGTGGGCACCGTGACCAGCCGGCTCGGCCGCGCCCGCGCCGACCTGCGCAACTATCTCGAGGGTGCCGCCCCCACGGGCGAAGCGGCGGAAATTCAAGGAGGTGTCAGATGATCGAGCGCCTCGATCCGGCCCGGCTGGAAGCCTATGCCGACAGCGAACTGGACGCCCAAGCCATGAGCGAGACGGCCGAACAACTGCTGCGCGATCCCGAGGCCCTGGCCAGGGTCCGCGCCCTGCACGAGGAAGCGGCCCTGCTGCGCGCCGCCTACCAGGAGGCCGCCGAAGCCCCGATCCCTCCGGAGATTCTGGCGACCATCGACCGCGGTTTCGCGCGCCGGCGCAGCGGCGGCTCTTTCCAGCGCTATGCCCTGGCGGCGGCCATCAGCTTCGCCCTGGTCGCCGGCCTTGTCGGCTACCTGGCCGGCGAATACCGCGCGCGCGAGACGTTGACGGCCCTTGCCGCAAGTGAGGCAGAAGACCAGCGGATCCTCTCGGATACCATCGAGCAGGCCCTGGAGCGCGCCGCCTCGGGCGAGGCGGTCGCCTGGCACAATCCCGACAGCGGCAGCCACGGCGAGGTTGTCCCCGTGCGCACCTACCGCAGCAAGTCGAACCACTGGTGCCGCGAGTACCTCGCCTCGAAGGTCACCGGCGATATCGAGGAAAAGACCCGCGCGATCGCCTGCCGCGCCGGCAACGGCGACTGGGTGAAGGCCGAACAGCTCTTCTACGACAGCTAGTCCGCGTTTTCATCGTCCGGCTTCAGCGCGCGCTTCACCACCCGCCGGAAGGTGAGCCCCTGCACCACGATGGAAAACACCACTACCGCGTAGGTGACGGCCAGGATCGGCCCCTTCTCCGGTCCCTCCGGCAATGAAAGAGCGAGGGCGACGGAGATACCGCCGCGCAGCCCGCCCCACACCAGCACCGGGATGGCGCCTTCGGTGAAGCTCTGCTTCAGCGACAGCAGGGTGAGCGGCACGAAGACCCCGACGAAGCGGCCCAGCAGCACGATGGGAATGGCCAGCAGTGCCGCCTCGGCCGAGACGATATCGACGCGGATGACCAGGACCTCCAGGCCGATCACCAGGAACAGCAACGAGTTCAGGATCTCGTCGAGCAGTTCCCAGAAATTCAGCAGGTAGCCGCGCGTCCTGTCGCTCATGGCGTGGGTGACACCGTGGTTGCCGATGAAAATGCCGGCGATGACCACGGCGATGGGGCCGCTGACGTGCAACGCCTGGGCCAGCGCATAGGTCACCGTCACCAGCGCCAGTGTGAGGATCACCTCCAGGACATACTCGTCCAGGGTGGCAAGCGCGCGATAGGTGATGTAGCCGGCCGCAGCGCCGAGCAGCGCCCCGCCCAAGGCCTCCTGCGCGAAGAGGCGGGCGACCTCCGCGGGTCCGACATCGGCCTCCGGCCCGCCGGCGGCGATCGCCACGACAATGAGGAAGACCACCACGCCGACGCCATCGTTGAACAGGGACTCCCCGGCGATCTTGGCCTCGACGGATTCCGGCACGCGGATGGTCTTCAGCATGCCCAGCACGGCGACCGGGTCGGTCGGACTGATCAGCGCGCCGAAAGCCAGGGCCCAGATGTACGGCAGTTCGAGCCCGATGAGGCCGAAGAGGTACCAGGCGAGCGTGCCGACGACGAAGGTCGACAGCAGCACGCCGATGGTCGCCATGGCGGTGATGGCGACCAGTCGGCTGCGCAGCGCATGGAGATCGACATGCAGCGCGCCGGCGAACAGCAGGAAGCTCAGCATGCCGTTCAGCAGGGTCTCGTCGAAGTCGATCTGCGCCAGGGCGGCGGTCACCGGCCCGTCGACGTCGCTCGCCGGAAAGACCAGCTCAACGGCGATCAGCACCAACGCCGCGCCCAGCGCGATGACCATCAGCCCAATGCTGTGCGGCAGCCCGAGCAGCTTGTTGTTGATGTAACCGAACAACGCGACCAGCCCCAGCAGAACCGCGAGCAGGTCGAAGATCGAGAATTCCATGGGCGCTAGTTTGCCGCGATCAATTCGTCAGCGATGCGGTTTGCCGCCGCCATACCCTCGTTGTGCGGCAGCGACGGATCGTAGCGATCATCATAGAGGATCCGCAGCAGGTAATAATCCAGGTTCGTCAGGTAGGGGTAGTCGGGCGTCATGTCGATCGCCGACCCTTCCAGTTCCTCGACGTCAGCAGTTTCGATGAATCCCATGCTCTTTATCATCATGGTGACGATGCACGAACGCACTTCGGGAATGCTCAGGTCGTACTTGATAAAGATCAGCGGGCCGTCCTGCCCGTCGGCAATTCCACAGTCCTGTGACAACCACCGCCGGTAGTTATCGTCGAACTGCTCCATCCTTTCCGCGACCTCGCTGCGCGCAAGAAGATAGACCCAGATATCAAATGAATTGCTATTGAAGTATGTCATCAATCTCGGGACGCCTTCGACATCGTCGAGTTCGTCGATGAAGGCGTGAACCTCGGCGTACCAGGGACGTTCGCCATGGATGTCGTTCCTGCCCAGGGTACCTTCCCAGTGAACTCCAACTTCGTCTTCGCTCCAACGGGTCAGACGACCGGGGCTGTCTGCCGCTGGTGCCTCGCCGTAGGCCAGCCGCTCGAAAGTGGCCAGAACGCGCTCGCGGGAAAGCCCGGCCTGATCTCTCGGAACTGGGTCGTCGTAGGTTCTGGGTGTCTGTGCCTGAGCAGCCGCAGCAAGGCTCTGAGACAGAGCCACGGCGAAGGCAACTGCGCGCACCCGGCCCTACTCCGCTGCCGAAACCTGTTGCTTGGCGTGCTTCTCGCGCGCTTCGGTGTCGCGGTGCGCCTTGGCGACGGCGGCCTGGGCGGCTTCGGTGTGGGCGAACATCTCCAGGTGCTCGTCCTCGCCGTGGTCGGTCACCGGGGT
>MRWG01002014.1_pt1 | contig 11244 bp, 8 predicted proteins | sample 1013341 | NCBI WGS metagenome assembly MRWG01 (sample SAMN06117577, study PRJNA244670) | biofilm metagenome | biome: Water; feature: Cathode Biofilm; material: Biofilm; isolation source: microbial consortium enriched at the cathode of a solar microbial fuel cell | place: USA: District of Columbia ... | reverse complement strand
GCCATCTCCTGCGGCCTCTTCGGCGCTGTTATGGGCTATGAGTGGGCGAGGATGACCGCATCTCCGGTCATGCCGCTGATGGCCTTTTTCTGTGCCCTGCCATCCTTGTCGATCGTCGTGACAGATTGGCAGGTCGCCCTTGGCCTGCTGGCCGCTTGCGCATTCCTCCTCGTCCTGATCCATCCGGCTCGTATGGGGGATCGACTGATTGGCGCCTTGGGAATTGTCTATGGCTCAGCGTTGCCGCTGGGGCTCCTGCTTTTGCGTGAAGGCGACTGGAATGGCCAGGCAGCGGCGCTCATCCTCATGGGCACCGTGTGGGCTTCGGATTCGGGTGCTTACTTCGCCGGGCAAGGATTCGGCGGCCCCCCGCTTTCGCCCAAGGACTCGCCATCAAAGACTTGGAGCGGCGCCTTCGGAGCGCTGCTGTGCAGCGGCTTGTGCGGCCTGATCGCTGCGGGCTTGATGGACGCGCCCAGGCTGCCCTGGCTCATTGCCGGGCTGCTGATTTCAATTGTCGCGCAATGGGGCGACCTGTTTGAATCCTCCCTCAAGCGCCGGTTTGGCGTCAAGGATACCAGCGGTCTCGTCCCGGGGCATGGCGGCGTCATGGACCGTGTCGACGGTCTTGGTATGGCCTGCGTCTGCTCGGTTGTCATATTGTCGATCTTTGGCACCGTGCCGGAGCTGCTCGGACTGGAGGCCGGCTGATGACGATGCGCGTATCAATCATGGGGTCGACTGGCTCGGTTGGCCGCTCGGCGCTTTCAGTCATGGCGCATGCGGGCAGTGTGAGCGAGGACCCCGTCTTTTCGATCGATACGCTGACCGCGAATTCGGACGTCGACACGCTGGCCAGGCAGTCGATCACCTACAATGCCAGGTTGGCTGTTGTTGCGGACGATCGCGCCTACAAGGAATTGAAGTCTCAGCTGGCAGGTACAGGCATCGAAGTCGCAGCGGGAGCAGATGCAATTGCCGAAGCTGCAGCGAGGCCGGTGGACAGGCTGCTCGCGGCGATTGTCGGCATTGCCGGATTGCGCTCCACCTACAGCGCGCTCAAGGCTGGAAACAGTGTCGCCCTGGCCAACAAGGAAAGCATGGTTTGCGCGGGCCCCTTGCTCAAACGGGTCGCGCAGAAGACGGGCGCTCACATTATTCCGACCGATTCCGAGCACAATGCGATGTTCCAGGTGCTGGAGCGTCAGGAAGATGTTGAAAAACTGGTTCTGACGGCGTCCGGCGGTCCATTCCTGAAAACACCCCTCGCGAACCTGCATAATGTCACCCCGGAGCAGGCTTGTGCGCACCCGCGTTGGTCGATGGGACGGAAGATTTCCGTCGATAGCGCAACCTTCATGAACAAGGCGCTTGAGCTCATCGAGGCGGCCTACCTGTTCGAGATGCCGCAGCAGCGGATTGACGTGCTTGTTCATCCCCAGTCCATCATCCATTCGCTAGTGGCCTATCGGGATGGTTCTGTCCTTGCGCAGCTCGGTTCGCCCGACATGAAGACCCCGATTGCACATGCCCTTTCCTGGCCGGAGCGCCGGTTGCCGACTGATGTCGAGCGCCTCAATCTTGTCGATCTCGCACAGCTGGATTTCCTCGCGGTCGACGACGCCCGGTTTCCGGCCATTCGTCTGGCACGTCAGGCTCTCGATGAGGGGGGCGGAGCGCCAACGGTCATGAATGCCGCCAATGAGTGTGCAGTTGAGGCATTCCTGAATGGCCGGTGCCGGTTTACCGATATCAGCGATGTCGTGGAAGCGGCCCTTGGCGATCGATCGCTATCCGGCGTGTCCGCCGGTGACGCAGCCTCGCTTGACGACATCATTGCCCTGGATGCCGAAGTTCGTCAGCGTTCCGGCAGGCTTATTGCAGAGGCGTCTCTACGGACCGGGAGTGAAGTAGAATGATTGAATTTGTAAGTCAGGCGCCGATTTTCATCCTCAGCCTTGTTTTCCTATTGGGTATCGTGGTCGTGATCCACGAGCTCGGGCATTACTTTGCCGGGCGCTTTTTCGGCGCGGCGGTCGAGTCGTTTTCTGTAGGGTTCGGCAAGCCGATCTTCGAGCGGACCGACAAGAAGGGGACCCGCTGGCGCGTAAACTGGATTCCGCTTGGCGGGTTCGTGAAATTCGTGGGCGAGCACCAGCTTCCGAGTGATATCGGCAAGGTCGAATCTGGGCCGCAAGGCAAGCCTTACAATGAGATCGGCGTAGGCGGCCGCACCATCATCGCGGCGGCAGGGCCCGCTGCGAACTTCATTCTTGCTGCGCTACTCTTTTCGACGATCTTCCTTGTCAAAGGCAGCTATGAAAGCCGCCTGGCCGTCGAAGGGGTGGTCGAAGGCGGCGCAGCCTACGAGGCCGGGCTGGAGCCTGGGGACATCCTCGTTTCCATGAATGGCAAGGAAATCAAGAGCGCCGGCCAGGTCCAGCTCATCGTCTCGACTTCAAGCAACAGTGCGGTTGATACGGTTGTTGAGCGGGACGGGACCATGGTTGACCTAACGCTGGTGCCCGAGGCCCAACTGCGCGAGAATGCGGTGGGTCAGATGCAGAAGCTCGGCACGATTGGCGTCGTCATGGCGACCATCCCCGACACCGCCCGCCACATTCGCTACAATCCTGTCGAAGCGCTGGCGAAGGGGACGGGCCAAACCTGGTCGACGCTGGTCATGACGACCGACATGATCAAGCGCATGGTTACCGGCAAGGAGGAGCTCAGCTCGCTCAGTGGGCCGGTCGCCATCGGCGATGTCAGCCGTCGCATCGTCAATCGAACCATGTCGGTTGAGGAGGCGTCGATCTGGCAGAAGGTCGATTCGCTTTTCTGGAACATGATCGGCATCTGCGCAGCGGTGTCTGTAGGAATCGGTTTCTTTAATTTACTTCCATTTCCTGTACTCGACGGTGGTCACATCGTTTTCAATTGCTATGAAGCCATAGTCGGCAAACCGATGCCGGCACGAATTCAAGAAGGTGCGCTCATGGCGGGAATGGTATTGTTGCTGGGAATGTTTGTCTTCATCACATGGGGCGACGTACTGGAAACAGGACTGTTCAACTCCGCCCGGGGCTGATAGCCCGGCTTCACGGTAAATTGAGAGTAAACATATGCGATCTGCTTTCGCTGCGTCCCTTATGAGCGTTGCTGCAAGTGTTGCCCTGGCGACGGCGCCAGGGTTAACGACACAGGCTCAAGCACAGCCAGCGAATTACGGTGAAACGATCCGGACGATCGTGGTTGAGGGAAATCAGCGGATCGAGGATCGCACGATTCAGTCCTATCTGCTGGTCGAGCCGGGTGACCCGTTTGATCCGGACCGGATTGACCTGTCGCTCAAGACCCTCTTTGCAACAGGTCTGTTCGCAGACGCTTCGTTCGAAAAATCCGGCTCTGACCTGATCGTCCGCGTGGTCGAGAACCCGATCATCAACCGCGTCATTTTCGAGGGCAACAATGCCATCGACGACGACAAGATGCGCGAAGAGATAGAGGTCGCGCCGCGGGGTATCTTTACTGCTGCCCGTGTGCAGGCGGACGTCCAGCGTATCCTTGAGCTGTATCGCCAGTCCGGCCGCTTCGCTGCGAGCGTGGAACCGCAGTACAAACCGCTCGAACAGAACCGTGTCGACCTGGTCTTTGTCATCAATGAAGGCCCCGTGACGGGCGTGCGTTCCATCAATTTCATCGGCAACGACGCCTATTCCGACGGGCGCCTCCGGAGTGAGATTGTCACGCGCCAGTCGCGCTGGTGGCGGTTCTTCAGTTCGAATGACAACTATGACCCGGGCCGTCTTGAATACGACCGCGAGCTGCTGCGCCAGTTCTATCAGAACAATGGCTATTACGACTTCCGTGTCGTCTCTGCCGTCGCTGACCTCACACCGGACCAGGAAGACTTCTACATCACCTACACGGTGGAAGAGGGCGACCAGTATTATTACGGCGACATCCAGGTCGAGACAGAGCTGGACAAGCTGAACTCCACCGCTTTGCGTAATGCGCTGTCCATTCAGGAAGGCAGTCTGTTTCGCGGCAACCAGATCGAAAACGCGATCGACACGCTGACCTACGCGGCCGGCATCGCAGGCTATGCGTTTGTCGACATCACGCCACAGCTCGAGCCCGATCCGGAAACCAATCGCGTCAATGTCACCTTCGCAATCGATGAAGGCCCGCGCGTCTATGTCGAGCGGATCGATATCGTCGGGAACACAGCGACCCTCGACCGTGTCATCCGGCGGGAGCTGAGAGTTTCGGAAGGCGACGCATTCAACCGGGTCCTGCTGGACCGGTCCAGAAACCGTGTCCGCGCCCTTGGTTACTTCAAGAATGTGGAGATCACCGAGGGACCCGGCTCACGTCCTGACCGGACGGTTGTCGAAGTCGCCGTGGAAGAGCAGCCGACAGGCGAGCTGTCCTTCGCGGCCGGTTATTCTTCGGTCGATGCGTTCCTTTTTGACGTCAGCGTTTCGCAGCGCAACCTTCGCGGCCGCGGCCAGACCGTTGTCGCGCGCGTTTCCGCTTCGCAGCGTCAGCAATATGTCGACCTGCGCTTCCGCGAGCCGCGTTTCCTCGACCGCAACCTTGCAGCGGGTATCGATATCTTTTCGACGCGGTCGGACTTCTCTGAGTTTCTCGATGGCGGCTTCAAGACCGACACGGTCGGTGCTGGCGTGAACTTCGGTTTCCCATTGAGCGAGAACACAAATCTCGGCCTGCGCTATCGGTTGCAGTCGGATGAACTCGACTTCAATGATCGGCCCATTGTCATCAATACCGATGGTACGGCGGCGACTGAAACGGTCGTATTTGATAATGGAACGCCGGACGATCCTTCCGATGACTTCGAGCGCGAAGTGCTGGTGTCGCCGGACGCCGATCCGTTGCCGGATGGAACGCAGATTGTCGATGTCTGCTCGCCTGATTTCATCAATCGCAATCGCAGCTGCCGTAGTGAGCGCGCCGAAATTTCGTCGATCCTCGGCTATTCGTTCAATTGGGATCGCCGCAACGACCCCATCGAGCCGACCGGCGGTTTTGACTTTTCGCTCAGCCAGGACTTCGCGGGTGTCGGCGGGGATGTGAACTATCTGCGGACAGAAATCTCCGGTGCGACCTACAAGGGGATCTTCAAGGGTGTCCGTGCCAGTGTCCGGTTGTCAGGCGGCATTATCGAGCCGATTGGTGACGACGAAGGCATCCGCATCAACAACCGCTTCTTCCGTGGCGGTTCAAGCTTTCGGGGTTTCGATGTGGCCGGTCTCGGTCCGCGCGTGATCCGCAGGGAAGTCGACAACGAAACAGGCGAAACGGTCAATGTTCGCCGTCTGAATGCGCTCGGTGGCAAGGCTTACTATCAAGGTACGCTCGAATTGACCGTGCCGAACTTCCTGCCGGACGAGTACGGCATCGATACCGCCCTGTTTGTTGAAGCTGGCTCGGTCGGTTTGCTGGACGACTTCGATATCGATCCGGCGCGGATCGTAGGGACGAGCTCCGGTAACAATACGACCACCGTGGAACTGACAAAGGACGCCATGGGCCTTCGCGCATCGGCGGGGCTGTCTGTGGGCTGGGACTCACCTTTCGGACCGATCCGGTTCGATTTCTCACAAATCCTGCGCAAGGAAGAGTACGACCGGACAGAGACGTTCCGGTTCAGTACCTCCACGCGCTTCTGAGACCTTCTGAGGAGGAAAGAATGCAATTCCTTAAAGCCGCTCTGGCATCCTTTGCGATGCTTTTCACGAGCGCGGCGATTGTCGCTCCTGTTGCCCAGGCACAAGGCGCGAATGTTGTCGTGATCGATCAATCCCGCATCATGCGCGAAAGCGCTGGGGGCAAGGACATCATCGCCAAGGTCAACCAGATCGAGCAGAACATGACCGCGGAGCTTAAGCCAACTGGCGATGCTCTGGCATCCGAGGGCGAAACGCTCGAAGCCAAGACCGCCAACATGTCGATGGAAGCCATCGCCGCGGACGAGGCGCTGAGCCAGGAAGTGCGCGACTATGCGCGCAAGGCACAGGCATTCAACCGCCAGCGCCAGATCGCGGCAGCCGAGCTGCAGGCGACCGAGCGCAAGGCGTGGAGTGACTTCTTTACGGCCATGCAGGGCGTGCTTCAGGAAGTCGTCAATGAAAAAAATGCGGATGTGATGATAGACCGCTCCGACGCCATTTATGTCTCCGAATCTGTCGACGCCACCAACCTCGTCATCAGCAAGATGGATGCGAAAATGCCGACGGTGACAGTGGTTCGCCAGAAGATCCAGGCGCAGGCACCGCAGCAGTAGCGACATGCCAATCGACGACCGGTTCTACGAATCGCTCGGCCCCGTTCCGGTAGCAGAGCTTGCGCGTCTAGCGGAAGCCGAGCTGCACGGCGACGGGGCCGTTCTCGTCACGGGTGTGGCGCCATCGGCATCCGCGGGACCGGGCGACCTCTGCTACTTTGATGGCAAGCGTCCGCCAGGGCCGGCCGACGTGAATCCGCAGGCCGCCGCGTGCTTTGTGACACCTGAGCATACAGACGCCCTGCCGGATTCGGTCAGTGCGCTGTGTACGCCTTTTCCGCGATACAGTCACACACTTGCAGCCCGCGCCGTGCTTCGTCCGCGCGGCTGGCACGTTGCAGAGAGTGGCTCGAAACCCAGCAATGTTCATCAGACCGCACAGGTCGCTCCGTCGGCCTTTATCGGCGCAGGCGCGGCGATCGGGGACCGGACTGTCATCGGACCCAACGCGGTGATCGGCCCCGGCGTGCAGATCGGCCGCGATTGCGAGATTGGTGCGAACGCCTCGATACAGTGCGCACTGATCGGTAACGGCGTGAAAATCTATTCGGGCGCCAGGATCGGTGAAAGCGGTTTTGGCGTCATGGGCGGGCCATATGGCGCAGAAGATGCGCCCCAATATGGGCGCGTCATCATCCAGGACTATGTGACGATCGGCGCCAATACCTGTATCGACAGGGGCGCTTTTGACGACACGATTATCGGCGAACGGACAAAGATCGATAATCTTTGCCAGATCGCGCATAATGTCGTGATCGGACGGAATGTGGCGCTCGCTTCCTTTGCCGGTATTTCGGGGTCGGTCACGATTGAGGATGGAGCAATGCTGGGCGGTCGGGCCGGTATTGCCGATCATGTCCACATCGGTGCCGGCGCGCAGATTGCGGCTGCGGCCGGCGTGTTCCGCGAAATTCCTGCGGGCGAGACATGGGGCGGCGTGCCTGCGCGTCCCATTCGCCAGTGGATGCGGGAGGTCGCCTGGCTGCAGAAACAGATATCAGGGGAAAAGAAAACAAAGTGACGGCACAGATACACCAGACAGCCATCGTTGAAGACGGCGCCCAGCTGGGCGCTGATGTTACCGTCGGCGCTTTTGCCTATGTCGGTCCGGGTGTTGTGCTGGGAGATGGCTGCATAATTCACCAGCATGCGACCGTCACAGGCCGCACGGAGCTCGGCAAGGGCGTGGAGGTGTTTCCTGGTGCCGTTATTGGAGGCGCGCCTCAGATTCTCGGCTTTGATGACGATGGTACCTCGCGCCTGACCATCGGCAGCGGCACGATCCTGCGTGAACACGTAACGGTTCACACGGGCTCACCGAAGCATGGCGGCATTACAACCGTCGGCGAAAACTGCCTGCTCATGGTTGGAGTTCATATCGCGCATGACTGCATCGTTGGAGACAAGTGCGTGTTTGCGAACAATGTCGCTGTTGGCGGCCATGTTGTGATCGGTGAACAGGTCTGGATGGGAGGCATGGTTGCAATCCATCAGTTCTGCCGGATTGGGCGCCACGCCTTTGTCGGTGGCGGGGCTATCACTGTCGCCGATGTCATTCCGTATGGGTCAGTGATCGGAAATCATGCGCATCTCGCCGGCCTGAATATCGTCGGCATGAAGCGGCGGGGCTTCAGCCGGAAAACCATCCATGACCTCCGCGCGGCCTATCGCATGTTGTTCGCCAAGGAAGGCACATTCAGCGAACGCGTTGCGGATGCCGAGGAGACCTATGGCGATTGCCCGGAACTGCTGGAAATCATCCAGTTCATACGGGCCAGCAAGAGCCGGGCGCTCTGTCTGCCAGAATAGGGGCATACCGATGTCCAAGCTCGGTATTATTGCGGGTCTGGGGAGTCTTCCGGTGAGCATTGCCCAGGCTGCTCGAGAGAGCGGCCGGCCGGTCTATGTCATGCGGCTAGCGGGCTTCGAGGAGCCAGCGCTTCTGGAATTTCCTGGCGAGACAATCGGCATTGGCCAGCTCGGCCGCATTGCCAAGCGATTGAAGGAAGAAAAGTGCGAGGAGCTGGTTCTGGCCGGAATCGTGAAGCGCCCGAACTTTTCCAGCATCAAGCTGGACCTGCGCGGTGCCAGCCTGTTGCCAAAGGTCGTGTCGGCCGCTCGCAAGGGCGATGATGCGCTGCTGAGGGTAATCCTCGATTATTTCGAGAAACAGGGGTTCCGCGTCGTCGGCGCTGAGGAAGCCGCCAGCGATCTCAAGATGACGATGGGGCTCGTTGCGGGCCCGGCGCCGGACGAGACACAGCTATTGGATATGCGCAAAGCCGCTCATATCGCCTCGGAAATTGGCCGGCTGGACATCGGTCAGGGTTGTGTGGTCGTCGACGGGCTGGTGCTCGCCGTTGAGGCGCAGGAAGGCACGGACGGCATGCTTGCGCGCCTGAACGACCTTGATCCCGCGATAAAAGGTACAGCTGCAAACCGAAAGGGCGTTCTGGTGAAACGCCCGAAGCCCATTCAGGAACGCAGGATTGATCTTCCGACCATTGGCCCGGCTACGATCCGGTCTGTTGCTGCTGCGGGCCTTGCTGGTATTGGCCTTGAGGAATCGGGCGCGCTGCTTGTGGGCAGGGACAAGATCGAGGCGCTTTGCGCCGAACATGGTGTTTTCGTCTACGGCTTCCCAGCCGGTTGGGACTGAGCCATGCCCGGACTCTATCTCGTCGCCGCCGAACCTTCAGGTGATCTCCTCGCATCTGAGATCGTGGAAGTCATCCGGAAGATGGCGCCTGACACGTATATTCATGGCATTGGCGGTGAGCATCTCGCCAGCGTGGGTATCATTTCACCCATCGACACGTCGGAGCTATCGGTCGTAGGGCTTCTGGAAGGCGTGAAGATCTACAAGCGAGTGATAGAACTCGCTGACCAGGCCGCCGAAGACATTATCAAGGCCGCGCCGGATGTCGTCGGACTCGTGGACTCATGGGGCTACACGTTGCGAGTGGCCCAGCGGGTGAGGGAACGGGCCCCGCACATCCGTCTGGTAAAAGTTGTCGGGCCGCAGGTCTGGGCGACGCGGCCGGGGCGCGCCAAGACCCTTGCCCAGACAGTTGATCATCTCGTCTGCATTCACGCTTTCGAAGAACCATTCTATGAGCCGTTCGGCCTGCCGACGACGGTTATGGGCAACCCGGCCCTGTCGAGGGGCCACAAGGGCGACAGGAAAGCGGGCAGGGCGCTTCTTGGCGTATCGGAGACCGATCCCTTGCTCCTGGTCCTGCCTGGCAGCCGCCGAGGCGAGATCGCCCAGGTCGCACCTGTTCTGATGGATGCTGCGCGCCGGCTGAAGGACAGCTTGCCTGAAGCGCAAATTGTGGTGCACCCATCCGCAAATGTACGCGCCCAGTTTCTGGAGGCCTTTCCGGACGTCGAGCAATGGGCGTTGCTCTCCCCCACAAGCGCAGACCGGTTCGATATCATGTCGGCAGCGGACTTTGCGCTGGCGTGTTCCGGAACCGTCACGAGCGAGCTTGCACTCCAGGAAACGCCCTTCCTGGTCGGTTATCATATGGGTTGGGTGACCTGGGCGCTCGCCCGTTTCTTCCTGTTCAAGCCAAAGCATATAACGCTCCTGAATATTGCGGCCGATGACACTGAAATCGTTCCGGAATTTGTCCAGACTCGCTTCAAGGCGGGGCCCATAGCCGACACCGCTCTCGCCATGCTCACGGACAGCAAGGCGCGGTCTGCCCAGATCGATGCGCAAAAAAAAGCTCTCTCCCGGATGGGAGAGAGCCAACTTGATTCTGCGCAGATCGCCGCGCAAACGCTTCTGGACTATGCTCAGCCGCGCTGATTGACGGGAACGAAGCTGCGCTTGGCTTCGCCGGTATAGATCTGGCGCGGACGGCCGATGCGTTGCGTCGGGTCCTCGATCATTTCGTTGAGCTGGGACACCCAGCCGACTGTGCGGGCCAGTGCAAACAGCACTGTGAACATTTCCGTCGGGAAGCCCATGGCATCGAGGATAATGCCTGAATAGAAGTCCACATTGGGGTAGAGTTTCTTCTCAATGAAGTAGTCGTCTTCAAGCGCGATCTTCTCGAGCTCCATCGCAACTTTCAGGATCGGTGTGTCGCGAACGCCAAGTTCGTCGAGGACTTCATGCGCGGTCTGCTGCATGACTTTGGCGCGTGGGTCGTAGTTCTTGTAGACGCGGTGGCCGAAGCCCATCAGGCGGAAGGGGTCGTCCTTGTCCTTCGCGCGCGCGATGAATTCCGGGATGCGGTCCACTGAACCGATTTCCTGCAACATGTTGAGGCAGGCTTCGTTCGCGCCACCGTGTGATGGTCCCCAGAGGCTTGCGACGCCGGCAGCAATGGCCGCGTAGGGGTGGGCGCCCGATGAACCAGCAAGACGCACGGTCGACGTCGAGGCGTTCTGTTCGTGGTCTGCGTGCAGGATGAAGAAGCGATCCATCGCCTTGGCGAGCGTCGGGCTGATCTTGTATTCCTCGGCTGGAACAGAGAAGCACATGCGCAGGAAGTTCTCGGCATATGAGAGGTCGTTGCGCGGATTAACGAAAGGCTGGCCAACGGCATACTTGTAAATGCGCGCGGCGAGCGTCGGCATCTTGGCGATGAGGCGGATGGAGGCCAGACGTCGCTCTTCGGGATCAGAGCTGTCCATCGAGCTTGGATAGAAGGCCGACAGCGCGCCAACGGTTCCGGTGAGCATGGCCATAGGATGGCTGTCACGGCGGAAGCCATCGAAAAAGCGGTCCATCTGCGTGTGAAGCAGCGTATGCTGGGTGACTTCCTTGGCGAAGGACTTGAATTCCGTTTGCGTCGGCAGCTTGCCGTTCAGAAGCAGGTAGCAGACTTCAAGATAACCGGATTGGTCTGCCAGTTCGTCGATCGGGTAACCACGATGTAGGAGAATCCCTTCATCGCCGTCGATGAAGGTGATCTGGG
>MRWG01002013.1_pt1 | contig 11266 bp, 9 predicted proteins | sample 1013341 | NCBI WGS metagenome assembly MRWG01 (sample SAMN06117577, study PRJNA244670) | biofilm metagenome | biome: Water; feature: Cathode Biofilm; material: Biofilm; isolation source: microbial consortium enriched at the cathode of a solar microbial fuel cell | place: USA: District of Columbia ... | reverse complement strand
CGGCCTGGGTCTTTCGATCGCGCGTGACGCCATCCAGAGCCACGGCGGTGAGATCAGATTGGAAGATTCCCCCATGGGCGGGCTGCGGGTCTGGATTCGCCTGCCCTTGTAAGTCTAAAGCTTGTCCTTGAGCGCCTGGAACAGGTACTGGCCGACCTTGGCCGCGCCCGAGTCCGTGTTGTGCACACGGTCGTAAAAATCGGCGTCTTCGAAATCCATATTGCGGGCGAGATCGATGCATATTGCACCCAGCTCGCCGCACACCCGCATGGTCGCGCGGTTGAACGCGTCAAGCTGGCGGAAATACTGTTCCGCCTCATCCCTGTCCTTGCCGGCCGGCAACCAAATCCAGCCGTCGCGAACGCGGAAATCGGCGCTGGGTTGCGTGACGTAGATCGCTTCGGCGCCGAAATCGCGGATCTTCTTCGTCAGGGTGCGCAGCCGGCCGTCATAGGCCCGTAGCCGGTCGGTCAGTTCGGGCGGTGCATCGAAGCCCCGGCCTGTGGGCTGCCATTTCTCCCACGTGAGGCCGGTCCGTGGCCCGTCGCCATGCACCACATGCGCGTCGTGCGCGGCCAGCACGCCGCGGACCACCTTGTATAGTTCGTAGACGGCGCTCTTGTTCTTGATTGCGGCCGAGAACCGCCGAACCGGATCCGGTGAACGCATCTCGTCATATTGTTCATGACCGGTAACGGCGATGTCGTTGATCCCCGCATAGACCAGGACGTGGTCCGCCTGCAATCCCTCGATCAGCGGGAACCAGCGCTCAAACACCGCGATATGGCCGCGGGTCGACTGACCGTCGACGGCGGCATTAACCACGCTGATGTCCCGCCCGGCGCCGGCGAAGGCCTGGCCGAGCACCGCCTGCCAGGTCTTCTCGTCATCGACGTAGAGCTGGTTCGTGGTGCTGCCGCCGAGGGTCAGGATATCGATATCACCGACATTCTTGTAGTGGCCGCGCAGGCCGTGCTCGTCCCGGGTATAGGTGATCGACCCGCCACCCGGGTAAAGGGTCTCGACGTCGAACACCCGGACCGTATTGCGGGGAATGTTCATTTGCCGATAGTCGGGCCCGAACAGCCAGTTGCCGAAGACCAGTTCCGCGATCAGCAGCCCGGCGAACAGCACAAGCGCGTTGACGCCGGCAACCTTCAACCATGTTTTCATGCGGTCCGTTCTACCACGGACGCTCGGCGTTCGTCGCCCATGGATCATCGTCGATCGGCCACACGGGACGGGCGATCTTTTCGTGCGAGACCTTGGTCATGTCCCATTCGAGCGTACCCGGCGCGGCGCAATAGATGATCTTCTTGGCGATCTTCGAGTATTCCGCATGGAAATGCTGCATGGATTTGACGACGACGATCCGCCGCTCGGCCGGATCGATGCCGAGCGCTTCGAAGAAGTGCGGGTGGTTGTTCTGCGTTCTCGCCGAGTGCACGACGAAATCGATCCCCTCCGCATGCAGCCACGCCGCGTCCCCGAGATAGCGCTGTGAGCCGCCGAGGCTTTTGACGTAGGCGTCGCGGATGACGTTCTTCACTTCGACCTTGAGATCCAACGGGTCGCCCGAGACCGGGCCGATCTTGCCGCCGAGCCGGAGCTGGAACTTCGCCCCGACGCCGGCGCCGACACAGATACCTGTCGCGACCGGGTCCCAGATGCCGCCGACGCAGGCCATGCCGATCCCGCGCTCGAGCATGCGCCGGACGATGAAAGTGCTGTCGCCGGGACCGCCGCCGCCCGGATTGTCCGCCATGTCGGCAATCACGACCGGCCCTTCCTTGTCGGCGAGCGCGTCGGTGAGCGCCGTCTCGATATCGACGTAGCGCGGCGTGATCTCGTCCCGGAGTTGCCAGAGCTCGCGGCCGAGTTTCTCGGCCAATTCGTCGCCGTAGGCCTTGTTGTTGTCGGTGACGACGATAACCCGCGTTCCTTCGGCGGGCACATCGCCCCACGGGAAGCCGTGGCCGAGCGAGACCGAAAGCACGCCGTCCTTGCCCTCCAGCGAAGTCATCCGGTCGACGAAGGAACGCATCGGCTCGCGCGTCGTGTGGTAGCAGCCGATCATCCGGCAATCGAAGCTGGAGATCATCGGCTTGCAGGTGCCGTCGAAGGTCGCCTCCATGATCCGCCACAACTCCTCGGCGCGTTCGCGCGAGTCGGTATGCGGATATTCCTTGTAGATCACCAGCGCGTCCACTTCCTCGGTGAAGCGCCGGGTAATGTGGCAATGCAGGTCGAACTCGACACCGAGCGGAACTTCAGGGCCGACGATTTCGCGGATGCTGTGCACGAGGTCGTCTTCGCAGTCGTCGTAGCCGTCGGCGACCATGGCGCCGTGCAGGCTCAGCATCACGCCGTCGACGGGCATCGCCGCCTTGAGATCGGCGAGGATTTCGTCGCGAAGATCCTCATAGACCTTGCGGACCGTGATGCCGGACGGCGTTGCGAACGCGGACAGGCTTTCCGCCACCTCCCAGCCACGCTTCCTGGCGTGCTCGCGCCAGATCACCAAAGGCGCACCGAACATGTGCGGCACGTCGCCGTGCTCGCCATTCCGCACCAGGTGCGAGTTCTCGAACGCCGCGAGGTCGGTCGGCAGCGGTGCCGTGGTGTGGGTTTCCGTGCCGAGGCACGCGGTGAAAAGTTTCATCGCGGCAAAGTCCTTCGTCGTCTCTATTTGCTGAGTGCGGCCAGGTCCGGTAGCGGCCGCGCAGTTTCCGGGTTGGCTGCAAGCACCCGTTCCAGCGCGGCGGCGATTTCCAGCACCTGCCGGTCGCGGCCGGGCGCACCGAGCACCTGGATGCCGAACGGCATGCCGTGCTCGTCGACACCACACGGCAGCACGCAGCCGCACGCCATGGCCATGGTCGGTGCATAGGAAAGCGCCAGCCAGCGCATGTAGGTCGGCATCTTTTCGCCGTCGATCTCGGCGGCATACCATTCCGCGTGCGGAAACGGCGTGACGCTTGCCGCCGGGCAGATCACGCAGTCGACCTCGTCGAGGAGCGCAATCCAGGCGCGCGCGATCCTGGTCTGCGTCAGGTGCGCCTTGGCGACGTCTTCGAGGTTGTACTGCAAGCCGCGGTCGACGTTGTCGACGACGTTGGGGCTGATCTTGTCACGGTGATTCTTGACCCGCTCGCCGTGCGCGCCGACGAACACGACGCCGCGCAAGACCTCGAAACATTCATGCACGTCGGTGAAGTCCGGGGCCCGGTCCTGGGCCTCGGCGAACACATGCCGGAACGAATCCGTGCGCGTCTTGAACAGCGCCCGGTTGGCCTTGGAGACCGGCGCGCAACCCAGGTCGGGCGTGATCGCGGCGCGCATGGAACCAAGATCGGCATCGCGCATAGGCTCGAACAATGCCGGGTCGAGATCGCCGGAGAACGGGTCGCGGGCATCCGCCGAGGCCTGCGCCGACAGCAAGAGCGCCGCGTCGGCGACGTTGCGGCCCATCGGCCCCAGCACCGAGAACGGCAACAGGCCGGCGGGCTTCGCTTCCGCCGGGACCACGCCCGGCGTCGGGCGAAAGCCGACGATGCCGCAGAACGCCGCCGGCGTCCTGAGACTGCCACCGTAATCCGAGCCGCTGGCGATGGGCACCATGCCCGTGGCCAGCGCCACGGCGGAGCCGCCCGACGATCCGGCGCAGGTCTTTTCCGGATCGAACGGGTTTCCAGTCGCGCCGAACACGAGATTGCGGGTGTTGGCGCCGGCGCCGAATTCCGGCGTGTTGGTCTTGCCGACGACGATGGCACCCTCGTCTCGGACGTTGGCGACCGATAGTTGATCCGCCGCCGGGACGTTGTCTTCGTAGAGCTTGGAACCCAAAGTGGTCCTGAGCCCCTCGGTGGCTTCCAGGTCCTTGATGCCGATCGGGAGTCCGTGCAGCACGCCCAGGTAATCACCGTCCATGACCGCCCGCTCGGCGGCTTTCGCTTCGTCCATGGCACGTTCGAAACAAGTCGAGACCATGGTGTTGACGGCGGGGTTCACCGCCTCGATGCGACCGATGCAGCTTTCCGTCAGTTCGACCGGCGAGATATCCTTCGAACCGATGCGGCGGCGCAGTTCAATGGCGGTCAGATCGCAAAGTTCGGTCATGGTTGTCTCCTCACGCCGCCTTCGGCGTCTTGCCGTCGCCCAGATCCCACCAAAGCCCGGTCATGATCCGAAGCGCGCTATGGCAGACCGGCGCCAGCACGTGTTCGTTCGGGGCATGCTGCGAACACCCGGCATAGGAATGCGGCACCCAGATCGTCGGCAGGCCGAGCACCTCGGCGAAGCAGTCGTTGGGCAGCGTACCGCCCAGGTTCGGCAGCACGGCGACTTCTTCGCCCGTCGTTTCGCCGATGGAAGAGATCGCCCACTGCGCCCACGGATGGTCCGGATCGAGGCGCGTCGCGTACATGAAGTCGCGTTCGGGCTCGAGCTGGATGTCCTGGAACCCGTGCGCATCCAGATGCTTACGAAGCGCCGGGATGAAAATGTGCGGGTCGGTGCCGACCACGTAGCGGATGTGTCCGTAGGCCACTGCGCGCGGCGGAATCGCGTTGACCGGGTTCCTGGGATTGCCGCACTCGAATGCCCGGATTTCGAAGGTGTTGGAGCCGAACACTTTTTCTTCCGGCGTCAGGCCCGGCTCGCCCCAGTCGGGATCGATTTCGGGCGCATCGTCGCCGCCGCCGACCTTGAGCTTCGAGATCGCGCGGCGCACAGAATTGGACATGGGCTCGGGGCGCCAATCCTCGATCAGAATCTTGCCCTTGGCGTCGGTGATCGTCGCCAGCGCATGCGCCATGATCACCCCTGGGTTGGCGAGAAGCCCGCCCCAGTTCCCGGAATGGTGACCGCCGTCGCGGCATTCCAGCGTCATGGTGAAATTGAACACACCGCGCGACCCCATGAACACGGTCGGCTTCTCCGGGGCCAGACGCGGCCCGTCCGAAGCGATGAAAACATCCGCGTCCTTGAACAGGTCTTTATACTGTTCGCAGAATTCCTTTAAGCCGGGCGAGCCGCTTTCCTCGCCGGTTTCGATCAGCGCGATCACGTTGAAGCCGAGCTTGCCGCGCGTCTCCAGCACATGCTTCATGGCGGCCAGGTTGATGGTGTGTTGCGCCTTGTTGTCGGCGGTGCCGCGGCCATACCAGCGCTCGCCCTCGACGACGATCTCCCACGGCTTCAGGCCGTCACGCCACTGGTCGTCGTAGCCGCGCACCACGTCGCCGTGGCCGTAGGTCATGACCGTCGGCAGGTCATCGCCCTCATGGCGTCTGGCGACCAGAAACGGCATCAGGCCCTCGCGTGGATTTTCATAGACCCCGCAAGCAAACCCGAACGCCTCGAGGTACGGCGTCATCTCTTCCTCCAGATAACGGTACAGTTCCGGGCGCTTTTCCGGTTCCGGGCTTTCCGTCCGGATCGCGACGCGGCGTGCCAGGTCGTCCATGAACCCGCCGCCTTGGAAATAATCGTCAATGCTGTGAAGGGCTGCTTCCTTTGTCATGGCCGGTATGCTGTCTCCTGTTCACCAAGATCCCAATAGACGCCGGTCACCAGTTCCATGCCTTCCCGGGTCAGCGACCACAGAATGTGCTCGTCCGGCGCGTGCTGCGAACACCCGGTGTAGCTGAGCGGCATCCACACGAACGGAATCTGCAACACGTCCTGAAAGACGTCGTTGCAGATCGATCCCCCGGAATTCGGCATCACGTCGGGTATTTCGCCCGTGGTCCGTTTGACCGCGCCCTTCATCCATTCCGCCCAGGGATGGTCCGGCGGCGTCCGTGCCGCCAGGAAGATGGCGTCGTTACCGGGCGGCGGGTCGACGATCTGCACCATCTCGAAGCCGTGCGCGTCCAGGTGCTCGCGCAGGTTCTGGCGCAGGTTCATGTAATCCGTGCCGACGACGAAGCGAAGCTGGCAGTTGGCGCGCGCCTTGGGCGGAATCGCGTTGACCGGGTTCGACGGATTGCCCGTGGTGAACGCCAGCACCTCGAAGCTGTTCCAGGCATAGACCTTCTCCGCACTGGTCAGTCCCGGCTCGCCCCATTCCTCGTCGATCTCGGGCGCCTCGGCGCCGCCGTCGCGGGCGATGCCCTTGAGCGCGTCGCGCACCGAGTTTGAAATCGGCGGCGGCTTCAGCGCGTCAACCAGGATACGCCCCTTCTGATCGACAATGGTGGCGAGCGCATGCGAAAGGATGACACCCGGGTTCGACAGCAGCCCGCCCCAGTTGCCGGAATGGTGCCCGCCGTCGCGGCAGTCGACCATCAGGTCGAAGTTGATGCAGCCCCGGTTGCCCAGTGTCAGATTCGGGCGCGACACGCTGACGCGCGGCCCGTCGGAGGCGAAATACGCATCCGCCATGAAATCGTCCTTGTGTCGCGCAACCAGGTCCTTGAGACCCTTCGAGCCGTTTTCCTCACCGGTCTCGACCATGAACTTGGAGTTGAAACCGAGCTTGCCGCGGGTTTCCAGCACCGCCTTGATGGCACCCATGTGCGTCGTGTGCTGCGCCTTGTTGTCGGCCGTGCCGCGGCCATAGACGTGATCGCCGTCGCGCGACAATTTCCACGGTCCCTCGCCCTTGGTCCAGCGATCGGCCTGACCGCGCACCGTATCGCCGTGGCCGTAGCCGAGAATCGTCGGCAGGTCCTCGTCCTCGATCCGCGTCGCCAGCAGTACCGGACCGCCACCGTCGATGGGATTGTCATAGACTTCGGTCTCGTATCCCATGTCCTCGAAATCGGGGGCGACCAGGTCGTTCAGGTATCGGTAAAGTTCCGGAAGCTGCGAGGGCTCCTGGCTTTCGGTCGGTACCGCAACGCGGTCTGAGAGCGTCTTGAAGTAGCCGGCGTCGTCATCGAACCACGCCAGCGCGTTTGCGATGGCGTCGGTGCGGGTTGTCATGACGCGGCCCTCCCGCGCCCCTCGTTCTCGTCGTAAAGATGGCACTGAACGAACCCGTTGCCGCTCGGAATCTTCCTCGGTTCGATCACCGAGCAGTGATCCATGACCTGCGCGCAACGCGGATTGAAAGTGCAACCCGGCGGCGGGTCGACCGGATTTGGATAGGCCGCACCCAATTGCGTATCCGGCACGTCGAGGGACGGGTCCGGCGTCAGCACGGATTCCAGCAGCGCCTTGGTGTAGGGATGCTCGGGCGACGCGAACAGGCTTTCCGTGTCCTTCTGCTCGACGATGCGGCCCAGGTACATGACCGAGACCCGCGTCGCGATATGCTCGACCACGGCCAGATTGTGGCTGATCACGATGTAGGTCAAGTTCAGTTCCTTGCGGAGGTCCTGCAGCAGGTTGAGGATTTGCGACTGCACCGAAACGTCGAGCGCCGACGTCGGTTCGTCACAGATGACGACTTCCGGGCGGTTGATGAGCGCGCGCGCGATGGCGACGCGCTGACGCTGGCCGCCGGAAAGCTGGTTCGGAAAATTCTCGAACAGACGCGGCGGCAGGCCGACCAGTTCCATCATTTCCTCGGCGCGGCGGCGCCAGGTGTCCGGGTTGGGATCGCCCTGCACCTTGAGCGGCAGCGTGATGATCGAGCCGATGGACTTGCGCGGGTTGAGCGACGAGTACGGGTCCTGGAAGATCGGCTGCACCATCTTCGCCAGTTTCAGGCGTTCGATCCCAGCGACCGGCTCGCCGCCGAATTCGATGGTGCCCTGGGTCGGCGCGAGCAGGCCCAGCAAAATCTTGGCGAACGTGGTCTTGCCGCAACCGGACTCGCCGACGAGAGCCAGCACATCGCCCCGCTCGACATCGAGCGACACGCCGTTGACCGCGTGCAGCGGCTTCTTACCCCGGAAAGCACCGGCGGAAATCATGAACGTCTTGGTGACGTCCCTGGCGCTGATGACGGTCTCGGTCATGCCACCCCCCGTTTCTGGGCATGCGCCCGGCAGGTTTCGTGATCGAGCAGGCAACGGTACTCGTGCCCCTCCTCGGCGCCCGGGCGCATCTCGATATCGCCCTTCACGCACTCGGCGAAGGCGTAGTTGCAGCGATCCGCGAAATGGCAGGCGTGGAACGGCCCGACCAGCGACGGCACGATACCGGGGATCGAGCCGAGCGGCTTGCCGCGGTCGGTCTTGCCCGGAATCGGGATGCAGTCCAGCAGCCCCTGCGTGTAGGGGTGCGTCGGCCGGTTGAAGACCTGGTCGGCGGTCCCCTGCTCGACGATCTGGCCCGCATACATCACGGCGACCCGGTCGGCGATACGCGCGACGACGCCGAGGTCGTGGGTGATCAGGATCAGGCCCATGTTGAATTCGCGTTGCAGTTCGGCGAGCAGAAGCAGGATCTGCGCCTGGATGGTCACGTCGAGCGCCGTCGTCGGCTCGTCGGCGATGATCAGGTTGGGCCCGCACATCAGCGTCATGGCGATCATGACGCGCTGACGCAACCCGCCCGAAAGTTGATGCGGATACTGGTTGAGCCGCGATCTCGCCGCCGTGATGCCGACCTTTTCCAGCAGATAGATGGCACGGTCCCGCGCTTCCTGGGTCGAGACCTTGCGGTGGCGCTTGAGCGCCTCCTCCATCTGGTTGCCGATGGTGTAGGCCGGGTTGAGGCTGGTCATCGGCTCCTGGAAAATCATGCCCATGGTGTTGCCGCGTATGTTCGACATACGCCGCTCACCCGCGCTCCGCATGTCCTCGCCGGCAAGATCGAGTTTGTCGGCGCCGCGGATCGCCTTCTGCGGCAGCAGATCCATGACCGCCAACGAGGTCAGCGACTTGCCGCAGCCGGATTCGCCGACGATGCACAGCGTCTCGCCCTTGTCGACGTGGAACGAAATCCCCTGCACCGCGTGCAGCATGCCGCCGCCGACGGGGATGTCGACGGTGAGGTTCTCGACTTCGAGAATGCGTTCGCCCATGACAGCCCCCCTAGTTCCGGTTCTCGGGCGCCGTGATGTCACGGATGCCGTCGCCCAGCAGGTTGATGGAAAGGATCAGGATGAACAGCGCCGTCCCCGGGATGCCGACGAGCCATGGGTCGAACAGCATGTGGTTCTTGCCCTCGGCGATCATCAGGCCCCAGCTCGGCGCCGGCGGCTGCACGCCGAGGCCGAGGAACGACAGCGCCGCTTCGAGGATGATCGCGTGCGCCATCTCGACGGTGGCGACGACGATCAGGTTGTTGACGATGTTCGGCATGATCTCGGCGAAGATGATGCGCGGCGTCGAACAGCCGATGGCCTGCGCCGCGGCGACGTAATCGAGGTTCCGGACCTGTTGCGTGGTACTTCGCATGACGACCGCGAAACGGTCCCAGATCAGAAGTCCCAGCACCCAGATCACGATCCACAACGAGTTGCCGACCAGCGACACGACGGCCAACGCCACCAGCACCACCGGCAGCGAAAGCCGGGTCGTGATGACGAAGTTCACGACCATGTCGACGCGGCCGCCGAAGTAACCGGCGGCGACGCCGATGGCGGTGCCGATGACGCCGGAAATCAGCATCGCCGCGAACCCGATCAACAGCGAAATCTGCGAGCCGTGGATCAACCGCGACAGGTAATCGCGGCCGAACTGGTCGGTGCCGAGCGGATGCACCCACGTCGCCTCCGGGTGCTCGTGCCAGATCGGCGGGATGAGCTTGCGGGACAGTTCCTGGTCCAGCGGATCGTGCGGCGAGATCAGCGGCGCCAGGAACGCAATGGCGAGGATCACGCCCAGCACGACGATGCCGAACATGAAACCGATATGGCTCAGCATGCGCTTGCGGGCGCGTTCCGCCGGCGACGGTTCGTCGATGGTCCGCTCGGCGATCACCGGCCGGTCCTCGGATTGTTGTACGGCTTCGTTCATGTCAGCTCACCCTGATCCTGGGATCGAGGAACGCATTCAGCAGATCCGCCGTAAACGTCAGCACGATGTAGAAACAAGACAGTACCAGTACGATTGCCTGCATCATCGGCAGGTCGGCGCGCAGGATCGATTCCCACGCCAGTTGGCCAAGGCCGTTGATGGCGAAGATCGTTTCGATGACGATGGAGCCGCCGAGCATGAAACCGAATTGCACCGCCGCCAGCGAGACCACCGGGATGATGGCGTTCCTGAGCGCGTGCTTGAACAGCACGATGCCGGGCCTGAGTCCCTTGGCACGCGCAGTGCGGATATAATCGCTCGACAGCACCTCGATCATGCCGGCACGGGTCAGGCGCATCACCGCGGGCGTGACGTAGTAGCCGAGTGCGATCGACGGCATGACGAAGTTGAGCCAGGAATCGCTGCCGGTGATGGGCAGCCACCTGAGGCTGACGCCGAACAGGAAAATCATGATCAAGGCGAACCAGAAGCTCGGCAGCGCCTGACCGACCACCGCCAGCGTCAGCGCGAAACGGTCGATCAACGTGTTGGGGCGCATCGCCGCCAGCACGCCGAGCGGAATCGAAAGACAGAGTGCGAAGCCGAGCGCGCAGGCGCCGAGCGTCATGGTGACCGGAAGGCGGTCGAAAATGACGTTCGAAACCTCGGTCTTGAGGTAATGCGAATGGCCGAAGTTGCCCTGAAGGGCGTTCCCGAGCCAGTTAATATATTGAACGATGATCGGCTGATCGTAGCCGTAAACCCGGCGGATATTCTCGATATCCTGCTGCGTCGCACTCTCGCCGGCGAGCGCCATCGCCGGGTCGCCCGACAGATAGATCATCGAAAAGGTCAAAAGCGAAACGGTCACCGCCACCAGCAACGCGACGCTGAGCCGTTTCAGGGCATAAATAAGCATGCCTGGCAATCCCGATTACGGATGCCACGGCCGGTGCGGGAGCATCCCCCGCACCGGCCGCGTTACATCGGTCAGTTATTTCCACTTCGCCGTATAGAACCGCGGGATCTCATCCGAGGTCGGCGTGAAGTCGAGGTCTTCCGAGTATGCGTAATACTTCGCATACGTGAACATCGGAAGCCAGTAGAGCTCGCTCGAAATGATCGACAGAGCCTTCTTGTACGCTTCCTTGCGGACAGCCGGGTCGGTCGACGTATCGCCCTTCTGCAGCGCTTCGACCACATCCGGATCCTTCGCCGGGTCGTCCTTGCCGCCCGAGAAGAAGTGACCGGTCGAGGCCGAGATGTCCGGCACCGAGTTCGAACCCCAGGTCATGTGATGGAGCGGCGTCGTGCCCTTCCACACCAGATCGCGCAGCGCGCGGTACTGCATGAACTTCAGGTTCGCCTGGATACCGACGTTCGCCAGGTCGCCGATCACGGCTTCCGTG
>MRWG01002012.1_pt1 | contig 11267 bp, 15 predicted proteins | sample 1013341 | NCBI WGS metagenome assembly MRWG01 (sample SAMN06117577, study PRJNA244670) | biofilm metagenome | biome: Water; feature: Cathode Biofilm; material: Biofilm; isolation source: microbial consortium enriched at the cathode of a solar microbial fuel cell | place: USA: District of Columbia ... | reverse complement strand
GATCGAGTTCACTGGATTTCTACTGATCGATCCGTTGCTCGGCATGGCGTTTGGCGTGGTATTGATCTACGCAGCTTGGGGCATTTTACGAGATTCTGCCGGCATCCTGATGGAGGGCGCGCCGGCGGAGATTGATGTCGACAAGGTGTTACGCCGTCTCGGCGAATTGGACAGCGTCGCCGACGTACACCATGTTCATGCTTGGACGCTAACCTCCAACCGACATGTCTTCTCGGCTCACCTACGACTCACGGATGGCGCGGATCACACTGCTCTGTTGCAGACTGCGCATGACCTCTTGCGCGACGAATTTGGCTTCCATTTCTCGACCTTGCAATTGGAACCTCACTGCCTCGACGAAGCAGAATCCCGTGATCTCGACATCACCCGATCCGCTGAGGGATAGCGCCCTCTACCGCGCAACGGAAGAAAAGCCAGAATGAGCATCGAGCATCTCGCCGCGAAGCGGTCAAGCCGCATAGTCACCGTCGCTTCTGCGGTGATGGTGGTGGTGATCCTCGGCCTCGGCGCCGCGTTCTCAGGCGAGGCGTCGAGCGCCTTGGGAACGATGCTCGAAAGCACCCTATTTGGGCTCAAATGGTACTACGTGGCGCTGGTCGCGTTCGTACTACCGTTCGTCGTTTGGCTCGGGGTCGGTCGTTACCGCAACGTCCGCCTCGGCGGCGACGAGGAGACACCAGAGTTCACCTGGGCGTCATGGTTCTCAATGCTATTCGCCGCAGGCATGGGGATCGGCCTGATCTTCTGGAGCGTCTCAGAGCCGCTCAGCCACTTCAGGGAGAACCCGTTCGTCGAGCACGGACAGACGCCGCCGGCAGCGGCGATGGCGCTGCGTCTCACCTTCTTCCATTGGGGTTTACATGCTTGGGCGGTGTATGCGTTAGTCGGGCTCAGCCTCGCTTATTTTGCCTTCCGGCGCGGCCTGCCGCTCACTATCCGCTCGCTGCTGACGCCTTTGTTCGGGAGGCACGCCGACGGGGCGCTCGGTCATGTTGCCGACGTCTTCGCGGTCGTCAGCACAGCCTTCGGCGTCGCCACCTCGCTCGGCCTCGGTATCCGCCAAATGACCGCCGGGCTCGGGCTCGCCGCCGGAATCGAGACCTCGGAGACGATGCAGCTCGTTATCCTGGCGGCAGTGGTTCTGGTCGCCACTTCCTCGGCGGTCTCGGGTGTGCGACGCGGGGTGCGTGTCCTTAGCAACCTCAACATGCTGATGAGTGTGGTGCTACTGGCGTTTTTCCTGACTTTCGGGCCGACACGGCACATCCTCAGTTCACTGATCCAAGCGAGCGGCGACTATTTCCAGAACCTAATCGCGCTCAGCACCTGGCTGGACGTGACGCGGCACAGCGACTGGCAGGAAACCTGGACGGTGTTCTACTGGGCCTGGTGGATCGCCTGGTCACCGTTCGTCGGCATGTTCATCGCCCGCATCTCCCGCGGCCGCACGATCCGCGAGTTCGTCATGGGCGTGCTGCTGGTGCCGGCGATCTTCACCTTCGTCTGGCTGGCGGTCACGGGCGGCACGGCACTCTATCTTGAACTGTTTGAGGGCGGCGGCCTCCTGCAGGTATTGGAGCGCGATCCCTCGCTACCACTGTTCGCCGCGGTTAAGCAACTGGCGCCGGGTGTTCTCGGCACTGCGATGATCGTGCTGATCGTGGCGCTGTCGGCGATCTACTTCATCACCTCGTGCGATTCCGGAACGCTGGTAATTACCACAATCCTGTCGCTCGGTGCCGAGGAGCCGCCGATGGCCCAGCGCATTGCATGGGGACTGGCCGAGGGCATCATCGCGGGAGTGTTGCTCACCGCTGGCGGCCTTGCCGCGCTGCAGTCCGCGACCATCGCGGCGGCGCTGCCGTTCTCGCTCGTCCTGATCGTGATCGTCATTGGCCTCGTCCGCGGCCTGCGGCAGGAGGCGGTGGCGCCGCGCGAGGGCATACGTACGCGGAGCGACTGCGAGCCGTGGACCGGCTGCTATCCCGACCGCCGAGCGGATCGCGAGGAATGATGCGTCGGCGCCTGTTTCCGCACGACCGCACCGCCGGCCTCGTCATGCTTGCGGCGATGCTGCTAGCGTTGGTCGCCACCAACTCGCCGGTCGCTTGGGTCTACTGGACCGTACACCACACGCCGGTGCACCTGCGCATCGGGCCGCTGATCGTCGACCAGACGCTGGCGCAGGTGATCAACCACGGCCTGATGGCGCTGTTTTTCCTGGTCGCCGGCCTTGAGATCAAGCGGCAGTTCCGCGAGGGGCACCTGTCGAAGGTCAAGGAGGCGGCACTACCGGCGATCGCGGCCGCCGGCGGGATGATCGTGCCGGCCGCGCTCTTCTTGGTGATCGCCGCGCCGAATCCGGTCGCGATGCGCGGCTGGGCGATCCCGACGGCGACCGACCGACATCGTGCTGGCCCTCGGCATTCTCGCGCTGCTCGGTGACCGGGTACCGGTCGGCCTAAAGGTGTTTCTTACGGCGCTGGCAATCTTCGACGACATCGGTGCTGTCGTCCTCATAGGCCTGTTCTACGGCGAAGTGCCAACGCTCGGACCACTCGCCGTCGTAGCGGTCGCGCTGCTGGCTCTGGCGGCGCTGAACCGCCGCCGGGTCGTCCATCCGGTGCCCTTCGTGGTGTTCGGTACGGTGCTGTGGTTGGGCATGTTCGAATCCGGCATCGAGCCGGCGCTCGCGGGCATCCTGATCGCGCTCGCCGTGCCCATCCGATCGCCCAAGTGTCGGTGCACCTCGCCGGTGCGCGAGACCGAGCGGCGCCTTCATCCGTTCTGCGCCCTCGGCGTCGTGCCGCTGTTCGCGTTTTTCAACGCCGGCGTGTCACTGACCGACGTGCCCGCGGGTGCCGCGACGTCGCCGATCTTCCTCGGGATCATCGCCGGCCTCTTCGTCGGAAAGCAACTTGGCATCGTCGTCTTCGCCGCGGTCGCCGTCTGCATGCGGGTCGCCCGGCTGCCGACCGATGTCTCCTGGCGGCAGTTTTATGGTGTCGCCCTACTTGCAGGAATCGGTTTCACCATGAGTCTGTTCGTCGCCCGACTAGCATACGACGAGGTGGAGATGCTCGCCACCGCACGCTTAGGTATTTTCTGCGGGACTGCGTTTGCCGCTGCCGCCGGTTTAATTTGGCTCCATCGTGTTCTTCCGGCTATTGCCAAGCGAAATACGGATAAGCTCTCTCTCCAATGACGAGGATATTCATCGCAGAAACGGACGCACAGATCTATGATCTGATTGGCTTCTTTCGTGCCCCAGAGGAACTCTGGAGCCTTTTCACTCAGACCCCATCAAGTTGGCAACACCAGGCGGCAACACGGCAATTTGCTCGCGCACGCCCACGACACCGGGGGCACTATCGACAGCAACTCGAGCCGCTTCTTTTTCCAACTCAGATTTCACGGCTCCCCATAGATAAATGACGCCGTCCGACACAATGACGCTCTTAAACGCAGTGCTAACCCCGGCTTCAGCCAAAGTATTGATGGCAGCTACCTTGATGGTTCGATCTTCCATGGACGGGGTCGAGGTCGGTCGCCATGCAACCAGTCCTCTTAGCAGATCTACTCTACTCAGAATCCCAACCATCTTACGGTCCCGAAGGACTGGCGCCCGTTTGATGCGATGATGTTCAAGTATGTTTGCCACTCCCCAAATGACGCATCTTCGGCGATCGTAATCAGATTTCGGGTCATGACATCACCGGCTTTATCGCCATGTGACCGGATATATGAGACAGCCTGTTCCTCAAAAATTGCCATCAGCGATAGCCACCAGGAGGGGTGGCGTTCAGTTCCCGATTCAGGTCGACGTATCAAGTCACCTTCGCTCACAATCCCAATCAGTTGGTCGTCTTCGTCAATAACCGGTACGGCGCTGACCCGGCGCATGAGCATTAGTGAGGCCCCCTCGCGCACAGGTGTTGTTGGCCGGACGCTGGCAACTTCGGCTGTCATGAGGTCCTTGGCTTGCAAGTTTCTTCTCCCGACCTGTTCGGTCCTTCTACACAGTCGCATGGAAAGAAATTCCTAGAGTAACGCAGCGACAAGCTCTGCCAGCGCCGGATCGTCAGGACAGAAGAGCCGCTGTTCCTTGAAACTGTTCCGGCATACTGACCTAGCTTTTCGTCGGGATGCAGTGCTTTTGGCAACCGAATGTAACTCACCCCTTGATCGACGCTGACTGTTACCCAATGAAACACGGTGGAGATAATTCAGCTTCACAGCCGTGCTAGGTTTCAGCATTCATAGACGTCGTGCTTGGCGAGAATTGCGAAAACCCAGAGTAAAAGCAGGCGGCGTCGGAGGCTTAAAGGAGTTTCCTCATGGATCCAATTGCTCCTCTCGACTATGAACGTTGGACCGTATTGGTGAACCCGTTTCCGGTTCAGGTCTCGCTCCCGGCGGGGTCGAAGCCGGGGTCTAATGACGTTGCGCCGGTCGACGGCACCGTGTCTTCCAAGCCTTTGGGTTACTTCTCTAAAGGGTTCGAGGAAGGTAGATACGCTCATGCGGAAACCGGCGGCAAGAAGGGCAATTCTGGACAGCTTCCCCATGCTGCGGTTTCCGTCAGTCCACTTACCTCCGGCACGACCGATAGCATCTTCCGTATCCTGCTAGAGGAGCCAAACAAATGACCATTACACTCGGAGATGATCAATGAGCCACGTTTCACAACAGCCGTCGCCCACTCTCGACGACTTTCTCGGAGACCCGATCGTGCGCATTCTGATGCAGAGTGACGGCGTCAGCGAACAACTGGTGCGGGACATTATTGCGAAAGCATCCGCGACGTGGCACCCGCATCAAACACTTCGCCTGGTTTCATTCTGTCCGCGCTTCAGCGTTCGCGAGAAAGTAGAAGCGAAGCACTGTCCGCTGCACTGAATGTCGAATTTTCAACCATCTAATCCTCAACGGTAAATGGGACTGTGCGTTGCCAAATAAGCGGAGAGGTTCGGCTCAAGCGGGAAACCAACTCTCCGTAACGGGGCACGAATTCGCCGGTCTCGGCATTCACGAAGATAGTATAGACTTGAAGAGCGCCGTTCGAATTGCCTCGCGGATTCATCACACGGACTGCGACAATGTCTTCGCCGACTTCGTTGGCCGGCAGAACTTTCAGAACCTCGACGTTGTAGCGAGCCGCGACCGTCTGGGACAACTCATCCGCGGACATTCCGGCCTCAACAGGAGCGGTTCCAAGAAGCATCATCGATAAAACGAGGCCAATACTACCCAGGTAGGGTTTTCGATTGTGAACTTTCATAACACGTCTCCTCAAATAATTCGCGTTCAAGCATCAACATAAACTTACGCAATCGACGCACGTGAACATTGCCCGGCGCCACAAGATAGCTCTCCTACACGGAACAAGCCACGCGGGCAGAGATCAACCGATCTGGACGGTCTCTTCGCTCGCGAACCGATAAGGCGGCACATCGAGGTTGCGGGGCGCCGGACCCTTTCTAATTCGGCCAGACGTATCGTAATGGGAGCCATGACAGGGGCAAAACCACCCGCCAAACTCACCTTTTCGACTTCCCGGTTTCTGTCCCAGCGGGATGCAGCCCAGATGCGTGCAGACGCCGATCACGATAAGCCATTCTGCGCGTTTCACTCTCTCGCTGTCCGGTTCCGGATCTCTCAAATCCTCGGTGTCGTCGGCCTTTGCACGAGAGATTTCAGCTTCTGTGCGATGATCGACGAACACCGGTCGTCCTTGCCAAATAATAGTGATCCGCTGACCGACTTCGATGGGGGACAAATCAAATTCAACATTCGCCAGAATCCGTACGTCGGCAGCAGGGTTCATGGAGTCTATAAACGGCCATGATGCCAGTCCCATCCCAGCCAGTCCGACGGCCGTGGTCGATGCAAGAAGGAAATCTCTTCTCGTTCTTTCGTCATGATCCGTCGAACTGGCGTCGGGGATGTACGTATTATTGGCATTAGAATACGACATCTTACTCCGTCTTAACTTGAACCATTTGGTGGCCCTTACCACCGGTTTGAATTTCTCCAGTAAGCGAAAGGTCGGATTGTTTCAAAACCCAGATCTTTGGTTCATCGACACTCGACACATACACCTTGCCGAACGTCCGCACCGCCGCAACGTGGTAGGGTAGCGCATCCGTTCGAATGCTATTGAAAACCTTTCCGTCCGAGTCCATTGCGACGACCTTTTGGTCGTCCGTAGCGGCGACAAAGAGCGTTCCGCCGTCATCTGACAGGTCGATCCCGTGCAGACCCGCGCCGACCGAAAAAGTCTCCGTTTTGTACCCTGACCGCAGCGACACTACAGAGACGGTGCCGTCATCAACGTTGTTAACGAATAACATCGTACCGTCTGCAGAAAGCACCAGGTGTTCCGGCGATTTACCAACCGGTATCCACCTGCTTACTTTCCAATCCGCGGTTTCAACGACCGCGACCTTATCGTCTCCGGCACTGGAAACGTAAAGTCGCCGGTTATCCCGAGAAAACGTCGAATAGTTCGGAACGCTTCCCGTTTTCACTGTCGCGACCACAGAAAACGATTCAAGATCGATCGAAGTGATCGAATCTTCGTTCGGATGCGTTACAACTGCGAACCGACCGTCCGGGCTCACGGCAACATGATGGACGGCACCTGGCACGTCGACCCTGCGGACGACATCGCCGCCCGGTAGTTGAATGATCGAGACGGTGCTGACGGTATGTTCAGGCGAGGCAACTGATTTCGCCGAGGACCGGTGATGCGCCGCATGATCCTCTTCGGAGACGGACGCTGGCTTTCCTGGCGCTGCGCCGAGTGGCCTTTCGTCGTAACTGCCGGCAATCAGAAGTTTGCCATTTGGCGTCGCAGCAAGACCATGGACCGCCGTCACACCCTCGATAGCGCCTACAACCGTATCCGTCGCCGGATCTATCGTAATGATCTTGTTTTCGGATCCCAGCGGAATGTACACACGTTCAGCCGCGATGGCCGGAATCGTCGCTGACATAAAAATTGCCGCCAGGGCAATTGAAGGAACATGGTTTTTCAGTTTCATGGTCGGCTCCTAAATCTTTATTCCGCTGGTGTTAGCTGCCGCAACGCACTCATCCGAAACGTCGCGAGAAAAAGTTGAAAAGTGGTCCGAACACGAGTGCCACATACCACCCATAGGCAAAGCTCTCGATGAGGCCGACGAAGAAACTGCCCCAGTCCAGCCAGGAAAAGCCCGGCAGGAGCGGGGACCAAACGGCGTTCATTGCCAAGGTCGGAAACCAGAGATCGAACAGCACACACGCCACGAATGTGATTGCCAAGAACGCACCTAGTGACATGCCGAGGGCAAAAACTGATATATGTGAGTATGACTTGGCGTTCGTTGGAATCTCTCCGGCCGCACGCCAACCCGTATTATCAGCTACTTTGGTCATTTTGAATGCTCCAGTAGCGGGGCCTCTTGATCGCTGGAAGCCTCGCCCGTATACAACTCGGGAGCCGCTTCGAAAATCTCCCGACACTCCCGGGAACAGAAATAGAAAACCGATCCGTCGTGCACTGAGCTTTTCGCTGTTTTTGTTCTAATCATCCTACCGCAAACGGGATCCTTGTCCTGTTCGGGCGCCTCCCAACGCAACGACTCGCTCTCGTTCCTCCGCGAACCATGGGAGTGGCTGCCCATGATATGCACCCCGCATCCGAAGCGCATCATGAAGAAGATTACGGCGGCCCAGAGCCCGAAATAAATTAGGGTTTCCACAGTATCGTTCCGTCCAATTTCCAGAGCCGAAGCGAAATAAAGCACTTCAATGTAACTGGATGATGCCAAGTTGACCGGCATCTGGTAACAGGATGTGAGAAATCCGGGCCCGGTTACATTGCGTTACAATCGGACGGGGTCCATGGTGCCGAATCCCAAGTAGGTTTGCGACATGAACGATATTACCAGCAGAGAGATGCCACATGTCCTCGTCGTCGACGACGATCGGGAAATTCGCGCCCTATTGAAGAAGTTCCTCGCTAAGCACGGTTTCAATATAGAGACGGCCGGGGATGGGCGGGAAGCGACTAAGGCATTGCAAGACTGGCGAATCGATCTAATCGTGCTAGACATCATGCTACCCGGTGAGGATGGCCTCCAAATCTGCCGTCGCGTCCGCGCAACGTCGAACATTCCTATTATTATGCTCACGGCTGTGGGCGACGAAATGGACCGCATCGTCGGAATCGAAATGGGAGCGGATGATTATCTTGTTAAACCCTTCAGTCCGCGGGAGCTTCTCGCCCGGATTAAAGCTGTCCTGCGGCGCACACAATCGTTACCCCGCGGAGAGAACCAAGGCACGTCGGGCAGTGTTTTAAGTTTCGGCGGATGGTCATTGAATAAAACCAAAAGAGTTCTTAAAAACTCCGACGGCGTGGCGGTCGATTTGAGCGGCGGAGAGTACGACTTGCTGATCGCTTTCGTCGACCATCCACAACGGGTCCTCAACCGGGACCAACTCCTGGACTTCTCACGAGGTCGCATCGCTGCGCCTTTTGATCGAAGCGTCGATGTCCAAGTGGGTCGGCTCCGCCAGAAGATCGAAACCGATCCCAAAAACCCCGAGATCATCAAGACGGTTCGTGGAGGTGGATATATCTTCACGCCTAGTGTTGAAACCGATGAAACCCCTGATTCCTGACAGCATAGCTGCCCGCACCTTCCTGTTGTTAGTCGCTGTTTTGATGGTGTCCCATGCCATCAGCACGTCACTCTATTTCTCGGATCGCTGGACCGCACTGATGCTGAGGAGTGAAACCCATATCGGTGAACGAATGGCAACGATGGCGCGAATATTCCAGAATCTGCCCCCCGACCAGCGTCAGCTGGTTGCCGGAAACGCCGATGCGCCTCAACTTCGGCTCCGTCTGCTTGGCAGAAATGTCATTGATGAAAGTATCCATGACGACTGGGGGAACTCTATCGTCGCCGCAACCCTAATGGACCATCTCGAGCCGGAAGACCGTCAGGAGCTAACGATAAGATATATCGGAGGGGACGGCGCGAGAGATTTGTTCAATCTCTTTGGTGAAAAATCCAGTTTGACTCAACATGAACGGATGGTCGTCGCGGCCTATCGGCTTGAGGATGGTGTTTGGTTGAATATGGCCGCGGTTGTGCGCGAAACAGGCAGTTTCTTCTCGATACGGTTTGTCTTATCTATGGCGATCATGATCGCCGCAGCAATCATAATTAGCATGATCGTCGTTCGTTACATTACGGGACCGCTAGTGCGTTTCTCAGAAGCTTCCGACGCCCTCGGCAGGAACGTAGACGCCCCGCTCATCCCCGTAAAAGGACCGCGCGAGGTGCGCGACGTCGCCAACGCGTTCAATCGGATGCAAAGCAGATTAAGGCGCTTCGTACATGATCGCACGGCGATGATCGCTGCCATTTCCCACGACTTGCGGACACCCATCACACGATTGCGCCTGCGGGCTGAGTTCGTTGACGATCATGAGCAACAGGCGAAGATGCTGGGCGACCTCACCGATATGGAGAAAATGATCGGCGCAACGCTCTCTTTCGCACGCGACGACAGCCGTAAAGAAGAAATGCAACGGATCGACATTGTCTCACTCATTCAAAGCATTTGCGATGAAATGTCCGATGCGGGGCATAACGTTATCCTAAACGCTAATGGTCAAATATCTCTCACGGGCCGCCCCTTAAGCATTAAACGGGCGCTGACAAATCTAGTCGAGAATGCAGTGAAATACGGTAGTGACGTCGAAATTCAACTGTTGACAGAAAGCAATCGCATCCGGGTACTGATCGAAGACGGTGGTCCAGGAATCCCCGAAACGGAGGTTGAGAACGTGTTCAAGCCTTTTTACCGGCTAGAGCGGTCTCGAAACAGTGAAACCGGCGGGGTCGGCCTGGGATTGAGCGTTGCCCGGAATATCATTCGAGGACATGGCGGCGATCTTTTCTTGAGAAATCGGCTTGAAGGAGGTCTCACTGTAGAAGCGTATTTTCCAATAGAGTGACCGCGCCTTGCCTTGGCCATCGTCGTACTAATTCAGCGATCGAACCATTAGCTTAACACGTAAGTCTTCAGTTATCTCTCAACATCCAGAATGGTTCTTCGAAAGTGACATCAGAATATTCCATTCGCCTGCTGCACAGCACGTACATACTTGACGATGTATTCGAGCTGCGAATCATTGACTTCCGGAACAGGGTCCATATTTCCGAACTGCCAATGATGTGCCCGCGCGCCGTTGCGAGCGGCAACGAAGAACGCACCATCACTATGATGCCCCGGATGATAGATGCGACTGATGAATGTTGGCCCTTTGTCCGTCCCACGCGCCGTTTTTCCATGGCATGAAGCGCAATAGGCCTCGTAGTTCATTCTCCCAACATTGAGGTCTGGTGTCATTTTCGGCTCAAGCGGACTCTCGTAGATCGCTTTTTGCGCTGCCAGAACCGCAAAAGCAAACATTGGGATCAATAAAGTCGCTAGAGCCAGTATTGAGGCTTGCCTCCATAGGGTTTTCATTTCCTGATCTCCCGTTAAAGTTAATTGTATGGTGTTGAGTGTCGGCTTTTCAGTATAGAGCCGTCAAATATCGACCCGTCCATAGCTTCACCTGACAACCCCCAATTTCCGAGCCATGAAAAAATCGTCGTTGGCAAAGTCTTTTGTTTCGGAGCCCTAAAGCAGTAAACATTTTTCGATGAGTACAATTGTTTCACTTCTGAGCTCAAGGGAACTGCAAATATCATTAGGAACGCCAGCATCAAGGAGTATCAACCATATAAGAAATTGATTACGAGCGCTGGATGAGTACGGCTATGTTAATTTCTGTCCCTCCGACATTCTGGGATAGATCTGTGCTCTCAATCCAATTGCATGACTCAATCTTGCTATAGTTATCCGACACAGGTGGCATCGAGAAAAACCACCCTTATTTTAGCACCGCTTTCCTATCTCAATCTAAAACACTGCTGACATAAATCCGGAAAGCTACGCCCCCAGCTTTCGATCTACCTCAATTCCTCTAGCGGCAGATCGACGAGCGCAATTAGCCCGCGAGGTTCGTTCGTTCCGAGCCTGATGGTTCCGCCATGATCTTCTATAACCGAGCGCGCCAGGCTGAGACCCAGCCCAGAACCTCCCCCCGAACCGGAGCGAGCATGATCGCATCGGTAAAACGGCTCAAAAACCCGCTCTAACTCATCGGGTGATATTCCGGGACCGTCATCTTCGAT
>MRWG01002011.1_pt1 | contig 11268 bp, 11 predicted proteins | sample 1013341 | NCBI WGS metagenome assembly MRWG01 (sample SAMN06117577, study PRJNA244670) | biofilm metagenome | biome: Water; feature: Cathode Biofilm; material: Biofilm; isolation source: microbial consortium enriched at the cathode of a solar microbial fuel cell | place: USA: District of Columbia ... | reverse complement strand
TGGTGGGCGCGACTGGGATTGAACCAGTGACCCCTACGATGTCAACGTAGTGCTCTCCCGCTGAGCTACGCGCCCACGGGGACGAAAACGCCCCGTCAGGGGGGCGTTTATATCGATTTCACGCGGCAATGCAAGCCGTCAGCGCAAAGATTCCGCTGCCCACTTGCCAGCCCCCGGCGGGGGCGGTTTAATTACTGGCGATTCCTGGGGATCGCCGCCCCGCGGCGACATGCCGGGAAGCCTCTCAACGGCGCAAACGGGCAGAAGGCGCGATTTGGACGCATGACCGACGACGATATCCAGCCGAACCTCTCGGAAGACGCCTTCGTCGACGACCTGTTCGCGGCCGCCGTGGATTACGGCGCGCCGCTGTTGCGCGCGCATTTCCCGCGCGCCTACGTCGACGTCAACCGCGAACCCTACGAGCTCGACCCGGACATGTTCCATTCGGCGCTGCCGGGCTGGGTCAACACCACCTCGCCCAGGGTCAACGCCGGCCTCGGCACGGTCGCCAAGATCGTCGCGGGCGGGGCCGAAATCTATGCCGACACGCTCGATTTCGACGAGGCGGTGCGGCGCATCGAGACCCATTACAAGCCCTATCACGCGGCACTGCAGGGCCTGATCGACGACGCGCTTTCGGCGTTCGGGCGCTGTCTCGTGGTCGACTGCCATTCCATGCCGTCGATGGCGCTGCCGAGCGCCAACACCAGCTTCGGCAACCCGGACATCGTGCTGGGCGACTGCCACGGTTCGTCCTGCGTCCGCGAGATCACGCACATCGCCGAGCGTACGCTCAGGGACCTGGGGCTGTCGGTCCAGCGCAACAAGCCCTATGCCGGCGGCTACACGACGCGGCATTACGCGCAGCACCACATGGGCGTGCAGACCCTGCAGATCGAGATCAACCGCGCCCTTTACATGGACGAGGTCAACATCCGCCGGCTGCCGGAATTCGAGCGTCTCGCCGAGCGCATGCGGGTGCTGATCGCCGGCCTCAGCGACCTGGCGCCGGACGTGCTGGCGCCGCCGCTGGCCGCGGAATAGGCGCCCGGCGTTGAGCGCCCCCGAACTGCTGATCCGGGACCGCACCGACGCCGACATGGCGCGGATCACGGAAATCTACACCCATCACGTGCTCAACGGCGCCTCGAGCTGGGAACTGACGCCGCCGGACGTCGCCGAGATGACGAAACGCGCACACGCGCTCCGGGACGCGGGATATCCGTATCTGGTCGCCGAAGTCGAGGGCCGCGTGGTGGGCTACGCTTACGCCGGTGCCTACCGGCCCCGGCCCGCCTACCGCAACACCGTCGAGCATTCGATCTACATCGACGACACGGTCAGGCGCGGCGGCATCGGCCGCCGGCTGCTGGAGGAACTGATCGAGACCTTGACGGACCTCGGTTTCCGGCAGTTGATCGCCATCGTCGGCGACGCCGAGAACCGCCAGTCCATCGAATTTCACGAAAAGATGGGCTTTACCCACGTCGGCCATGTGAAGAACATCGGCTTCAAGTTCGGGCGCTGGATGGACCAGATCATCCTGCAGATGCCGCTGGGCCCCGGCGCCGACACCCCGCCCGACCGCGGCTGAGCCCGAAAACAGGCACCCAGTGCGGATTTCGCACTGCACCACGACTCTCATTACTGCAACGCAAAAAAAGGGCCGCGCCATCGGCACGGCCCGAGTATTTGGGAGGAAACATCCAAGTTCGCAGCAGCTTAGTGACAATATGAAATCGCCATTCCGTTGCTGCAATGCACAAATTAAAGGCTTTTCTCGCAGTTGCAAACAAAAAAGTCATTTTTCTTCGAATCAGGTAATTCTTGCCCAGAAACGTGACGTTTTTGCCACGTTCCCGTGACCATCCTGCCCCCCCGAAAAAACCCCGGTCCCGCCGCTGCGTTAACAGTTCTTTGATTTTATTGGCGGAATCTTGGTTAACGCGGCGATACGCCGTTGGCATCTCGTTTGCTTATGGATGGGTGGGAAAAGGAGCGGGAAGTTGCGGATCAACCGGGAAACACGCGCCTGGATCATACTGTTCGGCACCACCATCGGCGCCGCCGTCATCATGCTGGCGACGGCGACGATGGCGCTGTCGGACGTCCGGCTGTCGGAAGCCGCCGAGGAACGCGCGTTCGCCATCTGCGAGCGGGCGACCCAGCGCTGGGAGCGCATCTCCGAGGTGCCGGACAAACTGCTGACCGCCATCTCGCTGGCCGAATCGGGGCGCTGGTCGGCGCGCCACGGCCGGGTGCGCGCCTGGCCGTGGACGGTAACGTCCGGCGGGCCCGGCAGCTATTTCAGCACCAGGGCCGAGGCCATGGACGAAGTCCGGCGCCTGCAGGCCGCCGGTGTCGAGAACATCGACGTCGGCTGCATGCAGGTGAACCTGCATTTCCACGGCCATAATTTCGACGACGCGGCCGCCGCCATGGACCCGGACATCAACGTCGCCTACGCCGCCGAGTTCCTGACCGCGCTTCGCGGCACATCCGAGACCTGGGCCGAGGCCGCCGGGTACTATCATTCGCGCACGCCGGAACGCACCGAGTACTACCGCGGCAAGGTCGAGAAGTTCTGGGCCGGGCTCACCGACGGCCGGCCCCGGGAGACCGGCACGGAGACCGAGGTCGCCGCCCACACACCGGCGCCGGCCAGCGAGCCCGAGACCTTCACCATCACCCCCATCGACCGCAAGCGCACCGCCGAGTTGAACGCGCGCTTCGACAAACTGAAGACGGCGGCGCGGCAACTGCGCGACGACATGGACCCGGAACTCCGCCGCCAGAAACAGCTCGAGGCGTGGCGCACGGCGCGCGGCCGGGCCTCGCAACTGGCGCACATCTTGGCGGTACGCAAGGCCGAACTGGCCGCCAAGCGGGAACGCGAGCTTGAGAACGCCTTCAAGACCGACCGTTCGGAGCGCTTCGCCGAGAACCGCCGCAAACAGCTCGCCGAGTGGCGCGAACGGGTGTCGTCGGGCACTCAGGCGGTCGGCAACTAACATATCACGGTCATCCCGGGCGCGACTTTCGTCCGATCTATGATCGGCAAGGAAAGTCAGCGACCCGGGACCCATTTCCACCATCACGCCAGGCCGCGACATGGGTCCCGGCTCTCCCCCGGATCAAGTCCGGGGTTCGGCCGGGATGACGATGTGTTTGAGCGCCGCCAGTCGTGGAATCAAAACGACCTGGGCATGCCGAGCACGTGCTCGGCGATGTACGAAAGAATGAGGTTGGCCGAGATCGGCGCGGTCCGGTAGAGCCGCGTTTCGCGGAACTTGCGCTCGATGTCGTATTCCTCGGCGAAGGCGAAGCCGCCGTAGGTCTGCATACAGGTATCCGCGGCGTGCCACGACGCATCCGCCGCCAGAAGTTTCGCCATGTTGGCCTCCGCACCGCACGGCGCACCGGCGTCGAACTTCTCGGCGGCCTTGACCGACATCAGCGCCGCGGCCTCGGTCTCCGCGTAACACTGCGCGATCGGAAACTGGATGCCCTGGTTCTGGCCGATCGGCCGGTCGAAGACCCGGCGCTCCTTGGCGTAGCCGCTCGCCTTCTCGATGAACCAGCGCGCGTCGCCGATGCATTCGTGGGCGATCAGGATGCGCTCCGCGTTCATGCCGTCGAGGATATAGCGGAACCCTTTCCCTTCCTCGCCAATCAGGCTGTCGGCGGGAATGCGCAGATCGTCGAAGAACACTTCCGTGGTGTTGTGGTTGAGCATGGCGCGGATCGGCTTGATGGTGAGGCCGTTGCCGAGCGCTTCGCGCATGTCGACGAGGAAGATCGACATCCCGTCGTGCGGCTTCTTGCCTTCGTCGCGGGGCGCCGTGCGCGCCAGTAAAAGCATCAGGTCGGAATGCTCGGCCCGCGACGTCCACACCTTCTGGCCGTTGACCACGTACTGATCGCCGTCCTTCACCGCCGTGGTGCGGATACGCGATGTGTCGGTGCCGCTGGTCGGTTCCGTCACGCCGAACGCCTGCAACCGGAGCGAACCGTCGGCGATGCCGGGCAGGTAGGCCTGTTTCTGGTCCTCGGAGCCGTGCCGCAAGAGCGCGCCCATGATGTACATCTGCGCGTGGCAGGCGGCGCCGTTGCCGCCCGATCTGTGCACAGTCTCGAGGATCGTCGCCGCCTCGCGGATACCGAGGCCGGAGCCGCCGTATTCCTCGGGGATCAGGCAACCCAGATAGCCCGCATCGGTCAGCGCCTTCACGAACGCGGTCGGATAGGCCCGCTCGCGGTCCAGTTCGCGCCAGTATTCGCCGGGGAAATCCGCGCACAGCTTTTCGACACTGTCGCGGATCGCTTGTAATTCGTCGTCGGAGGTCTGATCTTTCATGGAACCGGTTTACACCACAGTTTCGGATTTAGAAACTGCACATGGGCATTCGCGTGCCATACGGCAACGGCCGCATTCAACGGGGAGGAAACCATGCTGAAACTCTACGACGCGCCGGTCTCCGGCAACTGCCACAAGGTCCGCCTGATGCTGTCGATCCTCGGCATCGAGTACGAAAAGATCCCCGTCAGCCTGCCGGATGGCGAACAGAAGACGCCCGAATACCTGGCGATTCATCCGCTCGGCAAGGTGCCGGCCATCAACGACGGCGGCACGCTGGTCTGGGACTCACAGGCGATCCTCGTCTACCTCGCCACCAAGTACGGCAGCACCGACTGGTATCCGGACGACGCCGAGGGCCGCGCCCAGGTGCATTCGTGGCTGTCCGTTGCCGCTAACGAGATGTTCAACGGTCCGGCCATCGCCCGGGCCATGATCATCTTCAACCGCGAGGGCAATCAGGAAAAACCGAGGAAAGCCGCCGAGGCGACACTCGGTGTCCTCAACGCTTGGCTGGAGAGCCGCGACTGGCTCGCCTGCGGCCGTCCGACCATCGCCGACATCGCCGTCTACCCCTACGCCGCACTGGCCTGGGAAGGCCACGTCGACATGTCGGCCTATCCGGCAATGAACGCCTGGATCAAGCGGGTCGAGGCGCTGCCCGGCTACGTCGGCATGAAGAACATGCCGAGACCTGAATAAAGTGATTTAAAACCACAGAGGCACAGAGGGCTGCGGCCCGATTGCGGACAACGAAATCCGAACGGTCAGTCCTTGAGCCGGTAGCCGGTACGGAAGATCCACCAGATCAGCACAAGGCAGATACCGAGAAACACCAGCGACATCAGGAAGCTGGCAAGGATCGAGACGTCGCCGGCCCCGTAGAAGCTCCAACGGAAACCGCTGACGAGATAGACCACCGGGTTCAGGAGGCTGATCTTCTGCCAGATCGGCGGCAGCATATCGATGGAATAGAACGTGCCGCCCAGGAACGTCAGCGGCGTGATCACCAGAAGCGGCACGATCTGCAGCTTTTCGAAACCGTCGGCCCAGATGCCGATGATGAAGCCCAGCAGCGAGAACGTGACCGAGGTCAGTACCAGGAACCCGGCCATCACCAGCGGGTGCGCGACCTGCAGGTCGACGAAGAACCCGGCGGTGGCGAGTATGATGGTGCCCAGGATCATGGACTTGGTCGCCGCCGCCCCGGCGTAGCCGACGACGATCTCCAGGTACGACACCGGTGCCGAAAGGATCTCGTAGATGGTGCCGGAGAACCGCGGGAAATAGATGCCGAACGAGGCGTTCGACACGCTCTGCGTCAGCAGGCTCAGCATGATCAGGCCGGGTACGATGAACGAGCCGTAGCTGACCCCGTCGACTTCGGTGATGCGGGACCCGATGGCGGCACCGAAAACGATGAAATAGAGGCACGTCGAGAGCACCGGCGAGACGATGCTCTGCATCAGGGTGCGCCCGGTGCGCGCCATTTCGAATTTGTAGATGGCGAGGATGCCGCGCAGGTTCATGCGGTTTTCTCCTCGTGCACAAGATTGACGAAGATATCCTCGAGCGAGCGCTCGGAGGTCTCGATATCGCTGAAGCGGATGCCGGCCTTGCCGAGATCGCCCAGCAAACCGGTAATCCCGGTGCGGTCGGCGCTGGTATCGTAGGTGTAAACCAGCGCCATGCCGTCGTCGGAAAGTTCGACGCAGTGCTTCTCCCAGAGGTCTTCCGGCACCTTATCGAGCTTCTTCTGCAGCAGGATGCGGAGTTCCTTCTGCCCGAGCTTGCGCATCAGCGCGTTCTTCTCCTCGACGAGAATGATCTCGCCCTTGCGGATGACGCCGATCCGGTCGGCCATCATCTCCGCTTCCTCGATGTAGTGCGTCGTCAGGATGATGGTGACGCCGCTCTGCTGCAGGCCGCGCACCACGTTCCACATGTCCTTGCGCAACTCAACGTCGACGCCCGCCGTCGGTTCGTCGAGGAACAGGATCGACGGCTCGTGCGACAGCGCCTTGGCGATCAGGACGCGGCGCTTCATGCCGCCCGAAAGCGTCATGATGCGGCTGTCCTTCTTGTCCCAGAGCGAGAGCTGTTTGAGGATCTTCTCGATGTGCGCCGGGTCGGGGGCCTTGCCGAACAGCCCGCGCGAGAACGAGACCGTGTCCCAGACGGTTTCGAACGCATCCGTCGTCAATTCCTGCGGCACCAGGCCGATGCGCGACCGGGTTTCCCGGTAATCGCGCACGATGTCGAAGCCGTCGGCGGTGACCGAGCCCTCGGTCGCGTTGACGATGCCGCAGACGATGCTGATCAGCGTCGTCTTGCCGGCGCCGTTCGGGCCCAGCAGCGCGAATATCTCGCCCTTCTCGATCTCGAGATTGATGTCCTTTAGGGCCCGGAAATCGTCCTTGTAGGACTTCTGGAGGTTCTTGATCTGGATAACCGGTTGCATGACGGCTTAATTAATCCGCCCGCGCCCGGATGGAAACCCCTGAACGAATTTTTCACGTTAAAGGTGTTGCCCCCTCTCACCTAACCTCGCCCCCTGAAAAAGAGAGGCGGAACGCGGACTTGCGACGGGGTCCCTCTCCTCCACGCGTGGAGGAGAGGGCAGGTGAGGAGGCTATCCCCACAACACCGGTTGCGGCGGATGGATTTTTCCGCCGGTGAAATCGAGGCCGGGTTTGCGGTCCTCTTTCAGCAACAGCGGCCCGTCGAGGTCGACGATCCTGACCCCCTGCGCCACCAGCACCGCCGGCGCCATGGCCAGCGAGGTGCCGACCATGCAGCCGACCATGATGCCGAAGCCGAGCGCTTCGGCCTTTTGCTTGACGACCAGCGCCTCGGTCAACCCGCCGGTCTTGTCGAGCTTGATGTTGATCATGTCGTACTTGCCGACGAGCCCTTCGAGATCGGCCGATGTGTGCAGCGCTTCGTCGGCGCAAAGCGCGACCGGGCTTTCAATGCCGCGCAGTCCCTCGTCGTCGCCGGCGGGAACCGGCTGCTCCAGCATCTCGACGCCGATGTCCTTCAGGGAGGCGCCCTTGGCGGCGACGATTTCCGGCGTCCAGCCTTCGTTCGGATCGACGATCAGCCGCGCGTCCGGCGCACCGGCGCGAATGGCGTCGAGCCCCGCCTCGATGTCTTCGGCGTCCATCTTGATTTTCAGGAGCGGCGCAGCCTTCAACTCGCCGGCACGCGCGCCCATTTCGTCCGGCGTACCGATGCCGATGGTCTCAGCCGTGATCTCCGGGGTCAACGGCCCGAGCCCGCACAACTCGGCAACCGGAGTCCCGGTCTGCTTGGCGCGCAGGTCCCAGAGCGCGCAATCGACGGCATTCCGGGCCGCGCCCGCCGCCATCAGCGACTGCAATTCCGCGTTGGCGGCATCACCTTCGATGGCGCGGCGCACCGCCTCGATCTCGGCGATCACGCTGTCGATGGTTTCGTCGTAGCGTGGATAAGGCACGCATTCGCCCCAGCCCCGGACACCGCCTTCCGTGATCTCGACGACGACCACGTCGGCCGCCGTCTTGACGCCGCGCGAGATTGCGAACGGGCGCGCCAGCGGCCAACTCTCGGCGCGGATCGTCAGTTCACGCGCCATGCTCAGAGATTATCGACGATCTTGGCGACGCCGGTGCGGACGGCATCGACCGTGGGCAGCCCCATGCTGTCCTCGGTTTCTTTCAGGAGTTTTTCCGCCGCCGCGTCGTCAAGGCTCTTGGTGTTGATGGAAATCCCCACGACCTTGACGTCCGGGTTGACGTTCCGGGCCGCCCACAGCCCGGCATCGATCACCTCCTGGAAGCTCGGCAGCGGCTTGTCGCCGAGCCCGCGCGCGGTCTTGCGCGCCGCGTCGTGGCAGATCACGAGCGCATCCGGCTGCGATCCGTGAATGAGCCCCAGTGTCACGCCGGCATAGGAGGTGTGATAAAGCGAGCCCTGCCCCTCGACCACGTGCCAGTGATCCGGGTCGGCGTCCGGCGAAAGCCATTCCGCGGCGCCGGAAATGAAATCGGCGATCACCGCGTCGACGGAAACGCCGTTGCCGGCGATGAAAATTCCGGTCTGGCCGGTCGCGGCGAAGGTCGACTTGACGCCGCGGCTTTCGAGTTCGCGCCAGACCGCCAGCGACGTGTACATCTTGCCGACCGAAACGTCGGTGCCGATGGTCAGCAACCGCTTGCCGGTGCGTTTCTTGCCGCTGGCGACGTCGAAATCGCGCGTCGGATGACGCACGTCGGTGAGCGTGCGGCCGTGCTTCTCGGCGGCCTCGGCAATCTTAGGATTCGAGGCGAGCTTGCGGTGCAGGCCGCTGGCGACATCCATGCCGTTCTCGATGCACTGGACGATCGGCGCGACCCAGTTGTCCGGGATGATGCCGCCACGGTTGGCGATGCCGACGATCAGCGTGCCGCAGCCCGCATCCTTGGCCTCGGCCGGCGACATGTCAGGAAGCTTCAGGTCGGCCTTGCAGCCGTCGAGCCGAAGCTGGCCGACGCACCATTCCGGGCGCCAGTCCCTGACGCCGATGGCCGTCTTGGCCGCAAGCTCGTCGGGCGCATCGCCCAGAAACATCAGGTACGGTGTACGAAATGCCATGCCACATCCTCTCCGGTTGTTCGCTGTTTCGCCGCAGTCTGTCCGAACGGTCCCGTCGCGTCTAGGGTCCAGTCCCGCCGCAACGGTGGTATCAGCGTGCGTTCGACGTTGACCGGGACCGCATTACCGGGGATAAAAAGTCATGGCAAACGTAATTAAAGCGCCCGATCCCGTGATCATCCCGATCGCCGGGTCGGATGACACCTTTCCCGTCCACCGCATCTTCTGCGTGGGCCGGAACTACGCCGAGCACGCCCGCGAAATGGGTCACGACCCGGACCGCGAGCCGCCGTTCTTTTTCGAGAAGCATCCGAGCGCGCTGTTGTTCGCGCCCGCGCCGGACGGGGCCGAATTCCCCTATCCGCAGAAATCCGAGGACGTGCACCACGAGGTCGAGCTGGTGGTCGGACTGGCCAAGGGCGGCAACGACATTTCCGTCGAGCACGCCTTCGATCATGTCTGGGGCTACGCCGTCGGGATCGACATGACGCGCCGCGACCTGCAGGGCGAAGCCAAGAAAGCCGGGCGCCCGTGGGAGATCGGCAAATCGTTCGACAACGCCGCCCCCATCGGCCTGTTCCATTCCATTGCCGAAGCCGGCCACATGACCGAGGGGCATATCCGCCTCGACGTCAACGGCGAGCGCCGCCAGGACGGCAACATGAACGCGATGATCTGGAAGATACCGGAGACCATCGCGTACCTTTCGGAACTGTTCACCCTGCAGCCGGGCGACCTGATCATGACCGGCACGCCGGCCGGCGTCGGCCCGGTCAAGAAAGGCGACCTGCTCGAAGGGCACATCGAGGGGCTCAGCTCCATCCGGGTCACCGTCACCTGACCGTGCCGGTCTCCGGCAATTGATTGCCCCCTCCGCTCCGGAGGCAGCACGACAACCAGCGGATTGCCATGTCTGACAGCAACGATCCATTGCCGTCCGAACAGCCGTTTCCCCTGAGCCGTCTGTTCCGCCGACGCTTCATCCCGGCGTTCATCGGCTTTGCGGCGCTGTTTCTGGTGTTGCTGGGCGTAACGGCACAGCAGGTGACCGAGGAAATCTATCTGGAACTGGCACAACGCCGCGCCCAGACGATCGCGCGTGCCGTTGCCGCAGCCGCACCGGAACCGTGGGCGCACCTGATGGCAGGCCGCACACTGACGGAACTCAGGAATTCCGCCGACGCCGAGACACTCTCGAGAGCATTCACCGACGAAGTGCGGGAAATGAACCTGCCGGAGCTCAAGGTCTACGACCTGGAGCGCCGCGTCCTGTTCGCAACTCATGCCGAAGAGATCGGCACCTCCGAGAATGGCGAGGCGCTGCGCCGCACGATTTCGGATTCTAAGTCCAGCATCGTCACCAAGAACCTGCCGGACGGCTCCCGCCAGTACGAACTTTATGTCCCGGTATTCGACACGCGGCACAATGTCCGGACCGTGTTCGAACTCTATGAACCGGTGAGTTACCTGGACTCAATCCTGATCCGCGCCGCCGTACCGACGATGGCCGTACCGGCGGCGCTCCTATCCACCCTGATCATCGCGCTCAACGTGCTGGTCGGCCGTGCCCAGCAGGATATCGACGCACGTACCCGTGCACTGACAGCATTACAGGATCGGCTGGCGTCCTTCGTGTCCGTGACCGCGATCGACGCGGCGCGCGCCGCCGGCGCCGACGGCGGCATCCGTTCCCGGAAGATTGAGACGACGCTGTTCTATTCCGATATCCGCGACTTCACCGGCTTTTCGGAGCAAAACCCGGCAGAGACGGTCGTCGATTTCCTTAACCGGATCATGGCAGTCCAGGTCGATGCTATCCGCGATCACGGTGGCGACGTCGACAAGATGATCGGCGATGCGGTGCTGGCGCGCTTCGACGGCGAAGATGGTCCGGCACGTGCCATCGCCGCGGCGAGGAATATACAGACAATGATCGGCGACGGCGATTTTCCGCGCCAGATCGGCATCGGCATTCACCGGGGCGAGGTGATTTCCGGTGCGATCGGCCCGGAAGAGCGGCGTGATTTCACGGTCATCGGCGACGCCGTCAACATCTCGGCGCGTTTGTGCGCGCTTGCAGCGGCCGGCGAAATCGTCACCGATGCGGACATCGCCGGCGAGGACTTCGGCACGGCGGAAACCGTCCAGGTAAAAGGGCGGGTCCAGGGCATTTCCATCCGGCGATTGGACAACGCATGAACGAGCACACACAACCGAGCGCGGGACAGGTCGGCGTCGCCACGGCGATGCTCATCCTGACGCCCTTGTTCTGGGCCGGGCACAGCGTCGTCGCC
>MRWG01002010.1_pt1 | contig 11271 bp, 10 predicted proteins | sample 1013341 | NCBI WGS metagenome assembly MRWG01 (sample SAMN06117577, study PRJNA244670) | biofilm metagenome | biome: Water; feature: Cathode Biofilm; material: Biofilm; isolation source: microbial consortium enriched at the cathode of a solar microbial fuel cell | place: USA: District of Columbia ... | reverse complement strand
GGTATGGGCTATTGTGGGGCCAAGGATATCCCAACGTTGAAAGAGACGGGAAGGTTTGTCAAAATCACCTCAAGCGGGATCAACGAAAGCCATCCCCATAATGTGACCATCACCAAAGAATCACCCAACTACAGCAGGTAGAAACTGCTGACAGGGAACCGGAATAAGCGCCGGGAGGGTTGTTATTTGCCCTTTCCGCTATACGATTTCCAGTCGGTATCCTTGTAGATATTATCCCCGAAATATTTGGCGATGTTCAGGAAAGGCTCCGGTTTTTGGTACCCGGGGACCGGGGAGAGCATATTGAGCCCTTCATCCAGGAAGACCACGGTTGGATAACTCAGTCGCCCCTGTAACAAGGCTGCCGCGAATTCGTGGTATCCCCTGCGGCCCGAAGGAACGTATTTATAGGTTTTTCCCTTGAATTCAATAGGATCCTTACCTTCCCCATCCAGTTTTACCATATAGAAGTTTTGGGTCATATAAGCCGCGACCTCGGCATTCTGAAAGGTATCCTTATCCATCTTTTTGCACCAGCCACACCAATCGGTGTACACGTCGATAAACATTTTTTTAGGATTTTCCTCGGTCTGTGCCAGCCTTGCAGCCTCGTCCCAACTCAGCCAATTCACTTCCTGGGCCTGGAGGCCAGAGGAGATCAGGGCGAAAAACAGGAAGAGGGAAAATGGTATATAAAGGGGGGTATTTTTACGCATTGCTCTATAGTTTTGAAGGTATTAGTCCAACAACTGTACCAAAACTAACGATTTTTTCCCAGCTTTATTTTCGGATCCCGATGAATGTACTGCCCGACGGGTGCTCCCGTGGCAAGCACAGCGCCAGGAAGATACCGGTCCCCGCGGAGGGGTTCCATCAGGGCTGTTTCACTTTGACCCCGGTTTTTTTGGCCGCAAACAGGTCGCCCACGTCACGCTGGTTCCGGATAAGATCGTCAAAAGTTTCCCGTTCGCGGATCAGGACGGCCTCTCCCTTGTGCCACAATACTTCAGCGGGCTTGAAGCGGGAGTTGTAGTTGCTGGCCATGGTAAAGCAGTAGGCCCCCGCATTCCTGAAACAAAGGATATCCCCCTCCGTGATCTCGTTAATTCGTTTGTTGTTGGCAAAGGTGTCCGTCTCGCATATGTACCCTACCACCGAATAGTACCGTTCGCGGCCCTTGGGGTTGGAAATATTGATGATTTCATGGATGGCCCCGTAAAACATGGGCCTGATGAGATGGTTGAATCCGGAATCCACACTGGCAAACACCGTGGAGGTGGTCTGCTTTACTACGTTCACCCTGGCGAGGAAATATCCGGCTTCGCTTACCAGGAATTTCCCGGGTTCAAAGGCCAGGGTAAGTTCCCTTCCGTAATCTTCGCAGAATTCGTTGAAGCGCCGGGTAAGTTTTTCCCCTAATTCCTCGATGTTCGTTTGAATGTCGCCCGCCTTGTAAGGCACCTTGAACCCACTTCCGAAATCGATAAACTCCAGGTCATTGAAATTCCGGGCCGTTTCAAAAAGGATCTCCGAGGCGTAGAGGAACACGTCAATATCCAGGATATCGCTGCCGGTATGCATGTGTATCCCGTTGACCTTCATCTTGGTGAGGTCCATGATCCGCAACAGGTGGGGGATCTGGTGAATGCTGATCCCGAACTTGGAATCTATATGGCCTACCGATATCTTGGTGTTGCCCCCCGCCATGACGTGCGGGTTGATCCGTATGCAAACGGGGATGTTGGGGTGTTTGCTCCCAAACTGCTCCAGGATGGAAAGGTTGTCTATGTTGATGCGTACACCCAGGGCAGCCGCTTCCTCAATCTCCTCCAGGGATACCCCGTTGGGGGTAAAAATAATATCCTCCGGCTTAAACCCGGCCATCAGCCCCAGTTTTACCTCCTGGATGGAAACCGTATCCAGGCCGCTGCCAAGGCTGTTCATCAGCTTAAGGATCGCGATGTTGGAAAGTGCCTTTACCGCGTAATTCAGCTTAAGGTTTTTTACGCCGCTGAAGGCTTTGGTAAGCCGTTGGAACTGCGTCCTTATTTTTTCAGAATCGTACACGTAAACGGGGTCCCCGTACTTTTTCGCAATACTCAGCAGGTCTGCATGCTTCATCTTCTCTAATTTTTGGTAAAACTAACGGTCATTTGGGTCCCGAACAAAAAAATTCGAAGTATTATTTTAAAATACAACAAAATGTTTTATTTAAAACAATGATGGATCCCCTTTCCCCCCTTTGCCAATTTAATTTTGTAGTTTTAGAAAAAATTGGTTTATGTACCTTCCTTTGTTTCCCTTGCAATCCGTGTTTTTCCCGGGGGAGAGCGTACCGCTGCATATTTTCGAGGAGCGCTACAAGCAACTGATCAACGACTGCCGGACGGAGGCCCTTACGTTTGGTATCCCGGTCTTCATCAATGACCGCATAGCCTTTGGTACCGAGGTACAGTTGGTAGAGGTGGTCACCACCTACGAAGGAGGCGAAATGGATGTTCTCTGTGTGGCCAGGCAGGCATTCAAGATACTCAGCTTTGACAACGAGATGGAAGGTAAGCTGTATGCCGGGGGCGAGGTGGCGTTGCTGGACAATGTCAATGACGGCGACCTCCAGGCAAAGCAGGAGGTGTTGGGGAAACTGGAGGAATTATATACCCTGATGGGGGTTCCGTTTACCCACCTGGACCCTGATAAATTCAATAGTTTCATGCTGGCGCACAAAATGGGGCTATCCTTTGAACAGGAACACCAGTTATTGCAGATACCCAGGGAAAGTGAGCGCCTGTCCTTTATCAGGTCGCACCTCTACGGTACCGTGCAGGTCCTCAGGGAGGTGAACCGCACCAAGGAACTTATCGAGTTGAACGGGCACTTCAAGAATTTTGACCCACTCGATTTTAAGGATTTTAAACTTTAGGGCTGCATGCGGATTAATATTAGGGTAAATGCACCCGGTTTCCTATTTTTGCACTTGAATCAAAGACCATCATCATTATGAATCTTCACGAATATCAGGGAAAAGAGATACTGTCGAGTTTTGGTGTCAGGATACAGCGCGGCATAGTGGCCCATAACGCCAAGGAGGCGGTAGATGTGGCCAAGCAGCTAAACAGGGAGACCGGGACGAGTTGGTATGTAATCAAGGCACAGGTGCATGCCGGGGGCCGCGGAAAAGGCGGTGGTGTGAAACTCGCCAAAAACCTGAAAGAAGTGGAAGAGGTCACCGGGAAGATCATCGGGATGAACCTGGTGACGCCCCAAACCTCCAAAGAGGGGAAAAAAGTGCACCAGGTGCTGGTCGCTGAGGATGTTTATTATCCCGGCGAGAGTGAAACCAGCGAATTTTATATGTCCGTATTGCTGAACAGGGCCAATGGCCGGAATATGATCATGTATTCCACAGAAGGGGGTATGGACATTGAAGAAGTGGCCGAAAAGACCCCGCATCTCATATTTACAGAGGAGATCGACCCCACTATAGGGCTGATGCCTTTCCAGGCTCGGAAGGTTGCCTTTAACCTGGGGCTGTCCGGCACCGCCTTCAAAGAGATGACCCGGTTTGTCAGCGCCCTGTATAAGGCCTACGTGGAAAGCGATGCCAGCCTTTTTGAAATCAACCCGGTACTCAAGACTTCTGACGATAAGATACTGGCCGTAGATGCCAAGGTTTCCATAGATGACAATGCCCTCTACCGCAGAAAGCAATACGCCGAGATGCGCGACCTGAGGGAAGAAAGCCCCATTGAGGTGGAAGCCCGTGCTGTAGGCCTCAACTACGTGGACCTTGACGGCAATGTGGGGTGTATGGTGAATGGGGCCGGCCTGGCAATGGCTACGATGGACCTGATTAAGATGGCCGGAGGAGAACCGGCCAACTTCCTGGATGTTGGCGGGACCGCCGATGCCAAACGGGTAGAGGAGGCCTTCCGTATTATTTTGAAAGACCCTGCCGTAAAAGCCATCCTGATCAATATTTTCGGAGGGATCGTCCGATGCGACCGTGTGGCCCAGGGGGTTGTGGATGCCTACAAAAACATGGGAGACGCCATTAAGATCCCCATCATCGTCCGGTTGCAGGGCACCAATGCCGAACTGGCCAAGGAGATTATCGATAATTCCGGATTGGCGGTACACTCGGCAGTACAGTTCCAGGAGGCGGCCGACAAGGTGAAAGAAGTGCTTTCCTGAAGCATGGCAGCATCATAAAAATGCAAGGCGATGTAATAACTAACCGTTACATCGCCTTTTTTGTGTCCTAATGGCCCATACTGGGGTTTTTGGCCCGTTGCCCAAAGCCGGTTATCCCCATGGAACACGTGGCCCCGGGGCGTGCTTCAGGCCGTTGTAGCACTGAATACTGTAGACTGGGCTGGCCAGGCGGCGGTTGCCGGTCAGGATTTCTTGTGATTACCGCTTTCCCCGGGAGACAACCCTTCCTTTTTGCTTTTGGTTTTTTCACCGGCAGGGGAGGCTTTCGGGCCTTTGGGGGTTTTCATGTACTGTTGCTTTTTCGCCAGGAATTCTTTGGGATCCTTCGGCGCTTCCCGGGTACCCCTTAAATGGATCACCAGCCCGTTGAGAAAGTTCCGGAGCACCTGGTCCCCACAGGGCTGGTATTTGGGATGTCCTTCCTTGCGGCAAAAGGCGCCGATTTCGCTTTTGGAGATCCGGAAATCTACCAGTTTTAATATATCCACAATTTCATCGTCCCGCAACATCAGGGCCACCCGTAATTTTTTCAGGATATCGTTGTTCGTCATAGGTCGTTTTTTTGCAAGGTAGTACTATTGCTTCCCAAAGATCCGTCTTTTCTGCTATTTGACCCGAAATTTATACGAAAATCCTTTTTTCCCAGTTAATTAAGTGTCCCAGTGGGCCTAGCCCGCCCAATGCCGCCCCTATGAATACGCACGAAGAAAAACTTAGTATTTTATCCGAGCTGATCGCCTTTGCCAGGGCCGATGACGTGATCAAAGTTTCGGAATACAAGTTCCTGTTGGATATTGCCACCCAATTAGGAGTGGATAAGGAAACCTTCGATGCCCTGTTCCATCATAAGGCGGCAAAAGTCATCCTGAAACCCCAGTCTGAACGGATTGTACAATTTCACAGGCTTTTGTTGCTGATGAATGTGGACCGCGAACAGCATGAATCCGAACTGCACCGGCTGCATACCATCGGCCTCCGGATGGGGTTGCCCCCGACGGCCATCGACCAGGTCCTTCGGGTGATGCACCAATACCCCGATAAGGTCGTCCCCCCCAATGTGCTGATCAATATCTTCAAGGCCCATTATAACTAACACACTATGGTGCTGAAACAGTCAAAATGACACCTTTTTTGGGCGTTATAGTGACAAAAAGACACCATAAACGAGTTGGTACAACTTTTGACCTGGATTAGGTGAATCTTAAAATTACGTCTAACTATAAAGTCAAATGTCATGAGTATCGTAAGAAGAAACAACCTGTTGTTCCCTTCCTTGATGAACGAAATGTTCAGGCCCGACTGGTTTGGCGGTATGGAAAATTTTGGCAATACGCTACCAGCCGTGAATATCAAGGAAAATGAGCGAAATTTTGAACTGGAAATCGCAATTCCGGGTCAGAAAAAAGAAGATTTTAACATCGAAGTAGACAATAATGTATTGACTATTTCCATGGAGCACAAAAAGGAAGATGAGGTCAAGGAAGACAATTATACCCGCAGGGAGTTTTCCTATTCCGCCTTCAAGAGGGCTTTCACGCTTCCTGAAACCGTAAACGAAGACAAGATCAATGCCTCCTATACCGATGGGATCCTGAGGTTTACCCTCCCCAAGAAGGAAGAAGCGCTTCCCAAGCCCAAGCGGTTGATCGAGATTGAAAAATAATAAAGGGTTTATGCAGTACCCTCCTAACGGGTATTCATAATGGTTGGTTTGTTTAGTTGGTTAGTTAGGAAGAGCGTCCTGAGCTTTCAGGGCGCTCTTTTTTTAATTCTTTTCCAGTTTTTGGGCGGGTTGAAACCCCGGGTGCCCCGTTTGCCACAGGGTAAAGGAGAATACATCGGCAAAATCCTGGAAACTCTTGGATTTGCTATTGCCGATTCCATGCCCGGTTTCAAAATCGGTCCAGAATAGCACCGGTTTATCACCGCCGTTGTATGCCTGCATCTTCGCCGCGAATTTGGCAGGTTGCCAGGCAATTACCCTTGGATCGTTCATGCCGGCGGTAATCAGGGTCGCTGGGTATTGGGTACCTTTTTCCAGGTGGAGGTAGGCATCCATTTCAACCAGCCCCTTGAATTCTTCCGGGTCCGTTACCGTCCCAAATTCAGGGGTATTCACGGGGCCGTTGGGGGTTTGTTCCATCCGTACCGGATTCATGGCACCCACCGCGGGGATGGCCACGGCAAAAAGGTCAGGCCTTTCTGTAATGGACCTTCCCACAAAGATCCCACCTGCGCTGCCTCCCCAGATCCCCAGGTTTTTGGCGGAAGTATACTTGTTTTCAATAAGGTATTCGGCGGCGGCTATGGCATCCTTCCAGGTGTTGGGCTTTTGGAGCTTTTGGCCGGCCCGGTGCCAGGCATCCCCCAATTCACCCCCGCCACGCACATGGGGCACTACAAAGATGCCATCGTGGACTACAAAGTTCAGGATGATGGGGCTAAAGAACGGGGTAATGGATATCCCGTAGGACCCATATCCGTATAGGAGCGTGGGATTGGCGCCGTTTAGCGATACGTCTTTCTGGTGTATGATGGAAACGGGTACTTCCACCCCGTCATGCGAGCTTACGGTGACCTCCTTCACTACCAGGTTGGCTAGTTCGGGGTATTCGGCCAGGGCAGAAAGTTGTTGGTGTACAAAGCGATCACTTTCGGGGAAATACCGGTATCGTTTGTTCGGGGAGGTCCATCCGGTGATGGATATCCATATTTCCGGGGAGGTGGCATTGATATTGCTGAGGGAGGCATTCCCCGCGGCAAAGGGAAGGTCCAGCCTTTTGGGTTCAGCCGCATCCCTGGCCAGGAAATACACCCGCGCCTCCACGCCATTCCTAATGGTGCTGTAGTACAGCCCATCGGAAGTAAGCCGGAAGTCTTCAATGATTTCGTCAGCCGATTCAGGTACCACGGTCACCGCCCTGCTTAGGTCGGGCTGGTCCAGCGGGGTTTTAAGGATCTTAAAGTTCGGGGCGTCCTTGAAGCTCAGGTAATAAATCTCCCTGTCATTGGCATCCAGGGTTTTAACATGGTCTTCGGGCGTGCTGACCGTTGCCCAGTTATGGGAAGGTTCCATGCCCAGGTTTTCGGTCATATAGGCCTTCAGACTCCGGTCAACCGTCGACAAAACCGCAAAAACCCGATTGGATGATTCGCTGTACCAGGCCACCGGGATCTCTTCGGCCGCCATTTGGATTTCGGGCTGGGTTGTACTCGAGAAGTATACGATATCCGAGGCCTCGGGGGTCCCAACGGTGTGGATATAGGCCTTCATGTGCATTTGCCGGTTGACATCCTTCAGATCCGATGAATTGAACCTGAGGTAGATAAAGGAGGTATCACCCGGAAGCCAGGAGGCGAGGAAGGTGGCGCAGCGGTCTATGGCCTGGTCCAGTTGCCGGCCTTTTTTATCGATCACGATAAGTTCGGCATTCTCAGAGCCATTCGGGGAGATGAACAAGGCGATCTTTTCACCCTTGTGGTCCGGGAAGAAGTCAGAAATGACATGGTTCAGTCCTTCGCCACTCTTGTACTCCTCCGGATCAAAAACCAGTATTTCTTCCCCTTCATACCCGTCCCGGTAGTAGAGTTTCCCATTGTCGTCTTCAGGGCGCAATTTCAGGTAATAGTACTGCTGGTTCTCCGTGATGCGCGCATCGGTTACCCTGGAACTCTGGCGTTGGTCAAACTCATAGAATTTGTCCATCAGGTTTTTACGGCCCGGGATGGCGTCCAGGGTAGACCTCGCATGGGCCGCATGGTCCTTCATCCAGGTGATGACGGTGGGATCTTCCAGGTTTTCAAGGTTGCGGTAGGCATCTTCTACCAACGTACCATGGTACTGGTCGGTAGCTATTTTCACCGGGGCCGGGCCGGGTTGCACTACTTCCTGTGCATAGGAGTACATTATAGCGAGGCACGCTATAATACCAATTCGTGTTCTCATGTCGTATCGTATTTATGGGGCCGGGGGGAGTTGGCAAAAGGTACTGAAAAAATTGTCAAGTTGGACGGGAGCGACCCGTTTAATTTTGATTCTACTGCGCTGGATTCCAGTCACGATATTATGCCTGGTGCGCTGCCACTTACACCTTCTCCTGCAGCATTTTTATTTCGTCCCGCAGCTTGGCCGCCTGCATGAAGTCCAGTTCCTTGGCGGCTTTTTCCATGGCCTTGCGCTTATCCCGTATCAGTTTTTCGCGTTGCTCCCCGGTGATGTATTCCAGGTCGGGCTCGGCCGCGCGCATTTCTTCCTTTTCAAAGTGGAAGGTGGAGACCGAGTTTTTAGACAGGGCGTTGTCCAGGCTTTTCTTCAGTGCGGTGGGTGTGATATGGTGCTCGGCGTTGTAGGCCAGTTGTTTTTCGCGTCTGTACTGCGTCTCGTCCATGGTCTTCTGCATGCTATCCGTGATTTTATCGGCATCCATGATCGCCTTCCCCCGCAGGTGCCGGGCGGCCCGCCCCACGGTTTGCGTGAGGGAGCGGTTGCTTCGGAGGAACCCTTCCTTGTCGGCATCCAGGATGGCTACCAGGGAAACTTCCGGCAGGTCCAGGCCTTCCCTCAGCAGGTTCACCCCAATAAGGACATCAAAAACCCCCTTTCGCAGGTCCTGCATGATTTCCACCCGTTCGAGGGTATCCACATCGCTGTGGATATAGCGGCAGCGGATTTCGATACGGGCCAGGTATTTGGCCAGTTCTTCGGCCATCCGCTTGGTCAGGGTGGTGACCAGGGTGCGCTCATCCCTTTCTACCCGCTGCTGGATCTCCTCCACCAGGTCGTCAATCTGGTTCAGGCTGGGCCGCACTTCTATCTCGGGATCCAGTAAACCGGTCGGGCGGATCACCTGTTCCACATAGACCCCCATACTGTGCTGCAGCTCATAATCGGCCGGGGTGGCACTTACATAGATGACCTGGTTCTGCAGGGCTTCAAATTCTTCAAACTTCAGGGGGCGGTTGTCCATGGCCGCCGGTAAACGGAAGCCATAATCTACCAGGTTTTCTTTCCGGGAACGGTCCCCCCCGTACATGGCATGTACCTGCGGGATGGTAACGTGGCTCTCATCTACCACCATGAGGTAATCGTCCGGGAAATAATCCAGCAGGCAAAAAGGCCGCGTACCGGGTTCCCTGCCGTCCAGGTAGCGCGAATAGTTTTCGATGCCCGAACAATAGCCTAATTCCCTGATCATTTCAAGGTCAAAATTGGTGCGTTCCTCCAGGCGCTTGGCTTCTATGGGTTTGCCGACCTCTTTGAAATAGTCCACCTGTTTTACCAGGTCTTCCTGTATCTGGTGGATGGCATTCTGCAATACCTCAGGGGAAGTGACGAACATGTTGGCCGGATAGATATTCAGGCTTTCATAAACCTCGAGTTTCTTGTTTTTATAGGGGTCAAAAGCTTCGATCTCCTCGATCTCATCCCCGAAAAAGTGGATGCGAAACGCATGGTCCGCATAACTTGGAAATACATCGACCACATCGCCCTTTACCCGGAAATTGCCGTTCCGGAAATCTGCCGTGGTCCGGGAATAGAGGCTTTGTACCAGCTGGTGCATGAATTGGGTGCGCGCAATCACCTGGTCTTTGCGGATGCTGATAACATTCTTCTGGAATTCGACCGGGTTGCCAATACCGTAGAGGCAGGAAACCGAGGCCACCACCAGCACATCCCTGCGACCCGAAAGAAGGGAGGAAGTGGCACTCAGCCGCAGTTTTTCAATGTCTTCATTGATTGACAGGTCCTTTTCAATATAGAGGCCCGAAGTGGGGATATAGGCCTCCGGTTGGTAGTAATCGTAATAGGAGACAAAATACTCCACCGCATTGTCCGGGAAGAATTGCTTGAATTCCGAATACAGTTGGGCCGCCAGGGTTTTATTGTGGGCCAGGACCAGCGTGGGCCGCTGTACTTTTTCAATCACATTGGCCACGGTAAAGGTCTTCCCCGAGCCGGTGACCCCCAGCAGGGTTTGGTATTGTTCGCCCTGTTCAATGCCCGATGCCAGTTGCGCAATGGCTTGCGGCTGGTCTCCGGTGGGTTTGAATTCTGATACAACCTTGAATTTCATTTGGTAAATTTACGAAACAGGCGGCTTATGGCCCGCATTTTACCGGCTATCGTTTCAGGGCAAAATACCCGGTAAGTTCATTGTCGAAATCGTCCCTGGCCAGGAACCAGTAGTTGGAAGCCGGCAGGGACCTGCCATTTACCTTCCCATCCCATCCCTGCGATTGGGGGTCGATCTGCACCAGCAGCATCCCATAGCGGTCAAAGATATGGATGCTTTGGAGGCGGATATCCGCATAGAGGGGCGACGGGTCAAATTGCCAGAAATCGTTGACCCCATCCCCGTTGGGCGTGAAGAATTTCGGAAAGGCCTCTTCCGGCAGGCCCAGGCTGATGCGTTTCTCGCGGGTCCCGCATCCGTTCCTGTCCCTTACATAGATCGTATGTACCCCCATGGGGACCCCCTCAAAAGAAGGGCTGTCCCGGTACGGCCCGTCAGGGGAGTCCAGGGCATATTCATAGTTGCCACTGCCCTCCACTTCGATGTTCAGGTTGGCGCCGTTGGCCCGGTTTTCGCTGGTGATACGGGTAATGGTAGGTGATTCCGATGGAATTACCCTGAAAATCCTGTCGACCGCGCACTCGTAGGTCGAACCATTCTGCTCCACCAGGTTGTAGGCGACGTGGCGGTACAGGCCCAGGTCCGACAGGAATACCTCGCCGGTTTCAGACAGCAGGGTTTCCGTATTGTCGTTGTTGATCCGGTACCAGCGATACCCATCGGCATTGTCCGTGGCCCGTATGGGTGTGGCCAGCGCATCCAGGCAAATCCCTACCGCGTCCGGAAAGGTTAATTCCGGCCCCAGGCGCACGCTCTGCCCGGTTATCGGGTCGCGGAAGGGCCCGCAGTCAATGCCCCCGGCACCCGTCGTAAATTGTTCTTCCCGGCAACTCCCTGCGGTCCCGTTTTCATTGTAGGGAACAATGCGGACATAGATGTCTGATTCGGGCGGGAGGTTTTGAGGGGGGTTGTAGCTCAGCCGGTT
>MRWG01002009.1_pt1 | contig 11281 bp, 9 predicted proteins | sample 1013341 | NCBI WGS metagenome assembly MRWG01 (sample SAMN06117577, study PRJNA244670) | biofilm metagenome | biome: Water; feature: Cathode Biofilm; material: Biofilm; isolation source: microbial consortium enriched at the cathode of a solar microbial fuel cell | place: USA: District of Columbia ... | reverse complement strand
GTGCCGCGTTTCTCGGTCACCGCCAGGGAATGGATCAGCGCCGTGCCCGCCAGCCACGGCATGAACGAGGCGTTCTCCACCGGATCCCAGAACCACCAGCCGCCCCAGCCGAGCTCGTAATACGCCCACCAGCTCCCGAGGCCGATGCCCAGGGTCAGAAACGCCCAGGCGACGTTGCTCCAGGGCCGGGACCAGCGCGCCCAGGTGGCATCCAGCCGTCCGGACAGCAGCGCCGCCACGGCGAAGGCGAACGCCACGGAGAACCCGACGTAGCCCATGTAGAGCATGGGCGGATGGACGATCAGGCCGAAATCCTGCAGCAGCGGATTCAGGTCCGCACCGTCCGCCGGGGTCATCGGCACCAGGCGCTCGAAGGGATTGCTGGTCCAGATCAGGAAGGCCAGAAAGCCGATGTTCAGCAGACCCATGACACCGAGCACGCGGCCCAGGAAATCGCCGGGCAGGTGGCGCCCGCGTACGGCCACCGCCAGGGTCCATCCGGCCATGATCAGCACCCACAGCAGGAACGACCCCTCGTGGGCGCCCCATACGGCGCTGAACTTGTAATACCACGGCAGCAGGCTGTTGGAGTTGTTGGCCACGTAGGCCACGGAGAAGTCGTCGGTGAGAAAAGCCTGGGTCAGCGCCAGGAAGGCCAGCGCCACGAACACGAACTGACCGATGACCAGCGAGTTCAGCGCGCCCAGCCAGACCGGCCGGCGCAGGGCCGCGCCCGCCAGACCGAAGAAGGCGATTCCCAGCGTCAGGCAGAATGCCAGCGCCAGCGAGACCTGGCCGAGCTCCGGGATCATTCAGCGTCCCCGCCGGCGGCAGTCTGCTGATGCATGTCGGCAAGTTCCGGCGGCATGTAGTTCTCGTCGTGCTTGGCCAGCACCTCGTCGGCCTTGAACACCCCGTCGCCGCCGAGCTGGCCCTGAACCAGGATGCCCTGCCCCTCCCGGAACAGATCCGGCAGGATACCGCTGTAGCGCACCTCGAAATCGGAACCTTCGTAGTCGGTGAGCACGAAGCTCACGTCCAGCCCGTTCGCCTGTCTGGCGACGCTGCCGGCCATGACCATGCCGCCGGCGCGGATCCGGGTCTCCGTCGGCGCCTCGCCGCCGACGATCTGATCCGGCGGGTAGAACAGGTTCAGATTCTCGTTCAGCGCCAGCAGGGCGAGGGCCGCCGTGGCGCCCGCCCCCGCGAGCAGGAACAGCACCACCATCAGTCTCTGTTTGCGTTTGGGATTCATCTCACTTCGTCGCCTCTGCCTGCACCGCCTGCGCGTTCTGCTCCGTCCGCGCCCGGGAGCGCGGCAGCGGTGCCACCGGCGCCACCCGCTTCCCTGCGCATCCGGTCGCGCACGTCCTGCAGGGCCCGACGCTGCTGGCTGCGCGCCGCCACCACGTTGTACAGCATCACCGCCACCGCCGCACCGTAGCTCAGCCACACGTACAGCGCATGCCCGCCCATGCCGAGAAACTCGCCGAGGCTGGAAAAGCTCATCCGCCCACCTCCGATCGGGGCCTCGAGCCCGTGCGCAGCACCTCGTCTTCCGAGACCTCGCGCGCCGCCTGGAGTTCCCCGGAAGCCAGCGCCCGAACCCACTTGGTGCGCGCTTCCCGCCGGATGATCTCCGCCCGCAGCCGGCCCACCAGATTCGCGCCGAAGAAGCAGTACAGCCCCAGCACGTTGATGGCCAGCGGGATCCACATCTCCGGCGGCATCGCCGGCGCTTCGGTGAGCCGGAAAGTGGCACCCTGATGCAGGGTCAGCCACCAGTCCACCGAGTACTTGATGATCGGAATGTTGATCACCCCGACCACTGCCAGCACGGCGCAGGCCCGCCCCGCAGTTTCCTGCCTGGGGATCGCCTGGCGCAATGCGTAAAGTCCGAAGTAAAGGAACAGCAGAACCAGCATGGACGTGGTGCGGGCATCCCACACCCACCAGGCGCCCCAGGTCGGCTTGCCCCACACCGCTCCGGTGAACAGGGCCAGCGCGGTCATGGTCATGCCGAAGGGCACGGTCGCTGCCAGCACCATGTCCGCCATCTTCATCCGCCACACCAGCAGGACGACGCCGGCCGCCCCCATGAGCAGGTAGGCGGACTGGGAGACGATGGCCGTCGGGACGTGAATGTAGATGATGCGGAAGCTGTTGCCCTGCTGATAGTCCGGCGGCGCGAAGGCGAGCCCCCAGACCGAGCCGGACACCAGCAGCACCAGGGCCAGAATGCCCAGCACCCAGCCGAGCGGCCCGCTGATCCGGTAGAACCAGCGGGGCGAACCGAGCCTGTGCCACAATTCCTTGAGCGTCACCCTGTTCCTCGCAACCTGTCGCTACCTCGAGACCCGCCTCAAGCCTGTTCCAGACCGATCCGCAGCGCCGCCTGCACGGCGAACGGCGCTACGGTCACGGCCAGCATGCTGATCGCAGTCAGCAGATAAATCTGTGCGCTGACGTCCGAACCCGCCATGGCGAGGTCGATGGCCCCGGCGCCGAAGATCAGCGTCGGCACGTACAGCGGCAGCACCAGCAGCGCCAGCAGCACGCCGCCACGACGCAGGGCCACCGTCAGCGCCGCACCCACGGCCCCGAACAGCGTCAGCGCCGGACTGCCCGCCAGCAGGGTCAGCATGGCCGTGTCCACGACCCCGGCCGGCATGTACAGCAGCAGGGCCGCCAGCGGCGCCAGCACGGTCATGGCGAGCCCGGTCAGGCACCACTGGGCCGTCATCTTGGCCAGCACCGGCAGAAACAGCGGCCGGCCGAGCAGCACGAGCTGCTCCAGCGTGCCGTCGTCGAAATCCCGGCGGAACATGCCGTCCAGCGCCAGCAGATTCGCCAGCAGCACCAGCACCCAGATCACGCCCGGCGCGATGCCGCCGAGCACCTCGGGCTGCACACCGACGCCGAGCGCGAACAGGGTAACGGCCAGGAACAGAAATACCAGCGGATTGAAGGCCTCCTGCAGCGAGCGCAGGCTGGCGATCCACTCCCGCCGGAACTGCGCGGCGAACAGGCCCGCGCCGCTCACGGCGCCGCCCCGGCGCCCACGGCACCGGCCAGATCGAGCACCCGGGCGCCGGCGATCTCCAGAGGCTGGTGGGTCGCGCACAGGGCCGCGCCGCCGCGACGGCGCTGTTCCCCGATCAGTTCCAGCACGAGCCGCTGACCGGCGGCGTCCAGCGCCGTCAACGGCTCGTCGAGCAGCCACAGCGGCGCCGGACACAGCACCAGCCGGGCGAGCGCCACCCGGCGCTGCTGACCGGCGGACATGTGCTGGCAGGGTACCCGCTCGTAGCCGGCCATGCCGACCCGCTCCAGCGCCGCCCCGACCCCGAGACCGCCCGGCCGCAGGGCCGCGTACCAGCGCAGGTTCTCCTCCGCGGACAGCAGCGCAGCGATGCCGGCCCGGTGGCCCACGTAAAGGCATTCCGCGGCCTCGATGGTGCCGGTGAAGTCCGGGAACAGGCCGGCCACGGCGCGGATCAGGGTGGACTTGCCGCTGCCGTTGGGTCCGCGCAGCTCGACGCACTCGCCGGGCGCCACGGTCAGGGCGAGATTCCGGAACAGCATCCTACCGTCCCGCTCGCAGGAGAAGTCCCGCAGCGCGAGCAACGACGCCCCGTCGCTGGACCCTGCCACCATCAGTCCCGGACGACCCGGTAGCAGGGGTCGTAGTGCGCGCCTTCGAGCTTCATGCGCCCCTGGCGCACGAACTGGCGCAGCAGATGGTCCAGCGCCTCCATCAGGCTGGCATCGCTGTGCAGCTCGAACGGCCCGTGCCGCTCGATCATGCGGATGCCGTAGTCCTTGACGTTGCCGGTGACGATGGCGCTGAACGCGCGCCGCAGCGCCACCGCCAGCTCGTGGGGCGGCAGGTCCCGGGACAGCCGCAGCCCCGCCACGCTGGCGTGGCTCACCTCGAAGGGCTGCTGGTGTTCCGGCGGGATCTGCAGCAGCCAGTTGAAGTAGTAGGCGTCCCCGTCGCGCCGGCGCTGGCGCCGCACCCGCCGGATGCGCTCCCCCATCAGGGCGCCCACCCGGGCGGCGTCGCCGATGACGATCTCGTAGTGGCGGGCGATGTCGTCGCCCAGCGCGAGACGCAGGAACGCATCCAGCTCGTGGAAATAGTCGGCGCTCCCCGGCGGGCCGGTGAAGATCACCGGCATGGACAGACGCTGGTTGGCCGGGTCGAGCAGCACGCCCAGCAGATAGAGAATTTCCTCCGCGGTACCCGCGCCGCCGGGGAAGACCACGATGCCGTGACCCACCCGCAGGAACGCCTCCAGGCGCTTCTCGATGTCCGGCAGCACCACCAGGTGGCTGACCATGGGATTCGGCGGCTCGGCGGCGATGATGCCCGGCTCGGAGAGCCCCAGGTAGCGGGCGTCGCCGGAGCGCTGCTTGGCGTGCCCCACGGCGGCCCCCTTCATCGGCCCCTTCATCGCCCCGGGACCGCAGCCGGTGCAGATGTCGAGGCCGCGCAGCCCGAGCTGGTAGCCGACCTCCTTGGTGTAGTCGTATTCCGCACGGCTGATGGAATGACCGCCCCAGCAGACGACCACCCTGGGCGCGAGGTCGGGATTGAGGATCCGCGCCTGCTTGAGGATCTGGAACACCACATCGGTGATGCCGCTGGGCGTGGCGAGCTCGCTGTCGGCGATCTCGGTGCCCATGTACACCACGTCCCGCAGCACCGCGAACAGATGCTGGCGGATGCCCTCGATGATGCGACCGTCGACGAACGCGCTGGCCGGCGCGTTGCGGATGATCAGCTTGAGGCCGCGGGTGCGCTTGGCCACCTCGATGGTGAAGTCGCTGTAGGCGTCGAAGATCGCCGCCGCGTCGTCGGTCTGATTGCCGGTGTTGAGCACGGCCAGCGCACAGCGCCGGAACAGCTCGAGAAGCTGGGTCTCGCGGCGGGCGGTGCTGGTCAGGGCAGCCACCTCCTTCTGAGACAGCAGTTCGAGCGTGCCCCGTGGGGCGACGTGAACCTCCGCTGAGTGCTTGTCGACCATACCTTGAGTCTAGTGCGGTAGCTGATATCCCGCGGCGGGGAACACTACAGCATCCGTACGTGGAAGAAGACCTCGCCGGAATCCCCCGGCGCCAGCTCCCGCTGATAGGTCCAGCGCAGACTGTGAACCGGGGGCGGCTCCGCGGGCACCCCGGCGGCGCCGGCGGGCGCCTCGGGCTCGGAGACGTCGAAGGTCTCGCCGTCGCCGGAGAACTCGACCCGGGAACCTTCACCGCCCGCCGAGCCGGGCACGTAGCGGGTGCCTTCCGGAACCGGATTGGTGATCACGATGCGCTGGGCGTCCACCGGCGTTTCCGACTCGTTGGTGAAGGTGATCGTGTAGCGCAGCTCTTCGCCGGGCACCACGTCGTCCGCGGGCAGCAGCTCGCGTTTAACCCGCCCGCCCGCGTCCAGCGTGGTCTCCACCTTGGTCACGGCGGTGTCGAGCACCACCTCCGCGGCCGCGTCGGTGGCGGCGCCGGCGCTCCAGGCCGCCGTCGCTGCCATCAGCATCGTCCACCACCGGACACCCCTCCTCCGGACAGCCCCGCCGCCGGCCCTGCCCACCCTGGATCGCTCAATCGCCATCGATGTCGTCTCCTGTCCCGTTTTCTCCCGTCCCACCGGCGGCTCTGCCGGCGGCGCGGCCCTCGACCGGGCGCACGTCCGTGGTCCCGGTCTCCGGATCGAACCAGACCTCCGCCTCGCCGGCAGCGATCTGGTGGGCCACCGCGCGACACTTCTCTTCCAGTGAGAAGTCGCGGTGGCCATAATCGGTTCCCTCACGCAGCACGAAAGCTTCGATGACGCCGCGCAGCGCGTCGGCCGAGAGGGCTTCGGGGGGAACCTTGACCATGACTGCGGAGTTTACGTGATGCAGCGCTCAACCTGACGGATCCGGGTTGAATTTGCACCATCGAGATGCATTACTTTCCGTTGCTGCGGACCATTGATGCGGACACGGGACGGGCCGTCCGTCGCAGTCCCGGGTCGCGCATCGCAACGGCCTGCCCGGAACCCGCGGCTTCCGGTGCCGGCCGGCTCTCGCACGGGCCGGGATGATACAGGGCCTGCACGACAAATCGAGGACGGCGCCGCCGGCAACCGTGCCGGCGGCCGCTCCGGTACCGCCCCGCCCACCGGCGACGGGCGGGCCGTTCCAACAGGACAGGGAACTATGGCCGAACAGGAACACATTCTCGTCGTCGAAGACGAGCCCATCACGCGCGAACAGCTCGTTTCCTACTTCGAGGAAGAGGGCTTCAAGGTCAGCTCTACCGGCTCCGGCGACGAGGTCCTGCCGATGGTGCTCGAGCGCGACGTGGTGCTGGTGCTGCTCGACATCAAGCTGCCCGGCAAGGATGGCCTCACCCTGGCCCGGGAGATCCGCGCCGAGACCGACATCGGCATCATCATGGTGACCAGCAAGCAGGAGCAGATCGACAAGATCCTGGGGCTGGAGAGCGGCGCCGACGACTACGTCACCAAGCCGTTCGATCCCCGCGAGCTGCTGTCGCGGGCGCGCAACCTGATCCGCCGGGTGCACATTCAGCAGCGCCAGCGGCGCAAGAATCACATCCGGCACTTCGACGGCTGGCAGCTCGACCTCAACAAGCGCGAGCTCACCGCCCCGGACGGCGAGCAGTCGACTCTGTCGGCGGGCGAGTACCAGCTTCTGCTGGCCTTCATGGAGCGCGCGGGCGAGGTCATGAATCGCGACCAGCTCATGAACCGGATCCGCAACCGCGAATGGTTCCCGGACGACCGCTACATCGACGTGCTGGTCGGCCAGCTCCGCAAGAAGCTCGGCGAGCGGGCGTCCACGGCGAAGATCATCACCACCATTCACGGCACCGGGTACCTGTTCACCCCCGAGGTGACCTGACCGGCGCCGTCGTCGTGCGCCGGGCCGCTCCGATACCGGTCGCGGCGGGACCGGCGCCGGGATCGATGTCGCGGCCCGCGCGAGCAGCCGCCGAGCACATGGACTGACCGGGTGGCATGACCGAACGTGGCGAAGGGCGTAGACAAAACCATATACGAGAGCGCCTCGACGCTGGTGAAACGTTCCCAGTGGGACGGACAGCCGGTGATCATCAAGTCGCTGAAGTCGGGCGCCCGTAACGCGGCGTCGATCGCGCGCTATCACCACGAATTCAAGGTCAATCAGTCCCTCACCAGCCCCTACGTCTGCCGCGCCCTGTTCATGGACGAACGGGAGCACCGGATCATCTTCGAGGACAGCGGCGCCACCGCGTTGCGTGAGTACATCCGCGACGGCAGCCTGAGCCTGGACGAACGCATCGACGTCGCCATGACCCTGGCCCACGCCCTCCAGTCGATCCACGACGAGGGTGTCATTCACCGCGACCTGAATCCCGGCAACGTCATCGTCACCCCCCAGGGGTTCGACGTTCAGATCATCGACTTCGGCCTCGCCACGCTGGCGCCGCGGGAGTACCCGAACCAGGAAACCGGCGGGCGCCTGACGGGCACCCTGCCTTACGTGTCGCCGGAGCAGACCGGCCGGGTCAACCGCGTGGTGGACTACCGCACGGACCTGTACTCCCTGGGCGCGACGCTCTACGAGCTGTTCAGCGGCTCGACGCCGTTCACCGGCAGCGATCCGCTGGAAATGATCCACGCCCACATCGCCAGCACGCCCAAGCCGCTGCACGTGGCGAACCCGGACGCCCCCCAGTGGCTGTCCGACGTGGTGCAGAAGCTGCTCGCCAAGCAGCCCGAGGATCGCTACCAGAGTGCCGCCGCGGCCCGGGACGACCTCGCGGAAGGGCAGCAGCACGCCACGGTGATTCCGTTCCGTCTGGGACGCACGGATGCGCCCGGCCAGCTCTCCCTGCCGAAACGTCTGTACGGCCGCGAAGCCGAGCTCGACGCCCTGCGCGGCGCCGTCGAGCGCGCCGGCGCGGGGGAAAGCGTGATCGTCGAGATCACCGGCGGCGGCGGCCTCGGCAAGTCCGCCCTGTGCGAGGCCCTGCAGCGCATGGGCCAGGAAGAGGGCATGCTGACCGCATCCATCGGCCTGCGCGGCAGCCCCTACCGCGATGGCCCCGGGCTGTGGCTGGAGCTGCTGCGGCTGCTGATCCGCCAGGCGCTGTCCCTGCCGTCGCCGGAAGGACAGACGCTGCTCGAACGGCTGGAGAACGTGCCGCCCCAGAGCCTCACCTGCCTGCTGTCCTACGTGCCCGAGCTGAAGGGCGTGGTCGACGCGCCGCCGGAGAGCGCCGAGACGGCCACGCCGGCGATCGCCGTGATGCACGCTCTGCGCGCCGTGAACCCCCACCCGCTGTGCGTCATCGTCGAGGACGTGGACAAGCAGCCCGAGGACGACCTGGCGCATCTGCTCAACACCGTGGTCGACCTGCGCCACGTGGTGCTCGCGTTCTCCCAGGAGCTGCCGGACCCGGCGCTGTTCGTGCGGCCGCGGCTGGCCACCAAGCAGGTACCGGTCGGGCTCCGGCCGCTGACCAAGGACGATGTGCGCAAGCTGCTGGCGGACATGCTGACCCAGGGCGAAGCCCGGGTACGGGAGCTGGCCGGCGAGCTGCACGCCAAGACCGACGGCATACCGGGACATCTGCTGGAGCTGATCTTCGAGCTCCATGGCGAGCAGATCATCGCCTACGACACCGCCGAGGCTCAGTGGCGCTGGGATCTCGACCAGGTGCGCAGCCACTACTTCAGCAACAACTCGTCGGACCGCATCCGCAAACAGCTCGACACGCTGCCCGCGACCACGCGGGACGCCCTGCTGTGGGGCGCCGCCATCGGCGAGGAGTTCAGCAGCGCGCTGATCCGGTCCCTGATCGAGGACCACGCCGGCACCGGGCCCGTGGAATCGGATGCCGCCAGTGTGCTGCGTCCCGCCGTCACGGCGGCGCTGATCCGGCCCGCGGACGGGGCCGCTGCCGGCGATCTGCACTACCGCTTCTCTCACCCGCGCATCCGCGCCCTGCTCTACGCCAGCCAGCCGCGGGACGACAAACCGCGTCGGCACGAACGCATCACCCGGGCGCTGAAATCCCTGCGGCCGCGCTCGGGAAGCGGCGTCATGCAGCTCGCCGACCACCTGAACGCGGCAGTCAACTTCCTCGACGCGGATCCCGAGCAGCGTGCCGACGTGGCTTACCACAACCTGCTGGCAGCCCGCGCCGCCCTGACCCAGGGCCGGTTCCAGGTGGCGTACAAGTACGCCCGTTGCGGTCTGGCGGTCGCCGGCCGGGACCAGGACGGCGCGGTGACCCTGGAGCTCGCCGAGTGCGCCGCCGAGGCGGCGTTCCTGTGCGGCGACTTCCACCAGCTCTACCGGGTCATCCGCGAGACCCGCTCGCCGAGCAGCGTGATCGACGAGGTACGGGTGCGGGCCGCCGCGGTCCAGAACCGCCTCAGCGAGGCCCAGGCCCTGGGGGAGGCCGCTCTGAAGCGCCACGGCGCGCACCTCCCCGCCCGCAGCAGCACTGCCGGCAGCATCGCCCTGCAGCGGGTGCTGCACCGGCTCGAACGCTGGCCCCGGCGCCTGGTGCGACGGCTCGATCGCGGCCTGCCGACGCCGATCCGGGAGGTAGAGGACGTCCGCGTCCACGAACGCTACCGGCTGTACGGCTACCTGCTGCACGTCGGCTATCACCTGGGCTCGCCGCGGCTGCCGGAACTCGCCCGCACGGTCAGCCGCCAGGCCCGGCGCGCCGGCTACGCGCCGGAGGTGGCCTTCGCCATCGCCGCACTGGCGGTGGCGGCCAACGTCGACGGCGACCCCGCCGCGGCCCGCCGTTACAGCGAGCAGGCTCGCCTGCTGGCCTCCCGGTTCGCCGGCCAGGGCTTCGCCATCCGCGCGTCGACGCTGTTGTCCGGCCTGGTGGACCCCTGGTTCACCTCCCTCGATCAGACCCTGAACAACCTGACCGAGAACATGGCCACCAGCATGGCCTGCCACGACTACGAGTTCGCCGCGGCGGCGAGCGCGTTCTACGCCACCAACGCCATGGTGCGCGGCGCCGAGCTCGGCTCGCTGAAGCAGGCGCTGCACGGCCAGGTCTCCCAGCTCGCCCACTATCAGCACGTCACCGGCATCAACATCACCCGCTTCGTGCTGCAGATCGTCAACAGCCTGGTGGGTCAGGCGGACATCGACCCCGACCCCGAGCGGGGCCAGAACCTCACCATCCGCAATCCCGAGGACGTGGCCGCCCACGGCGTGGTCTATGTGCTGCGGCTGTACTACGCGGTGCTGTTCCAGGATTTCCAGGGCGCGGCCAACGTGCTGCCGCTGGCCAACGAGCACGGTCAGCATCTGGCCGGCTCGCCGCTGCTCACGCTGCTGCGTTTCGCCGAGAGTCTGGTGCACCTGCGGGCCGGGGCACGTGCCGAGCTCGGCGACTCGGCGCTGCTCGGCAGCCGCCGGACCGTGCGCGACAACCTGCGGCTGCTGCGCCGCTGGCGCAAGCGCGGCGCCAGCCACGTGGCCCCGAAGATCCTGGTGCTGGAGGCGGAGCTCGCCTGGGGCAGCGGTCAGACGACCCGGGCCCTGGAACTCTACGAGCGGGCCGCGGAACGCTCCCGGCGGCTGGGGCTGGCCAGCGACGAGGCGCTGGCCTACGAGCTCGCTGCCAGGGCCTGCGACCGCGCCGGGCGCACGGACTTCGCCAAGCTGTTCGCCCGCAACGCCTATCACGCCTACCTGCGCTGGGGCGCCACCGCCAAGACCAACCAGCTCGAACGGGAATTCCACACGCTGCTGCAGGAGGGGCACGACACCCGCCGCAGCGGCTCCCTGTCGGTGAGCGATCTGGCCGAGCTGACCGTGCGGGACATCCACAGCCGCACGTCGAGTTTCTCCACCGGCGAGTTCAACGAGCGCATCCTCGACACCACCACCGTGCTGCGGGCCGCGCAGACGATCTCCGGCGAGATCATGCTGGACCAGGTGCTGACCAAGCTGCTGCGCCTGGCCCTGGAACATGCCGGCGCCCAGAAAGCCTGCATGCTGCTGTCCCACGACCGCCGCCTGTACGTCGAGGCCATTGCCTCCGTGGACGGCGGACCGACCCACCGCGTGTCGCCGGCGATGCCGCTGGAAGCCTCCGACGAGGTGCCCGAGAGCATCGTCCAGTTCGTGGCGCGCACCAAGGAAACCCTGGTGATCGGCGACGCCACCCAGGAGGACGTGTTCACCCAGGACGCCTACGTCAAGCAGATGCAGCCCCTGTCGGTGCTGTGCCTGCCCATCGTCCA
>MRWG01002008.1_pt1 | contig 11281 bp, 8 predicted proteins | sample 1013341 | NCBI WGS metagenome assembly MRWG01 (sample SAMN06117577, study PRJNA244670) | biofilm metagenome | biome: Water; feature: Cathode Biofilm; material: Biofilm; isolation source: microbial consortium enriched at the cathode of a solar microbial fuel cell | place: USA: District of Columbia ... | reverse complement strand
CGCTCGAAGCCTGTGGATAACTTCGCGTGGGCCGGACGCGGGGATTCTTGTTGTCGGTTCCTGGTCTCTGGGCTAATGTATACCACGAACCAGACGCTCCCCGCGGGCGCCTCGCCCATTGTTCATCGACATGCTCATGAAGGCCACGAATATCGTCATGCTGCCCAGCAAGCTCGAGTTCAAGCCGATCGAGAACACCTTCTCGTTGAAGGGGCATATCTACGAGACGCTGCGCGAGGGCATCACCTCGATGAACATCTATGCCGATGACGCCGAGCTGAAGCTCGACGAGCGGCAGCTCTCCGAACAGCTCGGCATCAGCCGCACGCCGATCCGCGAAGCGCTGGCCCGGCTGGAGCAGGAAGGCCTGGTCACCGTCATTCCGCGCCGCGGCGTCTTCATCGTGCGCAAGACGCGCAAGGAAATCCTGGAGATGATCACGCTGTGGGCGGCGCTGGAAAGCATGGCCTGCCGGCTGATCACCGAGAAGGCGAGCGACGAGGAAATCGCCTCGCTGCGCAAGTTCTTCACCTCCTTCGAGAACGGCCAGCTGCAGGCGCACATCGACGAGTACTCGGACCGCAACATCCAGTTCCACCAGCGCATCCTGGAGCTGAGCGGCTGCGCGCTGCTGAAGGAGACCGCCGACCGGTTGTTCCTGCACATGAAGGGCATCCGGGCGCGCACCATCAGCGAGCTGGACCGCGCCAACCGCTCGATCATCGACCACATGCACATCATCGAGGCGCTGGAGGCGCGCGATACCGAGCTCGCCGAGCGCCTGGCGCGCGAGCACACCTTGAATCTGGCGGCGCACATCGAGGCGAACGTCGACTATTTGGACTGAGAGTAGGGACCCTCCGGGGCGATCCGGGAGGTTCCAAGGGCGGGACGCCGCAGGCAATAGCGGCACGCTCAGGAGGAAACACGGGAACTATGGGGACACCGATGGGCGAAACGGGTTTCGCCACGCCTGATCTGAAAGACATTCACATTATTCGCTCGCGGCGCGGGCTTGACGCGCGGCACGGGCAGGCCGCCGCCGAAGCGCGCCGCGACCACCACTAGAACGCCAGAGACAAGAGGTTCGGGAGTAAACGACAGTGTCAGCACAAGCACAGACCATTGAGGCGAAGACCGACGAGGGCGCCGCGCCGGAACTGACGGACGGCTTTCATCTCGTCATCGACGCGCTGAAGCTCAACGACATCAACACGATCTACAACGTGCCGGGGATTCCGATCACCGACCTGGGCCGCTACATGCAGGCCGAGGGCATGCGCGTCCTGTCGTTCCGCCACGAGCAGCATGCCGGCTATGCCGCGGCCATCGCGGGCTTCCTGACCAAGAAGCCGGGCGTCTGCCTGACGGTCTCCGCCCCTGGCTTCCTCAACGGCCTGACCGCGCTGGCCCACGCCACCACCAACTGCTACCCGATGATCCTCATCAGCGGCTCTTCCGAGCGCGAGATCGTCGACCTGCAGCAGGGCGACTACGAAGAGATGGACCAGCTGGCCGTCGCCAAGACGCTGTGCAAGGCGGCCTACCGCGTGCTGCATCCCGAGGACATCGGTATCGGCATCGCGCGCGCCATCCGCGCCGCGGTCTCCGGGCGCCCCGGCGGCGTCTACCTGGACCTGCCGGCCAAGCTGCTGGGCGGGGTGATGGAAGCCGAGGCGGGCGCCAAGTCGCTGGTCAAGGTGATCGACCCGGCACCGGCACAGATTCCCTCCGCCGAGTCCGTCGCCCGCGCGCTGGAGGTGCTGAAGGGCGCCAAGCGGCCGCTGATCATCCTCGGCAAGGGCGCCGCCTATGCCCAGGCCGACGACGACATCAAGGCGCTGGTGGAAAAGAGCGGCATTCCCTACCTGCCGATGAGCATGGCCAAGGGCCTGCTGCCCGACGACCACCCGCAGTCGGCCGGCCCGGCGCGCTCGCTGGTGCTGAAGGAGTCCGACGTCGTGCTGCTGATCGGCGCAAGGCTGAACTGGCTGCTGTCGCACGGCAAGGGCAAGCAGTGGGGCACGGCGCCGAAGAAGTTCATCCACATCGACATCGAGCCGCGCGAGATGGACAGCAACGTCGAGATCGTCGCGCCGCTGGTCGGCGACATCGGCTCCTGCGTTTCCGCGCTGCTGGACGGCATGGGCAAGAACTGGACGCCGCCGCCGGCCGAGTGGACCAATACGGTGAAGGAGAAGAAGGACGGCAACATCGCCAAGATGGCGCCGCGCCTGCAGAACAACAACGTGCCGATGGACTTCCACGGCGCGCTGGGGGCCTTGAAGCGGGTCATCGCCGAGCGGCCGGAGGCGATCCTGGTCAACGAGGGCGCCAACACCCTCGACTTCGCGCGCTCCATCATCGACATGTACAAGCCGCGCAAGCGCCTGGACGTCGGCACCTGGGGCGTCATGGGCATCGGCATGGGCCAGGCCATTGCCGCGGCGGTGGAAACCGGCCATCCCGTGCTGGCGGTCGAGGGCGACAGCGCCTTCGGCTTCTCCGGCATGGAGGTCGAGACGATCTGCCGCTACAACCTGCCGATCTGCGTCGTGGTCTTCAACAACGGCGGCATCTACCGCGGCACCGACGTGAACCCGACGGGCGGTTCCGACGTGGCGCCCACCGTCTTCGTGAAGGGCGCGCGCTACGACAAGATGATGGAGGCCTTCGGCGGCGTCGGCGTGCAGGCGAGCTCGCCGGACGAACTGTATCGCGCGGCCTGCGAGGCGATGGACTCGGGCAAGCCGACGCTCATCAACGCGGTGATCGACGAGCAGGCCGGTACCGAGAGCGGCCGTATCGGCAATCTCAATCCGCAGAGCGTGGTTTCCAAGAAATAACCGGCTTTGATGAGCCCAGACTTTAAGAACAGGAGCATAAGATGAAAGCTCTCGAAGGCGTCCGTATCCTGGATTTCACGCACGTGCAGTCCGGCCCCACCTGCACGCAGCTGCTGGCGTGGTTCGGTGCCGACGTGATCAAGGTGGAGCGCCCCGGCGTGGGCGACGCGACGCGCGGCCAGCTGCGCGACATCCCCGACGTCGACAGCCTGTATTTCACCATGCTGAACCACAACAAGCGCTCGATCACGCTCAACACCAAGAGCGAGAAGGGCAAGGAAGTGCTGACCCGGCTGGTCCAGACCTGCGACGTGCTGGTCGAGAACTTCGCACCGGGCGCGCTGGACCGCATGGGCTTCGGCTGGGACCAGGTGCAGAAGATCAACCCGCGCATGATCTACGCCTCGGTGAAGGGCTTCGGCCCGGGCCCCTACGAGGACTGCAAGGTCTACGAGAACGTCGCCCAGTGCACCGGCGGTTCGGCCTCGACGACCGGCTTCCGCGACGGCCCGCCGACCGTGACCGGCGCCCAGATCGGCGATTCCGGCACCGGCCTGCACCTGGCGCTCGGCATCGTGACGGCGCTGTTCCACCGCGAGAAGTCGGGCAAGGGCCAGCGCGTGCTGGCGGCCATGCAGGACGGCGTGCTGAACCTCTGCCGCGTGAAGCTGCGCGACCAGCAGCGCCTGGAGCACGGCCCGCTGAAGGAATACAGCCAGTACGGCCAGGGCATTCCCTTCGGCGACGCGGTGCCGCGCGCCGGCAACGATTCCGGCGGCGGCCAGCCGGGCTGGATCGTCAAGTGCAAGGGCTGGGAGAGCGATCCCAACGCCTATGTCTACTTCATCACCCAGGCCGCGGTGTGGGGCAACGTCTGCGACCTCATCGGCAAGCCCGAGTGGAAGGAAGACCCCGCCTACGCCAAGCCGGACGCCCGCCTCGACAAGATCCCGCAGATCTTCGACACCATCGAGGAATGGACCAAGACCAAGACGAAGCTGGAGGTCATGGAGGCCTGCAACCCGCTGGACATTCCCTGCGGGCCGATCCTCTCCATGAAGGAGCTGGCCGAGGAGCCGAGCCTGAGGGCGACGGGCACCATCGTCGAGGTCGACCACCCCGAGCGCGGCAAGTACCTGACCGTCGGCAACCCGATCAAGCTGTCGGACTCGCCGGCCGAGGTGAAGCGCTCGCCGCTGCTCGGCGAGCACACGGAAGAGATCCTGCGCGACGTGCTCGGCTACTCCGAGGACGAGGTGCAGGAAGCCTGGTCCAGCGGCGCGCTGGGCGCTGCGCCCAAGCAGGCTGCCGCCGAGTGAACGTTAGGCGTCGCGCCGGGATAAGACGGCGCGGCGCCCGCCAGGGCTGATCAACAGCGACACCAGAACACCCAACTGAAGACACAGGGGAAGTGCGAATGCGGATAGTTGTCCACGGCCAGCAGGCCTTCGGCAAGGCGGTGCTCGAAAAGCTGCTCGAGCGCGGCGAGAACGTGGTCGGCGTGTTCTGCGCGCCCGACAAGGAGGGCCGGCCGACCGACCCGCTGAAGGAGTTCGCCCTGGAGAAGGGCCTGACCGTGCATCAGCCGGCCTCGTGGAAGACGCCGGAGGCCAAGGAGCTGATGGCGTCGTTCAAGCCGGACCTCTGCGTCATGGCCTATGTGACCCTCTTCGTGCCGCAGGACGTGGTCGACCTGCCGACCAAGGGCACCATCCAGTACCACCCTTCGCTGCTGCCGCTGCACCGCGGGCCGAGCTCGATCAACTGGCCCATCATCATGGGGCGCAAGCAGACCGGCCTGACCATCTTCGAGCCCGACGAGGGCCTGGACGAGGGCCCGGTCATCATGCAGAAGACCGTCGACATCGGCCCCGACGACACCCTGGGCTCGCTCTACTTCGACCACCTCTTCCCGATGGGCGTCGAAGCCATGGTCGAGTGCGTCGACCTGGTGCGCGACGGCAAGGCGACGAAGACGCCGCAGGACCACAGCAAGGCGACCTACGAGAGCTGGTGCCGCAAGGCCGACGCCGAGATCGACTGGTCCAAGCCGGTCGACGAGGTCTACAACCTGATCCGCGGCACCAACCCGCAGCCGGGCGCCTGGACCACCTGCAACGGCAACGAGCTGAAGATCTTCGACAGCCGCAAGGTCGAGGGTTCCGGTACGCCGGGCGAGGTCATCGCCGTCGACGGCGACAGCTTCACGGTGGCGGCCAAGGGCGGCGCGATCCGCGTCGACCGCGTGCGCCCGCACGACGACAAGAAGATTTCTGCCGGTGACTTCGCGGCCAAGGCGGGGCTCTCCGTCGGCGCGAAGCTGGGCAGCTAAACAGGGAAGCACTCCGGCCGGTCACGGCGGGCGCGGCCCGCCGGACGGCCCGGGTAGGCAACAATCACCAGATAAACAGGCAGAACACCCCCATGGCGAAGTCCGATATCGAAATTGCCCGCGAAGCCAAGATCCGGCCGATCACGGAGATCGGCGACAAGCTGAGCATCCCCGCCGATGCGCTGATGCAGTACGGACCGACCAAGGCGAAGATCAGCTTCGACTACCTCGAGTCGATCAAGAAGAACAAGGACGGCAAGCTGATCCTGGTGACCGCGATCTCGCCGACGCCGGCGGGTGAGGGCAAGACGACCACCACGGTGGGCCTGGGCGACGGCCTGAACCGCATCGGCAAGAAGGCGATGATCTGCCTGCGCGAGCCCTCGCTCGGGCCCTGCTTCGGCATGAAGGGCGGCGCCGCCGGCGGCGGCTACGCCCAGGTGGTGCCGATGGAGGACATCAACCTCCACTTCACCGGCGACTTCCACGCCATCACCTCGGCGCACAACCTGCTGTCGGCCCTGATCGACAACCACATCTACTGGGGCAACGAGCTGGGCATCGACGAGCGCCGCGTCGCCTGGCGCCGCGTTCTCGACATGAACGACCGCGCCCTGCGCGACACGGTCACCTCGCTGGGCGGCGTCGCCAACGGCTTCCCGCGCCAGACCGGCTTCGACATCACCGTGGCCTCGGAGGTCATGGCGATCTTCTGCCTGGCCGACGGCCTGGCCGACCTGGAGAAGCGCCTGGGCGACATCGTCATCGCCTACACCCGCGACCGCAAGCCGATCTACGCCCGTGACGTGAAGGCCGAGGGGCCGATGACGGTGCTGCTGAAGGACGCGCTGATGCCGAACTTCGTGCAGACCCTGGAGAACAACCCCGCCTTCATCCACGGCGGGCCCTTCGCCAACATCGCGCACGGCTGCAACTCGGTCTCCGCCACCAAGAGCGCCCTGAAGCTGGCCGACTATGTGGTGACGGAAGCCGGCTTCGGCGCCGACCTGGGCGCCGAGAAGTTCTTCGACATCAAGTGCCGCAAGGCGGGCCTCAACCCCGAGGCGGTGGTCATCGTCGCCACGGTGCGCGCGCTGAAGATGCACGGCGGCGTCGCCAAGGACGCCCTGGGCGACGAGAACGTCGACGCCCTGAAGAAGGGCTGCGCCAACCTGGGCCGCCACATCGCCAACGTGAAGAAGTTCGGCGTGCCCGCGGTGGTCGCCATCAACCGCTTCGTGAAGGACAGCGAGGCCGAGCTGGCGGCGATCCAGGAGTTCGCCAAGAGCCAGGGCGTCGAGGCGGTGATCTGCGAGCACTGGGGCAAGGGCTCCGAGGGCACCGAGGAACTGGCCAACAAGGTGGTCGGCCTGATCGACGGCGGCAGCGCCAAGTTCAAGCCGCTCTACGAAGACAAGATGCCGTTGTTCGACAAGATCGACACCATCTGCAAGCAGATCTACGGCGCCTCCGGCGCGGTCGCCGACAAGAAGGTGCGCGACCAGCTGAAGCAGTGGGAGGCCGACGGCTACGGCGACTACCCGGTCTGCATGGCCAAGACGCAGTACAGCTTCTCGACCGATCCCAACCTGCGCGGCGCGCCGGAGGGGCACGAGGTGCCGGTCCGCGAGGTGCGCCTCTCGGCCGGGGCCGGCTTCGTGGTGGCGATCTGCGGCGAGATCATGACCATGCCGGGGCTGCCGCGGGTGCCCTCGGCCAACAGCATCAAGCTCGACAAGGCCGGCCTGATCCAGGGCCTGTTCTGAGCCGGACGACCTGTTTGTCTGTGACGACGCGGGTAGGGGAGTGGTCGCAGCCGTGTAGTACGTAATCCAGGCTCACCGCGGCGCAGAGAAGCCGCGGGAGCCGCATGGAGGGAGGAGTTCCGTTTATGTCCTTGCGTTCGATCCTCGTGCCGGTGCGTGGCGACGGTTTGGGGGAAGGTGTGCTCGATCACGCCTTCTGCCTGGCCAAGCGGCACTCGGCACACATTGAAGTCCTCCACTGCCGGCCCAAGCCGGAGGACATGATCCCCTACGGCATCCCGATTCCCGCCAGCCTGCGCCAGTCGCTGACCGCCTCGGCCTCGGCGCTGGCCGACGAGCAGGAAGGCGAGATCCGCAAGCTGTTCGACGACTACTGCGCCAAGCGTGGCATCGACGAGGTGAACGGCTATCCCTGGCCCGAGGACAGGGTCTCCGCAACCTGGCGCGAGACGGTCGGCAAGCAGGCCAACGTGATCGGCGTGCGCGGCCGGCTCTGCGACCTCATCGCGGTGGCCAAGCCGGACCGCGACCAGAATCTCGGCCTGAACACCCTGCAGGCGGCGCTGGTCGAATCGGGCAAGCTGGTCCTCATGTGCCCGCCGAAGCCGGTGAAGGATCTCGGCGCGCGGGTGGCGGTCGCCTGGAACGGCAGCGGCGAGGCCGCACGGGCGATGACCGCGGCGCTGCCGATCCTGCGCAAGGCCGATGCCGTGGTGCTGCTGACAACGAGCGACCGCGAACTGCCGGTGAGCGCCGAGGAGGCCAAGGTCTACCTGGAGACCCACGGCGCGGCCTGCAGCATCCAAAGCTTCAAGCGCGGCTCGCAGTCGGTGCCGAAACTGCTGATGGAAGAGGCCCGCAAGGCCAGTGCGGACTGCCTGCTGATGGGCGCCTACGGCAAGAGCCGGCAGCGCGAAATCATCATGGGCGGGGTGACCCAGCACGTGGTGGATCACGCCGATCTGCCGATCCTGTTCATGCACTAGCCGGCGAGGGTGTTCCGGCGCTTTTTCCGCGCTTGCGAAGGCGTCGGCCGGCGTCGCACCGGAGCCCGGCAAGTAATGCAACTGTTAGTCACGTAAGATCTTGTCCGGGCGGGAGGTTGTCGAGAGAAAGTAAGCGGTGGTCTGGTCTTTTGACCAAATATTGCAGCGCAATATTCATGCTTATTTTCTATCCGATGAATAAGAACAGTAGACCTGAGGGGCGTCACACGGTATTTTGTATACCACACACCATGGAAGCTAATGCGGCGCCCGTGGTTCGCATCGCGAGAAGAAAAGGATAAGGTAGTAAGTACCGAAAGTGCTGGGATATCAACCTTATGGGGAATATCCTACAGACCTATCCAAAAAGAATACATCGGGAGGTAAGTGAGCATGAGAGTTACCAGAAGAGTCCTCACCGGCTACGCGCTGGCGCTGGGCATGGGCGCCGCCTTTACGGGCGTCATGGGAAGCGACGAAGCCAAGGCCCAGGGATGGGAACCCAAGAAGCCCGTCGAGATGATCATCATGGCCGGCACCGGTGGCGGCGCCGACCAGATCGCCCGTCTCATTCAGGGCATCATCGACCAGAACGGCTGGTCTCCGCGTCCGTTCATTCCGATCAACAAGCCCGGCGGTTCCGGAGCGGAAGCCCTGCGCTATCTGCAGGACAAGTCCGGTGACGACCACACGGTTCTCGTCACCCTGAACAGCTACTACACCACGCCGATCATCAACGAAGGCCTCGGTGTCGACGTCACCAAGTTCACCCCGCTGGGTCTCATGGCCCTCGACACCTTCCAGCTCTGGGTCACCGCGGACAGCGGCATCGACTCGCTGGACGACTGGGTGCAGACGGTGAAGGCGGCCGACAACTGGAACGTGGGCGGCACCGGCAAGGGCCAGGAGGACTCCATCCTCTTCGCCATGCTGCAGGCCGAGTTCGACATCAAGAACATCACCTACATTCCGTTCCCTGGCGGCGGCACGGTCGCCAAGAACCTGATCGGCAAGCACATTGCGACGACGGTGAACAACCCGTCCGAGCAGATGCAGTTCTACAAGGCCAGCCAGAGCGTTCCGCTGGTGCAGTTCACCGACGAGCGTCTGGCAGCTTTCCCGGACGTGCCGACCAGCAAGGAGTTGGGCCACGACATCGTCTACTTCATGCAGCGGTCCTTCAACGCACCTCCGGGCATGTCTGCGGAGGCCCAGGAGTTCTACATCGGTCTCTTCGAGAAGGTGTTCCGCTCCGACCAGTGGCAGAAGTTCTGCTCTGACGAAGGCCTGATGTGCGACAAGTGGGTTGCCGGCGCCGATCTCGCCGAATTCCACGACAAGCAGCTGGCCCGTCACAAGGCCCTGATCGAGAAGGTCGGCGCAGCCGCCATCACCGGTCAGTAAGCAAGTAGCGTTACGGGAACGGGGGGTGACATCCGGATCACCCCCCGATCCTCTCCAGACTGCCGGCGGCCGGAAGGCCGCATCCGGATCCAACACAAGATAGTTTTGATCGTGTTCGTAGCTGCGCGTTTTAAGGAGGCGCCGGTATGACGGTTCGTACTGCCGAGATTCTGGTGGCAATTGTCCTGGCCATCATGTCCGCCGGGATCATGTGGAAGAGCACCGAGCTGAATGTCGGCTGGGTGCCGAGGTCCGGCCCCGGCGGCGGTGCATGGCCCTTCTGGCTGGCCACCGGCATGCTGGTGACGTCCATCTGGACCATCGTCAGGTGGCTGCGCGGGGTGACGCCGCAGTCGCGCTCCTCCGAGCTCTTCATGAGCGCCGACGCGGTGGCCATCGTCGGCCCCGTGGTCGTGGGCCTGGTGGTGCTGCTGGTGGCGACGCACTTGATCGGCATGTACGTCGCGGTCTTCTTCTTCATGATCGCCTTCGTCCGTTTCCTCGGGCGGCATACCTGGATTACCACCATGTGTCTCGCGTTCGGCGCGCCGATCGTCATGTTCTGCTTGTTCGAGTGGGCCCTCAGCACGCCCTTGCCGAAGGGACTGGCCGTACTCGAACCGCTCTACTACCCGCTCTACGACCTCATGTACTGATGGCGAAGACGGAACTGCTCCTGAACTCCAGGGGCACAGCAACAGCCTGATCAGGCAGGGATCAATTTAGGAAACGCAGGCGGTAGTCGGACATGGAAACAATTATCGATCCGCTCATGGGCGGTCTGCTCGAGGCCATTCAGCCGGTCAATCTGATGATGATGATCGCCGGTTGCATCGTCGGCCTCTTCGTCGGTGCGATGCCGGGCCTGGGTTCGGTGAACGGCGTCGCCATCCTGTTGCCGCTGACGTTCCTGGTGCCGCCCAACGCGGCCATCATCTTCCTGGCGGCGATCTACTACGGCGCCATGTACGGCGGCGCCATCTCCTCCATCACCCTGGGCATACCGGGGGCGTCGACAGCGGTGGCGACGGTCTTCGACGGCAGACCGCTCGCCATGGCGGGCAAGGGCGACCAGGCCCTCATGGCCGCCGCGATGGCCTCCTTCATCGGCGGCACGGTGTCGGTGGTGCTGTTCACCCTGGCCGCTCCGCCGCTGGCCGCCTTCGCGCTGAAGTTCGGCCCGCAGGAAGAGTTCGCGCTGATGCTGCTTGCCTTTGCCACTTTCATCGGGCTGGGCGGCGACGACATCCCCAAGACGCTGTTTTCGATCTTCATCGGGCTGGTGCTGGCGACAGTCGGCTACGACATCATCTCCGGCAAGCCGCGCCTGGTGTTCTTCGAACTGAACGCCTTCACCCGCGAGATCAGCTTCCTGGTCCTGGCCATCGGCATCTACGGCATCGGTGAGATCCTCTGGACGATGGAACAGTCCGGCGGAAAGATGCAGGTCAGCTTCGTGAAGTCGAGCTTCAAGTCGGTGCTCGAGAACCTCAAGCGCGTGAAGGAGTACTTCGCCACCTCGGTCTTCGCCGGCGTACTGGGCTACGTCGTCGGCGTGCTGCCGGCGGCCGGTGCGACGCCGGGCTCGCTGATGGCCTACGGCCTGGCCAAGACCTTTTCCAAGAACCCGGAGAGCTTCGGCAAGGGCAACATCGTCGGTGTCGCGGCGCCGGAAGCGGCCAACAACGCGGCCTCCACCGGTTCCATGCTGCCGATGCTGACGCTGGGCATTCCGGGCTCGCCGACCACGGCAATCCTGCTGGGCGGCATGATCATCTGGGGCCTGCGTCCCGGCCCGCTGCTCTTCGTCGAGCATCCGGACTTCGTCTGGGGCCTGATCGGCTCGCTCTACATGGCCAATATCTTCACGGTGATCGTGAACATCGCCTTCATTCCGCTGTTCGTGCGGGTGCTGGTGATGCCCTTCACGATCCTGGCGCCGGTCAT
>MRWG01002007.1_pt1 | contig 11285 bp, 8 predicted proteins | sample 1013341 | NCBI WGS metagenome assembly MRWG01 (sample SAMN06117577, study PRJNA244670) | biofilm metagenome | biome: Water; feature: Cathode Biofilm; material: Biofilm; isolation source: microbial consortium enriched at the cathode of a solar microbial fuel cell | place: USA: District of Columbia ... | reverse complement strand
CCTCCAAGTGGGTCGGCCGGGTGATGGACGAGGGCGCCGCCACCTTCTTCCAGCGCGCGACCTCCGCCTCGTCCAGGGTGATCATCTTGTTGCCGGACTTCTCGGCGATGGCGATACCGGGGGCGTCGCCCTCGTCCATCACCCGGCCGACCCACTTGGAGGTCTCGAGGCCGGAGTTGGCGTCGATCACCGCCTTCAGGTCGGCGGGCAGGGACTCGTACCTGGGCTTGTTCATGGCGAAGACGAAGAAGGAGGTGTAAAGCCCGCGCGGGCCGGCGAAGTCGGTGTGGCTGTCGACCAGTTCGGCCACCTTAAACGGTGCGGTCACCTCCCAGGGGATCACCGTGCCGTCGATGACGCCCTTGGAAAGCGCCTCCGGCATGGCCGGCACCGGCATGCCCACCGGCGTCGCGCCCAGCGCCGAAAGCAGGGCGTTGGCCTGGCGGGTCGGGCCGCGCAGCTTCAGGCCCTGCATGTCTTCCAGCTTGGTGACGCCGTCCCCCTTCACATGCAGCAGGCCGGGCCCGTGCACATGCACGGCGATCATGTGCACGTCCTTGAACTCGTCGATCAGGTACTTCTCGTAGAAGCGCCAGGCGGCCTGCGAGGTGGCCTCGGCGCTGGCCGGCATGAAGGGCAGCTCGAAGGCCTCGGTGCCGGGGAAGCGGCCGGGCGTATAGCCGGGCAGGGTCCAGACGACGTCGACCACGCCGTCGCGCGCCTGGTCATAGAGCGCCGGCGGCTTGCCGCCCAGCTGCATGGTCGGATAGATCTCGACCTTGATGCGCCCGCCGGACTCCTTCTCGATCTTCTCCGCCCAGGGGGTGATGAAGTTCTTGGGCACCGGCGCCGGCGGCGGCAGGAAGTGGTGGATGCGCAGGGTGACCTCCTGCGCGGCGGCCGGGCTCACCTGGCCGGCAAAGGAAGCGGCCGCCAGCAGCGCGGCAGCGCAAAAGGTTCTGAAAAACGACGTCATGAGGTCTCCTCCCAGGATGTCCCGAACCGCGAGGCCGGGTCCTCTTCGTTATTGTTTACAATGTAAACTGATAGCGTCCCTCCGGGTCAAGAGGGCGTCGCCTGCCCTGATCCAGATCAGGCCTGTGCCCGGCCGAGCCTGTTAGCATGAGGATCGGACTGGCATGGCGCCATCTTGGAGACGGGAGACGATAATGGCGGGAAGCGGCAAGGTTCGGCGCGTCGTGATCATGGGCGCCGGCGGGCGCGACTTCCACAACTTCAACATGGTTTACCGGGACAACCCGGCCTACGAGGTCATCGCCTTCACCGCTGCGCAGATCCCCGGCATTGCCGGACGGCGCTATCCCTCGGCCCTGGCCGGCCCGCGCTATCCCGACGGCGTGCCCATTGTGGAGGAGAGGGAGCTGGAACGGCTGTGCCGCGACCAGGCGGTCGACGAAGTCGCCTTCTCCTACAGCGACGTGCCGCACGAAACCGTCATGCATGCGGCCTCTCGTGTGCTTGCGGCGGGGGCGGACTTCATACTGCTGGGTCCTGCGCACACCATGATCCAGGCCAAGGTGCCGGTTATCGCAATCTGCGCCGTGCGCACCGGCTGCGGCAAGTCTCAGGTCGGGCGCTGGCTTTCGGCCTACCTGCGCGACAAGGGCCTTAAGGCCGCGGTGATCCGCCATCCCATGCCTTACGGGGATCTGGCGCGCCAGGCGGTGCAACGCTTTGCCTCGCGCGCCGATCTGGAAGCGGCCGACTGCACCATTGAGGAGCGCGAGGAGTATGAGCCGCACATCGCCGCCGGCCATGCGATCTTTGCCGGTGTCGACTACGCCCGTATCGCAACGCTGGCCGAGCAGGAGGGGCAGCTGATCATCTGGGAAGGCGGCAACAACGACTACCCCTTTCTGCGCCCGGACCTGCATATTGTGCTGGTCGATGCTTTGCGCCCCGATCAGACGGCGAGCCATCACCCGGGCGAAACGGTGCTGCGCATGGCCGATGTCGCGCTCATTGCCAAGAGCGACTCCGCGACCGCGGCGCAGGTGGAAGTGGCGCGAAACGGAATACTGCGCCTGCGGCCCGACGTTCCCACCGTGCTGGGGGCCTCGCCGGTCACCTTGGCGGATCCTGAAGCGGTCAAGGGGCGGCGTGTGCTGGTGGTCGAAGACGGCCCCACCATCACCCATGGCGGCATGGGATTCGGCGCCGGCACCGTCGCGGTGCGCAACCTTGCAGCGGAAATCATCGATCCCCGGCCCTTCGCGGCACCGGAGATCGCGGCGGTCTATGAGAAATATCCCCAGATCGGGGCGGTGTTGCCGGCGGTGGGCTACGCGGAGGTGCAGCGCCAAGCGCTGGAAGAAACCATCAACCGCAGCGACGCGGAGATCGTGGTGGTCGCCACCCCCATTGATCTCGGGGCCCTGCTCAAGATCGACAAGCCGGTGGTGCGCGCGCGCTACGACTATGCCGACGCCGGCGAGCCGCGCCTGGCGGACTTCATCGACGCCTTTCTGCGGGCTGTCGGGCTGGCAGGTCAATAAGGCAGCCTCCTAGTACGGCAGCCCAACGTAGTTCTCGGCCAGCGCTGTTTGCGCGGCCTTTGAACTGGCCAGGTAGTCGAATTCGGCGCGCTGGATGCGGTCGCCGAAGCCCTCGTTCTCCGGGAACTTGTGCAGCAGCGAGGTCATCCACCAGGAAAAGCGTTCTGCCTTCCAGACCCGCGCCAGGGCGCGCGCCGAATAGCTGTCGAGGCCGCCGGCGTCGCCCTGCTTGTACCAGTCGATCAGTGCGCTGGAGAGGTACTGGATGTCGGAGGCGGCGAGGTTCAGCCCCTTGGCGCCGGTGGGCGGCACGATGTGCGCGGCGTCGCCGGCCAGGAAGAGGCGGCCCCAGCGCAGCGGCTCAGCGACGAAGGAGCGTAAGGGCGCGACGCTCTTTTCCACCGAGGGACCGGTCACCAGGCGCTGGGCGACCTCGGCGGGGATGGTCGCCTTGAGGCGCTCCCAGAAAGCCTCGTCGGACCAGTCGTCGGGGTTCTCGTCGGCCTTCACCTGCACGTAGTAGCGGCTGAGCTGCGGGCCGCGCAGGGAGCAGAGGGCGAAACCGACATCGTGGCGCGCGTAGATCAGCTCCTCGTTCACCGGCGGCGTTTCCGAGAGCACGCCCAGCCAGCCGAAGGGATAGACACGCTCGAAGGTCTGCAGCACGTCGCCCGGGATGCATTGGCGGCTGATGCCGTGAAAGCCGTCGCAGCCGATGACGAAGTCGCAGTCCAGGCGTTCCTCGGCGCCGTCCTTCTCGAAGGTCAGGTAGGGCGCGTCGCTCTGCAGGTCGTGCGGGGTGACCTTGTCGGCCTCGTCGATGACCACGCCGTCCAGGGCGTCGCGGGCATCGTAGAGGTCATGGGTGACCTCGGTCTGGCCGTAGACCATGACGGTCTTGCCGCCGGTCAGTCCCTCCAGGTCGATGCGCAGGCGGTCTTCCTGGTAGGCGATGTTGACGCCCGTGTGGATCTGGCCCTCGCGGTCCATGCGCCCGGCGATCTCGGCCTGGCGCATGAGGTTCTGGAAGCCCTGCTCCAGCACCCCGGCGCGGATCCGCCCCAGCACGTAGGCGCGGCTGCGCCGCTCCAGCACCACGGTGGAGATCCCTTGCAGGTGCAGCAGTTGCGAGAGCAGAAGGCCCGACGGCCCGCCCCCGATGATTCCAACCTGGGCACGCATCCCTGGTAAACTGTCCTTTCCGGGCATCTTCGTTTATTTTGAGGCATTACAGCGCCACCGGCGGCGCGGGCGGAAGGGAGACTTCGGACAAATTCCTGGACAAATCGAACAAGGACCTCCCTGGGCCGGTGAGGCAGGAATTCCCAACTTCGCCCTCTACGGCGAGGCTCCGGGGCGTCGGCGGGGCGAGGCCGGGCAGGCGCCTTTTCCCGACGTGCTGCACTGCGAATCGATCCCGGCGCGGGCCAGCCTGCACGACTGGACCATCGCGCCGCACCGCCACCACAACCTGCACCAGTTCTTCTGGATCGAGCCCCCCGAAAACGAAGCGGAAGGCGGCGAGGCGACTCTGGAGGGCCGGACCCACGTCCTGGCTCCCTCGGCGGCCATCTCCCTGCCGCCCATGAGCGTGCACGGCTTCCACTTCCGCCCCGGTACCCAGGGCTGGGTGGTGACTCTGCCGGTGGCGACCCTGGCCCGGCAGCTCGCCGACGCCGCGCCGCTGCGCGCGGCCCTGGCGCGCACGGCGCTGATCCGTCCAGAGGAATCTCCCACCTGGATCTTCGAAGCGGTGGCCCGCGAATTCGCCGGCAACGGGATTGGCCGCGACAAGGCCCTGGCTTCTCTCGTCGGGCTGCTGGCCACCTGGTTCGCCCGGGCCCTGGCGCAGGAGGCGGCCCGGGAGGCGGCGCGCGACGGCGCCACGCCGCAGGCGGGGGCGGAACTGCTGGCGCGCTTCCAGGCGCTGGTGGAGCAGGACTACCGCAGCGCCCGCACCCTGGCCGACTATGCCAAGGCGCTGGGCGTGACGCCGACGCACCTCAGCCGCGTCAGCCGGTCGCTGACCGGCGTGCCGGCCTCGCAGCTCATTCTAGAGCGGCGCCTGCTGGAGGCGCGCCGCGCGCTGGCCTACACCACCATGCAGGTGGCGGAGATCGCCTATATGCTGGGCTACAGCGACCCGGCCTACTTCGCCCGCGTCTTCGCCAAGGCGACGGGCGAGTCACCCAGCGCCTTCCGGGCGCGGATGACGGCGCTGTAGCCCCTCAAACGGCTCCTTTTTAGGTGGGGCTGATTCTCGACTTATAGAAGACATCCTATGACCAGCAGTGAATGTCTGCATCTGACCCGTACCGGACTTGGTAACACCTTGGAATACTGAGTTGCCCCAACCGAAGAGAAACCTTCAAGTGCGCGTGTTACGGTAGATCAATTCCGAACAGCAGGTGAGCAGTGACGATGGATGCGGCGGAACGGACGGCATTTATAGATGCCTGGATAAGATATCAAAGAATGGCTGCCAGCAGAGATCGTGAGCTGCGCTTGCAGGCGGAGGAAACCGATGGCTGGGCCCGGAACAGAATGTACGAGCTGACTCGTGAGCAGCCGGACCTAGCTTGGGAGAGCATTCTAGAGATACTAGATCGCAATCCGGACGATCTTATTCGGACTATGGTCACTGCGGGGCCGTTTCAAGACTTAGTCAATCTGCACTCGGCAACCTTTGCGGACCGCATCGAAACACAAGCACGTCGAAGCGCCGAATTTCGCGAGTTGCTCAATGGGTTGGTGGCAATCCCAAACGACCTCCTACAGAAGATCGATCATCTCATCCCAAAGCATTCTGCGTCAGGTCGATGAACGTCGCCTCCTGGCACTTCGGAGACGAGAGGCTCCTCGATCCCAGAGTCCCAAATGAGCGTCAAAGCGGACCCGCGGAAGAGGGCGTTAGCCTTGCTCCTGCGGCGTCACCCCATTTCCCCGCGCTCGATCATGAGCGGGATCACCAGATCTTCCTCGTCGTCCAGGTGGCGCAGCAGGCCGGTCAGGAGGTCGCCGCTGACCTCGGCGTAGGTCTCCGCCGCGCCTTCGGCCGCGCCCGGGTCGCGGGCCAGGGCCTGCAGCAGGGCGTTGGCCGCCTCGGCGGTCGCCAGCAGCCCGGCGTGCAGGGTCTGGTGGTCGCGGTCCAGCAGCTCGAAGCCGGGGGCAAGCTCCGGCGCGGCCTGGCGGAAGACCGGGAAGTAGTGGAAGTCTTCCACCTGATGGTGACCGTTCAGCTCACCCAGGAAGAGCCGCAGGCGCGGCACGAAGCCCGCCTGGAAGTCCTCTGGCGCGCTGCGGCCGGCGCGTAAGGCCTCGATGCTGTCCTGCAGCGCCTGGCCGAGCTGGCGGAAGGCCTGGTGCCGGTCGAGCCAGAACTGCGCCGTCATGCCCAGGCGCGGGTTGTCCGGCCAGAGGTCGCGCGGGTGGCGCTGCAGGAGGGCGAGCCACTCCGCCGGCAGGCCGCTGCGTTGCGCCAGGGCGAGCTTGTCGAGGTCGTCGGATAAGTCGTCGGGGGCCATGCCCTGAACTTAACTCAATAGAGCAGCCGCACCAGCCCCAGGGTGATGGTGGGAAAGAGGATCAGGATCACCACCCGGATGACGTCGCTGAGCACGAAGGGCAGGGCGCCGCCGTAGGTGCGCGGCAGCGGCACGTCGGGCGCCATGGAATTGATGACGAAGAGGTTCATGCCTACCGGCGGGGTGATGAGCCCGACTTCCACCGTGATCAGCACGACGATGCCGAACCAGATCGCCATTTCCTCCGCCGGCAGGCCGAAGTCGAGGACCGAGACGATGGGGAAGAAGATGGGGATGGTCAGCAGGATCATCGACAGGGAGTCCATGACGCAGCCGAAGACCAGGTAGCAGGCCAGGATGAGTACCAGCACCAGCCAGGGGCTGACCCCCAGGGTGGCGACGTAGTTGGCGGTTTCCTGCGGCAGCTGGGAGAAGGCGAGGAAGCCGTTGTAGACGGCCGCGCCCAGCACGATGAAGAAGATCATGCCGGTGGAGATGGCCGTGCCGGTGATCGACTCGCCGAGGCCGCGCCAGGTGAGGCCGCCGTTGAAAAGGGCGATCAGCCCGGTGCCGGCGGCGCCCACGGCGGCGCCCTCGGTGGGCGTGAACCAGCCGAAGTAGATGCCGCCGATGACCAGGGCGAAGATCAGCAGCACCGGCCAGACGGAGACCAGGGCGGAGAGGCGCTCGCCCATATCGGCCGGCTCGCGCTGGCCGGCGGAGTCCGGCTTCAGGCGCACGTAGACGGCGATGGTGATCATGTAGCCCAGGGCGGCCAGCACGCCGGGCACCATGGCGGCCATGAACAGCTTGATGATGTTCTGCTCGGTCAGGATGGCGTAGATCACCAGCACCACCGAGGGTGGGATGAGAATGCCCAGGGTGCCGCCGGCGGCCAGGCAGCCGGTCGCCAGCGCCCCGGAGTAGCCGTAGCGCCTGAGTTCCGGCAGGGCGACCTGCCCCATGGTGGCGGCGGTAGCCAGCGAGGAGCCGCAGATGGCGCCGAAGCCGGCGCAGGCGCCTACGGCGGCCATGGCGACGCCGCCCCGGCGGTGGCCGAGCCAGGTCTCCGCCGCCTTGAACAGCGCCTGGGACATGCCGCCGCGCATGGCGAACTGCCCCATCAGCAGAAACAGCGGCACGATGGAAAGCGAATAGCTGGAGAAGGTGTCGTAGGTCAGCGACTTCAGCTGCGCCAGGATCGGCGTCCAGCTGCCGGTGACCAGCCAGGTGCCGAAGAAGCCGACCATCAGCATGGCGAGCCCGATGGGCACGCGCAGGAAGATCAGCGCCAGCAGCAGCGGGAAGGACCAGAGGCCGAGCTCGAGGTGCGTCATTGCCCGGAGATCTTTCGCGCGCCCTGGGCCGTCCGGGCCTCGTGCAGAGAGCGCGCCACGGTGTAGGCGCAGACCAGCGTGAAGACGGCGGCGCCCAGCAGGCTGGCCGCGTAGCTCCACCAGATCGGGAACTGCAGGATGAAGGTGGTCTCGCTGTAGGAGCGTTTGTCGAGCATGCCGTCGTAGAGACGCCAGGTCAGCACCGCGGCGGCGCCGGTCATCAGCAGATTGGAGATCACGTCGATGACGGCGTTGGGGCGGCGGCCGGCGCGCGACAGAAAGAGGTCCACCGTGACGTGGCCGCGGTGGAACTGGCAGAGCGGCAGGAAGGTCAGCACCGCAAAGGCGGTCCCGGCCTCCACCAGTTCGAAGTCGCCGGGGATCGGCCCCAGGCCCGCGAAGATGAGGCTGCGTCCGACGATGCTGACGACGGTCAGGATCAGCACGGCAATCAGCGCCACGCCCCCGAGCATCGCGGTCCAGAAGGCGATGCGTTCGACGGCCCGATCAATCCTTGATCGCATATGTTTGGTCCCCAAAGAGCCTTCCGTCCTGTTCAGCCCGTCGCATTCCCTAGAGCAACCCGCGTCCAGGCGGACGCGGACAAGTTGCTCTAACCTATTAAGTTAGATCAATTTAGCCTCGATGCAGGTGAGTCCACCTGATCGAGAATTGATCTAGCGGGGTTACCGCAGATCGTCCGCCGCCGGGCGCAGTTTATTCGCTTCGCGCGGGCCTCCGCCAGCGGGGCGCCCGCCCCCGATTACTCCAACCCGGCTAGTTATAGCTGAAGACCCGCCCTTGGCCGTTCTTTTCCTTTGTTTTGGCGCATTACAGCCACTGGGCCGCGGGCGGCGGAAGGGGGACTTCGGACAAAATCCTGGATGAATCGAACCTGAGACCCTTGCTCCGGGCGCCGGCGCTGCAGGGAAAGGCGGCACCGAGGCGGCCCGACAGGGTCCGCCTCGGCGAAGAGTCCGCCGCGCCGCGGCCGGCCCCTATCGGCCGCTGTATTCTTCGATCCGCCTGCGCGCGTCTTCCACCAGGGCGGCGCCGTCGATGCCCTTGCCTTTCATCTCGGCGATCCAGTCGAGCTTGGTCTTCTCGGCGACCTTCTGCCAGCGCGCGGTCTCCGCGTCGTCCAGGATGACGATGCTGTTGCCGGCCTTCTCCGCGACGCCGCGGCCGATCACGTCGACCTCGTCCATCGCCCTGCCGAAGAGGGCGGCGACCTCCGGGCCGGAGTTGTCGTCGATGACCTTCTTCAGATCGTTGGGCAGGCTCTCGTAGGATTTGCGGTTCATGGCGAAGATGAACGTCGAGGTATAGAGCCCGTGGCGCCCCGAAAAGGCGGTGTGGCTGTCGACCAGTTCGGAGATTTTCAGCGGCAGGGTCACTTCCCAGGGAATGGCGACCCCGTCGATCACGCCCTTGGACAGCGATTCCGGCACCGCCGGGACCGGCATGCCCACGGGGGTGGCGCCCAGGTCCTTCAGCAGGCCGGCGGCAACGCGGGTCGGCGTGCGGATCTTCAGGCCATTCATGTCGGCCAGGCTGTGCACGCCCGCGCCGCGGACATGCAGCAGGCCGGGGCCGTGGGTGTGGAGGGCGATAGGGTGGACGTCCTTGAATTCGTCCAGCGCGTTGGCCAGCACGTATTCATGGAAGGCGCGGCTGGTGGCCTCCGCCGAGGTGACCATGAAGGGCAGTTCGAAGGCTTCCGACTTCGGGAAGCGGCCCGGGGTATAGCCCAGCACGGTCCAGATCAGGTCGACCACGCCGTCGCGGGCCTGGTCGTAGAGCGAGGGCGGCGCGCCGCCCAGTTGCATGGAGGGGTAGTGCTCCACCTTGATGCGTCCGCCGGACTGGCTTTCCACTTTCTCGATCCAGGGGGTCAGAGCCCTGGCCGGAATGGCCGCCTGGGGCGGCAGCATCTGATGCAGGCGCAGGGTGACTTCCTGCGCCTGGGCAGCCGGTAACAGCGAAACCGCGGCGGCAGCCGCAAGAGCCAACGCCAGCGCGAAGGACACGCTTCTTTTCATGATAGCCTCCCGTTCACGCCTCTCCCGGCAAGACCTAGAGCCTTCGGGCCCAGGAGCCTCGGGAGGGCGATCTTATTCAGGTCCGGCTTCTGCTGCCCGGCCGGACTTTGTGTGGGCTCTAGCTTGAGGGTTCCTTGCCCCGCGATCAACCCCGCTCTCCGCGGCGCCGCGCCGGGGGGCACCCCGGATTTGACGCAAGGTCTGCTTTCCCCGGGACTGTCCGGGCGTTGTATAAAGCGTCAGGACGCGCTACCGAGAGGGCGCAGGGGCCACTGACCTGCGCCGCCCCTTCAGGGCAAGAAGCGACGATTCCGCGCCAAGCGGGACAGACCAGGAGGCTTTTCATGGACGCCACACGGCCCTTTCGCGCTGACCACGTCGGCAGTTTTCTGCGCCCCGAGCGCCTTGCCGAAGCCCGCGGGCGCCACGCCGCCGGGGACCTGAGCGCCGAGGCCCTGCGCGAAATCGAGGACGAGTGTATTCGCGAGTTGGTCGCCAAGCAGGAAGAGGCCGGCCTCCAGGGCATCACCGATGGGGAGTTCCGCCGCACCTTCTTCCACGTCGACTTTCTGGAGCGCCTGGAGGGTGTGACCGTGACCTACGGCGAGTTCACGGCGGCCTTTCGCCGCGACGACGGCACGGAAGTGGGCTTCCGTCCGCCGACCATGCACGTCAACAAGCCGATCCGCCACGTGGCGCCGATTCAGGGCGCGGACTACGACTTCCTGGCAGGCGTCGTCTCCAAGACGCCCAAGGTCTGCATCCCGGCGCCCTCCATGCTGCACTTCCGCGGCGGCCGCCAGGCGATCTCCGAGGAGGTCTATCCCGACCTGGAGGCCTTCTACGCCGACCTCACCGCGGCCTACCGCGCCGAGATCAACGACCTGGCGGCGCGCGGCTGCCGCTACCTGCAGATGGACGACACCAACCTGGCCTACCTCTGCGATCCGGCGATCCGCGAGCGCACCGCGGCGCGCGGCGACGACCCCGACGAGCTGACCCACCTCTATTGCCGCCTGGTCAACGAGGCGATCAGGGACCGCCCCGACGACATGACGGTCTGCGTGCACCTCTGCCGCGGCAACTTCAAGAGCGCCTGGGTGGCCCAGGGCGGCTACGAGCCGGTGGCGGAGATCCTGTTCAACGAGATGGCGATCGACGGCTTCTTCCTGGAATACGACGACGAGCGCTCCGGCGACTTCGCGCCCCTGCGCTTCATGCCCAAGGGCAAGCGCGTGGTCCTGGGTCTCATGAGCTCCAAGCGCCCGGCGGTGGAATCCAAGGAGGAGCTGAAGCAGCGCATCGACGAGGCGGCGCAGTACGTGGCGCTCGACCAGTGCGCCCTCAGCCACCAGTGCGGCTTCTCCTCGACCGCGCACGGCAACCAGCTCTCCGAAGACGACCAGTGGAAGAAGCTGGCGCGCTGCGTCGAGGTCGCACAGGAAGTCTGGGGCGAAAGCTGAAAAGCGCAGGCCGAGGGGCTTTCCCGGTTCCGATGGAACGTTTAAGGAAGAGGGCATGACAGCCGCAGGTTCCGAGCCCACCTTCCTGACCACGCGCGAGGTCGCCGAGCTGCTGCGCGTGAAGGAGCGCAAGGTCTACGACCTGGCGGCCTCCGGCGGCATTCCCTGCCGCCGGGTCACCGGCAAGCTGCTGTTCCCGCGCAGGGAGATCGAGGCCTGGCTGGCCGGCGGCGCCGGCGAAGCCGCAAGACCGAAGACCGCGCCGGCCAACATCGCCGCGGGCAGCCACGATCCTTTGCTCGACTGGGCGATCCGCGAGTCCGGCTCCGGCCTCGCCCGCCTGCAGGCGCTTCAGCCCGTCGAGGCTGCCGTCGAAGAAGGGGGCGAGGCCGGAGCCGGACTC
>MRWG01002006.1_pt1 | contig 11285 bp, 9 predicted proteins | sample 1013341 | NCBI WGS metagenome assembly MRWG01 (sample SAMN06117577, study PRJNA244670) | biofilm metagenome | biome: Water; feature: Cathode Biofilm; material: Biofilm; isolation source: microbial consortium enriched at the cathode of a solar microbial fuel cell | place: USA: District of Columbia ... | reverse complement strand
AGGAAGGGGAGCAGGTGTACCTGGAATTCCTGATCGGCAACGAAAACAGGGAGCATAAGGCAGGGGGGGGCAAACGGGGGATTTCCTTTAAACCCTCAGTGGCTGCGGCATTTCAAAAGAGCGGACATTCGGGCCTTGGCTTACCCATAGTAAAGCAGATCGTGCAAAAGTTGGGGGGCGAACTTTTTGTTCAGGAAACCGCGGGCCAGGCTACGGAATTCGCCTTCCGGATTCCGTTTTCCATCTCCAAATCTGTCCCGTCTGGCAGCAAAGCCTCCAAAACCGTACAACTCAAAGACCTGAAAGTACTGGTTTTCGAAAACAACCCACTCAACCAAAAAACCGTGGAACGCCGGCTGAAAAGCTGGGGCTGCATCCCCATGGTAACGGAGAACGTGCTTTATGGCATGAAGCTCCTCAACGAAGAAAAAATAGCTATGGTACTCCTGGACCTTAAACTTCCGGGAATGGACGCGCTGGAGATAGCTGCCAGAATCCGTAACCATACAAAGGAACGTGTAAGGAGGATACCTGTAATCGCGGTCAGCACAGAATTGTCGCATGCGCAGAAACTGGCTTGCAGGGAGCAAGGCATATCGGATTGCATCTTAAAGCCCTACAGCGCAGAGGAGCTTCAATCTAAACTAATAAGACTGTTGCCGGGTACACCAAACCCCGAACAGGCTCCTTTTGTCCCCAGCCAAGGACAAGCCGGTTCCGGGCAGAACGTACCGCGGATTGATCTGCAACCCGTCCTGGCAGATTGCCTGGGCAAAATGGAAACCCTTGAGGAACTGGTGGTCCTTTTTAAGAAGAAAGTACTCGAATTTATCGGTACCGTAAAACTGCACCTGGACCGTGAAGATTTCAAGGGAATCGCATATTCCTGCCAACGGATTTCCAACAGCCTCAAACTACTGCGTACCGAAAGCCTGATATCATTGGCAGCGCAGATGCACAAAACCAGCCTGACCAACCCGGACCTCGGACAATTACGCTCGTTACACCGCCGCTTTCTGGAAGAATACCCCCTGGTGGAGGAAGCCCTTGACAAGGCCATGGCGCAAATAAAGAAACAATAATATCCCCCTATGGTCGTCCCCGTCCTTATGTTCCGCGAATCTACCCAACTACCTATGGTGTCAGGAATGTTGTATGGACCGCTTTGGGGGCTTGTGGTCCTTTTTACTGTCCTCGGACTGGTATTCCTGGGAAAAGCTATGGAGTGTATGGGAATTGGGGTGTGGCGTGCCCTAGTGCCCGGGAAACTATCGGGATGGGGGCTAAAAACGCGTTTTCACAGCCTCCCAGCATTCCGCATCCCGGTATCAAGGACCACCCCCGGGCAGCCCGAAATTACAGGGCACGAACCTTTGACGGAACCGGGCGGGGCCGATTGCATGGCCTTTTGGGGCGAAGCCTGTAGGGCAGAAAAGCTCGTATTGCTCCTGGAAGGCCAGGAAGAAGACGAAGCAATTTTTGCCTTGTGTTATGAACAGGAACTGGAAGATATCCTGCAAGAAGCTGCAGAGCGTACCCTGAACGCCCCAAAACGCGAAGCCCTATGCCTGTCGTTCCTTCCACGGGTTACCGAAGGACCCGCGGGAGCAGTAGGTATTCCATCCCCGGGAAACGAATTCCTTGCGGAGGGACAAACCCTTGCGGATGATGGCCCCTACCACCCACCGGGCCACTCCTGGCAGCGATCTTCGGAACATAGGGGTCCTGCCGGCCGCAAACGGAACAATCCCAAACAAAACAGGAACCCATACCCCATATCGGATGCATAAGAAACAGGATGTACACAGGACGGAAGAAGAGATTGACCTGGCTCCTTTGCTGGAGGATTGCCTGGGGCAATTGGACATGCTAGAAGACCTCTTGTCCCTGTACAAGCAAAACGCATTGGAATTTATGGGTACGGTGAAACACTGCCTGGAGATCGAAGATTTTGACGGAATCAGCTTTGCCGCACATAAAATCAAAGGAGGGTTGAAACTGCTCCGTACCGAAGCCCTGGTTTCCATGGCCGAGCAGATACACCACCACAGTAAAACAAGCAGGAACCCGGCAGCACTATATCACTGGTACCAGGCTTTTCTCGTGGAATACCCCAGGGTTGAAGCAGGCCTGGACAAGGCCCTGGAGCAGTTAAGGAAAAACTGAAATGATGACCCCTGTCAAAAAAAAACTGTTACTGGCAGAAGACGACAAGTTATTGGCTTCGCTACTTCGGTTCCGACTGGAGAAAGCGGGCTATGAAGTGTTCCTGGCCCACGATGGCCGTGAGGTTAAACTCCTCTTACAGAATGGCATGCCGGATATTATTGTCAGCGATATTATGATGCCCTATTTCTCGGGCATAGAACTGGTAGAATACGTTCGCGAGGAATTGGGGTCGCGCATCCCGGTGATCATCATTTCTTCCGCGGGAAATGAAGAAAACGTATTGAGTGCCTTTGAACTAGGCGCCAATGATTTTATTTCAAAGCCTGTCAGTCCTTCCGAACTATTGGTGCGGGTAGGGAGGGAGTTGAAAAAAAACTAAATAGTGATACCTTTAAAACCACTGTACATCACCCTGGTGACCATGTTACAGAGCCCGAAGATCCATACGGACCTGCTTTGGTGGCTCACGGGTTTGTTTGTTACTTTGGGACTGTTTTTTTTCATTTTTGTTTTTTTGCACCGCAAAAAGGAAGCGCGTCGCAACGCCCATCGCGCATTTATCATCAGTGAATTATCCCCTATGATCAGTACCTTCCTCTTTCATGAGGAGGATGCAGATGTGGTCGAGAAAAGCACCTTTGTACACCTGAAAATGGCTATTCGCCAACTGATGTCGGAATCCGGAAACCGAAAGATTGTTACCGGCATCTTCCTGGATTTGCAAAAAGACCTCTCGGGAGACACCCGTAACCGCCTCTACAGACTTTATACGGACTTTGAACTGCACCTCGATGCCTACCGCCGCCTGCAAAGCTGGCGCTGGCCCCTGGTAGCGGGTGCCATTCTGGAATTGACCCGAATGCAGGTGGCGGAGGCGTATGGTTTTATCAAACCTTTTGTCCATGACAAGCGCGGGATTATCCGCAAGCAGGCCCAGATAGCCCTGGTTAGCCTAAAGGCAGAGGGCATCTCTTATTTCCTGGATACGGCCCGCTACCGGATATCGGAATGGCAACAACTCAAATTACTGGATGTGTTGCGCCAGAAAGTGGATTTTATCCCACCCAGGTTCAAACAATGGCTTACCTCTGGGAACAGAGACGTGGTCTTGTTTGCGTTACGGCTAATGAACTACTACAAGCAAAACGAGGCGCACGTCAGTATAATTGAACTGGTGAAACACCGTAGCGATGCCGTGCGATTGGAGGCGCTGCAGGCTATCCGCGAATTTCACATTGAGCGGGCCGCCCCATTGCTGAAATCGGTATTCTGGAAAAGCAAAACAGAAGTCCAGCTGAGCATCCTTGAAACACTCCTGTCTATAGGGTCCATGCAGGATCAGGATTTTTTTGAGCGGGTGCATACCACCTCCAAAAATTTCAGTGTGCAAAACAAGGCCATAAGCTGTCTCAATACGCTGTTCCCCGACACTGTTTTACCAACAAAGGAAATCATGCCTGTTTCCGAAGAAGGCCATGCGCCTACCCGTTTAAAAACGCCGCCTGAAGGTCCTGTGCAGGAACCTGCAGCGGTACCGGGAGACCTTGTGGATGATCTTGCTTTCCGGGAAGGGCAGACGGGCACCGATGCTGTAGCGCCGGTACTGGAAGACGAAAACCTGGAAATCTTTGAGGTGTGTATGTGGGAAACCCTGGCTGAACTTCTGGCACCCCCTGCAGAAGAAGAAGAAGATCACCCCGGGCCAAAAGTAGTCAACCTGGCGTTTCTTCCCGTGGTAGACGAGAAACCCACAGAGGCGACAGGCGATGAAATGGAACTCTCTGAAATAAATTCCCGCGGCCCCGATCCCCGCGAACAGGACGTTGATCCCATCGAAGGAGACCCAGATCTCAAGGAGGCCTGGCAACGACTTTTGTTTAGCATCCTCCACGGTGATGAGGATGCAGCCGGACAGGAGGCTGGTGGGGAAGAAGGGGCCCCTGCGGAAAGTCATTCCCCCGGGGTCCTATCCACTTCCCTGGTCGGCCAGGGTGCAACAGCACAACTCCTGGATATACCGGTTACATATGAAACCGTTGATTCAAAGCCTGGAAATCTGCCGGACCATGCCTTGAAGCCTTCAACTTCTGAAACCACAGGTATTGAGCAGGAAGTGGCCCCGGCTGAAAACGACACTACGGGGCAAGGCCATTTACATCAATCCCAATTCAGCATCTTCGAAGAACTATTCAAAGGCTGCGACCCAGAGACAAAGCTCTTTTTGCTGGATGAACTTTATGCCGTTGGCGACGAGAAGGAAATCTGTTTCCTGGAATCCCTGGAGGCTGATCCGGATGAAGGCGTCCGTAAAAAGGCAGAGCAAATCAAAGAGGCCCTTACTAAAGCCTTGTCGGAAGAGTCCATGGCCCCGGATGAGATCGGGGCCCTGGACGCTTTGGATGTAAGCCACTGGGATTTTGGCCCGGGGCCATATCCGGGATATGGGCTAAAGCCGTGTGATGAACTCCGGCAAGCCCCTGATGGTGAAGAAAACCCATCCGCCCCCCCCTTTGCCCCTATAGCGGATGGTTTACCGGATATTTCGGAAGCGAGGGCAGATGAACAGGAATTGTTGCATTTTGATTTTGAACCGGGAATACAGGCCCCTGGACCTGCTTCGGAGGCACAGCGGATTACCGTAAGGGAGCCCAGGGAGATCAAACGCCCCGGCTACTGCCTGGGCTTGGCAGAAATACTTAACAAAGTAAGGGGGTTCCATGGATGATAGCTTGTTCCATATCGTCTTAGAATATATCAACATCGTGTTTTTGCTCTTCACGATGGTACTATTTACCATGTTTGCGATCATGGGTTTCCTATCCACAAGGAATACCCTGCATTACCAGCAAAAAAACAGCTTCGGGGATTTGTCCAAAGTAATGGCCTCCCCACTGGCTCCTAGTATTACGATCATTGCACCCGCCTATAACGAAGGGCTGACCATTGTCGAAAATGTCCGCTCCCTGCTCTCGCTGCAATATGTAAACTTTGAGCTTATGGTGGTCAATGACGGGAGTAAAGACGATACCCTGGAGAAGTTGATTTCGGCCTATGACCTTGAGAAAATAGAACGCCCGATAGATCCGGACCTAAGGTGCAAACCCATACGCGGAGTTTACAAATCCAGGCAGCGGTCTTTTTCAAAAATCACGGTCATCGATAAAGTGAACGGGGGGAAATCCGATGCTTTGAATACAGGATTATTCCTTTCCGAGAGTACGTATGTCGGTTGTATAGATGTAGACTGCCTGCTACAGCCCGATGCGCTGCTGCATGTGGTAAAGTCATTCTATCAGCCTTCCAGGAAACGGGTGATCGCCGTTGGGGGGGTGATCCGTATTGCCAACTCCTGCAAGATTAGTGGGGGTACCCTGGAGGAAATACGCCTTCCCAAAAACTGGCTCGCCAAGTTTCAGCTACTGGAATATACCCGTTCCTTCCTGCTGGGCAGGATGGCCTGGGGGCAGATAGACAGCCTCCTGATTATTTCCGGTGCTTTTGGGTTTTTCGACCGTGAGATTGCCCTGGCGGCCGGGGCATATGACACCAATACCGTTGGCGAGGACATGGAAATCGTATTTCGCATGCGCCGGTATATGCACGATCTAAAAATTCCCTATACGGTAGAATACATCCCCGATCCCCTATGCTGGACAGAAGTACCGGAAAGCGCAAAGATCCTTATCAACCAGAGGGATCGTTGGGCCAGGGGCAACCTGGAAACCCTATATAAACACCGGGATATGTTTTTTAACCCGGATTATGGCCGCCTGGGGATGTTAAGCTACCCCTATTGGTTCTTCTATGAATGGCTGGCCCCCCTTCTGGAATTCCTGGGATTCTTATCGGTGATCCTTTTTTACTACCTGGGGATACTCAATTGGGATTTTTTTATCGCCATCACCCTGGTGGTCTATAGCTTTTCGATCATGTTTTCCTTTTATGCCATTGTCTGGGAAGTGTATTGTTACAATCAATACAAGAAAGCCCGCGACATTTTGCTATTGATGTTTTGCGCAATTATAGAGCCCCTGGTATTCCATCCGCTGATTGTTTGGGCGGCTGTGAAAGGAAATTCCAGGAAACTGTTTAAAATGAATACGGGCTGGGGCACCCAGGTTCGAAAAGGATTCGCCAAGGCATAAGGTATGGAGGAGGCTAACAAGACATATCAATCAGGGCACCGGCGGAATCTACGGGATTTCATACGCCTTGTACTCGGCTTTTATGCCTGTCTGATCCTCCTGTCGCTCTACCAGAATTTCACCTTGTACGCCGATGGAGTGCTCGATAGTATTTTCAACAAAAGCCTGCTGCTGCATGCCGTGCACCACGTTGGCTATGCTGCCGTTTTGGGGCTGCTACTTGCCGTGGTATTTAATTTCATAGAAGCCCGGCGACCCGGCTGGGGTTTTAACGGTATTTACTGGATTTTCGTTTTATTGCTGGTGACAGAGGGGTTTTTAACAAATTTCTTTATCACCCATTATGAAGCCCTGGAGGCAGGCCTGGAAGATCTGATTTCGTGGCGTGGAGAATGGGTTGCAACAGGGGTAATGCTGCTGCTTTCCGCGATCGGCCTAAAGGCCTTCCATCTTATGATGGCCAGGTTTTATGGACTCATCAGCAGAATGTATCCCCTTACCTTCATCCTTTTTAGTTTTTTCCTCGCTTCGCTTATGGCCGCCAAACGGCCGGTAAACGAAAACAAAACCCAGCATCTTTTGGAAAGTGTTGCGGCCTATCTGATGGAATCCAACGATTATGAGATCGGTTCAGAATATCCCCTGATGCGGCCCTATACACCAGACAAAAGCCTGGTACCCTATTTTGCGCTGCAGGAAGAGAAGCCACACCTGGTCATGGTTATCGTAGATGGGCTTGGAGATGATTTTGTGGGGAATGGGGCCCGCTACCAGGGATTCATGCCATTTCTGGATTCCCTGGCAGGCCAATCGCTGCAATGGAAGCATTTCCTGAGCAATACCGGGGTAGCAAAGGCCTCCCTGGCTTCCATTACAGGATCCCTGCCTTTTGGGGACCAGGGCTTCACACAGCTGGATCATTATGTCAACCGACAGACAATTTTTAGTATCCTCCGGAAAAATGGGTATACGACCCACTTCCATTACGGTGGCAACACCGCCCTGGACCAATGGGACCGCTATTTAGCGGAAGAGGGGGTAGACGTTGTTTACGACGACAAGGGCTTTGGGGGTTCGTATCGCAAGCAGGAAGCAGATGCCGCCGGGAATTCACTGGGGTATCCCGATAAGGCCTTGTTCAGGCGCTGGGACGCCAATGCGGAAACACCAACAGGGCCCAGGGCCGAATTCTTTTTTACCCTAAGCAGCAAGGCCCCTTTCCTGGCCCCCCAGCAGGAAGCCTATGCCAGAAAGGTAGTGGCAATTGCGGGGAGGCGCTACGCAGGGGATCAAAAAGAAAGGCTGATCACTAAAAACCGAAAGCTATTTGCCAGCCTTTTGTATGCTGATGATGCACTCCGGCAATTTTTCAGCGATTACCGCCAAAGGCCTGAATTCAGCAATACGATTTTCCTGGTCACAGGAAGCCATAACATGAACGAATTACCGCATGGTGACCGGCTCCAGCGATATCGGGTACCCTTGCTGGTTTACAGCCCGATGTTACAATCGGCGGGCCATCTTACGACCCTGGCCTCCCATGCCGATATTCTTCCTTCGCTGGCGGGATTGCTCGACCATTCCTATTCCATGGAGATGCCGTCTGCCGTCGCCTGGTTAGGGCAAGGGCTTATACATGAACAGACCTTCCGGGAAGGCTATCCCATTCCCTTGTTTCGTTACCCCGATCAAATACGCGAATTCGTCTGGAGCAATTACTTTCTGTCGGGCGACCGTCTACAGGAACTGGACGACCACCTCTCCCTCACCTCCATTTCAGGGGAGGGGCCGGGGGACAAAATCCGGCAGGAATTTGGCTACTTCAAGGCTGTGAACGCCTATGTGACCCGTAGAAATAAATTGCTTCCCCCTGTGCAAGCGCCCCTGGCAGGCACAGGCGCCCCCCTAAGTAAACAGGAAATGGTATGGGTACAAAGTGTCTTGAATAGCACGAATTACGACAACGCCTACCAAACCGCCAGAAGCTTGTCCCTGGAAGGGGAAACAGCAAGGGCGCTTTTGTTGTGCCGGCATATCCTGAACAGGGCCCCGGGACATGTGGATACCGAAATCCTAATGGGGCGTATCCAGGGATGGGAAGGCAATTACCAGGAGGCTTCGGCGATCCTGGAAGGCGTGGTCCGTAAGTACCCGGTATATGCCGATGGGTACCAGGCCCTGCTGGATGTGTATTATTGGGGGGGCGAGCACCAAAAAGCCCTATCCCTGGAGCCCAGGATAAGAGAAAACCACCTGTTGCAGGATGAATTGGTCCAAAAACTCCAGCGGGCCCGGGATAGAATATCGGCAGAGGAAGGGCCACAGAAAGCAACTACAGATACCAAACACGCCAACAGGGCACTCAAATCAAAAAGATGACGCTTAAAAGGGTATATATCGCACTAATGTTCATCGGGGGGAACCTGACCGGGAACGCCCAGGATATCGCCTTTACCGGAAATCCGGACACCTCGTTTTTTGCGGCCCGGGCACTGGCGCATGACGGAAGGAACGGGGCGGCCAGGGATACCCTTAGGAGGATCCTCAACACCTTCCCGGAATACACCGATGTACACAACCTGCTGGCGAAGACCTACAGCTGGGAGGGGGATTACGATGAGGCACGGAGGCACTTTAACAGGATCACCACCAGGGAACGCTACCATCAGGAAACCTGGGTCGCGGCCGTACAAAATGAACGATTCGCCGGTAACCTGCACATCGCGTTGGGCCTGGCCAATAAGGCGCTGACCTATTTGGTGGGCGATGCGGAACTCGAAGCGCTTAGAAGGGGAATATTGGAGGAGATTGACAAGGCGCATAGCCCCCCCGATAGCAGCGAGGGGAATCCCAAAGAACCGCCGGAAGGGGAGCGGGAATACAGGAACCAGCTGGGGCTGATCAACAGCGTCGACATCTTTGATGTAGTCTACGACCCCATGGTCAGTTCTGGGGTGGAGTATGTCCGCCAGACCAGCCTTGGCCGCCTGATTTCGAGGATCAACTACAGTAACCGCTTCCAGGTAAATGGCCTGCAGTACGAGTTGGATGTGTACCCCAAAATTGCGCCCCGGGTTTATGGCTATCTGAATTATGGGTATTCTGCCTCGCCCATATACCCCCGGCAACGGATGGGCGCAGAATTGTTTGCGGGGGTGGGTAACGGCCTTGAGGCCTCCTTTGGGATGCGTCACCTCTCGTTCGACACAGGGGATGCCACTTTGTTTACCGGGTCACTGGCCTTGTATAAAGGAAATTACTATGCCTCGCTACGCCCATATATCAGTCCGAGGCAAGGGGCGGCCATGGGGTATTCGGGAAACCTGGAAATCAGGAAATACCTCAAGGACAAGGAGAATTACCTGGGGTTGCAATTGGGGGTTGGATTTGCCCCGGAACTCAAACAGCTATATTCTAATGGTAACCTCCTGGCGGAAACGCTGTTGTATTTAGCATCACAGCAGTTGCAAGTGGAGTACCAGTTTACGCCCAGGCAGCATCCCTCCATTTACCGCGCAATGCTCGGGCTCACCAGGCAGGAACTGGTTTTTGATTCGGGGAATTATTTCTGGGCACTTTCCGCCGGGCTGAGGTATCACGTGAAGTTTTGATAGGGGCTTTCACCTTAAAGATCAATGCGTTTTACAACAAAATTCATCCTCTACACCACAATTTCTTGTCAAGAAAAGGTAGAAAATCTATGTTTACTATACAAATCAAAGCGCCCAAATCGCCCCGGATTTACCGGGTTTAAACCAACCTTATCATGTTATACGATACCTACGGTGAGGAGTACCTGATTTTCCTCAGAGATTTGAATGAAATTTTAAGTTTAAATGAATTGGCTGAGCTGGATTATCTATAGTCCGATACCGGCCTTTTCAACCAAAAACCCCAACTATGGCAAATCAACATCAAGACAATGCAGCCTATTTGAGTTTCATTGAAGACCTGAACGAAATACTGATGGATTTTGACATCAGCAGATTAAATTGTTCTTAGTTAGCAGCAATGTACAAATCATGAAAAAAGGGAGCAGAAGCTCCCTTTTTATTTTTTGGCACTCACGGCTTATCCCAGGTAGTTTTTCAGGAGTTTGGAACGGGAATTATGGCGTAATTTACGGATGGCCTTCTCCCGTATCTGGCGTACACGTTCCCTGGTAAGGTCAAAGGTTTGCCCGATTTCTGCCAAAGTCATAGATTGCTGGTCCCCAATACCGTAGTACAACTTCACCACATCGGCTTCACGGGGGGAGAGGGTATCCAGGGCGCGGTTGATTTCCGTATTCAGGGATTGCCGCATCAAATCCTTGTCGGGCTTGGGCGATTCGCCGGAGCGCATGACATCGTACAGGTTAGAATCTTCGCCTTCCTTCAGTGGGGCATCCATGGATACATGTCGTCCTGCATTTTTGAGGGACTGCTTCACCTCGCTTACGCTCATATCCAGTTCCTTGGCAATTTCCTCGGCAGAGGGCGGCCGCTCATGGGCCTGCTCAAGGTAGGAAAAGGTCTTTTTAATTTTATTGATGGAGCCGATTTTATTCAATGGGAGCCGGACGACCCGCGATTGTTCAGCCAGGGCCTGGAGGATCGATTGTCGGATCCACCATACCGCATAGGAGATAAATTTAAAACCCCGGGTTTCATCAAAACGTTTGGCCGCTTTTACGAGCCCTACGTTCCCCTCGTTGATAAGGTCCGGTAACTTTAATCCCTGGTTCTGGTATTGTTTGGCTACGGAAACCACAAAACGGAGGTTGGCATTGGTGAGTTTTTCAAGGGCCTCCTGGTCTCCCGCCCGTATGCGTTGTGCCAGCTCTACTTCCTCGTTTGCGGTGATTAGGTCTATCTTGCTGATATCCTGCAGGTATTTGTCAAGTGATTTGGATTCCCTGTTTGTTACCTGCTTGATAATCTTTAGTTGCCTCATATATACTGATCGGATTTAAATGTTAGATACAATTTA
>MRWG01002005.1_pt1 | contig 11290 bp, 10 predicted proteins | sample 1013341 | NCBI WGS metagenome assembly MRWG01 (sample SAMN06117577, study PRJNA244670) | biofilm metagenome | biome: Water; feature: Cathode Biofilm; material: Biofilm; isolation source: microbial consortium enriched at the cathode of a solar microbial fuel cell | place: USA: District of Columbia ... | reverse complement strand
TTCCACGGAGCTGCATCTCTGCAAATTCGCGCCGCTCGTCCGCCGCGCCTTGGTAGACGTTGATCGCAATGTCGGGCGCGACGCGACCGATGGTGGTCAGCCCAAGCAAGACGCCGACGAGCACGCCGCCCAGGAGCGAACCGGACGTCCAACCACCCGGCGCGCCGGCGTCGCGCAGCAAGCGGCTGACGCCAGCTGCAACCACGATGAGCACGGCGCTAGCGGCGAAGATCGACATCCAGTCTCCACTGAACATGCGTTTCAGTGTACGCCGCGATCGGACGAACCTGTCGTGCTCTGGTAGCCTCTTACGAATGACCGATGCATCGTGGCTCCACACGATTGATCCATTTGTGTTTCAGTTCGGGCCCGGCGTCGGTGTGCGCTGGTATGGCGTTGCGTACCTGGCAGGATTTGCATTCGCGTGGTGGTTGCTTCGCGCCCTGGCCCGTCGCCGGCTCATTCTGCTGACGCCGGAACAGGCGGGCGACGCGATGCTGGCGCTGGTCGTCGGCGTCTTTGTTGGCGGACGAGTCGGCTACGTCTTGTTCTACCAGCCACCACTTCTCTTTGAGTTCACATCAACGCTGCCATGGTGGAGTCTGCTGGCGATCAACAAAGGCGGGATGTCGAGCCACGGCGGGATGATCGGCGTGGTGCTGGCGTCGTTGTGGATCGCTCGCCGCACCAAGACGCCGCCGCTGCACGTTATGGACCTCGTCGTATTCAGCGCGCCCGCCGGGCTGTTCTTCGGGCGGCTGGCGAATTTCGTCAATGGTGAACTCCTGGGGCGCATTGTCGCCTTGCCGGGCGAGACGGGCCCGTGGTGGAGCGTTCGGTTCCCGCAGGAGCTCTTGAGCGCACATGCGCCGGACGTCACCGCCGAACAACAGCGTGAGTTGTTGTCGCTCCTCGATGTGGTCGCGCCGGGATGGACGGCGGACAACGGTGTGGGCTATGTCGGCGCGGTGGATCAGCTCATCGCCGCGGTGCAGCGAGGGTCCGGCGACATACAGGCACAATTGGCGCCGCTGCTCGCTGCCCGGCACCCATCGCAGCTCTACCAGGCTGTGGCGGAAGGGCCGGTGATCTTCGTCATCCTGGCGCTCATCTGGCGCCTGCCGCGACGGCCCGGCGTCATCGGCAGTTGGTTTCTGATCATCTACGGCGCCTTGCGATTCATCACGGAGCACTGGCGGCTTCCGGATGATCACCTCACGGTTCAGACGATTCTTGGTCTGTCGCGCGGGCAGTGGTTCAGCGTCATCATGATCGTGATCGGCGTGGTCATGCTCACGCTTGTGATCCCGAAGCGCAATGACAGTCCGATCGGCGGTTGGGGCCGCCGAGCCGAGCCTGCGTCAACACCAAAGCATGATTCCTGAATCAACCGACGACGGCGTTCAGCGCCTCTTCGAACTCAGTCTTGTTCTTGAGACCGACGAACTTCTGGGCGACTTCGCCATTCTGGAAGAGAATGACTGTCGGGATCGCCTGGATGCCATACTTGAACGAGATCTCGCGGTTGTTGTCCGTATCGACCTTGCCGACCTTGATCTGACCATCGAACTGCTCCGCGATCTGATCGATCGTGGGCGCCAGCATTTTGCACGGCATGCACCATTCAGCCCAGAAATCAACGAGGACGGGCTTGTCGGACTGGAGCACCTCGGCTTCGAAATTGGCGTCGGTGAACTCGTGCACGTTGCTGCTGGTGGCCATTCGGAACTCCTGAGGAAAATGGACGAAAACGGGCCTGGATCGCCCATCTCTTGAGAGGGTGATCCTAGCACTCTCGTTTCAACTTCTTCAACTATCGGCCAACAAGGCCTCATCCGCCACAGCCAGCCCCTGCCGGTGGGCCGCCACATCATGGACGCGAAAGATGGCGGCGCCGCCCATTCGCTGCACGACAGCCGCCGCGACCGAGGCGGACACGCGATCTGAAGGGGTCTCGCACCCTGTGACCGCGCCCAGAAAACTCTTGCGGCTCGCCCCCACCACAACCGGCACACCCATCGCGGTGAAGTTGCGCGTGTGATGGATCAACTCGAAGTTCTGCCGCACGGATTTGCCGAATCCGACCCCGGGATCAATGGCGATTTTCGCGCGATCAATCCCGGCATCGACAGCCGCGGCGACACGTCGTTCGAGATAGTCGCACACACATCGTGTGACACCCTGTTCACCGTAATCAGGCGCATGCTTCAACTTGTGCGAGAATTCATCTTCCGGCGGCGGACGCAAGCGATGCATCAACACCACAGCAGAGGTGTTCTCGGCAACCGCGCTCAACATGTCCGGGTCGCCTTCTCCCGCGGAGACGTCATTCACAGCGTCCGCGCCGGCGCGGATGGCTTCCGCGGCGACTGCGGCGCGCGTCGTGTCCACACTGATTGGAACGTCGATGCCGGCGTCACGGATCGCCCGAATCACGGGAACAACACGCTTGATCTGTTCCGCCGCCGAAACGAGCGCAGCGCCGGGGCGTGTCGATTCCCCACCAACATCGAGCATGTCGGCGCCTTCAGCGATGGCCTGCCTCGCTCGCGCCAAGGCGGGCTCGACGCCGAATGACTCGCCGCCATCGGAGAAACTGTCCGGCGTCACATTGAGAATCGCCATCAGGCGCGCGCGGTCCAGCGCCAGCGAGCGTCCATGTCCGAGTCGCCAGGATGGAACAGCGTGAGGCGCAGCCATGGCGCGATCCTACCTCAGCCGGGTGCGCGCAGAAAAAAAGACCCGCTCATGAGGAGCGGGCCTTTCAGGGTGTATTCGAAATGCGAGTTCAATCAGAAGGGAGGCGCGTCATCGCCGCCGCCGCCCATGCCGCCGAACATTTGATCGGCCTGCATGGCGACTTGCGCGAGGGTCTTGAGGACGGGCGCCGGCATAAACGTCGCCGCGCGGGCGGCAGAACGGTCCGTCGTTACGCCCACACCGATGGGCGGAAGCTGCTCAGGCATCTCCACCTGCATGGGCATGCCAAACATCGCGGCTACCTGCAGGCCCTGCGAAAGGATGGACTGCACGCCGATGTAGGCCTCGACGGTGCGATTCTTGGGAAGTCGCGACGCCACCATCGACAAGCCTCGATCATCGAGAAGCGATGCATCGCCGCCTTCGGCTTCCAGTGCGGAGCGAAGGAGCTGGCTGTTCTTTGAAAGCGTCTGATAGACGCCGTTCTTGCCCGGCGCGATGTAGCCGCCCATGCCGCCCGGACCAAAGAGCATCATGGACATCTGCTGCACCACGCCGCCGCCCATTTGATTCGGATTCATGTCCATCTGGACGGACCAGGCGTCAACGGACGTGCCGTCAACCTCAGTCGCGCCAGCTTCGTACGTCAGCATCATGCCGGGCGCCATTTCCTGGCCGCCCTGCGTGGCTTCCTGAATGCCGGCCATCATGGCTTTGGGATCCGCAGTCGCGGTGTATGAAATCGTGTTGGCGAAGAGGCCGCCCATGAGACCGCCGGGGCTCACGAAGACGGCGGTCGCCATTCCCTGAGCCTGCTTCATGATGTTCCCTGCGCCGGGCACGAACGCCATCTTCATCTGCGCCATCACATCGAGCAGCTTCTTGGCGACCGGCGCGTTGAAGTCAGCGCCCAACGCAAAGAGGAATGGCTGCGACGGCAGTCGCTTGAGCATCGCCGCGCTGTCGCCGGAATCGCTGAACATGGCGCCAAACTCTGAATCCGTCTCGAAATCCATCGCGACATCGAATGCGAGTCCGGAAGCGCCCGCCTGCGTGCCAATCACGATGTTGCGGCCGTCTTCGAGCATGCCTTCGATGAATTCCTGCGCCCGCTTTGCCTGCTCGGTCATGTTCTCCATCTGACCGCCGCCCATCATCGCAGCCATACCGGCCTGCTCTTCGATCATGGGGCCGACCTGCTGCTGCATCATGTCCAGCAGCGGCTTCTTCAGGACCACGGTGATGTGCGAGGCATTGGCCAACTCAGCGCCGACAGCGCCCATGGTGGACTCGTGCGACTTCGCATTGCCGCCGCGGCCATCGACCGCGACCGCCAATTCGCGCATCGGGCTGGCAACGGCGTACCCGCCTTCGCCCTTGCGCACGAAGAGCGTTTCGCCCGTCGCGATGGTGATCGCGTGCACGCCGTCCACGGCTTCCGCGTCGAAAGCATTCATCATGCCGTCAAAGTTGGTGGTCGGGAGCAGCGCCACAACCGGGGGCAGATCGCCATCGAGATCGCCCGGCATCAGCGCGATCGCGATCGGCTTGGTCATATCAATGCCGTCGCCCAGACCGGCGCGGCGGAGCAACTCGCTCGGCGTCGCCAAGGCGGGAACCTCGATCGCGGCAAGCAACTGCGACACGCCCTTGTCAACCTCATCAAGATTCTTGGTGGTGACAACGAGCATCGCCTCGGCCGGCACACGATCGAAGATGGCCGGGAGCGCGGCGAACGCCGGCGCCACACAGGCGGCCATCGAAATCGCGGCGCCCATAAGCATGGAACGGAACGGTGTGCGAATCATCAGCGGGGACCTTTCAAAATCAAAACGTGTTCTGGTGAGAGGATCGACGCCAGTCGAACCATGGCTATCGACCCGTCAGATTCATTCGTTCAGCCGCGAGAATCATGGGGCGTGCGCCCGGCCTCGCTTGCGGCTGGTCTCCAATTATCAAGTATATCGGTCTCGGGAGTGGACAGTTTCGCGCCTTATCGCACAGAAGAAGGGGCGCGAGGCCCGATTCAGGTCGCCCCAACCCTGTCGCGTGATAGGCTTCTTTCCTGCATGCGAGATGTCATCGAGCAACTCCTGAACGACCAGCCGCTCAGCGAATCACAGGCTGAAGACGCATTCGAGCGGATCTTTCGAGGCGATGCGGACGACCCGCAGATCGCCGCCATGCTCGCGTTGATCCAGCGACGACAGGCGACCGTGGATGAACTGGTGGGCGCCGCCCGGGTCATGCGGCGGCACGCGCAGCACGTGTCCACCACAGGCCTTCCCGCAGGGGCCCGAGTGTTGGATACGTGCGGCACCGGCGGCACGCCCAAGACCTTCAACATCTCGACCGTCGCCGCCATCATTGTCGCGGCGGCCGGTCGCGATTCCGATGTCTTCGTCGCCAAACATGGCAATCGATCGCGATCAGGCCGCGGCAGCGCGGAAGTGCTCCAGACACTTGGCGTGAACATTGACGCCTCACCCGACGTCCAGGCCCGATGCCTCGAACAGACCAATGTTTGCTTCTGTTTTGCGATTCGTCATCACCCCGCAGCGAAACATGCAGCGAAGGTCCGGTTGTCCCTCGGCGTGCCGACGATCTTCAATCTGCTTGGCCCGCTGACCAACCCCGCCGGCGCGACGCGCCAACTGCTGGGCGTCTTCGATCCATCCCGCGTCGAACCCATGGCCCAGGCGCTATCGCGACTTGGCGCGGAGCGAGCCTGGATCGTGCATAGCGATGACGGGCTTGATGAGATCGCGACTTCCGCGCCGACGCGCATCGCGGAAGTGAATGATGGCGACGTCTCGATACGCACCTTTGATCCGGTCGAAGTCGGCGTCGAGCGCATCACGCTGGACCAGATCCGGGCGCGCGATCTGGAGGCCGCCGCCGCTTTAGTGCGCGCGATCTTTGACGGCGTGGATGAGGCGGACGTCCACGCGGCGCGCGATATTGCCGTTGTAAACGCCGCTGCAGCGCTGGTCGTCACGGACGGCGCCGCTTCAATGAAAGACGGCATGGAATTCGCCCGGCAGGCGATTGCCTCCGGTGCAGCGGCTCGAACGCTCGAAGCGCTGGCGCGCGTCTCGCACGAGTCCGCCTGATTACATCACGAGCCCTTCGAGACCATTCAGGCCCACCGGCTCCTTCGTGTAGAACCCTTCCGCGGCGCCCACGCCGAGACGGCTTCCCATGTAGCGCGAGCCCGCTTCAATCCATTCCACCACCTGCGCGTTCGCCTGCACGAATTGCGTGTCATACGCGCGAATCGCCCTGAGTTTCTGATCAAGGTGCGCGGTGATGTCCATGATGAAATTTGGATTGGCGACCCACCGAAGATGCGTCGCGTAATAGTAAAACAACCACTTTGGGTAGATTGGCTCGCCCGGCAGATCAATCTTCCGGAGTTTCGCATCAAACCGCGCATCTTCAACAATGCGCGTCACCGCGAGGTGATCCGGATGCGCATCTTCGAAGAACGGCGTGAATATCACGTTCGCCTGGTGCTCGCGTATCACACCGGCCACGGCGTGCCGGGCTTCAATCGAATGCTCGACGTATCGATTCGGAAGACCGAGCAAACGTCGGCGCACCGGGTTGTTCGGCGATGACAGAATCTCGGCGGCTGCCGCGGCTTCCTTCGCCCGCGTTTCGGGATCGCCGAGGGGCGTGGGTTCACCATTGGTGATGTCGAGCAGCAGCACGTTGTGCCCATCCGCCGCCAGCCGCGCGACGGTTCCGCCCATGCCGGCTTCCTGATCATCAGGATGCGGCCCAACAACGAGCACATTGGCCATGATCTGCAACTCCTTCAAAGCGCCAGCGCGGACGGGCGCGCGCTCGTGAATTCTATTGTCGCCTCATCGCGTCATTCAGGTTCTTGAGATGACGCTGACTCTTCGTTTGCGATCGCATAGATGTGATCCAGGCTCGCGCGGCCTCGCGCCCTTCGGCGCGTTCGATCGCCGCAGCAAGGTCGATCACATCATCAGAAAAGGACTCCGCCCGAATTCGGGTGCGCAGCGCCGTGATCGCACCAATGTCACCCATCGCCAGTTGCGGCCGCAGCGCCAGCCACAGCAGATCGCCCAGCTCAGGGCGGCTTCGCTCGGCTTCACTCATCTCAGGAATCAGCGCAAGCAGGTCATTCAGTTGGCCGGTGCGGAGGAGTGATCGCCAACCGGCGTCCGCAATGCCCGGCGTCAGCTTGTCCGGCTCCGTTCTGATCAGCGTGCGCACCAGGCGCGCCGCATCCGCATCGCGCCCCAGCATGACCAGCGCGTCGAGCCCGCCTTCGAGATTTCCATCTCGAAGCATTTCACGCATGCTCGACTCGACCGAAGTTGCGCTTTCGAAGGTTGGCGCATCGGCCACGGGCGCCTGGGGTCCGAAGGTGATCAGCGGATCGCCGAGAATCGCCACGCGCCACGGACGGCCCAGATCGCGACTTGCTGCGACCGCGAGCGGCGCGGGCGCAAACAGCCGCATGGCCAGCGACTCCGGCGTGTGAAATGCTGTCAGGAACGGCTCATGCACACTGCCGACATAGGCGTAGGCGCCGCGCTCAAACCAGATTCGTGCGATGGATCGTGAGTCATTCAGATTCTGCGCACTGAACGAATGAATGAAGTGCGTGATCGCAGGCATCCAGAGCATTGGAATGTCTGATCCGTACGGACGCCCTGACGCAAGATTGAAGCGACGGCTCACGCCGCTCGTGTTGACGTGGATGAATCCGGCGTCGATGCCCAACCGTGCGTGAGCCCGCCATGCATTGGCGTCGCCCCCGGTCATGGAGGCGACATCGACTTCAAACCCTCGCAGGGTGAATTGCTCCACGGCCGGTTCAATTTCGTACTCGGCAAACTGAGCCTTGCCCTGGTACCCGTCAAAGAACCACGCTTTGGTCGGCTGAAGAAACAAGGCGCACATCGCGCGCCACACGGATTCACCCTCATCGCCAAAGAGCTGCCCGCACCACGCCCACCGCGCGCTGTTCTCGTGACGACCCACCCGATCCGTCAGCGCGAGCGGCCCCGGTGTTTGCGGATTTGGATTCGCATATTTCGTTGGCGCATTCAGGCAAAGCGTGACGGCGTCAATGATGTCGCCGAGTTGGCGCCACGCGATGTTCTCACGATTCAAGCCATCGGCAATGGACCCCACGAGTCGCTGGAGGTCCGCATCACTCATGACGCCGCCAAGCCCGCCATGCAGGGGCTGATCAAGCCATTGCACGAGTTGCCCGCGCCCCGCCGCCAGCGCGACGGCGCCGGGCCAGGCGCGATCGCGCAACGACGTCACAACAACGCCCGGCGGCGCAAAGCCAAGATCAAGCCACTGCTGCGTCAGTGTCGTTCGATCGTCCGCGCCCCACGACCGAGCAACGATGTCCTCCAGACGTCGCCGTCGCGTTTCAACGGACTCCCCGGTGTCGAGGTCAAAGCTGCCATCGCCTTCCCACCGCACGACCTCGTCTGGCTCGAACGCGCGAACGAATCGGGCGATCCGCTCGCGGGACGCGCCCGACCCATCGTGAATGAGAATTGGAAACCGCCGCTCCATCGTCCATTGGCTGATGGCTTCAAGGTATGACGACACATCCGGAACTACGACCACCGTCCGCGCCACCGGCAGATTGCGGCGCACGCCCTCAACGCGCACGCCAAGATGCGCTTCCGGCGGCAACTCGGACAACTGAATCGTGTGTTGTGATTGGGCGTCCTGCGCTGTCGCCGTGCGCGCCGCGCCGATGGCGGCAACCATCACGAACGCCATCGCCAATGTGCGGCTGGTGTGCATCACGATCAAGAGTGTAGTCCGCCCAATCAGAACGGCCCGCGCGTCGGATTCACAACGAGATTGTCGCGCCCCAGCACCAGCACGTCTGCAATCTCAATCGCTTCCATGAGTGACGCCTTGGCCGCTTCGATGTCCGCGCATCGCGGCAGGACCTTGCCTTCTTCCAGATGCTCAAGCGTGGGCACCGCGTCGCCGCAGATCACTGTGGTGGTGCGCACATCGCCAATGATCACGCCGCAGGACCCCGGCGTCACGCCCGGCAGCGGAAAGAGATCAACCTGCGGCGCCAAGGAATCGGGCGCTGCGACGCATCGCTTGAGAATGGCCACATCGCGCGCCAATGCGGATGCGACTTCGTCATCGCCCGCATCGGACGCTCGCTTCACTTCGCCAATGAGCGCCGCGCCGATCTGCTCGCGCTCCGGCTCGTGAATGAGCCATTCCGCGTTCTCGAATCCTTCGATGCCGCGCCACACATCGGGAGTGAATGACGTGAGAAAGACATGCGTCACATCATTCGCGGCGATGCCCGCGCGTTCCGCCAGGCGCGCCTGAAGCGCCTCGAACGGCAAGCCGGGGTCAACCAACAAGGTGACATCGCCGGAACGAACAAGCGTCGTCGTCGCGTGCCCGGTGCGCACGGGCGACCGCTCGCCCCAGATGGGGTGAGCCGCCAAGGCGCCGATACTGATGACACGAACATCGATCATGCGCCATCCGCCAGACGCTTCAACGCCGCCGGGTTTTCCCTCTTTTTCACTTGAAGCCGCTCGATCACGAGCGTCGGACACATCGGCGCCAGCACGCTCAGGTCGTCGCCCATCGCCGTGATCTGCTTGATCAGGCTTGACGAGGTGTAGGCGAAACTCTGCCCCGCGACGACGAACGCTGACTCCAGACCGGCGACTTCACGATTCGTCACGGCCTGCTGCACTTCGTTTTGAAGGTCAGAGAGGTTCCGAATGCCCCGGAGAATCACGGACGCATGAACGTCGCGCCCGAAATCCACAGTCAGCCCGTCAAACGAGCGCACATCCACCGGCGCCTCATCGGGCTCCTCCTGCACGATTTCCGCAACCAGCGTTTCGAGCATCTCCACGCGCTCATCCGCGCTGAAGAGGCCCTCCTTCGCCGGATTGCGGCCGACCGCAACAATCACGCGATCAAACAGCCGCCGCCCGCGCCGAATCACGTCGAGATGACCCAGCGTGGGCGGATCAAACGAACCGGGATACATCGCCACATGAGGGCGGTTTTCAGCCATGACGGGGAGTGTAAGACGGTCGCGTGGCTCTTGCGCCTCAGCCGATCTTCGGCGCCGCGGGCAGGTCCACCGCAGTCTGATTCACGTGATTGAAATAGTTCGTGAGCGTGTTGAGGGCGTAGTGACCAATGACTTCGGCGATGGCGTCGTCACCGTAGCCGGCGCCGCGAAACGCCTCCACATCCTCGTCCCCCACATTGCCCTTCTTCTCATGAATCGCCGTCGTGAATCGCGCCAGCGCATCGAGTTTGGGCTCGTCCGCGATCGACCCAAGCCGCGCCTGCACGGTCTCCTCCTGCGTCAGCCCGGCGCTCTGGCCGATGGCCGTGTGCGCGGCCGTGCAGTAGTCACATCCATTGGCTTCACTCAGCGTCAACGCGACGACTTCCGCCTCCTTCTTGGACAACGCCCCCTCTGACAACGCGCCGGCGAGCCCGACGTATCCCTTCAGCAGGGCCGGAGAATTTGCAAAACCCTTAAAGATATTGAAGTGCATTCCTTGCAATGGACCGTCAAATATCTCCTTGACGGTTCCAGTGGCTGAGGATGGCTCGACGACGTTCAGTCGGGGCATGATTCACACCTTTCAGAAATGATGAGATTCGCCTTTGTTTGTGCGGTGTCCGAGGGCGCTGCGGCCGATGCATCAGGCGGGCGGCGTCGCCCGTCTCCGGGAGGATCCCATGCGAGAGACGCACGACCGGACACACTCTATGACACCATCAACGTCAGCATCGTTTCAAAAAGCCCAGAATGCGACTGGCGATGTCACACGCGCCGATTTGCATGTCCATTCGCACGCCAGCCGCGGCAGCGCGGCGAAATGGCTCGGCGCCCTCGGCGTCGCGGAATGCTACTCCTCGCCGGAAGCGGTGTACGACCTGGCGAAAGCTCGCGGCATGGACCTCGTCGCCATTACCGACCACGATGAAATTGATGGCGCCCTCGAACTCGTCGATCGAGGATTCGACGGCGTCATTGTTGGTGAAGAAATCACCACTCGATTCGCGGACACCCGGTGCACACTCCATGTGCTGGTCTGGGGCGTCACACCGGCGATCCATGACGAAATCAGCGGCTTCAGGTTGCGCGAAGACGCGGTCGCCCTCGCCCACTGGCTTCGCGACCGCGATTTGGCGCACGCCCTGGCACACCCGCTCTTTGACATCAACGGCAAACTGACAGCTGCTGAACTCAATCGATGCCTCTCACTCTTTGGCGGTTTCGAATCCATCAACGCGGGCCACACCACGGCGCACCATCGGCAAGGCTTGGCGAGCGCCCTTGAGCGTTTTGATTCAGGAGACGCGCGCCACTCGCACGAGCGCCTCTGGCCGCGACGCTGGTTCACCGGCGGAAGCGACGACCACGCCCTGACCAACATCGGCAAAGCCTGGACGGCAGTGTCAGGACGGCAGGACGCCGTGAGCTTTCTTCGCGCCATCGTCCGAGGCGAATCGCAAGCCGGCGGCGTTCTCGCAACCAGCGATGCGCTGGCGTGCCAGTTCATTGGGG
>MRWG01002004.1_pt1 | contig 11291 bp, 11 predicted proteins | sample 1013341 | NCBI WGS metagenome assembly MRWG01 (sample SAMN06117577, study PRJNA244670) | biofilm metagenome | biome: Water; feature: Cathode Biofilm; material: Biofilm; isolation source: microbial consortium enriched at the cathode of a solar microbial fuel cell | place: USA: District of Columbia ... | reverse complement strand
GGCTGCGTGCCCATGCGCACCTTGCCGGCCAGCACGGTGGTCAGCGTGCTCTCCGCCTGGATCGTGAAGACCGTCGTGTTGTAGTTCTCGAAGGAGGTCAGGAAGGCCAGGCCCATGGCCGAGAAGATCGCCGGGCGCATGAAGGGGATGAGGACCTTCCAGAACACCTGCACGTGGGTCGCGCCGAGGTCGAGGGCGGCTTCCTCCTGGGTGCGGTCGAAGCGCTGCAGGCGGGCCAGGAAGACCAGCATGGTGTAGGCCGAGATAAAGGTCGACTGGCCGATGATGGTGAGGAACATACCGCTGTAGTAGAAGCTCTCGTAGTCGGCATCGACGATGGTGCCGAGGCGGTCCCAGAACACCAGGGTGGAGATGCCGAGGATGACGCCCGGCATCAGCACCGGCGAGACCACGATGGTGTAGTAGACCGTCTGCAGGCGCTTGTGCACCTGGGTCATGACGATGGCGGCGGCAAGGCCGATCGGCACCGAGAGCGCCATGACGCCGATCCCGATCCAGATCGAGTTCACGATGCCCTCCATCATCAGGGCGTCGCGGAACAGCGCCGGGAACCAGCGTGTCGTGAAGCCCTCCCAGGGCACCACCTGAGGGAAGTCCACGTCGTTGAAGGCTGCCATGCTCATCATGATGAGCGGCGCGAAGAGGAACATGAAGAACAGCAGGATGTAGAAGCCCAGCAGGAGGGACTGGATCGACCGCGAACTCATCGGGCGATCTCCCCCAGGCTGACCTTGAAGATCTTCATCACCGCGAGCACGAAGACGATGCAGGCGAGCAGCAGCACGATGGCGTAGGCCGCGCCCTGCGGCCAGTTGCCGCCGGTGTTGAACCAGCGGTAGATGATCTGGGTGAACCACAGGCTGGACGGCCCGCCGAGGATCTGCGGCGCGGCGAGGGCGCCGGCCGAGAGCATGAAGACCAGGGTGCAGCCCGAGGCGATGCCCGGCTTGGCGTGCGGCATGACCACGCGCCAGTGGATGCGCCACCAGGGCGAGCCGAGATCGCGCGCCGCCTCGACCTGGTTGTGGTCCAGGCTCTCGATGGCGTTGTAGAGCGGGAACACCATGAGCAGGATGTAGGCGTAGGAAAGACCGGCATAGAGCGCCACGTCGGCGCGCATGAAGTCGATCGGCTGGTCGATGATGCCCAAGGTCTGCAGGAAGGCGTTGATCACGCCGGAGGTGCCGAAGAGGATGCGGAAGGAAAAGGCGCGCAGGATCTCGTTGACCCAGAACGGCAGGATCAGCAGCAGGATCATCGATCGCGCGTAGCCGCCCTTGGCGACCTGGGCGATGTAGTAGGCGATGGGATAGCAGAGCGCGAAGTCCAGCAGCGTCACGAAAACCGAAGCGATGATGGTGCGCAGGAAGACTTCGAGGTGGAGGTAGTTGAAGGCGTCCGAGGAACCCGGACTGCCGAACACCAGGTAGCGGTAGTTGGCCAGGGTGTAGACGTCCTCCGGCCCGCCGATCTTGGCCGGCGGTAGGTTGTCGCGGAAGGAGTAGTCCAGCATGTAGGCCTGCGGCAGGACGATCATGATGACCACCCAGAAGACCACCGCGCCGATCAGGTAGCTGGAGATCACGACGCCGTTGCGCTGGAAGAAGCCGGTCATCGCCCTGCCTCCTTGCGCAGTCGCAGGCTACTCATCGGCCACCTCGCCGACCGGCAGCACCACCGCGCGCTTCGCCATGAAGCCGACCTTCGCCGTTTCGCCCTGGCGGAACTCCGGCAGGCTGCCGGAATTGGTCATCGACATGACGATGTCCTTGGCGCCTTCGCCGCGCAGGAAGACGGAGAAGAACTGGCCTTCGAACTCGCTGTGCAGCACCTCGCTCTCGATCACGTTCTCCGGCGCCGCCTCGCCGTTCACCAGTCCGAGCGATTCCGGCCGCACGAAGAGCATCGCCCGGCTGCCGGCCTGCAGGCCGCGCAGGTTGCGCCCGCGTAAGGCGCCGAAGGGCGTGTCGACCACGGCGTGCTCGCCGTCGGTGCCGACCACCTTGCCGGTGAAGGGATTGTTCTCGCCGACGAAGGAGGCGACGAAGGCGGTCTGCGAATTCTCGTAGACCTCGGTGCCGGTGCCGACCTGCTGGATGACGCCCTGGCTCATGACCGCGATGCGGTCTGACATGGTCAGCGCCTCGCCCTGGTCGTGGGTGATGTAGATGAAGGTGATGCCGACGCGCTGCTGGATGGCGCGCAACTCCGTGCGCATGTGCTGGCGCAGCTTCAGGTCAAGCGCCGACAGCGGTTCGTCGAGCAGCAGGACTTCCGGCTCCACCGCCAGGGCGCGGGCGATGGCGACGCGCTGCTTCTGGCCGCCGGACAGCTCGGCGACCTTCTTGTGGCCCTGGCCGTCCAGCGCGATCAGCTCCAGCAACTCGTCGGCGCGCTTGCGCCGCTCGGCCTTGCCGACGCCGCGCACCTCCAGGCCGAAGGCGATGTTGTCGGCGACCGACATCAGCGGGAAGAGCGCGAGGTTCTGGAAGATCAGCGCCGTCGGGCGCTTGTTCGGGCCGATGCCCTTCATGTTCTGGCCGCCGATGCGCACTTCGCCCTCGGTCGGCTCCAGGAATCCGGAGATGGCGCGCAGGATCGTCGTCTTGCCGCAGCCCGAGGGGCCGAGGAAGCTGAAGAACTCGCCCTCCTGGATTTTCAGATTGGCGTCCTGGACCGCCGTGAACTCGCCGAAGCGAATGGTTACGTGATCGAGCTCTACATCAGCGCTCATATCCGCCAGCCCCCTGTATCGTCCGGCCGCCGCTGCCATGCCGCGGCCGGCTCACCCGCCTGTCTCTCGTTGTCGCGTCTCTTGGCGGACGCTCCCCCGACTTGCCTCAGCGGAAGCGGGTCCCGGCCGCGAAGCCGGGACCCGTTCCCTTCAGGTCCTCAGACCAGATCCCACCGGGATCAGGCCGCGACGAACTTGTCGCTGTATTCGGCCCGGATCTCCGTGTACCAGGGCTGTGACGGCGGCCACCACCACAGGCGGTCGAGGGCGTCGCCCGGATAGGCCTCGCTGAAGGCCTTCTTGCTGTCGGCGGAGAGATGGTTCTCGGCGCCGATGGCAACCGGGTTGTAGCCGGTCTCGTTGGCGATCAGGCCGTTCACCTCGGGGTCGTAGACGTAGTTGATGTACTCGTAGACCTCGTCGATGTTCTCGGCGCCGATCGGCATGGACAGACCGTCGAGCCAGGTGAGGGCACCTTCCTGCGGCGCCATGTAGGTCACCGGCTTGCCTTCCTTCTTCAGGCGCAGCGGCGGGCCGTCCCAGGTCTGTCCCAGCACCACGTCGTTCTGCATGAAGCCGTTGATCTGCGCGTCGGCGTCGTTCCAGAACTGCTTGACCCAGGGCTTGTGCTCGACGGCGAACTTGGTGATCGCGTCCCAGATGCGCCGCATGTTCTCTTCGTCCTTGTAGGCGTCGAGCATGCGGTTGGACGGCAGCTGGCCGCTGGCATCCAGGTACAGACCGATACCCAGCATCATGGAGTGCGGCCGGCCCTGGATCTTGCCCTTCATCTCGTCGGCCCACATGTCGCCGTAGGACAGATCCTCGTAAGTGCTCTGCCACTTGTCGGTGCGCCAGGCCAGGGCCTCGGTGCCCCAGTGGTAGGGCAGGTGGTGGTTGCCGCCGTCCCAGGTCCAGCCGTCGGTCGACCCCTTCAGCAGACCCGGCACCACCTTGGCGGTGTCGACGCGGTTCATGTCGAAGGGCTGCAGCAGGCCCAGGGGCTGCCATTCGCCGGCGCGGTCGACGGTCGGGCCGACCAGGTCGAAGCCGCGGCCCTTGGTGGCCCGCATCTTGTTCAGCAGTTCCTCGTTGGAACCGTAGGGGGTGTGCTTGATGACGATACCGGTCTTCTTCTCAAAGCCCTGCAGGAAGGATTCCGGCAGGTAGTCCGACCAGTTCATGACCTTCAACTCGCCTGAGGAGGCGAGCACGCGGCTGTTCACGATGGCGGGCGCAACAGCAACGATGGCACCGCCGGCAGCAGCCTGCTTCAGCAGATTGCGGCGCGTGAAGCTCTGCACCGCGCGGTGCGTCCTCTCGCTCGGTGTTAGCTTTCCAGTCCTTTTCACGCTAGTTCTCCCCACGACGTTGACGTGTTTCGAGGGGTCGGCCGATGCCGCCCCTTTCGCGGTAGCTTGGTTTTTCTCTGCAGGCGGTTGAGCCGGCAGGTGAATCTGGCTACGGCTTGGAAAGCAAGTCAAGGCCAACTCCGGACGGTGGATGGTGCCAGAAGTGCACGAACGGGGAACTCCACGGCAATATCTCGGCGCGCTTTTCGCCAGCGTCCTCCTGGCTTCCGCGAGCGTGGCGTCGGCGCAGGAAGAACGCGGCGTGAGCCGCGTGGTCTATGAATTTGCTGTTACAAGCTATTGCGGCACCCTGGATGAGGCGGTGACGGCGGGCTATCACGCCGAAATCGAAGCGGTGACGCGGCGCAGCGGACTCGATTCCGAAACAGTGCGGCGCCAGCGCATCCAGGGCTGGATCGATGCCGAGGCGGAGTGGCGCAACCGCGGCCTCGGCGGCCACCGGGCCTGGTGCGCCGCCGAAGGCGTGGCGGCGGCCCGCCACTTCCAGGCGATTGCTCACGGGCGGCGGCAACCTTAGAACCGCAGCGCCACAGCCAGGGGGAGGGGGCTTGAGGGCGCCGGGACGGCCTCCTAAGCTGGCCCGGTGCTGCCCGGTCGGCGGGCGCGCGGGGGAGCGGTTCACAAATGCGCGATTTTATCTTTCCGGTGCGCCACGACAGCGAGTTGGGCCTGCAGGCCCAGCTGCGCCGCCAGCTGATCGACGCCATCCTCGACGGCCGGCTGTCCGGCAGCGATCCCCTGCCGTCGTGCCGCCGTCTCGCCCATTCCCTGGGGGTGTCGCGCAACACCGTGGTGCTGGCCTACCAGGCGCTGGCCGACGAGGGCCTGCTGATCTCGCGCGAGCGCATTGGCTATTTCGTGAACACCGACATGGTGTTCCAGCAGATCGGCGCCCCCGCCGCGGGGCCGGCCGGCCTGCCGGATCTCGACGGCGGCCCGGAGGTCGACTGGTTCGCCCGCCTGCAGCTGCGGCCCTCCGAGCAGCAGCATCTGACCAAGCCGCGCAACTGGCGGCGCTATCCCTATCCCTTCATCTACGGCCAGCCCGACCCCAAGCTGTTCCCGGTCTCGACCTGGCGCATGTGCTCGCGCCAGGCTTTGGGCGTGGAGGCGATCCAGACCTGGACCGAGGACAACTTCAACGACGACGACCCGCGGCTGATCGAGGAGATCCGCACCCGCGTTTTGCCGCGCCGCGGCATCAAGGCGCAGCCCGGCGAGATCCTGGTGACCCTGGGGGCGCAGAACGCGCTCTACCTCATCGCCGAACTGCTGGCCGGGCCGGGCAGGGTGCTGGGGGTCGAGAACCCCGGCTACGTCGACGTGCGCAACATCTTCAGCCTGCAGGGCACCGAACTGCGGCCGATCCCGGTCGACGGCGACGGCATGGTGGTGGACGAGCGCCTGGACGGCTGCGCCTGCGTCTACGTGACGCCCAGCCACCAGTCGCCGACCACGGTGACCCTGCCGCTGGAACGCCGCATGGCCCTGCTGGAGCGGGCTCAGAAGTCCGACTTCCTCATCGTCGAGGACGACTACGAGGCGGAGTCCAACTTCCTGCACGCGCCGACCACCGCCCTGAAGGCGATGGACCGCAGCGGGCGGGTGATCTACATCGGCAGCTTCTCGAAGTACCTCGGCCCGGGCCTGCGCATGGGCTACATGGTCGGCGCGGCGGAGTTCATCCACGAGGCGCGCATGCTGCGCCGCCTCATGCTGCGCCACCCGGCGACCAACAACCAGCGCACCCTGGCGCTGTTCATCGCCGGCGGCCACTACGACGCCCTGGTGCACCGCCTGCAGCGCGACTTCCGCACCCGCTGGGAAACCATGGGCGCGGCGCTGGAGCGCCACCTGCCGCAGTTCCGGCGGCGGCCGTCCTGCGGCGGCACCTCGTTCTGGCTGGAAGGGCCGCGCAGCCTCGACACCGACATCCTGGCCCGCGAGGCGCTGGGCGCGGGGATCGTCATCGAGCCCGGCTCGGCCCACTTCCTCTCGGCCAAGCCGGCGCGCAACTGCATGCGCCTGGGCTTTTCCTCGATCGAGCCGAACCGCATCGGGCCGGGCCTGGAAGCGCTGAGCCACCTGGTGGCGCGCGCCATGCAGTTGGGAAACTAGTGCGAAACAGGTCTCAGGCGTTCATGACCTTGTCGATCTGCGCCTGGTCCAGGGTGTCCATGTTGCCGTTGATGACCGACGAGGCGACATCGACGAAGCTCTGCAGCTTGCGGGTGACATTCTCGACGCCGAGCTGCAGCGGGCCTTCCTCGCCGGCCTCGATCAGGCCCTTGATGCGCGGCATGGCCTCCAACACCAGGCGATCCATCGCGGCGACCGTGGTATCGAAGGCCTGGCGGAAATTCTCCGGCGCATTCTCGTAGGCGAGGATGGCGAGTTCGGCATCGGAAAAACCGCTGTCGCGAAAATGCTGGGCATAGCTCTTCGGCTGCCATTCGGCGGCATCCTCATAGCATTCCGGCATCGACGGGATCATCTCGAGCAGCATGATGATCTCGTTGAAGTGGTTCAGGTAATCCGTTGCCAGCAATGTGTTTTGATTGATGTTCTTGCCGCGCACCAGGAGGCGGTAGGTGCCCGTAAAGCCCGCACCGCGCGCGCCGGCATCCGCGTCGCCGCCCGGACGCCGCGCGACGGCTTCGCTGGCGTCGGCTTCTGCCAGGGCTTTTGACGAGTTTGACACCATAAGTTGTTTTCCCGCCGTCCGAAATCGCAGGGCGGCGACCTGCTTGAATCCGGACCCATTCAAGCATCGGGGCGTTTAAGTTTCCTTTCGAAAAAAGCGAAGGGGTTCAATACCCTGCGCCGGGACGCGCATTCGTTGAATAGGTCATGCAGGCAATTCTATTCAGGGAGTCAGATAAAGAAATCTGCCGCCGTATACTCGGAAATATTGGTGTAGTAGAGGGTTATTTCCTCGCCGCCCTCAATAGAGCGCAGCGCCTCGAGACTGGCCCACAATCCGATGTCGTCCGCCGTCCAGCGGACAACGGCATTGGGTTGCTCGGAGTGGTTGCAGAAAGTGAGATTCCCGAACGCCAGGAGGCAATCATGGCCGCCGGCCGGCGCGGGCTCGTCAGCACCGGTACCGGCGGCGAAGGCCTCGGGATCGACGAAGGTGTAGGCGAAGAGGGCGGTGCGGTCGACTAGGCTGCGGTCCGCGGGCCCCAACCGTACCACCGGTGCCCGCTCGATGACGGTACCGGCCGCGATCGCCTCGCTGGCCAGCAGGCCGCGCCCCTTGCCGGTGATCTTCGCCAGCCTGAACATACGCCTCACGCTCCACTACGGTGCCGCGAAGCGCATCGTTGCACAGGCTCCCCCAAAGCGCCAAACAGGGGAGCGCCAAACAGGGGAACGCAAAACGGCGCGGGGAGGGCCCGCGCCGTCAGCCAGGGTCAGTCGGAAGGGAGAGTCAGGAGTCGAGGCCGCGGTTCAGGGCCTGCAGGGTCAGCCGGCTCACGTCGTCGCGGGTCAGGCCGCGGGCCGCCAGCTGGCGGTCGGAGAGCCCGGAGAGCTGGCCGTAGAGGCGATTCGCCGCCTGCGCACCGGCGAAAGCGGCGGCGCAGCGGGCGAAGAACTGGCCGACGTTCTCCAGCGGGTGGAAGCTGACGGTCTTTGTTGCAGTCGCAAACATCCGAGTACCTTTCAGTGAGCGAACGTTGGTGTACGTTTAATGAACTAGCTGAAATATATATATAATCGGTGGTATACCAGAACAAGCAGAAAATGTTGCATTGCATCATAAATCCCGCATATCTGGTATACCACAGCCGCATGGCGGGGCCGCCCGGGGGCGCTGCCGGACTGTCGGCCGCCCCTGCTTGCGGCGCCGGCCGCCTCTCAAGTAGGCTCCGCCCCGCCGCTCACCGCCCCTCCGGCCCGCCAATCACACAAGAGAGACCGATCCAATGACCAAGCTTGCCTTTCTCGGGCTCGGCGTCATGGGCTTCCCCATGGCCGGGCATCTCGCCGCCGCCGGACACGAGGTGACGGTCTACAACCGCACCGCCAGCAAGGCGCAGGATTGGGTCGCCCGCCACGGCGGGGCCGCCGCCAAGACGCCCAAGGAAGCCGCCACCGGCGCCGAGATGGTGTTCTCCTGCGTCGGCAACGACGACGACCTGCGCAGCGTGATCCTGGGCGAGGAGGGTGCCTTCGCCGGGATGTCCCAGGGCAGCATCCTGATCGACAACACCACGGCCTCGGCCGAGGTGGCGCGCGAACTGGCGGAGATCGGCAAGCAGAAGGGCATTGCCGTCATCGACGCGCCGGTTTCCGGCGGCCAGGCCGGCGCCGAGAACGGTGCCCTGACGGTGATGTGCGGCGGCGAGGCCGATACCTTCGCGCGCGCCCAGCCGGTGATCGACGCCTTCGCCCGCGCGGTCACCCTGATGGGGCCCTCCGGTGCCGGCCAGCTCACCAAGATGGTCAACCAGATCTGCATCGCCGGGCTGCTGCAGGGCTTGTCCGAAGGCATGAACTTCGGCCTCAAGGCGGGCCTCGACATGCAGAAGGTGATCGACGTCATCGGCAAGGGCGCCGCGCAGTCCTGGCAGATGGACAACCGCGCCGCCACCATGTGCGAGGGCAAGTTCGACTTCGGCTTCGCCGTCGACTGGATGCGCAAGGACCTCGGCATCTGTCTCGCCGAGGCCGAGAACAACGGCGCGCGCCTGCCGGTGACCGCCCTGGTCGACCAGTTCTACGCCCAGGTCCAGGCGCGTGGCGGCAACCGCTGGGACACCTCCAGCCTCATGCAGCTGCTTGCCAAGGATTGAGGGCGCCGCCACAATTCGCCTGCCGCTGACCTGAGTCGCCGCGCCAAGGAGTACGCCCTCGTGTCAGCAGAGAGTTTCCTGTTTCAGGCCTGTGTGGCGGGCCTCTTCGCCACCGCCGTCCTCGACATCTGGCAGCGCCTCGTCCACGCCGCGACCGGCATCCCGCCGGCGAACTGGGGCCTCATCGGCCGCTGGTTCGCCTGGCTGCCGCGCGGTCGCCTGGTGCACACACCGATCGGCGACACCGCCGCGGTGCAGGGCGAACTGGCGCTCGGCTGGGCCATGCACTACCTGGTCGGCCTCGCCTACGGCTTCGCCTATGTCGGCCTTATCGTCTACGGCCTCGACCGCCAGCCCAGCCTGCTGAACGGCCTCGTCTTCGGCGCCTGCTCGGTGGTGATCCCCTGGTTCATCCTGCAGCCCGGCCTCGGCATCGGCGTCATGGGCCGCAAGACGCCCAGGCCGGCCATCCCGATCCTCAACGCGCTGACCAGCCACCTCGTCTACGGTGTGGCGCTCTTCGCGGGGACCTGGCTGGCGGCGGGGATCTGACGCGCAAGGCGCATCCGCATACCGAGGAGTCCCGCTATGCCGGGCATGCAAGCGATCCTGGAGGACATCCACAGCGAACTCCAGGAACTGGAAGACCGGGGCAAGGTAGCGACCTACATTCCAGAGCTGGCCAAGATCGACAACCGCAAGTTCGCCATCGCCGTGGCGACAATCTCGGGTGAGGTCTTCGCCGTCGGCGATGCCTCCGAACCATTTTCGATTCAGAGCATTTCCAAGGTGTTCACCCTCACGCTGGCGCTCGGCAAGTTGGGCAACGCGTTGTGGCGCCGGGTCGGGCGCGAGCCTTCCGGCAACGCGTTCAATTCGATCGTTCAGCTGGAGTATGAGAAGGGCATCCCGCGCAACCCCTTCATCAATGCCGGCGCCATCGTTCTGAGCGACGTCATTCTCGCCGGGCACCAGCCGGGAGAGGCGATCGCCGAGATCCTCCGCTTCATCAGGTCGCTCGGCGACGACCCCTCGATCAGCATCGACCCGGCCGTGGCAAAGTCCGAGACCGACACCGGGTTCCGCAACGTCGCCCTGGCCAACTTCATGCGCGCCTTCGGCAATCTCGATCACCCGGTCGACATGACCCTCGGGGTCTATTTTCACCAGTGCGCGATTGCCATGAGCTGCCGGCAGCTTGCCCTGGCCGGCCTGTTCCTCGCCAACGGCGGCGTGAACCCGTTGAGCAACAGCCGGATCATCTCCAGCGAGCGGGCCCGCCGGATCAAATCCTTGATGCTGACCTGCGGGCACTACGACGGTTCGGGAGACTTCGCCTTCCGCGTCGGCCTGCCGGGCAAGAGCGGCGTCGCCGGCGGCATCCTGGCCATCGTGCCGGGCATCGCCTCCATTGCGGTCTGGTCGCCGGGCCTCAATGCCAACGGCAACTCGCTGATCGGCACCCTGGCCCTGGAGCGCCTGGCCCAAGGCGCCGCCTGGAATGTCTTTGGAGTCTGACTTCCCGTTGCGAAGAGCGGCAGTCGAGGCGCGCTAGCGCCGCTCGGCCTGCTTGGCGGCCTGCCAGAGGTCTTCCAGGGTCTCCAGGGTCTGGTCCTCGGCTCGTTCGCCCAGAGCTTCAAGGGCGGCTTCCATCGCCCTGAAGCGGCGCTCGAATTTGGCATTGGCGCGGCGCAGCGCAGTTTCCGGATCGACCTTCAGGTGGCGGGCGAGGTTGGCGACCACGAAGAGCAGGTCGCCGACCTCGTCCTCCAGCCGGTCCGGGTCGCCACCCTGCTCGATCTCCTCGCGGATCTCGCCCAGTTCCTCGTCCAGCTTGTCGAAGACCTGCTCGACATGGGGCCAGTCGAAGCGCACCCGCGCGGCGCGCTTCTGCAGCTTCTCGGCGCGCAGCAGGGCGGGCAGGGCGGCAGTCACGCCGTCCAGCGCGCTCGGCACCGCGCCCTGACCGTTTTTGTGCTCGGCCTTGGCGCGGCGTTCGGCCTCCTTCTGCGCCTCCCAGGTGACCTTCACGTCGTCGGCGGTGGCCGCCTCGTGGTCGCTGAATACGTGGGGATGCCGGCTGACCATCTTGTCGCCGATCCCGGCAGCCACGTCTTCGAAGCCGAAATGGCCGGCTTCCTCGGCCATGCGGGCGTGGAACACCACCTGCAGCAGCAGGTCGCCGAGCTCGTCCTTCAACGCCGCCATGTCGTTCTGCTCGATGGCGTCGGCGACCTCGTAGGCCTCCTCGATGGTGTAGGGCGCGATGGTGGCGAAGCTCTGCTTCACGTCCCAGGGGCAGCCGCTTTCCGGGTCGCGCAGCCGCGCCATGATGGCGAGCAGACGGTCGATCGGGCGGCCTGA
>MRWG01002003.1_pt1 | contig 11300 bp, 11 predicted proteins | sample 1013341 | NCBI WGS metagenome assembly MRWG01 (sample SAMN06117577, study PRJNA244670) | biofilm metagenome | biome: Water; feature: Cathode Biofilm; material: Biofilm; isolation source: microbial consortium enriched at the cathode of a solar microbial fuel cell | place: USA: District of Columbia ... | reverse complement strand
CCGGGGGGCGGTCGGGCGCTGCGCGGCGGCGCGCAAGCGCGCCTCGATTCCGCGCATTTGCACCAAGCTGTGAGGGTCCGCTCAAGGCCAATCGCTGCCCTCACGACGCAATCTGCCACCGGCAACACCGCCCTGCCTTGCTGCCCGTCAGTCCCGGCCTAGAAACCGGATCACCGTGTCGCCGTAGCGGCGCTCCTCGATCAGGCGCAGGCCCTCGGGGGGGATGATGGGGGCGCTTTCTTCCCACACGATCAGCGCGTCGGGGGCGATCCAGCCGCCCGCCAGTGCCGCCGCGAGGGCCGCCTCGCCCAGACCCTTGCCATAGGGGGGGTCGAGGAAGACGAGGTCATGGGGGGCGTCCGGGTTGGGGCCGGGCCTGCGCGCATCGAGAGGGAACACCCGCGCCGCCTCCCCTGCCCCGCAGCGCCCGATATTGTCGCGCAGGAGCGACAGCGCCTTGCGCCCGCTCTCGACGAAGCTGGCCTGTGCCGCGCCGCGCGACAGCGCCTCGAGCCCGAGCGCGCCGGTGCCGGCGAAGAGATCGAGCACGCGCGCGCCGGTGACGGGATCGCCATAGCCGCCCGCCAGCACGTTGAAGAGCGCCTCGCGCACCCGGTCGGAGGTGGGGCGCAGATGCGCCGCCGCATCCCCCTTGCCGACGCTGGCCAGCGCCCGGCCGCGATGCGCGCCGCCGATGATCCTCACTTCAGAAGTGCCTTGAGATCGGTGATGGGATCGGCGACGCGGTCCGGATCGGCGCTGCGCCCTGCCTCGATCAGCCGCTTGCCCACCATGTAGGCGCGCGGATCGTTCATGGCGTCCACCGCGAGCAGCCGGTCGCCCGCGTAGTACCAGAAGGACACCGCGTCGCCGACCGCCCGCGTCACGATCCGGTCATAGCCGGTGCCAAGCCCGGCGATCTGGAGCTTCACGTCGTATTGATCCGACCAGAACCAAGGTTTGGGCACGTAGTCCTGGCCCGCGCCAGTGATATTGTCGGCCACGCATTCGGCCATGTCGATGGCGTTGGGCACGCTTTCGAGCCGCAGCCGTTCGCGCCCGTATGGAAACGAGGCGCAATCGCCCGCGGCCCAGATCGCCGGGTCGTCGGTGCAGCCCTGCGCGTCCACGGCGATGCCATTGTCGATGGCGAGCCCCGCGTCCTCGGCCAGCGCGGTGTCGGGCACGATGCCGACGCCGACGATCACCATGTCCACCTCCAGCGCACTGCCGTCGGTGAGCCGGGCTCCCGTCACCTGCCCCTCGCCCACGAGCCGCTCTAACCCGACGCCCTCGCGGATATCGACGCCGTGGCGGGTGTGCAGCGCACGGAAATAGTCCGAGGTTTCGGGCGCGGCCACCCGTTGCAGGATGCGCGGGGCCATCTCGACGAGGGTGACGGACATGCCGCGGCTTGCCGCCACCGCCGCCGCCTCGAGCCCGATATAGCCGCCGCCGACGATCAGCACCCGCGCCCCCGGCACCACCCCCGGCGCCATCGCATCGACATCCGCCAGCGTGCGCACGACGTGCACGCCGCCCAGATCGCCGCCAATGGCAGCGGGCAGGCGGCGCGGGCGCGAGCCGGTGGCGAGCACCAGCGTGTCATAGCCCAGCCGGTCGGAGCCCATCACCACCTCGCACGCGGCGCGGTCGATGGCGGTGACGCGGGTGCCGGTGCGCAGGTCGATCCCGGCCTCGGCATAGGCGCTCTCGGGGCGCAGGAAGAGGCGTTCGAGCGCCATCTCGCCCAGCAGGTATTTCTTGGACAGCGGCGGTCGCTGGTAGGGCGGCACGGGCTCGTCCCCGAGAAGCGTGATCGCGCCGTCGAAGCCCCGGGTCCGCAGCCGCGTCACCAGCGACGCCCCGGCCTGCCCGGCCCCGATCACCACCACGTGCGTCATCCCCGTCTCCCGCCTATCTTTGCCGTGGCCCCTTGCCTAGCACCGGCCTATGGTTACATCAAACGGCAACGCGACAGGAGAAAGGAAGCGACCATGACCATATCCACCGGCGACAAGCTGCCCGAGACGGACCTACTGAAACTGGGCGAGGGCGGCCCCGAGACGGTGAGCCTGTCGGCCCTGACGAAGGGGCGCAAGGTAGTGATCTTTGCCGTACCGGGTGCCTACACGCCCACCTGTTCCTCGGCCCATGTCCCGAGCTTCATCCGCACGAAGGACGGCTTTGACGCCAAGGGCGTGGACGAGATCGTCTGCGTGAGCGTCAACGACCCGTTCGTGATGCAGGCCTGGGGCGATGCGACCGGCGCGGCAAAGGCCGGGATCACCATGCTGGGCGACCCCGAAGGTGCCTTTACCAAGGCGATCGGCATGGATTTCAACGCGCCCCCCGCCGGGCTCATCGGGCGCTCGAGGCGCTATGCGATAGCGGTCGAGGACGGCCGCGTAACGGTGCTGCATGTCGAGGAAAACCCCGGTACCTGCGAGGCCTCCGCGGGCGAATCGCTGCTCGCGGCAATGTGACTGCCGACGCTGGTGCGGGGGCGCTGATCCTCGCACCGCGCCCCCTTCTCGTGCCGTCAGGCCGGGGATATTTTCAGCAAGATGAAGCCGCGCCGGGTTTCTTCCTGGCCCAGATACTCGAATCCCCCGGTCTCAGTCCACAAGGCCGTCGAACTTGCGCGCGAGCTTGACGTCGAGCGCGCTCAGGCCGCCCACATCGTGGGTCGATAATGTGACCTCGACGCGGTTGTAGACGTTGAACCATTCCGGGTGGTGATTCCATTTCTCGGCCCAGAGCGCGGCGCGGGTCATGAAGCCCATCGCCTCGACGAAATCGCCGAACTTGTAGGTCTTGGCGATAGCGTCGCGCCCCTCGACCATCGACCAGCCGTTTTCCAGGAGCGGATCGAGGGTGGTCTTGCGGGCGGTGTTGCTGAGTTTCTCGGTCATTCGTGGTCCTCCATCGAGGTCTTGCGGAAGGGGCCGAAGCCGGTGAGGATCTCGATCTCTTCCTCGACGGCGGCGCGCTCGGCATCGAGATACTGTGCCACCGCCTCGGCGAAGCCCGGGTCGCGCAGCCAGTGCAGCGAATGAGTGGCCCGGGGCAGGTAGCCGCGGGCGAGCTTGTGCTCGCCCTGCGCGCCAGCCTCTACCCTTTGCAGCCCGTGTTCAATGGCGAAATCCATGGCCCGGTAATAGCACAGTTCGAAATGAAGGCAGGGGTGGTCCTCGGCGCAGCCCCAGTATCGGCCAAAGAGTGCCGAGCGCCCGATCAGGTTCATCGCCCCCGCCACCGGGCGGCCGCCGCACAGAGCGAGCACCAACAGCACGTCGTCGCGCAGGCGGTCCTGTGCGAGATCGAAGAAGGCCCGGGTGAGGTAGGGCGTGCCCCATTTGCGCGCGCCGGTGTCCTGGTAGAAATCCCACATCGCCTGCCAGTGCGCGGGGCGGATGTCGTCGCCGGTGAGCGAGACGATCTCGCCGCCGAAGGCTTGCGCGCGGGCGCGTTCCTTGCGGATGGCCTTGCGCTTGCGCGACGAGAGATGCCCGAGGAAATCGTCGAAATCGCGATAGCCACGGTTGTGCCAGTGGTATTGCTGTGTCTGCCGGGCCAGGAGCCCTGCCCGTTCGCCCGCCGCTTCCTCGTCATCGGTGCAGAAGGTGACGTGCAGCGACGAAAGCCGGTTCTGCGCCGCCAGCGCCGTGGCACCTTGCAGGAGTGCTGCGCGCCCCTCGTCCTCGTTCCCCGGGCGGGTCAGCAGCCGCCGCCCGGTCACCGGGGTGAAGGGCACGGCGATCTGCGCCTTGGGGTAGTAGCGCCCGCCCGCGCGCTCGTAGGCATGGGCCCAGGCGTGGTCGAAGATGTATTCGCCCTGGCTGTGGCCCTTGAGGTAGAGCGGCGCACAGGCGATCACCTCGTCCGCCCGCGTCACCGTCAGGTGATGCGGATGCCAGCCGCTGCCGGGACCGACCGAGCCGCTGTCCTCGAGCGCTGCGAGGAAGCGGTAGGTGGTGAACGGATCCTCGGGGCGGCCGCCACCCTCGGCCTCGGGGCAGGCGCCGGCATCCCACGCCTCCGCGCCGATGGCGTGGATGCTGTCATGGGCGGTGACGGTCAGCTCGGTCTCGCTCATCCTCGCAAGTCCCCGGTTGCGTGCGGACGCATGTGTATCTGGCGCATCGGGCGCGCGCATCAAGCGGGCAGATCGGGGAGGTATCCCTCGAAGGTGACGGTATCGGCCACGCGGCGCGCGCGCGCCTCGGCCTCGGCGCTGCGCACGGTCCAGCACAGGATCGGCGCGCCGCGCGCGCGCAGGCGGGAGAGATGCGGGCTGTCAAGATCGCCCGCCTCGTGACTGACGAAACCCGCGCCCGCCGCGTCGTAATCGCGGATGGCGCGGAGCCGCGCGCGGGTCTCCTCGGGCAGGAGCGGCCAGTTTTCGGCAGAGAAGGCGCCGGTGACGAGACCGCGGGGGACCTGCGGCGCGCGCGCGGCCATCGCGATCATCATGTGCGGGTTGAAGGACATCACCGCCACCGGCCCCGCATAATCCGTAAGCGCCGCCACGGTGGCGGACTCGAGCGCGCCGTCCGTCTCGCCCATCTGGCCATGCTGGTCCTTGAGCTCGACGAGGAGCGGCACCTGGCCGGCGACGAGGGCGAGGATCTCGGGCAGGTCAGGGATGCCCTCGTCGCCACCCTTGAGGCGGATTTGCGCAAGTTGGGCGGCGTCGCGCCGGCGCACAGGGCCGGTCTCGGACGTGAGACGCCCGAGGTCGTAATCGTGGAACACCATCGCGTGGCCGTCCCGGCTGGCTTGCAGGTCGATCTCGATTCCATAGCCTGCCGCGATCGCCGCACGGACCGCGGCGCGCGAGTTCTCGGGGCGGCCAGCATCGCGGTCATGAAGGCCGCGATGCGCCAGCGGCACCGCCAGGAACGCCTCGGGCAGCGGGGTCATCGGACGCGGAATATCCCGTCGATCTCGACCGCGACGCCAAAGGGCAGTGCCGCGGCAGAGACGGCGGCGCGGGCGTGCTTGCCCGCCTCGCCGAGCGCCTCGCCGAGGAAATCGGACGCACCGTTGATGACCTGCGGCTGCTGGGTGAAATCCGGGGTGGAATTGACGAAGCCGGTGAGCCGCACCACCTGCACCAGCCGGTCGAGGTCGCCGCCGCAGGCGGCCTTGACCTGTGCCAGGAGGGCGATGGCGCAGACGCGCGCCGCCTCGGCGCCCGCCGCCATGTCCATGTCGGCCCCGAGCTTGCCGGTGAGCAGGCGGTCACCGTCCTTGGCGATCTGGCCAGAGACGTAGAGCATCTCGCCCACCTGCACGTAAGGCACGTAATTGGCGGCGGGCATCGGCGCGTCGGGCAGGGTCACGCCCATCTCGGCAAGTCTGGTTTCGAACTGGCTCATGTCGCTTTCTCCTGTGGCGCGATTTGCCCTGACGCTAGCGGCGGCACGGGGTAATGAAAAGCCCCCTCGGGACGTCTGCTGCGTGGCGCGGGTCTCGCCGGGAAAAGCGGGCCGCGCTTGCCCGGACCTGACCGGCGCATTTGCGCGACGGCACCGGCGGCAATATGGCCAGGCACGACTCCAGCCTTGCCGAATGCGGAACCGTCCGAAGCATCCACCGTCAGGGCGCATGTCGCCATTCTGCCACAGGAATGTGACCGATCGTCGGTCAGGGGTGGGTTTGCGCGGGCGATCGGTTATGTAACAAAGCATTCGACTCAGGACGTGGATTTTTGCCGTGACCCCGCCGATTTCTTGCACCTTCCGCCGTGCCATCCCCGCCCTGATCCTGGCGGCCGCGACGCTCGTCGCGGGCTGCGCCGCGCAGGACCCGGCCGCCACGCGGGACGTGTTCGACCCCTACGAGACCGAGAACCGGCGCATGCACGAGTTCAACCGCGGGGTTGACCGGGTGTTGGTGCGGCCCGTGTCCAAGGGCTATACCAGCGTGGTGCCCGACGATATCGAGACCGGCGTGATCCGGCTCGCCGAGAACCTGTCGCTGCCCGCCGACATCGTGAACAACATCCTGCAGTTGAACATGCGCGGCGCGTTGCAGGACACCGCGCGGCTGGTGGTCAACACCACCGTCGGCCTCGGCGGCGTGTTCGATCCGGCCAGCGAGATGGGCATGGCCGCGCCCACCAACACCGATTTCGGCGAGACACTGCATGTCTGGGGCGTGCGCGAGGGCGCCTATATCGAGCTGCCGTTCCTCGGACCGTCGACGACGCGGCACACCTTTGGCATTTTCGCGGACCTGTTCACCAACCCGCTCACCTATGTGCTGGACAGCCCCGAGAACCTCGCCGGCACCGCGGCGGGCGTGGCCTCGGGCCTGTCGCGGCGCGAGCGGTTCACGGAAACGATCGACCAGATTCTCTACGAGAGCGAGGACAGCTACGCGCTGTCGCGCTCGATCTACCTGCAGAATCGACGGTTCAAGGTTGGCGGCACCACGGGTGCGGCCTATACCGATCCCTATGACGGCACGGCCGGTGGCGGTGCCGCCGCTTCGACCCCGTTGGAGGATCCTTATGACGAGTAAGCCGACACGACGTTTCTTTATGTCCGCCGGGCTGGCCGCGATGGGGCTGGTCGCGCTGCCCGACACCGCCCGCGCCCTGACCAAAGCGCGCGCCCGCACGCTCATCGACCAGGTTGTGAGTGACATCAACCGGGTGATCGCCTCGGGGCAGTCGCTGTCGCGGATGATCGTGGATTTCGAGCGCATCTTCGCGCGCTATGCAGATGTGGCAATCATCGCGCGCTCGACGCTGGGGGCGGATGCCAACCGCCTCTCCGGGGCACAGATGCGCGCCTATACCGATGCGTTCCGCGGCTACATCTCCCGCAAATACGGCAAGCGTTTCAACGAGTTCGTGGGCGGGCGGATCGAGGTCAAGGACGTGCGCGAGGTGAAATCGTGGCACGAGGTGCGCTCGATGGTCTACCTGCGCGGGGAATCGCCCTTCGAGGTGAGCTTTCTGGTGTCGGACCGCTCGGGGCAGGATTTGTTCTTCGACATGGTAATCGAGGGCATCAGCCTGCGGCTGAGCGAGCGCACCGAGATCGGGGCGATGCTCGACCGCCGAAATGGCGATATCGGTGCGCTGATCACCGACCTTAAGAAGGCGGGGTAGCCAAAAGCCGCGCGAGGACCATGCTTCGGCGCGGGGCAACTCGCCGATCATCCGGCCAAGGCCAAACCTCGCTTGCGCGCGCGCTGTCCTGCCTGCAAACCCGGCATTGCATAGTCCCGACCCCGACGCGCCGCACCGTGCGGCCAGGAGTGGAAGGGTGTGTCATGCGCTGCAACGGTTGAGGGGCCTCGCGGGAACGTGACGGCGGGCGGGCGCCTGTCGCCACGTCGCGCTTTACACCTGAACCGAACGGTTTATCCTTTCGCGTGAGAGCATCGGAAAGGATCCCTGCATCATGCGCCTGACCGTGAACGGCACCGAGCACACACTCGACGAGTTGGAGCCGGAGATGCCGCTTCTGTGGGCGCTGCGCGACGTGCTGGGCGTCCACGGGCCGAAATACGGCTGCGGGATCGCGCAATGCGGAGCCTGCACGGTACATATCGACGGGCAGGCCGTGCGCTCCTGCCAGGTGCCGGTGGGCGATGTCTGGGGCGATGTGACCACCATCGAGGGGCTGGGCACGCCCGGGGCGCCGCACCCGGTGCAGACGGCGTGGATCGAGGCACAGGTGGCGCAATGCGGATATTGCCAGTCGGGGCAGATCATGCAGGCGGCAAGCCTGCTGGCCGAGGTGCCGGAGCCGAGCGATGCCGAGATCGACGACGCGATGTCGGGCAACCTGTGCCGTTGCGGCACCTATCCGCGCATCCGCGCGGCGGTGAAGGCGGCGGCCCGCGCCATGCGCGAGGGCACCTGAGATGGGGCGGGCAAAGACCATCGCGCGGCGGACATTCCTGGTCGGGTCGGTGGCCGTCGCGGGCGGCGTGGCCTTTGGCGTCTGGCGCATGCGGACGCCCTATGACAACCCGCTCATGGCCGATCTGCCCGAGGGGGCGGCGGCGCTGACGCCCTATGTGCGGATCACCGGGGATGCGATCACCCTCATCACCCCGCGCGCCGATGTGGGGCAAGGGGCGGTGTCGGTGCAGGCGATGCTCATCGCCGAGGAGCTGGACGTTGACCCGGCGCAGGTGGCGACCGAGTTCGGACCGCCCGACCGCGCCTACTGGAACACCGCGCTGTCGGACGAGGCGGTGCCGTTCCGGTCCACCGACCAGGGCTGGCTGGCCGAGAGCGCGCGCGACGTGATGGACGCGCCGATGAAGCTATTGGGCATGCAGATCACCGGCGGCTCGACCACCGTGCCCGACGGGTATGAAAAGCTGCGCCGCGCGGGGGCGGTGGCGCGCGAAACGCTGAAGGCGGCGGCGGCGCGTCTGCACGGGCTGCCCGTTGACCGGCTCGGCACAAAAGGCGGCGCAGTGATCCTGCCTGACGGCACGCGGTTGCGCTACGAAAGCCTGGCCGCCGAGGCCGCGCGAACCGAGCCGGTGACGGATGTGGTGCTGCGCGACCCGTCGACGTGGCGGCTGGTAGGGCACAAGATGCAGCGCGTGGATATCGTGGCGAAATCCACCGGCCGCCAAGCCTATGGCATCGACGAGGAACAGCCCGGGATGCTGCATGCCGCGATCCGGCTGAACCCGGCGCAGGGGGCGGCGTTGCGCGGCCTTGACGCGCGCGAGGCCAAGGCGATGCGCGGCGTGAAGAAGATCGTCGAGATGCCCGGCGGCGTCGGCGTGATCGCCGATAACACCTGGCGCGCGATGCAGGCGGCGCAGGCGATCAAATGCGACTGGGCCCCGGCCCCCTACCCCACCGGGATGGAGGGCCATTGGCAGGCGCTCGCGGAGGGTTTCACCCCCGAGCGGCAGGACAGCCGGTTGCGCGACGAAGGCGATGTGGAGGCGGCGCTGGACGGGGCTGCGGATATCGACGTGGAATATCGCGCACCCTACCTCGCCCACGCGCCGCTGGAGCCGCTCAATGCCACCGTCCGCTATACCCCGGAGCGCACGGATATCTGGACGGGCACGCAGGTGCCCCGCTTCGTGCAGGGCAATGCCGCCGCGATCACCGGGCAGGATGCGGGCGACGTGCACGTGCATGTGCGCGTCGCCGGGGGCAGCTTCGGCCATCGGCTGGAGGACGCGGTGGTGCGCCACGCCACGCACCTGGCCATGGCGGTGCCGGGGCGGCCAGTCAAGCTCACCTATTCGCGCGAGGAGGACATGGGCCACGAGTTTCCCCGCCAGATCGCGATGGCGCGGGGGCGCGGGCGCGTGTCGGGGGGCCGCGTTGTGGCCTATGACCTTGGCATCGCCATGCCCTCGATCATCGCCTCGCAGATGGGACGGCAGGCAATCCCCACGCCGGGGCCCGATCTGCAGATCGTCGCGGGCGCGTGGGATCAGCCCTTTGCCATCCCCGATTACCGGGTGACAGGATACCGCGCGCCGGCGCTTGCGCCGGTCTCAAGCTGGCGGTCGGTCGGGGCGTCCACCAACGGGTTCTTTCACGACTGCCTGCTCGACGAGTTGATCCACGCCGCCGGGGCCGACCCGCTGGAAGAGCGGCTGCGGCTGTGCAGCCACGCGCCATCGCGCGCGGTGCTGGAGGCGGTGGGCGAGATGTCGGGCTGGGGCGGCGCGCTGAACGCCGGTCAGGGGCGCGGCATCGGGTTCTGCCTGTCGTTCGGGGTGCCCTGCGCGCAGGTGGTGGAGGTACGCGAGACAGGCGACGGGCTGCGGGTTGCCCGCGTCTGGGTGGCCGCCGACGTGGGACGGATCGTCGATCCGGTGAATTTCGAGGCGCAGATGCAGGGGGGCGTGGCCTGGGGCCTCGGCCACGCGATGCACGGGGCGCTCACCTATGCGGATGGTGCGGTGGAGCAGCAGAATTTCGACACGTTCCGGTCCATGAGGCTCCGTGAGTGCCCGGAGATCGTGGTGCGGGGGCTGGAGACCGCCGGGAAGATCCGAGGGATCGGCGAGCCGCCGGTGCCACCCGCGGCGCCGGCGCTTGCGAACGCGATCTTTGCCGCCACGGGACAGAGGCTGCGCGAGATGCCGTTTGACCGGGAGGTGGCGTTTGTCGGCTGAGACGGGGGGCAGGCCGGCGGGCGCGGGTTGTTTTGGGCTGGAGCGGACCGACCGGGGCTAGGTGCCAATGCGCGGAATCGAGGCGTGCTTGCACGCCGCCGCGCATCGCCGGGCCGCACCCACGGCACGGCGATGTGGCTGTAACCTGCGCGCCGCTCGGCTCTTTTTCGGATTTGGCCACCATTAAGCGCGGCAGCAAGAGCGTCGGATCGCCGCGCCGCGGCCCGTCAATGCACGGCTAACTCGAATGTCCCCTCACGGCCAGAACCACCGCGCCCGCCGTCGCCCTCTTGCCCCTGCCCCGCGCCGGTGGTTCAAAGGATCATGCCACAGATTCTGACCACCCTCGCACTGCTGGCGCTTGCTGTCCTCTGGGGGCTCGCGGCGCGGGCGGTGGGCACGCCGCTGCCTTTCATGCTGGGGCCGCTCGTGGGTGCGGCGTTCATTGCCACAGTGCTGCCGCACAGGCTGCCCGAGGGTTACCGGTTCCCGACAGCGCTGCGGATCGGCTTCATCGCGATCATCGGGTTGATGATCGGGGCGCAAGTGACGCCTGCCCTCTTTGCCGAGGCGCGGAACTATGCGCTGAGCTTCGGGGCTGTGACGCTGTTCGTGGGGCTGGCGCACGGGTCGGGCTATGCGATCTACCGCCGCCTCGGCGGATATGACGCCGTCACCGCGTTTTACGCGAGTGCGCCCGGCGGGCTCTACGAGAGTATCGAGATGGGCGCGGCGGCGGGGGCAGACGTGACGCGGCTGATGATGCAGCAATTCCTGCGCATCATCGTGGTGGTGACGGTGCTGCCGCTGGGCCTGTCGCTGTGGCTGGGCGGTCCCGTGGGCTCGGCTGGGGGCGTGACGCTGGCGCGCGGCGATGTGCCTTGGTCAGACCTGCCGGTGATCGCGCTGGCGGTCCTCGGCGGCGTGGTGCTGGGCCGCGTGCTTCGCCTGCCCGCCGGGCAGATGACCGGGCCGATGGCGCTGGCGGCGGTGCTGTCGCTCACCGGGTGGCTGAGCCTCGAAGTGCCGCAATGGCTGGTGAACGTGGCACAGATGGTGTTGGGCACGGCGCTGGGGATGCGGTTCACGGGGATGAGCCGGGCGCTGCTGGCGCGCGGGACGGGGCTTGCGCTCATGGCCGTGGGGGCGATGCTGGCGATCGGGGGCGC
>MRWG01002002.1_pt1 | contig 11303 bp, 10 predicted proteins | sample 1013341 | NCBI WGS metagenome assembly MRWG01 (sample SAMN06117577, study PRJNA244670) | biofilm metagenome | biome: Water; feature: Cathode Biofilm; material: Biofilm; isolation source: microbial consortium enriched at the cathode of a solar microbial fuel cell | place: USA: District of Columbia ... | reverse complement strand
GCGACCGGCTGGGGCTGGACGCGACCGAGATGGTTGTGAACGTGCAGGGGGACGAGCCGGAGATCGAGGCGGGGGTGAACGACGCTCTGGGCGGCCAACACCGCCGCGTCGATCACCCCCGCCTCGATCTCCGGCTCGTCCCCCTGCACGTTCACAACCATCTCGGTCGCGTCCAGCCCCAGCCGGTCGCTCGCCTCCACCAGGCGGCTCGTCCCGTTGGGGTGCTCCCCGGTCATCACGGCCTCGAAGCCCCCACCCCGGACCACCGAGGCGATCTCCTCGCTGTCCGTCGCCACCACCACCCGCCCGACCCGCTCGGCCACCGCGACCGCCTGGCAGACGTGCAGCACCAACGCCCTCCCCGTCTCGTCGGCCAGAGCCTTCCGCGGGAACCGGGTCGATCCCAGGCGTGCCGGGATCATCGCCACGACCGGACGCTCCCCGGACCGACGCCCCACCCCTCAGCTCCCGTCCTTCAGGTCGTTGATGAGCGTCTTGATCTTGTCCCGACGCTCCCGGATGTCCTTGTACCCGAAGCTCTGGATCGCGATGCCCGCGGCGAGCTTGTCCGCCTCCTCCGCCGCCCCGAGATCCCGGGTCGTCTCCCCCTTCTCGTGCAGCGCGGCCATCAACCCGTACCGGATCTCCATCCCCAGATCCGACTTCTCATCCGCCAGCCCGTCCAGGGCGCTCCGGTACGTCTCGATCGCCTCGTCGAGCCACCCCCCGAGCTGCATGAACGAGTTGGCCATCTCGAAGAGCACGTGACGCCGGATCTTGGCGTCCTCCTGCGCGAGCTGAAACTGCTCGATCGCCTCGTTGTACCGGCCCGCCTGGGCAAACCGACGCCCCAGCTCGTACTTGATCGAAAGATCCGTCGGGTACTTCTCGACCCGGAGCGTCAGCTCGCTGATCTCCAGATCGAGCAACGCCTTGGTGGCCTTCTCGACCCGCGCCTGCGCCTCGGCGTTGTCCGGCTTCGCCTCCAGGGCCTGCCTCGCCTTGGAGACCTCCCGCCGGGCGCGCCGGATCTGGATGTCGCCTGACATCTGCCGGAACTTGTACTGCCCCGTCTCCTGGAACGCCTTGGTGTACAGGGCCATCGCCTTGAGTTCGTCGGCGTTCTTGCCCCGGTCACGCAACGCCTTCCCGTACCGCTCGATCGTCGGCACGTCGTCGGGACGCTCGTTGTACGCCGCCTCCGCCTCGGCCACCAGCCGATCCTTGACGTCCTGCGTCTTGCTGATCTGCTCCGCTTCCTGCAGCTGCCGCTGCTTCTCCGCGTCACGGATGTTCTTGCGGAAGCCCCCCTCCTGCCCGACGTCCTCGTACCCGCCCTTGCTCATCGTCGCCTTCGCGCCCAGGTTCCGCACCCGGTTGGCCAGCTCGCCGTCCGCCCGGTCAAGGATCAACGCCGAGTTGCCCGCCTGCACCGCCAGGTCGTACGCCTCGATGTTCTCGAACGCGTCCATGAGCCGGACGTACACATCCTTCTTCTGACGCTTCGGGTCCGCCGCGGCCAGCTTGAACGCGTGCGTCGCGATGTACTGCGCCGCCTCGCGGCAGGTCAGCGCCGCGGCGTTCTCCGCCGCCTTGAGCGCCGCGCCCAGGTCCGTCGGATTGGTCCCGAAGTCAAAGAGGCTCAGAACGTACTTGCCCTGACGCCCCTTCCCGTTGACCCCCTGGCGGGCCTCCTTCAGGGCCTTCTTCCGCGCCTTCTCGTCCATCTCCGACCCGTTGAAGGTCATCGCCGAAGACAGGAACCCCTCCAAACCCTCCATGCTCATCGGGTACTGACGCAGCCCGTTGAGCCACAGGGTCATCGCGTAGGCGTAGTTGAACGAATCGTGCGCGGCCCGGGCGTGCTTGAAGAACCCCTGTGCCTTCGACTCGCTGAACGCCTCATCGGGCGAACCCGTCGAGTTCTCGATGTGGTCGTCGCCCCCGTTGGGCGTCTCCCCGTCCTTGTTCTTCTTGAATAGCGCCAATCGTCGGTCCTTGGAGGCGGGTGGTAAGGAAGTTGGGCGTCGCTCGGGCCCGGGCCCGGCGCCCAGTCGCGCGGGCGTGACTATAGGGGGAAGCGCCGTGCCCCGTGCGGAACGCCGATTCCCGCGTCCCCCTCCCGGTCCGACGCGTCCGGCGACCATACGATGCCCGGATGAGCGTTGATCCGTCCACACTCCGCATCCAGAACTACCCCGCCGAGATCCTCCGGCGCAAGGCCGACCCCATCGACCCGACCGAGGACGTCGCCCAGGTCGCCCGCCGGATGATCGACCTGATGCGGGAGGCGGACGGGATCGGCCTGGCCGCCCCCCAGGTCGGCCTCCCCTGGCGCCTCTTCGTCTGCTACGTGCCCGAGGGGCAGGGGCGGTCCCTCACCGAGGGCCTCCCCAGCGCGAACGCCGCCCCCGAGGTCTTCATCAACCCCGAACTCTCCGATCCCGAGGGCGCCCTCGAGCCCCTCGAGGAAGGCTGCCTCTCCCTCCCCGACATCACCGGCGAGGTCCTCCGCCCCCCCACCATCACCATCACCGCCACGGACCTCTCCGGCGACCGGTTCACCCGGCGCGCCACCGGCCTGCTCGCCCGCTGCTGGCAGCACGAGTTCGATCACCTCGACGGCATCCTCATCCTCGACCGGATGACCCAGATGTGGCGCACGAAAAACCGCGCCCGAGTCCGCGACCTGGAGAAACGCGCCGGCATTCGCTAGCCGCGCCAAGGGATGGAGCCCGCGCGCATGGATCTGGTCTTCTTCGGTTCGGGCGCCTTCGGGCTCCCCACCCTCCAACGCCTCGCCCACGCCCACCGCGTGACCGCCATCATCACCCAGCCCGACCGCAAGGCCGGGCGCGGCGCCAGGCTCACCCCCACGCCCATCGGCGCCTGGGCCGCCGAGCACCTGCCCCACGTCCCCCTCCTCAAGCCCGGCCGCGTGAGCGATCCCGAAAGCCTCGAGCAGGTCCGCGCCTTCCCCGCCGACGCCTGGGTCGTCATCGCCTACGGCCAGAAGCTCTCCCCGGCGCTCCTCGCCGACCGCTTCGCCATCAACCTCCACGCCTCCCTCCTCCCCCGCTGGCGCGGCGCCGCCCCCATCAACTGGGCCATCCTCCAGGGGGACTCCCAGACAGGCAACTCCGTCATCACCCTCGCCGACCGCATGGACGCCGGGCTCGTTCTGGGCCAGAGCCGGCGTGACATCGAGCCCACCCACACCACCGCCGAGCTGCACGACCTCCTCGCCGCCGACGGCCCCGACCTGGTCGAACGCGTGCTCGCCCAGCACGCGTCGGGGACGCTGACCCCCACCGAGCAGGACGAGACGCTCGTCACCCACGCCCGCAAGCTCTCGAAGCAGGACGCCTGGGTGGATTTCTCCGCCCCGGCGCCCGCCTGCCGAAACCGGATCCACGGACTCAACCCCTGGCCGGGCGTGGTCGTGGACGGCGCCGGAGAGCCCCTCAAGATCCTCCGCGCGCAAGCGACCACGCTGCCCGCCGAAGAAGACAGCGTGCCCGGAACGCTCCTCGACGCCCGGCAGGGATTGGTCCGCTGCGCCCCCGGCACGGCGCTGCGTCTGATCGAGGTCCAGCCCAGCGGCAAGCGCGCCATGCCCTGGGCGGACTTCGCCCGAGGGCGTGAACTCCGAGCGTCCGACCGACTCATCGGGGGTGCTGGCGAGTGCTGACACTCTGGGACCTGCTCGAGAACAGACGCAAACGCCGCCGCGAGCCGGTCCGCGTCAGTGCGCCCAAGCCCCCCCCGCGACCACCCCGCCAGTCGCCCATGCGCGACCGGTACGACGAGATCACCCGGCGCATGCTCCGCGAGCACGCCGTGCGCGTCCGCAAGTGGCGCACCAGCATGTCCGGCGTCGCCTGGCAGGTCAGCTACGCCGACGGCACGGTCTCCCGCCTCATCGAAGCGCCCCGCCCGCGTGGGCCGATGTCCGCGGCCGTCTTTCTGCACGAGATCGGGCACCACGCCATCGGCCTGGGCGCCTACTCCCCCCGCTGCCTGGAGGAGTACCACGCCTGGAAGTTCTCGCTCGACACCATGCGGGCCGAGGGGCTCAACGTCACCCCCGCGGTCGAGAAACGCATGAAGGAATCGCTCGAGTACGCGGTCTACAAGGCGCTCAAGCGCCGGCTCAAACGCCTGCCCCCCGAACTCGAGCCCTACTTGCCCCAGGCCCAGGCCTGGCTGGCGGCTAGCGCTGCTCGCGCTCGATGACCGGGCCTCCCACGCCCCACCCGTGGTTCCCTCGCCCCGAGTCATCCGGGTACACGCCCCGGACCTTCTCGTCAAAGTGCATCAGCAGCAGGGTGCGATCATCCCGCTCAAAGGCGCGCGCCGGGGCGAAGTCCGCGCTGTACCGCGCCACGTCCGACACACGCACCTCATCAATCTGTCCCGTGAAGTAGCTCGTCGGCGCCCCGCTCCGATCCACGTCAGCGCCGATGTACATCGGAAGATCGTTGCGGGTCATCGGCGCCTCCGCCCGCGCCTCCGACTGCAGGCGACCGTTGACGAAGAACCGGGCCACCTCCCCGTCGAAGGTCAACGCCAGGTGCGTCCACTGGTCCCACTGCCACGGCTCGAGCGCCGGCAGCGAGAGGTACCCCTTCCGCGTGTGCAGATACGCCGTCGGCAGCGTCCCCTGCCCCCCCGAGCCGTCCGACCAGAACACCCCGAACGCCGAGTTCTCCGTCTTCGTCACCGCGCCCGAACGCCCCGTCGGCGTCCGCCCGGTCGCCCAGAACTCCAGCGTGAGCTGCTCATAGCGCTGGGGCAGATCCGCCCGAACCGCGGACCGTCCGTTCAGACGCAGCACCCCGTTCTCCGTGGGGCTCGCCGCCCCGTTCGCCGCAAGCCCCTCGACTCGCACCCTCGGCTCGAGGCGCCGTGACATCGCCTGCTCCTGACCCGCAGCCAGCGGGTACCGCGCACGAACCGTCAGCGCCACCCCGGGCCGAGTCGCGCTCAGCGCCGGCGCCGTCGCGCTGATCGGGACCCTGACCGTCTGCCCCGCCTTCAGCACACCCTGGAAGACCCGCTGGGAGAGCGTCCACCCCTCGGTCGCGTCGATCGCCGCCGCGTACGCCACATCCGCGTGCTCATCCCCGCGCAGCGTGAGGGTCAGCTCGCTCCGCCGCCCCGGCTCGGTCCCGATGACCAACTCCCCGTCGAGCGTCGCCCAGTCCGACCTCCGGAACCGCGCCATCTCATCCCAGAGCTGCCCGGGGAAGTCCGCCGGGGAGCGGACGGACTTCACAGGAAGAATCGCCATCGAATCCCCGTCGCGCCGCACCGTGATCTGCGCGATGTTCTGAAACGCCCCGGCCTCCTGGTGCGTCGACCCGTGCCCGCCGGTGACCCCCATCGTGTAGTACTGGATGTTGCCCTTCTGCCCGTCATCCCGCAGGTAGTGGATGTGCCCGGCAAAGACCGTGACCGGGCGCCCGTCCGCCTGCAGCACCGCCTCGACCTCGTCCCAGTTCGATCCCGCGTAGTTCGGCGTCCAGCGGGGATGGTGCAGGAAGACGTACAGCCGCTCCGCGTCCGTCGAGGCCAGATCCTGACGCAGCCACTCCAACTGCTCTCGCGACATGTTCTGGTCTTCGCTCGGGTTCGAGAAGCTCATCGACTCATCGCTGAACAGCACGCTCACGTGCGCCCACTTGTGGTCGAACGAGTAATACAGCGGCCCGAAGTGCTCCTTGTACAGCTCCACATGCCCCTCGGGCGTGTGCGGCCGCTCGTACACATCATGATTCCCCGCCACCGGATACCAGGGCCGCTCGAGCCGGTTCATGACCCCGACGAACTCCTCCTTCTCCTCCAGCCAGCTCTCCGCGTCGTCGTACCCCTGGACCATGTCCCCCACCATCATCACGAAGTCCGCGTCGAGCCAACGCGTCATCTCGACCGCGTCCTCGAGCACCTTGATCCCCGAACGCGGCCCATCGGTCCGATCCCCGAAAACCACGAACGTGAACATCTCCTCCGGCGCCGGCGCGGTCAGCCGCACGCCCGATTCCGTCCCCGACCGAACCGGCGCCCGCTCCTGGGCGAGTCCGGTTGCGGCGCAAACCACGAGGCACAGGGCGGAGAAAGCGGCTTGGATACGTCTCATCGGGTCACTCCGTGTCAAGCGCGACAGGATAGCGACCCGCGGCGGGCGCGCAAGCATCCCGGGAAGGATTCGAACCTTCGACCTGCGGATTAGAAGTCCGCTGCTCTATCCAGCTGAGCTACCGGGACGTGGGGGCTCGGCGTGCGTGCCGATCCCTCCATCGTGCTCTGATCTTAGCGAACGCCGCCGCCCGGGACGCCCGGCCGCTCCACACCCCCGGATAGACTCTTCTCCGACCACCCCTCGGAGATCGAGCCCGTGCGCACGCTGTATCACATTGTTCTCCTTCTGGCTCTCGCGCCCGGTGGCGTCGCCCCCGCCGCCCCCCCCACCACCATCCGCGTCGCCACGTTCAATCTTGAGGACGTTCGCACTTCAGACCTCACCCACGCCGACAACCCGCGCCTCAAGGCCGCCGCGGAGATCATCCAGCGCATCCGCCCCAACATCCTCTTCCTCAACGAGATCGCCTACGACACCCCCGAAGGACCGGACGTCGAGCCGGACGCTCCCCCCGGCCGCAACGCGGACCGCTTCGTCCGCCACTACCTGAGCGTCCCCCAGGCCCCCGGCCTCAAGCCCATCACCTACAACACCTTCATGGCCCGCCCCAACACCGGCTTCCCCAGCGGCCACGACCTCGACCGCTCCGGCGAAGTGGTGACCGCCTACCCGGATCCGGGCAGAAGCGACGCGAGCGGCGCCCCGCCCCCGCAAACCGACGAGGGCCGAGCCTTCGGCGCCGACGCCTGGGGCTTTGGCACATTCCCCGGCCAGTACGCCATGGCCCTGCTCGTCGATCCCCGCCTCACCATCCGGCGCGAGGAGATCCGCACCTTCCGCCTCTTCCCCTGGGCGTACATGCCCGGCGCCCTCCGCCCGATCGACCCCGAAACCGGTCGCCCCTGGTACGACGAGGACGTCGCCGATCGCGTGCGCCTCAGTTCCAAGAGCCACTGGGACGTCCCCGTGGAACTGCCCGGGGGCGCGGTGGTCCATCTCTTGTGCGCCCACCCGACGCCCCCCGCGTTCGACGGTCCGGAGGGACGCAACAAACGCCGCAACCACGACGAGATCCGCTTCTGGGCCGACTACATCGAGGACGCCGAGTTCATCATCGACGACGCCGGACACCCCGGCGGCCTGACGCCCGGCGAGCATTTCGTCATCGTCGGCGACCTCAACGCCGACCCCGACGAGGGGTCCTCCCTTTACAACCCGGTCGGGCGCCTGCTCCTCGCCTCACGCCGCCTCGCTGACGCCCCCGCCCCCACCAGCGACGTCCAGATCGATCGCCTCGACCCCGACGACACCGCCCGCTTCGGGCTCCGCGTGGACTACGTCCTGCCCTCCGCGACGCTCGAGGTCGCCCGCTCCGGGGTCTGGCGCCACCCCCCAGCCGGGCGGGAGTTCCCCAGCGACCACTTCCCGGTCTGGGCGGACATCCGCGTGCCCACGCCCCCGCCGGACCAGCCCTGATCCGGGCGGACCGATCGCCTAAACTTGACTCCTGTCTGGCGGGACGGATTCCCGCGTGGCAGGAGCCAGGAGCCTCGCGTTGAGCCAGACCTCCGCGATTGTCGCCACGAGGGCCTCGGAACGCCGTTCCGGGTCGGTTGTCCGTGCCCTGATCGAAACGACCAAGCCGGGCATCACCCGGCTGGTCACCATCACGGCGATGGTCGGCTTCGCCCTCTCCGCCCTCGCCCACGAACCCCTCTCCTATGTCTCGCTGGCGGTCTTCGGCATCGGCACGCTCGTCGGCACCGCCATGAGCGCCTCCGGCGCCAACGCGCTCAACCAGTGGTACGAGGCCTCCCGCGACGCCCGCATGAAGCGCACCTGCGCCCGCCCCATCCCCGCCGGACGCGTGCCCGCGACCACCATCCTCTGGTTCGGCGGCGTGCTGAGCCTCCTCGGCGCGCTGATCCTGGCGCTCACCTGCGGCCCGATCCCCGCCGGCGTCTCGCTCGCCTGCGTGATCAGCTACGTGCTCATCTACACCCCCATGAAGCCCGCCAGCGCATGGTCCACCCTCGTCGGCGCGGTCCCCGGCGCCCTGCCGCCCCTGATCGGATGGACCGCCGCCGCGCCCCTCTCCGGCGCCGGCGCCCTCATCGAGCCGGGAGGAATCGCCCTCGTGACCCTCATGATGGTCTGGCAGATCCCCCACTTCATGGCCATCGCCTGGATGTACCGCGACGACTACGCCCGGGGCGGCATGCGCATGCTCCCCGTCATCGACCCCTCAGGCGTGCGCACCGCGAGCGTCGTGCTCCTCACCGGCGTGCTCCTGCTCCTGGTCACCGTCGCCACCCCGCTCACCATGCCGGGCGTGCTCGGCCCGGTCTCCCTCGCCGTGGGCGCCATCACCGGGCTCGGATTCCTCTGGCTCTGCGTGCGACTGGCGCGCGAGCGAACCACCGGCGCCGCCAAGCGCGTCTTCTTCGCCTCGATCATCCACCTCCCCGTGCTCCTCCTGGTGATGGTGGGCGAGGCCTTCGTTCGGGTCACCCTGCTCTCATGAAGTCGGTCGTCATCTCCATTCTCGTCGCGGCCCTGCTCGCCGCCTTCGGCGCCCTGGTGGTCGTCGGCATGACCTCCACCAACCCTCGGTCCCCCAACAGCCTCCCCGGCGCCGCGCCGGGCGTCCTCCCCGCGGACAACCCGTACGCGGACTTCAAGGTGCCCGACTTCCAACTGACCGACCAGAACGGGCAGCCGGTGACCAGCGACATCCTCGCCGGACGCGTCACCGTCCTCGACTTCTTCTTCACCACCTGCCCCGGCCCCTGCCCCGGCATGACCGCCCAGATGGCCTACATCCAGGAGCAGACCCAGGGCACACCCGTGCGCCTGATGAGCATCTCCGTGGACGGCGACGACGACACTCCCGAAGTCCTCCGGGCCTACGCGAGCACCGCCGGCGCCGACCTCGAACGCTGGACCTTCCTCACCGGCGACCCCGACGAGGTTGCCCGCATCGTGCGCGACGGGCTCAAGTTCGAGATCAGCCCCATCGAGGATTCCCCCATCTTCGATGAGACCGGCGCCCCCCGGATCGGGCCCAGCGGCAAACCCCTGGTCAACATCGCCCACCCCACCCGCTTCATCCTCGTCGGGCCGGACCGCGGGGTTCTCGACATCGGGTCGTACAACAACCCGGCCGACGTCGAGCGTCTCATCGAGGCCGCGAAGGCCGCCGCCGGCTAATCCCCCGCGATCGCCCGCTGCACCCGCTCGATCGTCTCCGCCGCGTACAGGTCACTCTTCCCGAAGCCCGGACGCGCCCCCGCTCGCTCACCCTCGGCCTGCGCGTCCGGCAGATTGCTCACCAGAATCATGGGCGGCGCCCCCCCTTCGCGCGACGCGAGCGAACCGATCAGTTCGATCCCCGACTCGGTTCCGAACCGTCCATCAAGGACACGGTTCACCAGCAGCAACGCCGCCGAGTCCAGATAGGCCTCCAGATCCCGGTCCGAGTTCGCCATCTCGATCGGGCGCCCCGGCGCGGCCTTGCCCACCATCGACTTGAGCATCCACGCGTCCGGGCCGCAATGCCCCACCAGCACCACCGCGCGGGTCTCTTCGCTCACGTTCTGACTCATCTGACCAGCTCCAATCGAACTTCGCGGGCACGCACCGACACGGCCCGCTCGCCCAGCGGGAAACGCCTGGGCTCCGGTGATTCATCCCGAATCGCACGCACGATTTGCTCCAATCGCGCAGGCTCGCCGCCGACCAACCCCCGGAGCATCGCCCCCAACACGACGCCCGGCGCCCCCCGAAGCCTCTCGCGGGGCCAGACCAGCGTATCCCCCGACCGACTCGCCCCCTCCCGCAGCGCCTGCGCATGGCCCTCCACCAGCGCCTGCGTCTCCCGCAGCAACTCCGCCGCGTGCGCGGCCCGCCTCGCCCCCTCCGGAAAGAGCCGGCGCAGCTCCGGCGTCACCCGCTCACGCAGGGCGCCCCGCAAACGCGATGGGTCGCGATTGCTCCCGTCCTCCCGCCACGCCCACGCGTGCGCCTCGCAAATCCGCACAAGCTCCTCCCGGGTCAGCCCGAGGCACGGACGAACCACGCCAAGCCCCGCGCCCGAGATGCCCCGGGGAAGCACCGGCGCCGGCCCGCCGAGCCCCGCCGGCCCGCTCCCGCGAAGCAGCCGCATCAGCATCGTCTCGAGCACGTCGTCAGCGTGGTGCGCTGTCGCGATCCAGAGGGCGCCCGCCTCGCGGGCCAACTCGTTCAACGCCGCGTAGCGAGCCTCTCGGGCATTCGCCTCCACGTTGCCCGCTCGCTCCCGGATCCGAACCTCCGCCTCAACAAACGGGCGCCCCAGGCGCCGACTCAGCGCCAAGGCGCCATCCCGGTCCGCCAGCGCCTCCGCCCGCGGACGCAGATCATGCACGACATGGGCGATCGTGATCGGGGCGGGGGTCGAGGCGAGCGCCAACGCGAGGGCCGAGGAGTCGCTCCCACCCGAGCAGGCCACCAGCGTGCCCCGGTCCGGATCGCGGACCCCCTTGCCTCCCGTCAATCGGCGCCAGTCCCGCCGGATCAGGCGCTCCAACGCCTCCCCGGGCCGGTCTGTCGGGTGCTGTCCGGGGGCGGGGCTCACGGGAGGATGGTAGAGTGATTCATCGCACGGACCCGCGGAGGCGAATCGACGATGACCCAGGAAGGACCAGGTGAGCCCGTCTTTGTGCTCGAGCCGACGCCCGCTGAGGGCGAACAGGCCACGGTGACGCAGGAGACCGCGCCGAGCGTCTCCGCGCTCCAGCAGTTCCTCCCCGGCGCCCTCCTCGCCTTCGGCGTCCTCGTGCTCGTCATGGTCACCATCCGCCTCCTCCGGCGCAACCTCTCAAAGAACGCCCCCGCCAACACCGGCTCTCCGAAGGAACGCATCGAGCAGATCCGAGCCGAGGCGAGCGCCCGCCCCCCCACCGAGACGTTTCAGGCCGACGCGGAGGAACTCACCCGCCGCCTCGCCGCGATCCTGGACAACAAGGCCGCCCGCCTCGAACTGCTCATCGAGGAAGCCGACGATCGCCTCGCCAAGCTGGATCGCGCCAACCTCGGCGCCAGTGTGCGGACCCGACCCGTCGAACCCGACGCCGGCGCCTTCCGGACCGCGCCCCCCGAGCCGACGCCCGTCGCGGCCACC
>MRWG01002000.1_pt1 | contig 11310 bp, 8 predicted proteins | sample 1013341 | NCBI WGS metagenome assembly MRWG01 (sample SAMN06117577, study PRJNA244670) | biofilm metagenome | biome: Water; feature: Cathode Biofilm; material: Biofilm; isolation source: microbial consortium enriched at the cathode of a solar microbial fuel cell | place: USA: District of Columbia ... | reverse complement strand
CACCGCAGCCCCGGGGCCGGGGCGGGCTTCGCCGCGCTCTGCCGGGGCCTCAAGGCCCTGCTGGATGGGGCCTAGCACCGCGCCGGGCAGCCGCGGGCCCCGTTAACCCGCGGGCAACGACTTTCCGGATAGGGTGCCGGCCTGGGAGGACCCGGCCACGGTGGGCCGCGAGCTATGTTGTGGGCGTGGTCCAGGCATGAATTCAGAGCAGAGCCCGAGAGGCTGCAAAGCTTGAATCCGCGAGCTAGCCGTGCCACCTCTGCCTTGAGAGGAAGCGGCCCGTCGCTTCGCAACCTTATTTCGGGTCTGTGACATCATGAGCAAGCACAGGCCCAGAGGCCCCCGGCCCGCAGGAGGGTGGAAGATGATGACCAAGGACGATCTGATCCGCGAATACAACCAGCGCGCAAGCTCCTGGCAGGTCCTTGTTGGCGTCTATGTGACCCTGGTCGGTCTGATGATCGCCACGGCCTGCGCCATCATCTGACCCCGTCGATTCAGCTTTGAGCCTGTACGGCCGGCTGCCCTGGGGCAGGCCGGCCTTCGGCGTATCACACGTTCGCGGCTTCGCCGACGTTGTCCACGCCACGCTCCTCCAGCAGCGTGGTGAGCCAGTTCGGGTCCATCTCCGGCACCGACGACAGCAGCAGGTCGGTATAGGGGTGGTGCGGCGGGGTGAACATCTCCTCCTTCGGCCCCTGCTCGACCACCGTACCCTTCTGCATCACCACCACCTCGTCGGCGATCGAGCGCACCGTCGCCAGATCGTGGGTAATGAACATGTAGGCCAGGCCCAGTTCCTGCTGCAGGCGGTCGAGCAGCTTCAGGATGCCCTCCGCGACCAACTGGTCCAGGGCACTGGTCACCTCGTCACAGATGATGAAAGTGGGCTCGGCGGCGAGAGCCCGCGCGATACCGATCCTCTGCTTCTGGCCACCCGACAGTTCGGGCGGGTAGCGGTGGTAGTACTTGGCTGGCTCCAGTTCGATCAAGTCGAGCAGTTCGTCAATTCTGTTCTTCAGCGCGGTTCCCTTCAGGCCGCCATAAAACTGGGCTGGTCGTCCGATGATCTCGCAGATCTTGACCTTCGGATTCAATGCCGTGTCGGCCATCTGGTAGATCATCTGCGCCTGACGCAGCTGGTCCTTGGTACGGTTGTGATAGCTCGGCGGCAGGGTTTCGCCCTTGAACTGGATCTGTCCCTTGGTCGGCGGCAGCAGGCCGGTAATGCAGCGGGCCGTGGTCGATTTGCCGGAACCTGACTCGCCCACGACCGCAACCGTCATGCCCGCATAGACGTCGAAGGATACGTTCTCCAGGACCTTGGTATCGCCGTAGGCCGCATCGATATCCTGCACCGAAACCACCGGCAGGGCATCGCCGCCCGGCCGCGCCTTCTGGTCCCGCTTGAAGCTGCGCACGGCCCACAGGCTCTTGGTGTAGTCCTCCTTGGGATTCTGCAGCATCTCGGCGGTCGGCGCCTCTTCCACCTCGTCGCCTTTCAGCAGCACCTTGATGGTGTCGGCCATCTGCGCCACCACCGCCAGGTCGTGGGTGATGTAGATCGCGGCCGTGTTGAACTGGTCGACGATGTCGCGGATCGCCGCCAGAACCTCGATCTGGGTCGTCACGTCCAGCGCCGTGGTCGGTTCGTCGAAGATGATCAGATCCGGGCGGCAGGCCATCGCCATGGCCGTCATGGCGCGCTGCAGCTGGCCGCCGGAAACCTGGTGCGGATAGCGGAAGCCGATCTCGCCGGGATTCGGAAGACGCAGCCGCTCATAGAGCTCCATGGCATCTTCCTGGGCTTCCGTCCGCTTCTTGATGCGGTAGTGGATCGGCGCTTCGGTGTGCTGATCGATGATCTTGTGGGCCGGATTGAAAGAGGCGGCGGCGGACTGTGCGACATAGGCGATGCGTGACCCGCGCAGAGCGCGCAGGTCGGATTCCGGTGTCGTCGTCAGCTCCATGCCGTCGAACTCGATGGAGCCTGCCGAGATACGGCAGCCGTCGCGCGCGAAACCCATGGCGGCAAGGCCGATTGTCGACTTGCCTGCGCCCGATTCGCCGATCAGGCCCATGACCTCACCACGGTGCAGGGTGAGGTCCACACCGTGGACGATCTCGATCCACTTCTCGTCGGCATAGCCTTCGATGCGCAGATCCTTGATTTTCAGCAGTACGTTCTTGTCAGGAGACATGGCATTTATCCCTTCAGTCCGGACGACCGGTACAGCATCCAGTCGACGACGAAGTTGACGGCTACGGTCAGCAGCGCGATCGCCGCGGCCGGGATCAGCGGCGTGATCTCGCCGAACGAAATCAGCGTCGCGTTCTCACGGACCATGGACCCCCAGTCCGCCGTCGGCGGCTGGATACCGAGACCCAGGAAAGACAGGCCGGAAATCAGCAGGAAGACAAAGCAGAATTCCAGGCCGAACTCCGCGACCAGGGGGGCGGTGGAATTCGGCAGGATCTCCCGGCGAATCAGGTACCAGGTGCCCTCGCCGCGCAACTTGGCCGCCTCGATGAAATCCATCACCACCACATTGCCCGCAACCGCCCGGGTCAGGCGGAAAACGCGTGGCGAGTAAATGATGGAAATGATGATCACGATCACCACCAGGTTGGTGCCGAAGATCGACAGCATGAGCAGGGCGAAGATCAACGAGGGGATCGACATGATCACGTCGGCAATCCGGCCCATGAGCTGGTCGAACCAGCCGCCCTTGGTCGCTGCCAGGAGACCCGCGAAGGCTCCCATGAGAAAGGCCAGCAAAGTGGCGAGAAGGGCGATTCCCACGGTATTTCGTGCCCCGTAGATCAAGCGGCTGAACATATCGCGGCCCAACTGGTCGGCCCCGAGAAGCATTTGCTCGTCAGCCGGGGCAAAGGCGGAGGAGATCACCTCCGCTTCGCCGAAGGGTGCGATAATCGGCGCGAAAATACCGGCGATCGCGTAGGTGAAAATCACGAAAAGCCCGAATGCAGCCGTGAGCGGTGCCGTGCGCAACTCCTTCGCGGTCTCGTGCGGTGCGATCACCACCAGGAACTCGCGAAAGGCGTAGGAAGTGCCACCGGCGAGCGCCAGAAGACCGGCGCAAACGGTGACGGCCCAGAGAGCGCCGACACCGCCGATGATTCCCATGACGAAGGAGACCAGCGTCAGGGAGAACAACAGCAGGAACAACTCCCGCTTCTGGTAGAAGGCAGCCAGACAGGAGGCTCCGATCAGAAGGGCGTAGTAGCCGACAACGAAATAGCTCATAACCCGCCCCTCACTTCGGATGCCGCAGACGCGGGTTGGTCAGGATGGCCCCAACGTCCGCAGCCAGGTTCAGCAGGATGAATGTGGCTGCAAAGATAAGGCAGCAGGCCTGCACGATCGGGAAGTCACGCTTCGACACAGCGTCGACCAGCAACTGACCGATGCCGGGATAGACGAACACCACCTCGACCAGAACCACACCGGTCACCAGGTAGGCGAGGTTCAGGGCGACGACGTTGATGATGGGCGCCCAGGCATTGGGAAGCGCGTGCTTGACGATCACCTTCCAGGGCGGCGTGCCTTTCAATTGCGCCATTTCGATATAGGGCGAGGAAAGCAGATTGATGATCGCCGCGCGCGTCATGCGCATCATGTGCGCCATCACGACCAGCACCATGGTGAGGGCCGGCAGGAAGGTTCTCTCCAGCAGTTCGAAGAAGCCCATATTGCCGCCCAGGCTGGCGATCGATGGAAAGGCTCCCCACTTGACGGCGAAGTAGAGGATGAGGATATAGCCCAGGAAGAACTCGGGGGAGGAGATCGCCGTGAGCGAGAGCACATTGGCGACGCGGTCGAAGATCGAGTTGCGCAGCAGGGCCACGATGACGCCGAGAATGATCGCCAGGGGCACAGCGATAACGGCGGCATAGGCTGCCAGAAACAGCGTGTTGACGAACCGCGGCCCGATCGCGCCGCTCACTCTCTCGCCGGACACCAGGGAGACACCGAAGTCGGCCTGCAGAGCGCCGACCAGCCAGTCCAGGTAACGCAGCGGCGCCGGCTGATCGAGTCCGAGCTGCTCGCGCATGGCCCTGACGTTTTCTTCCGTCGCGCCCTGACCGAGCACCGCCTCGGCAAGGTCTCCAGGCAACAACTCAACAGCAAAAAAGATAAGGATCGAAATCACCAGAAGGGTGACCACCCCCAGCCCGAGCCGTTTCAGCACGAGCATCAGCACGTCGTTCATCTTAGCCCCCCAAGCTACCCGTTCTAGCGCATTGTTTTGGTGCTAGCGTTGACCCGATACTATTCCCGTCACTCTCGATCCCAAATCACAAACGACCGACCACCGCTCCCGGGTCAGGGAAACTGGCGGGCGGCTTTTTCTTGGACCCGGCGGGAAAAGTCCGAATAGGAATCGCGTCCGCCGCCCCTCCCTGGCGGCGGCGGACGCTTTTCCATGGCATGAACTCAGCTTTCGAACCACCAGCGGCTCGGCGCACGGCCGCCGTCGCAGGCCCAACTCGCGGCGAGGTCCGGACCGTGCTGCACCTTCTTGTTGCGTGCATAGACGAAGTTGTTGAAGAACGGAATGATCGTTCCGCCGTCGTCACGCATCAGCTGGCACATCTCGTGGTACATCTCGGCCCGCCGGTCCTGGTCGAGCTCGGCCTTGGCCTGAAGCAGCAACTCGTTGAACCGCTCGTTCTGCCAATGGCTCTCGTTCCAGGCCGCGTCGGACTTGTACGCCAGGGTGAACATCACGTCCGGCGTGGGCCGCGAACCCCAGGAAACGGCCGTGAACGGCTTTTTCAGCCAGACATCGGAGTAGTAGCCGTCGTTCGGCTCGCGGACCACCTTGAGGTTGATCCCGGCCGCCTTGGCCTGCTCGGCGTAGAGGACGCACATGTCGACCGCTCCGGAGAACACGCTATCCGCCGTGTGGATACTCACTGAGAGTCCCTCGGCACCGGCCTTCTTCAACAGGGACTTTGCCTGGTCGGGATCGTACTCGCGCTGCGGGATATCCGCAGGGAAATACGGCTGCACCGGCGCGACGTGGAAATCGTTGCCCACCGTCGCCGCCCCGAAGGCGATCTTTTCGATGATCTCCTGCCGGTTCATCGCAAGCTTCAGGGCCATACGCACATCGACATTGTCGAAGGGCGGGGTATCGCAGAACATCGGCATGGTGATCGCCGCGCCGGACGGCACGTTGTCCACCTCGATGTTCGGCGCCCGCTGCAGCAGGGCCAGCGTCTTGAGCTCGACCAGCGATACGCAGTCCACGTCACCGGTGACCAGGGCGGACTGCCGCGCGTTCGGATCGTTGAGGATGATCATCTCGACAGCGTCGAAGTAGGCGCCTTCGCCATGCCAATCGTCGTGCCGGCTCAGTGTCCAGCGCACGCCGAACTCACCGCTATCAATCTTGTAGGGGCCGCAGCCGTCGCCGGACTTCCAATCGATCGTGCCGTCGTCATTGCCGGGACAGATGGCGAGGTGATAGTCGGTCATCAGCCAGGGCAGGTCGGCGTTGCCGCGGCCCAACTTGATTGTGACCGAACTCGCATCGTCGGCAACGATGTCGGTGACATCTGTCAGCAGTGCCTTGGCGGCTGAGGTCGTCTTTTCACCACGATGGTGGTTCAGCGACGCAACCACATCGGCGGCGGTTACCTTCTTGCCGCTGTGGAAAGTCGCCTTCGAGTTCAGCTTGAACGTCCACTCCGCAGCGTCGGGCGTCGCCTTCCACTCCGTCGCGAGGTCCGGACCAAGCGTGTTGTCTGAATTGATCATCGTCAGGTAGCTACGATACTGGTGCGCGAGAAAGATCATCTGGCGCGTGACGTAGGTGCCAGGGTCATGCGTGTCCGACGTGTTGCCGTCGTGGATGCCCCAGCGGAAGGTGCCGCCGCGCTGCGGCGCCGCCTTGGCCGAGCTGGTCCACAGTCCCGTGGCGGTGGTCGCCGTGAGACCGGCTGCGATGGAATAGGACATGAAGTCTCGGCGGGAAATGCGGCCCTGCCGAGCCGCTTCGGCAACCCGGTCAATCAGACTGGGATCGGTTATCTTGGTCATAAATACTCCCCCTGTTCGGCTCAGTGTTTTCGTTGATTCGCCGGAGCGGGTCCGGCCTCGTCGAATTGGGTTCTCTGCTCTGCGGCGATCGAGTTACCCAAGATCTGCGGAAATAAGAGTCAGCCGAACACCCAGCGCCTGATTGTCGTATTGCGACGCTCTGAAGTGAGAATACGAACTCCCTCACCTTCACTACGGCACCTCTAACATCCGCCTTTCCTGGATTTCGCCGCGCTGGCTGAAGTCAGTCTGCATCTGTGCAGCGTGACCGAATTCTCAGTAACAGCAGATACATAGGTTACAGAGTCGAGGCCGAAGGTGTAAAGGCACGCCTCACGCGGTCCCGCCTAGAGCGTTGTACGGCCGGATGAATGCGCCGCCGACGTCGCGAAACAATCATTTTTCGGATCATGGCGCCGTTTGGCGAAATTTCTTCGTATCGCCCGTCGATTTCATCCACTAACACCGCTTGCGCCAAATACGATGGCTTGCGAGCCGCAGGCGAGAGCGGCAGGAATAGGCTCCCTTATGAAATGGAGGCGCGGGCAATTTCTCGCCCGCGCCCCGATTTCCTGCCTGCCCGGCCCCGCCGCCGGGACGGCTGGACGTCAAACCGGCGTCAGGCGAACCACCAGCGCTCGATGGCGCGGAAGCCGTCCAGGGTCCAGTTCGCACCCACCTTTTCCGGATGCTGCACCTTGTCCGTGTGCGCCATGACGTAGCTGGCGAACATCGGGATCACGACACCGCCTTGGGTGCGCAGGATATCCTGCATTTCGTGATACATCGCCGCGCGCTTGGTTTCGTCGAGTTCGGAGCGCGCCGCCAGCAGCAGTTCGTTGAAGCGGTCGTGCTCCCAGAAGGTGTCGTTCCAGGCCGCGCCCTTGGCATAGGCCGTGGCGAACATCCAGTCCTCGGTCGGGCGGCCGCCCCAGTAGACTGCCGACCAGGGCTTCTTCATCCAGACATCCGACCAGTAGCCGTCGTTCGGCTCGCGGACGACCTTGATGTTGATGCCGCCCGCCTTGGCCCGGGCGGAATAGAGCACCGCGGCGTCGACGGCACCACCGAAGGCGGCATCGGCGGCCGAGAGCGAGACGTCGAGGGAGTCGAGGCCGGCCTGCTTCAGATAGTACTTCGCCTTGTCGGGGTCATAGGAGTTCTGCTCCAGGTCCGCGGCGTGGTAGCGCTGGGACCGGCCGATCGGATGGTCGTTGCCCACCTCGCCATAGCCGAAGAGGATCTTATCGACCAGTTCCTGGCGGTCTACCCCGTGCTTCAAGGCCATGCGGACATTGTTGTCGCTGAACGGCGCGGCGCGGGTGTCCATGGCGAAGGTGTAGTGCTGCGTCCCGGTGGCCGACACCACCTTGACCGCCGGCGCCCGCGAAAGCAGCCCGACGGTCTTGAGATCGACCTGGTCGATGAGATCCACCGTGCCGGTCAGCAAGGCGCTTTGCCGCGCCGCGGCATCCAGGATGCTCAGCATCACGACTTCGTCGAAATGCGCCCGGTCGCTCTTCCAATAGTTCGGATTGCGCTCCATCTCGGCGCGCACGCCCGGCTCGTAGTTCTTCACCTTGTAGGCGCCGCAGCCGTCGCTGCTGGTCTTGTCGATCTTGCCGTCCTTCGACGGCAGGATCGGCAGGTGGTAGTCGGACATCACGAAGGGGAAATCGGCGTTGCCGGACTCCAGGGTCACGACGACGGTCTGCCCCTCCGCCTTGATGTCGGTGATCGGCGCCACGATCGGCTTGGCCGCCGAGGTGCTCTCGTCGCCGCGGTGATAGTTGATCGAGGCGACGACGTCTTCGGCAGTCACGGTCTTGCCGCTGTGGTACTCGACGCCCTGGCGCAGCTTGATCGTCCAGACCGAAGCGTCGGCCGAGGCCTCCCAGCTCTCCGCAAGCTCGCCGACCAGCGAACCGTCGGCGGCGACTTCGGTCAGGTAGCCGTTGCGGGCGGTCGCGAAGACCTGCACGAAGGCGTTGTTCCACACCGCCGGATCGTAATTGTCGTTGGTGTTGCCGTGCGCCATGCCAATACGGAAGGTGCCGCCCTTCTTTGGAGTCTGGGCGCTGGCGTCGGACAGCGGGAAGGACGAGGCGGCACCCAAGGCGCCGACTGCGGCCGCGCCGGCGAGGAATTCCCGGCGCCCGATCTTTCTCGCGGCATACAGCTGTTTCAGATCTTCGAACTTCATTTTTGCTTCTCCCTGCTAGCTATCTTGAAATTTGTTGATTGGGTCCGTGTTGCCTGTGCGGTGCGGTGGCGCAAAAAACGCAGGGCAACGGCTGGTGAAACCGTCAATTTCGGGGCGATGACAAACACAGATGCGACTTCGAAGGGAGTCGCGCAGAGGCCCGCAGGCTTGAAGGCCGACGCCCCGGAACATCCCCTCCCCGACGCCTTCGCCACCTGCATTCTCTGGAGACTTTCAGTATCGCACGCCGTCAGGAGGTCGGGTCGCGCAGATAACGCCCTGGTTTTGCGCAATTCCGACAGCGGCAGGCTTCTCGTCATCATCGGCTTCCTCAGGCCCCCGTCAGCCAGGCGGCAACGAGATCGACCTCCGGTGGTGACGGCCGCTTGCCGCGCAGCAGCCAGTAGCCGCGCTCGCTCTCCAGCGTGATGTCGAGGGCCTGCACCACGCCGCCGGAGGCCAGCAGGTCGTCGACCAGGCCGTACCAGCCGAGCGCCACACCCTGCTCGGCCTGCACCGCCTGCATCACCAGAGTATAGGTGTTGAAGCCGAAGGAACTGGCGGTTGGGTGGCGCGCCACGCCCGCCTGCTCGAGCCAGCTCGCCCAGGTGAACCAACGGTCGCTGCTGTCACCCTCCAGATGCACCAGGGGGACGTCCAGCAGGTCTTCCGCGCTGCGGAAAGGACCGTGACGCTCGAGGAAGCCCGGCGCGCAGACCGCGGTGGCGCGTTCCGGTATGAGCAGGCTGACGGCGCCGGCGGAGCGACCCTCGAAGTCACTGCGGTCGCCGAACAGCACGGCGAGATCGGCATCGCCGTCCAGGCCGGACACCAGGGACTGCGTGGCGACGATGTGAACGTCGATGCCGGGATGGGCGCGGCGGAAGTCGGCCACCCGCGGCATCAGGCGAAAGGCGGCAAAGGCGAAGTCGGTCGCCAGACGCACGGTCGGGGTGCGGGCGCGGCGACAGACCGACTGCACCGCCTCGTCGAGCCGTTCCAGCCCGACGCGCACGGCGCCTTGCAGGGCCTCGCCCTCGGCGGTCAATTCGAGCCCGCGAGGCCGGCGGCGGAACAGGCGCACGCCCAGCAGGTCTTCCATCTGCTTGATGCGATAAGACAGCGCCGGCTGGGTCATGCCCAACGCCGTGGCCGCCCGCGACAGGTTGCGGTGGCGCGCCACCATGTCGAAGGGGCGCAAACAGCCGAGATCGAGCGGATTCTTAGACATAAAGATTTTTTATATCATTGATCAGCATCGCATGCCTTTACACTAGATCAAAACTCCTCATAAAGTCTCGCAGAAAACGGCTTCTGCAGCTCAAAGCCCGACGTGCATTCCCACCCCAACCATAAATGGTATGATTGGCTCACAGGATGCCCAAGGCCGTGAGTCCGCTGTATCCGGACCTCCAGAGAAAGTCGCAGAGAGATGACCCGACGGCCCAACTTCCTCATCCTGATGGTCGACCAGATGACGGGCTGCCTCTGCCCGGACGGGCCGGCCGGGATTCTGCAGACGCCTCATCTGAAGGCCCTCGCCGCCCGGTCGCTGCGCTTCGCCAACAGCTATACGCCGAGCCCGCTCTGCCTGCCCTCGCGCGCTTCCTTCATGAGCGGCCTGCTGCCGTCGCGCACCGGCGTCTACGACAACGCCGCCGAGGTGCCGGCGGCGCTGCCGACCTTCGCCCACTATCTGCGCCGGGCCGGCTACCACACCGCGCTGAGCGGCAAGATGCACTTCGTCGGCCCGGACCAGCTGCACGGTTTCGAGCAGCGTCTGACCACCGACATCTACCCGGCCGACTTCGGCTGGACGCCCGACTACCGCAAGCCGGGCGAGCGGATCGATTGGTGGTACCACAACCTCGCCTCGGTCACCGGTGCCGGCATCGCCGAGATCAGCAACCAGCTGGAGTTCGACGACGAGGTCGCCTTTCATGGCGAGGCCGAGCTCTACCGCCTGGCGCGGCTGCGCGGCGAACAGCCGTGGTGCCTGACCGTCAGCTTCACCCACCCGCACGACCCCTACGTGGCGCGCCAGCGCTTCTGGGACCTCTACGAGGACTGTCCGGCGCTGCAGCCGGAAGTCGCGGCAATCCCCTACGAGGAGCAGGACCCGCACAGCCGGCGCCTGCTCGAGAGTGTCGACTTCCGCCGCTTCGAGATCACCGGGGACGACGTGCGCCGTTCGCGCCGCGCCTACTTCGCCAACATCTCCTATCTCGACGAGAAGATCGGCCGGCTGCTCGACGTGCTGGAGAGTTGCGAGATGGCCGAGGACACCGTGGTGATCTTCCTGGCCGATCACGGCGACATGCTGGGTGAGCGCGGCCTGTGGTTCAAGATGAGCTTCTTCGAGGGCTCAGCGCGCATTCCGCTGATGATGGCGGGCCCCGGCCTGGGCGAAGGCCGTATCGACACCCCCGCCTCCGCCCTCGACATCCTGCCGACCCTCTGCGAGCTGGCCGGCATCGCTCCCGATCCGGCCGCCGCAACGCTGGACGGGGAATCCCTGCTGCCGATCGCCGGCGGCAGCCCGCGCCGGCGCCCGGTGATGATGGAGTATGCCGCTGAAGGTTCCTGCGCGCCGCTGGTCTCGCTGCGCGACGAGCGCTTCAAGTTCAATCATTGCGAGATCGACCCGCCGCAGCTCTTCGACCTCACCGCCGACCCGCAGGAACGGCGCAACCTGGCGGCCGATCCGGACCACGCGGAGCGGCTCGCCGGCTTCCGCGCACAACTGGCAGCGCGCTGGAACATGCAGCGCTTCGACGCCGAGGTGCGCGAGAGCCAGGCGCGGCGCTGGGTGGTCTACGACGCCCTGCGCCAGGGCCGCTACCGGCCGTGGGACCACCAGCCGGAACTACCGGCCGCCGAGCGCTACATGCGCAACCACATGGACCTGAACGTGGTCGAGGAAGAAGCGCGCTTTCCCTGACCACCGCCAGCGCAACACGCCATTGTGAAGCTGAGTATTGAAGGGAATGGTGGGCGTACCTGGGATTGAACCAGGGACCTCCTCGATGTCAACGAG
>MRWG01001999.1_pt1 | contig 11318 bp, 9 predicted proteins | sample 1013341 | NCBI WGS metagenome assembly MRWG01 (sample SAMN06117577, study PRJNA244670) | biofilm metagenome | biome: Water; feature: Cathode Biofilm; material: Biofilm; isolation source: microbial consortium enriched at the cathode of a solar microbial fuel cell | place: USA: District of Columbia ... | reverse complement strand
CGCCCCACCCGTGAATGGTTCGGGCCACGCCAGCCGACGAGTGGCTACAGATCGTAGCCCTGCTCGTTGTGCGACACGATGTCGAGACCTTCGAGCTCGTTCTCGTCACTGACCCGGTTGCCGACCAGCGCGTTCGTGATCAGCAGGATGATGCCGGTCACCAACGCGGTGTAGACCAGCGTCACGGCCACGCCCAGGCCCTGGATGCCGACCTGAGAGACGATGTCCAGCTCGACCTTGCCGCTGAACACCCCCAGGGCGTTGCTGGCGAACACGCCGGTCAGCAGCGTGCCGAGAATGCCGCCCACCCCGTGGACCGGAAACACGTCCAGGGAATCGTCGATGCGCAGCGTCCGCTTGAGAAAGTTGGTCGCGAGGAAGCAGATCGCGCCGGCGGCGATGCCGATGACCAGCGCGCCGCCCGGGCCGACGAACCCCGATGCCGGCGTGATCGTGCCGAGCCCGGCCACCATGCCGGTGACCGCGCCGAGGGCGCTGGGCTTGCCGAACCGGATCCACTCCGCGGCCAGCCAGGTGAAGGCGCCGGCGGATGCGGAAATGTGCGTGACGAAGATCGCCATGGCGGCATCACCGTTGGCGGCCAGGGCGCTGCCGCCGTTGAAGCCGAACCAGCCGACCCACAGCATGCCCGCGCCGGCGACGGTGAGGGTCATGTTGTGGGGCTTCATCGCCGTTTCGGGAAAGCCGCGCCGGACGCCCAGCATCAGCGCCGCCACCAGCGCCGCCGTGCCGGCGGTGACGTGCACGACGGTGCCGCCGGCGAAGTCCATCAGGCCGAGCTCGCCGAGCCAGCCGCCGCCCCACACCCAGTGACACACCGGCACGTACACCAGCATCACCCAGGCGGCGCTGAAGATCAGCATGGCGGAAAACCGCATCCGTTCGGCGAATCCGCCGACGATCAGCGCGGGCGTGATCACCGCGAAGGTGAGCTGAAAGGCCGCGAAGGCCACCTCGGGAATCGTCCCGGACAGGGTGTCCGGCGCGATGCCGCTGAACATGACCCGGTCGAGACCGCCGATCCAGCCGTTGCCGGCATCGAAGGCGAGGCTGTAGCCCGCGACCAGCCAGAGCACGGATACCAGGCAGGTGATGACGAAGCACTGCATCAGCACGCTGAGCACGTTCTTGCTGCGCACCAGCCCGCCGTAGAACAGCGACAGACCGGGAATGGTCATGAACAGCACGAGCGCCGTCGACGTCATGATCCAGGCGGTATCGCCGCCGGACAGCTCGTCCGCCCGGGCCGCGCCGGCCACCATCAGCAGTGCGGCGCCGGCCGACCACCGTCGCAGATCGATTCCCACGATTCTCCCCTCCCTCTCGTCAACCCGAACGGCCCCCCGGGCAGGCCGTCTGGCGCAGCCTGCCGGTGTGGTCGATTACAGCGCAGCGAGTTCCCGGACGAGCGCCGGGCCGCGGTAGATGAAGCCGGTGTAGACCTGCAGCAGATCCGCACCGTGCTCCAGCATGGCTGCTCCCCCCCGCTCGTCCATGATACCGCCGACACCGATGATCGGCACCCGCCCGCCGAGGGCCTGGCGGAGCATGGCGACGACCTGCAGGGCCAGTGGCGCCAGCGGTGCGCCGCTCAGCCCCCCGGCTTCGTCGGCAGGCGTTCCCGCGCCGAGGCCGGGCCGGGAGATGGTCGTGTTGGTGGCGATCACGGCGTCGAGCTCGAAGCGTTCGACGGCGGCCGCGATGATGTCGACGTCGGCAGCGGGCAGGTCGGGGGCGATTTTCAGGGCCACCGGCACGTAGCGCCCGTGTCGTGCCGTCAGCGCCGCCTGGCGTTGCTTGATGCGCTCGAGCAGGGGCGCCAGGGACGCCTCGGACTGCAGCGTCCTGAGCCCGGGGGTGTTGGGCGACGACAGATTGAGCGTGAGGTAGTCGGCGTAGGTGTACACGGCGTCCATGCAGCGAAGGTAGTCGTCGGCCGCCTGCTCCAGCGGCGTGTCCTTGTTCTTGCCGACGTTGACGCCGAGCAGGGTCTCTGCGAGGCGGCCGCGGCGCCGTATGCCGTCGAGGCGGCGCGCCATCGCTTCCGCGCCGTGGTTGTTGAAGCCCATGCGGTTGATCAGCGCCCGCTCCCGGGTCAGACGGAACAGCCGCGGGCGCGGGTTGCCGGGCTGGGGGCGCGGCGTCACCGTGCCCACCTCGACGAAGCCGAATCCCAGCCGCGCGAGCCCTTCCGCGGCACGCGCGTCCTTGTCCAGGCCCGCCGCGAGCCCCACGGGGTTGGCGAAACGCAGGCCCATGACCTCCCGGGCACGTCCGGGCAGCGGCCGCAGCGGCCCCGGCAGCCGCCCGAGCGCGGCGAGCCCGGCGAGCGCGACGTCGTGACTGGCTTCCGGGGGCAGAGCGAACAGCAGCGGGCGGGCGAGTGCGTACATGGCGGCGCATTCTACGGGGAACCGGCTGGCTGGGGGACCCGGACCTGGGGCCGCCGTCATCCGTTCCCGGCGGACCTGACGGACGACGGGCCGCCCGGCGCGTCAGCCGCGCTCCACGCGCTCCAGACGGTTGGCGTCGTTCACCAGCAGCACGAAACGACCGCGCACGCCGCCAGGGGTGACGAACGGCCGCAGCGCCACGGCCGGAAACTGCAGCCGCCGGCCATAGCGGTCCCGGGCGACGACGCTGCTGGCCGCACCACGGTAGTAGCGCAGCAGCTCGTCCGCGGGAATGTTCAGCTCGACCTCGTAGCGGCGCATGAAACCAGCAGCGGCACATCGTCCTCTAAGTCCTTCAATGATAGACCGAGGCCGGCAACCCATCGGACGCTCTACCGCATGCCGGGGCAGGCGGCCCGGGCCGGGATGTATTTCCCACGCCGGCCGCTACAATAGCGAGCTTTTCTGCCGGGAACGCCATGAACGCAGCGGAGACTCCCCATCAGCGCAAAGTCCGGGACGTGACCGGATGGCTCACCGAACGGATCATCGGCCAGCACACCCTGCTGCAGCGCCTCATGATGGCCCTGCTGTGCGGCGGCCACCTGCTGGTGGAGGGTGCCCCCGGGCTCGCCAAGACCCGGGCCGTGAAGGAGCTGGCCAACGCCGTGGAGGGCGACTTCCACCGCATCCAGTTCACGCCGGACCTGCTGCCGAGCGACATCACCGGCACCGAGGTCTACCGGCCCGAGGACGGCAGCTTCAAGTTCCAGCCCGGCCCCGTGTTCCACAACCTGCTGCTGGCGGACGAGGTCAACCGGGCGCCGGCGAAGGTTCAGTCCGCCCTGCTCGAGGCCATGGCCGAGCACCAGGTCAGCGTGGGACGCCAGACCTTTCCGCTGCCGGAGCTGTTCCTGGTGATGGCCACCCAGAACCCCATCGAGCAGGAAGGCACCTATCCCCTCCCCGAGGCCCAGCTCGACCGCTTTCTGATGCATGCCCGGGTGGACTACCCCAGCGAAGCCGCGGAGACCGCGATCCTGCACCTGGTCCGGCAGGAGACCGGCGGACGCACGCAACCGCCGGCGCCGCCCCACCGGCTCACCCAGGACGACGTGTTCACCGCCCGCCGGGAGATCCTCGGCATCTACATGGCCGAGCCGGTGGAGCGCTACATCGTCGCGCTGATCATGGCGACCCGGGAAGCACGCGGCGAGCTCGGCGACTTCCTGGAGTTCGGCGCCAGCCCGCGCGGCACCATCGCTCTGGACCAGTGCGCGCGCGCGCTGGCCTGGCTGGAGGGGCGGGACTTCGTCAGCCCCGACGACGTCCAGGCCGTGGCCCACGACGTGCTCCGTCACCGGCTCATTCTGACCTTCGACGCCGAGGCCCAGGGCGTCACCAGCGACCGGGTGGTGGACCTGCTGCTGGATCAGGTACCGGTCCCCTGAGGGCTGCCGTGCCGGCCCAGCCTGCAAACCGGCTGCGCGGCGCCTACGTCGAGCTCGACGACCTGCTGGCGCTGCGTTTCCGACCCCTGGCCGAGCCGCGGGTGGCCTCGTCGGTGGTGAGTGCGCGCGGCGGCACCCGGCTGTCCCGCCAGCGTGGCCGGGGCGTCGATTTCTCCGAAGTCCGCCTCTATCAGCCCGGCGACGACGTCCGCAACATCGACTGGCGGGTCACCGCGCGCAAGAACGTGCCCCACACCAAGGTGTTCCGGGAGGAGCGGGAGCGCCTCACCCTGGTGGTGGTGGACCAGACTCAGTCCATGTTCTTCGGCAGCCGGGAGCGGCTGAAGTCGGTCGCTGCCGCCGAGCTCGGCGCGCTGCTGTGCTGGCGCGCCATCCGCCACAACGATCGCGTCGGCGGGCTCGTCATCGGCAACCAGGACGTCGCCATTCACAAGCCCTACCGCAACGTGAAGCAGCTCGCCCGCCTGCTCGGCGACCTGGCGCGCTACAACCGGCGCCTGGCGCCGGGTGATCCGACGCCGGACCGCGCCCACCTGCTCGATGCCCTGATGCGCGTGCGCCGTCTGGCCCGCAGCCACTACCGGATCTATTTCGTCAGTGACTTCGAACCGGTGGGCGATCACTGGCGCGACACCTTCCGCGCCCTGGCCCGCCACAACGAGGTGGTGGCGATCCGGGTGTTCGATCCGCTGGAGCGCGAGCTGCCGCCGGCGGATCAGTACACGGTCACCGACGGCCGGGAGCGCTGGCAGTTCGACGCCGGCGACGAGCGCCTGCGGGCCCGCTACCGCGCCCGCTACGAGCACGACGTCGAAGCCTTCGAGACCCTGTGCCGCAACCATCAGGTGGCAGCCGGCGCCCTGGCCACCGACGACGACGTGCAACGCGCCGTGGGATGGCTGTGACCATGGCCGCCGTGGACGGGCTGCAGCAGCTTCGCGACATCCATCTGCCCGACGCGCCCGGCTGGTGGCCGCCGGCGCCCGGCTGGTGGCTGCTCGCCGCCCTGCTGCTGGCCGGGCTGGCCTGGCTGGGCTGGCGTCTGATCCGGCACCGCCGACGTGGCCGGCCCCTGCGCTGGGCCCGGGAGGCCTGCGAGGACATCCATCGCCGCTGGGCCGACGGCACCATCGGCGTGCGCACCTATGTGGACGAGACCAACGAGCTGATCAAGCGGGCGCTGATACACGGCCTCGGCGAGGACGCGGCCCGCCCCGCGAGCGGTGACGACTGGCTGGCCCTGCTCGACGCCCATGCGGGCGAAACGCTGTTCAGCACCGGGCCCGGCCGGGCGCTCGGCGACGACCGCTTCCGCCCGTCTGTGACTGCCGAGCCCGACGCCCTGCATCCGCTGGTGGTCCGGCTGCTGGAGCGGCTGCGGGTCCCGCCGGAAGTCTCCCGGTCGGCCGGCCGGTTCAGCACCCGCCCCCGGGCAGGCGCGGCCACGGAGCGGTCCGGATGATAGAGCTGGTCTGGCCCTACCTGCTGCTGCTGGCACCCCTGCCGCTGCTGGTGCGGTGGCTGCTGCCCGCGCGCCGCGCGCAGCAGGCCGCCCTGATGGTGCCCGACGTCGGCCACTTCCGGCCGGATGCCGGCCACGCGGAAGGCGGCGGCCGCCGGCGCTGGCCGTGGCGGCTGATCATCCTGTGGCTGATCTGGCTGGCGCTCGTCGGCGCCGCCGCCCGGCCCCAGTGGACCGGCGACCCGGTCAGCCTGCCCACCACCGGCCGCGACCTGATGCTCGCCGTCGACATCTCCGGCAGCATGGGCACCGAGGACATGCAGCTCGGCAACCGGCTGGTGAACCGTCTGACGGTGGTGAAGAACGTGGTCAGCGAGTTCGTCGAGGAACGCCAGGGCGACCGCGTCGGCCTGATCCTGTTCGGCACCAACGCCTACCTGCAGGCGCCGCTGACCTTCGATCTGGCGAGCGTGAACCGGCTGCTGACGGAAGCGCCGGTGGGCATTGCCGGCGGCAAGACTGCCATCGGCGACGCCATCGGCCTGGCCGTGAAGCGGCTGCGGCAGCGGCCGGCCGGAGACCGGGTGCTGATCCTGCTCACCGACGGCGCCAACAACGTCGGCGAGGTGGGGCCCGACAAGGCCGCCGAGCTCGCCGCGGTGGAGGACATCCGCATATACACCATCGGCGTCGGCGCCGAGGCCATGCGCATGCCGAGCATCTTCGGGGTGTTCTCCTCGGGCATCGTCAATCCCTCCGCCGAGCTCGACGAGGAGACCCTGCAGGCGATCGCGGACGCCACCGGCGGACGCTACTTCCGCGCCGAGAACACCGAGCAGCTCGTGGAGATCTACGACCTCATCGACGCCATGGAGCCCATCGAGCAGGAGGCGGAGACGTTCCGGCCCATCGCCGCGCTGTACTACTGGCCGCTGGGGGCCGCCTGGCTGCTGGCCCTCGGGCTGATCGCCTTCGACCTGAGGACGCGTCATGCCTGACCTGCTGGCGGACTTCCATTTCCTGCGCCCGTGGTGGCTGCTGGCCCTCGTTCCGGCGGTGCTGGCCGGGCTGGTGTGGGCCCGACGGCGCGCCTCGGGCAGTCACTGGGAGAACGCCATCGCCCCGGAGCTGCTCGGTGTGCTGCTGGAACGGCGGGGCCGCAGCCGCGCCCGCCGGCTGCCCTGGCTCGCCGCCGGCGCCCTGGCGCTGGCAGCCCTGGGCCTGGCCGGCCCGGCCTGGGAACGCCTGCCCCAGCCGGTCGAGCAGAAACAGGATGCGCTGGTGATCGTGTTCGACCTGTCCCTGTCCATGTTCGCCCAGGACCTCGCACCATCCAGACTGGTCCGCGCGCGGCAGAAGATCGCCGACATCCTGCGCCGCCGGGACGAAGGCTTCACCGCACTGGTCGCCTATGCCGGCGACGCCCACGCGGTGGTGCCCCTGACCGACGACACCCGCACCATCGAGAACCTGCTGAGCGCCCTGCGGCCGGACATGATGCCCGTGCTCGGCAGCGATCTCGGCGAGGCCCTGGAGCAGGCCTACACCCTGTTCGACAACGCCGGCGTGAGCCAGGGCCGGATCCTCGTGGTCACCGACGGCGTCGACCGCATGAGCGACGCCACGGAGCGGCGCAACCGACGCTTCCCCATCTCGTTCCTCGGGGTCGGCACCGCCGCCGGCGCGGAGATTCCGCTGGATTTCGTCAATCAACCCGGCCAGGTGCTGCGCACCCAGCAGGGCGACCCCATCCGGGCCCGGCTGGACGCCGACGAGATCGCCCGCATCGCCGACATCACCTACGGCCGCTACCGCACGCTGACCCTGGCGGACAGCGACATCGAGCACCTGCTGGCGACGCCGCTGCCCGGCGAGGACGAGACCGCCGAGGTGGAGCGGGACTTCGACACCTGGGCGGACATGGGCTTCTGGATCGCCCTGGCGCTCCTGCCGCTGGCCCTGGCCGGTTTCCGCCGCGGCGCGCTGGTCCTGGTGCCGCTGCTGCTGATGCCGTCGCCGGCCGATGCCGGCCTGTGGGACGACCTGTGGCAGCGGCGCGATCAACAGGCCTTCGAAGCGCTGCGCGATGGCGAGCCGGCGGTGGCGGCAGCCCTGTTCGAAGACGGCGGGGACGAGCCGTGGCGGGCCGCTGCCCTGTACCGCACCGGCGAGTATGCGGCCGCCGCCGAGCACTACCGCAGCGGCGACGACACCGCCGACCTCTACAACCTGGGTAACGCCCTGGCCCAGCAGCAGGCCTATGCCGAAGCCATCGAAGCCTACGACGCCGTGCTGTCCCGGGATCCGGACCACGAGGACGCCCGCTTCAACAAGGCCCTGGTGGAGGAACTGCTCGAGCGCCAGCAGCAGGCCGAGGACGATCAGCAGGCCCGGCAGGACCAGGGCCAGCAGAACCCCGAGGACTCCACCGCCAACCCGGAAGGCGGCAGCGACGATTCCGGCGATCCCAACGAGCAGCAGGGCGAGGAGCAGCAGCCCGCCGAGACCGCCCAGAGCCAGGAGCAGCAGGCCGAAGCACAGTCCGAGGACGGCGAGCCCTCCGAGGAACTGACGGCCAGCCGCGACGAGAAGCAGGACGCTCTGGAGCAGTGGCTGCGCCGGGTGCCGGACGATCCCGGCGGCCTGCTGCGCCGCAAGTTCCAGTACGAGACCAATCAGCGGCTGCGGCGCGGCGACTACCGCAGCCAGGATTCGGAGAAAATCTGGTGATCCGGCGTGGCGCCCACCTGCTGCTGCTCTGGCTGCTGGCCGGGTCCGCCGCCGCCGAGCTCACGGCCACCGTCGAGCCGCGCATCATCGACGAGTTCGACACCGCGCGGCTGACCATCCGGACCACCGGCAGCAATCAGACACAGCCCCTGGGCCTCGACGCTCTGGAAAAAGACTTCGAGGTTCTCACGACCCAGAGCTCGAGCCAGTACCGGGCGGTGAACGGCCAGGTCGAGTCCTGGGTCGAGTACCAGATCCTACTGCGGCCGCGCTCCAGCGGCGACCTCACCATCCCGCCCGTCACCGTCGGCGACGAGGCGACCCCGGCGCTGCCGCTGCGGGTCCGCGGCATGCCCGCCGAGCTGCGGGAAGCCATCGAGCGCATGGTGTTCTTCGAGTCCGAACTGACCCGGGATCCGGTCTACGTCCAGGCCCAGACCGTGCTGATCCGCCGGCTCTACTACGCCAGCGGCGCGCAGATCTACAGCGACCTGCCGGGCATGCCGGAGATCCCCGACGCCATCGTCATGCCGATCGGCGAGACCACGTCCACGGCCACCATCCGCGACGGCCAGCGCTACGGCGTCATCGAGCAGCGCTTCGCCATCCTGCCGGAGCGCAGCGGCGAGCTGACCATTCCCGCCATCAGCGTCACCAGCAGCGTACGCCTGCAGACCGGCGGCCGGCTGCGCCGCTCCGGCGTGCGCGTCGCCACCGAGCCCATGACGCTCGAGGTGCTGCCGATCCCGCCGGAGTATCCTGCCGAGCATCCCTGGCTGCCGGCGGAGAACCTGACGCTCCAGGACACCTGGTCGACGGATCAACGGCGCCTGGCGGTGGGCGATCAGCTCCAGCGCACCCTGCGGGCCGAGGTCACGGGCAACGTCAGCTCGGCCATACCGCCGTTGACGCCGGTGCTGCCCGAGGCGAACTTCCGCCGCTACCCGGAACCGCCCGAGCTGGAGGACGACGACCGCGGCCCGTCGATCCGCGGCGTGCGCGAGCAGACCTACGCCATCGTGCCCACGGCGCCCGGCAGCGCGGTGCTGCCGGCGACGGAGGTGGTCTGGTGGGACGTGAATGCGCGCCGGGTGCGCACCGCCAGCGCGCCGGGCCGCAACCTGACGATCATCGGAACCGCCGCGCCCCAGGCGCCCGCGGAAACCGGGGCGGACCCGGCCTCAGATCCGACCGATGCGGCGGATCCCGGGCCGGGAACGCCGGCGGCGGAGCCCGGCGCGGACACCCTGACGCCAGGCCGGACCTCCCCCATGACCCTGTGGCTGCTGGCAGCGGGTGCGCTGGCGATACTGGTCCTCGCCTACGCACTGCGCAGCCACCTCGTCCGTCCCGCCGCGCCGCCTTCGGCGCGGCGCCTGCGGAAACGACTGGCGGCAGCCTGTCGGGGCGGCCGGGCCGATGCGGTCCACGACGCCCTGCTCGACTACCTTCAGGTCTGCTACGGCGCCTCGCTGACCGAGGCCCAGCGCCGGTTCCGGGCGGACGGGCACGGGGCCCTGCTCGACGCTCTGAATGCCGCCCGCTTCCGCCCGGACGCGGCCGGCGCTGTCGACGGCGACGCCGTGCGCCGCGCCGTGGCCACGTTACGGCGCGGCCCGGCGCGAAACGGGGAGCCGCTGCCGGCGCTCTACGACTGAACCGGCATCCGGGCGATCAGGCCAGGCTCTTGGTCACCACTTCGTAGAGGTCCCGGGACAGCCCTTCCCGACCGGTGAGCGCCTCGAGCTGCTCGCGCATCAGCCGCCCCCGTTCGGCGTCGAACCGCCGCCAGCGCGTGAGCGGCATGGCGAGGCCGGCTGCCATGGACGGATTGCGCGCGTCCACGTCGGCCACGGCTTCCGCCAGCAGCCGGTAGCCGGAACCGTCGAGCGCATGAAACCGGCGATGGTTCTGCCGCGAGAACGCCCCGTACAACGCGCGCAGCTTGTTCGGATTCCGGGAATCGAAGGCACGGTGTTCTGCGAGCGCGGCGACCGCCGCCGCGTCGTAGCGCGGGCTGGCGGCCTGCAGCGAGAACCACACGTTCACCACCAGCGCTTCGGTCTGCCAGCGGCCGTAGAAATCGTCGAGCAGGCGGCTGCGGAACGCCTCGTCGAGGTCCGGGTGCCTGACCGCCTGACCGAGCGCTGCCTGACGGTCGGTCAGGTTGTCGGCGAGCTGGTAGTGATCCCCGACCAGCGCCTGAGCCGCTGCGCCCTCGGCACCGCAGGCGACATAGGCCAGCGCCACGTTGCGCAGCGCCCGGCGGGCCATGGCTGGCGCCGCCGGGTCATAGGCGCCGGCGGGCGCGGTCTCCTGGTACAGCGCGCGCCAGGCGTCGAGATGCGTCCGGGCCAGCGCCTCGCGCAGCCGCTGCCGCGCATCACACAGGGCATCGACGTCGATGGTGTCGAACTGCTGCATCAGGTAGTTCTCGTCCGCCAGGGTCAGCATGGTGGCCAGCATGAACCGGTCCTCCGCCGAATCCGCGCCCCTGGCCTGGTCGACGAGGGCGCCGAACAGGGCCACCAGGCCCGCCGCCGGCGCCGAGTCCGGTTCCGCCTGCAGCCGTCGGACCTCGTCGACCACCAGCGTCTGAAGCGCGTCCCAGCGGGCGAAGCCGTCCGTGTCGTGCACGGCGAGAAACTCGAGGGTCGCTGCATCCCGCGGATAGTCCACGCGCACCGGGGCGGAGAATCCCCGCAGAAAGCTCACCCTGGGCCGGTCCGTGAGGCCCGCAAACCGCAGAGTCACCGCACGGGACCGCAGGTGCAGCAACAGGCTGTCGGGAATCGCGTCGGCGCCGGGCCCGAACACCACCGCATCGTCACAGTCCGCTGCCAGTTCCGGGCCCGTCAGCTCGGCGCCGTCGGCGCCGATCAGGCCGAGCAGCACCGGCACGTGCAGCGGCGGCTTGTCGTCCTGCCCCGGGGTCGGCGGACAGCGCTGGGAGATTTCCAGAGTGAGCGTGCCGTCCTCGAAGGTCTCAGCGACCGTGAGCACCGGCGTGCCGGCCTGCTCGTACCAGCGACGGAACTGCCCGAGGTCGATGCCGCCCGCTTCCTCCATGGCCGTCACGAAGTCGTCGGTGGTGGCCGCGCTGCCGTCGTGGCGCTCGAAGTAGAGGTCCGAGCCGGCGCGGAAATCCTCGGGGCCGAGCAGCGTGTGCAGCATCCGCACCACCTCGGCGCCCTTCTCGTACACCGTCGGCGTGTAGAAGTTGGAGATCTCGATGTAGGA
>MRWG01001998.1_pt1 | contig 11336 bp, 11 predicted proteins | sample 1013341 | NCBI WGS metagenome assembly MRWG01 (sample SAMN06117577, study PRJNA244670) | biofilm metagenome | biome: Water; feature: Cathode Biofilm; material: Biofilm; isolation source: microbial consortium enriched at the cathode of a solar microbial fuel cell | place: USA: District of Columbia ... | reverse complement strand
GCTGGTCTACGTGGGGGCGGGCACGTCCGGTCGCCTGGGCGTGCTCGACGCCTCGGAGTGTCCGCCGACCTTCCAGACCGATCCCGGCCTGGTGGTCGGGATCATCGCGGGGGGGGACGCGGCCCTGCGTCATTCGAGCGAGTCGAAAGAGGATGACCCGGAGGGCGCACGCGCGGAGCTTGAGGCGCTGGCGCTGAACGAGTCCGACACCCTGCTCGGGATCGCCGCGGGTGGAACGACGCCCTTCGTGCTCGGCGCGCTGCGCATCGCGAAGGAGGCGGGGGCCTCGACGGGCCTGCTCTGCTGTGCTCCCATCGATCCGCCGGAGGGGTGCGATGTGCTCATCTGTGTCGAGACCGGACCGGAGGTGGTGACCGGCTCGACGCGCATGAAGGCGGGGACCGCGACGAAGCTGGTGCTCAACACGATCTCGACCACGCTCATGGTGCGCACGGGGCGCGTGCACGAGAACCTGATGGTGGACCTGCGGGCGACCAACGACAAGCTCAGGGACCGGGCGATGCGCATCGTGGGGGAGCTGACGGGCCTGGACCGACGCTCGTGCCACGAACTGCTCGAGCGCGCCGGGTGGGGGGTCAAGGTCGCCGCGCTGATGCACGCCCACGGGGGCTCGCGCGCCGACGCGGAGCACGCCCTCGATCGGGCGGAGGGGCGCCTTCGCGACGCGATGGAGCGGGATCGCCCTTCTCGGACCTGACCGGCGCCCCCGCCCCGCCCGCGCAGGGGCGATCGGCGCCCTCCGCGCGACCGATCGGTGGCGGTCCGCCGGGCGTGGGGTAGGTTCGGGGTATGCGGATCGTGACGAAAGGTCTTGTTGTGTCGGGCTTTATGGCGTGCGGCGCCCTGCTGGGCGCCTGCGGCTCGGGCCAGGTCCGCGCCTCGGGCGACCGCGTCGGAGGCTCGCTGCACCGGCCCGTGGCCCCGCGCGCGGGCTGGGAGGCGGTCCTCCCGCCCCCGGAGGTCGCGATGGACGAGCGCTGCATCGATCGCGCGAGCCTGCCGGAGGCCTCTCGACGAGACGCGGCCCTCGCGGTGCGGCGCCCGCGGGCGGTGGACCCCATCACGACGTCCTGGCCCGTCGAGCCCCGTCCCTCCCTGGATCGGGACCGGACCGGGCGGACGAGCACGAACCCCGAGCGGTTCATCTACTCGAGCGACGCCCCGCGGTACCGTCGGAGCCCGTACGGCGCCCGCTGGTACCGGCGGTACTGAAACGATCGGCGCCGACGCAAACAGCCCGGCCGCCTTTGGGCGACCGGGCTGCGAGTGCTTGTGCGCTCACGGAGGCTCAGTCGTAGAGCGCCGCGGTGGGCGGCAGCTCCACGTTGCGAAGCTGGAGTGTGGTCTCGATCCGGAAGTTGGACTGGGTCCGGTGACGCTCGGCGAAGAAGAAGTCGAGCGAGTAGGTCTGCCCGTCCTCGAGCCACTCGAGCCGGTCGAGATCGATGGTCTGGCTGACCTTCGAGTGGACACCGCCGATATCGATCACGAGCTTGCCGTCCACGAAGACCCAGACGTCGTCGTCGCCGGTGAAGGAGAAGACGAGGCCCGCGTCACGCTCGAAGACGAACTCGGTGGAGAGGTGGAAGGTGAAGTGGAAGTTCTTGTTGTTGCCGGCGGAGTTGCCGTACAGCTCGTCGTTGATCGGGAAGAACCCGCCCCGGTTGGCGTAGAAGTCGTCCTCGCGGTCATCGAAGGTGTAGACGGAGGAGCCTTCCTGGCGTTTCAGGGTGAGGCTCAGGGGCGCGGAGCTGTTGACGCCGGGGACGTCGGCGAACCACATGTCGAAGTTCTCGGGGGTGGTGGAGGAGCCGGTCTTGCCGGAGTTGACCGAGCCGCTGGAGTCGCCGTCGCGGCTGGCGATGTAGTCGCGGGGCGCCATGATGTTGCGTCCCTGGGCGTCGCGCCAGTTGGAAGAGACCTTCTGGCCGGTGGAGCGGAAGGCGGGGACGCCGCGCCCGTTGAGTTCATCCTCGACCATGTACATGTAGTGCCCGAAGCCGGAGCTGGGCTGGCGTTCGAAGTCGGGGTGTCCGCCCTCGGCGTTGCGTTCGCGGAAATCGCGGACGATGCCGGTGAGGGTGATGGTTTCGGGCAGGTCCGCGTACGGGTCGCCGCCGCGGGTCGCCCCGGAGGAGCTGCCGGTGGGGCCCTGGGCCATGGCGAAGCTGGAGCATCCGATGATGGTCCCGACGCAGGCGAACATGGCGCCCTTGCGAACATATGCGTTGCGAGTGCTGGTGTGCATGGTGATCCTCCGTCGTGTGCTCCGCGTGAAGCGGGGCGGAATCCTCAGAACGTTCCGGCGATGGTGAGCACCGCCGACTGCCCGCCCGCGAGCACGATCGCCGCGATGCCGAGCGCGAGTCCAGCGACGAGGAGCATCCCCTCCGCACGACTGACCGCTGGGTTGTGTGATTGCTTGCTCATGGCCTGTCCTCCGTGAGCGGGCGCTGGGAGCGTCGGCTCACTGTTCAAGGTGCAATCCGGCGGGGCGCGTTCCAGCGATGTCACCGGGTATTTGCGTTCCCATGCCGGGATGTGCCGGCCACCCGGATCGCGCGGTGTGAGGCGGGTCTGCCGGTTGGCGACCCGGGCGCACAAAGACGCCCCGGAGCGGCTGCGCGGCCCCGGGGCGTGGATTGAATCGTGAACCGCGCGGGTCAGTCGTAGAGCGCCGAGGTCGGGGGCAGCTCCACCCGACGCAGGTTGAGCGTCGTCTCGATGCGGAAGTTGGACTGGGTGGTCCGGCGTTCGGCGTGGAAGATGCTCAGCTCGTACGTGCGTCCGTCCTCGAGCCAGTCCAGACGGCTCAGGTCCAGGAACTGCTCCTTCTTGGAGTGCAGCCCGCCCAGGTCGATCACCAGACGCCCGTCGATGAAGACCCAGACGTCATCGTCCCCGGTGAACTTGAAGACCTGCTCATCCTGGGCGCGATAGACGAACTGCGTCCGGATCTCGGTGGTGAAGTGAAAGTTATGTCCGGTGCTGGCGTAGTCCCCGTACAGCTCGCCGTCGATCGGGAAGAACCCGCCGATGGAGACGTACGGGTCGTCCGTGGCCGAATCGAAGATGTACCGGTTGGAGTCGCCCTGGCGTCGGAGGGTCAGGGGGATGACCGTGGAGGCGTTGACACCCATGATGTCGCGGTACCACTGGGAGAAGGACTCTTCGGAGAAGAGCCCGTTGCCGGAGCCGCCGGTGCGCAGCTCGCCCATGACGTCACCCGCCTGTGCGTCGAACAGGGCGGGGTTGATCGGGCGTCCTTCCGCGTCGCGATACTCGGCCCGGATCTCCTGCCCGCGCAGCGAGGCCGCGACCGGGAGCCCCCGGTCATCGAGCTGGTCGGCGACCAGGCCGATGGTGGTTGTGCCGGCGTACGCCTGGAAGTCCGGGTGCCCGCCCTCGGCCTGCTTGGGGCGGAAGTCGCGGATGATCGCGTCGAGCACGATCTCGTCGGGGAGGTCCTGGGACGAGACGCCCGGGCGGTCGGGCGAGGCGTTGCTGGTCGAGGCGGTGAAGAGCAGGGCCGCGCCCACCAGCGCGCCCCCCGCGAGAATGGCGCCCGTTGAGGGCCTGAATCGTTCCGTTGGCCTGTCCTGCGCGGTCATTGCCCGTCCTCCGGTGTTCGAACGCCCCCTCGGCGCCCGGGAACCCATGCCGAGTCCCACAGGGGCCGGCGTCATGCGAAACGCTCGCGACGGTCGCCGGGCTCCCCCTCACCATGCAGACTCCGATTCAGCGCCCCCCGGCGTCGAACCGGGCGCCGAACATTTCTCCCCCCCGGAGGGTCTGGATGGGTTGTGCGTTCTGGGTGGGGATGGCCCGTGAACGCGGGCGCCCGGGCGACCCGGGCACTACCCTGACCGAAAACGCCCGCGGGACGGGCCTCATGGACGGGAACGACACATGGAAGTGTTCGAGATCGAGGGTGGCGCCCGGCTGGAGGGGCGCCTGCGGGTCAACGGGTCAAAGAACGCGGCGCTGCCCCTGATGGCCGCGGCCCTGCTCACCGATCGCCCGGTGACGCTTCGGGATGTCCCCGACCTGGCGGACATCCGGAACATGGTCCGCCTGCTGGGTGAGCTGGGGTGCGAGGTGGAGGCCGACTTTGAGTCGGACCCGGACGAGGGGGGCCGACGCGTCTCCATCCGGGCGACCGACGAGACGCAATCACACGCACGCTACGACGTCGTGCGCACCATGCGCGCCAGCGTCTGTGTTCTCGGACCACTCCTTGCCCGGCGCGGCGCCGCCCGCGTCTCCATGCCCGGCGGGTGCGCCATCGGGGACCGCCCGGTGGACCTCCACCTGCGCGGGCTCGAGGCGCTGGGCGCTCGTGTCAGCCTCGACTCGGGCGACATCCGTGTCTCTGTTCCGTCCTTCGAGTCCGGGGGGCGGCTGCGCGGGGCGACCATCTTCCTGGGGGGCTCCTTCGGCTCGACGGTGCTCGGGACCGCCAACGTCCTCAGCGCCGCCACCCTCGCCGAGGGCACCACCGTCATCGAGTCCGCCGCCTGTGAGCCGGAGATCGTTGACCTGGCCAAGATGCTCAACGCGATGGGGGCGCGGATCTCGGGCGCCGGCTCGCCCCGCCTCGTCATCGAGGGGGTCGAGTCCCTCTCGGGCGTCGAGCACACCGTCATTCCAGACCGCATCGAGGCGGCGACCCTGATGGGCGCGGCGGCGATCACCAACGGCTCGCTCACCCTGGAGAACTGCCCGATCGACGCGATGCTCGCCGTCACGGAGCATCTGCGTCAGGTGGGCGTGGACGTGCTCGTGGGTCCGGGGCAGGCGGACCCGCTCCGGGCGACGTGCCGCGTGAGTTCCGGGCGTCGTCTGTCACCGGTGGTGGCGACGACCCAGCCGCACCCGGGCTTCCCGACCGACGCGCAGGCGCAGCTCATGGCGCTTGTCAGCCTGGCCGACGGGAACTCGGTGATCACCGAGAAGATCTTCCCCGAGCGTTTCCTGCACGTGCCCGAGCTGGCCCGGATGGGGGCGCGTCTGCAGCGTCAGGGGGCGACGGTGGTCGTCTCGGGCGTGCGTGAGCTGACCGGGGCGCCGGTCATGGCCTCGGACCTGCGCGCCAGCGCCGGGCTGGTCCTCGCGGGCATGGCCGCCCGGGGAACGACCATCGTCAACCGCGTGTATCACCTGGACCGGGGGTACGAGCGGCTGGAGCAGCGGCTCGAGCGTGTGGGCGCGCGCATCCGGCGCGTCCGGGCGGAGGAGCCCGTGGCGGCCTGAGCCGGGAGGGTCTTATTCCTCGTCGAAGCCGCGCGCGACGAGCGCCTTGAGTTCCTCGGCGCACGGCTCGGCGTCCTCGCCGTCGAGGACGAGTTCCAGCTCGGTGCCCTTGGTCGCGGCGAGCATCATGATCTCCATGATCGACTTGCCGTCAACTTCTTCGTTGCCCTTGCGCACGCGAACGGAGGAGGCGTACTTGCTCGCGGTATCGACGAACGCCATCGCCGGGCGGGCGTGCAGCCCGAGGCGGTTGACAATCGTCACCTTGACCGTGAGGCCATCGCCCACGAGATTCTCCAGCTTCGGGTGCATTCGAGGCGTACGAGCCCGGGGGCGGTGGGTTCAGGCGTTTGGCTGCTGATTGTCGGCTTCTTCGAGCAGCGTCCGAACGTCGTCCACGGTCGATGCCTGGCGCAGGAACCTGCGGAACGTGTCCTTGGAGAGGCTCTTGAAGATCGCCTCCATGGCCTGGAGGTGCTCTTCGGGTTGGTCCTCGGGGCTCAGCAGCAGGAAGACGGAATAGACCGGCTGCTTGTCGAGGGCGTTGAACTCGATGCCGCCGGGGCTGAGGCCGATCGCGGCGCTCATGCGTTCGATGGCGGGGTGCTTGACGTGGGGCACGGCGACGCCCCGCCCGAACCCGGTGGAGCCTTTGTTCTCGCGCACGAGCAGGCGTTGCACGAGTTCATCGCGCACGCTCGCGGGCGCCGCCCCCGCGGAGACGAGGGTGTCCACGAGCGACCCGATCGCGTCGTCTCGTTCCTTGGCGCCAAGGTCGGGAACGATGGCGCCTTCGATGACGATCTCGCTGAGCTTCTTCATCGTCCGGTCCTCCCGGGCTCAGCCGCGGTTGCCGAGCTTGAGCTTCTCTTTGAAGTCGGTGAGTTGACGGCTGGCCTTCTGCGTGACCTGGTCGATGGCGCCGTACAGATCCTGGCCCGTGGCGTGGGAGACGAAGTCGTCGTGGTGCTCGACATCGACCACCAGTTCGACCTTGAACTCACCCTTCTGGTCGGCCTCGAAGAGGGTGTAGGTGATCTGCTGAATCCGGTCGTAGAACTTGACGAGCTTCTGGCCCTTGCCCTCGGCGTGCTCGCGGATCGGATCGGTGACCTCGATGTGCCGCCCGACAACGTCAATGCGCATGCAAGTCTCCCAACGACAGGCGCCTGGGCGTGTCTGCCGGTCCGGACGTCGCGGGGCCGGCGCCCCTTCCTGTCTGACACAGCATAGCTCAGAAGTCCCTCCGGGAGGACGCATTGCGTCGCGGCGCTCCCGGGGCTCAGCCCGCGTCCTTCTCGATGGCGCGTTCGACCTGCTCCCGCGCCTCCGAGCCCGCCCCGGCCTCGATCATCGCCGGCCCCCCGGTCGCGCTGACCAGCCCCGAGCCCTCCCCGGTCGGGTTCTCGGGCGTGAGCACGCCCGCGGTGATCACGAACCGCAGCGCCTCCTCGACGCTCAGGTCCAGACGCGTGATCTTGTCGCGAGCGACGTTGATCGTGAACCCCGTAAAGGGGGTGGGGGAGGTCGGGATGAAAACGCTCGACACGGGCGCCCCCGCGCTCTGGTCGATCTGGCGGATCGATGTCCCCGTCAGGAACCCGACCGTCCAGATCCCCTTCGAGGGATACTCCACGAGCACCACGTCCCGGAAGGCCATCTTCTTCTCGCCCAGCACCAGGTCCACCACCTGCTTGACGTGCGGGTAGACCTGCTTGAACCCCGGGATGCGGCTGATCAGGTTTTCGAGGCGCGAGTACAGACGCTTGCCCAGGAAGTTCGAGAGCAGCACCCCCGCCAGGTAGATCAGCAGGATCGCGACCAGCAGCCCGGTCAGGTTCAGGTACCAGTGGTTGCGCCAGTACTCCTCGAGGTACTTCCGACGCAGATCGATCTTGATCGCCTTGTCCGGGACGCTCGCCCGGTACGTCTCGCTCGCCCTCGCCTTGGCCAGTTCCTCCGGCGAGACCACGAACCACTCGGGCAGACTCTCGTCGTCGATCACCTTGGGCACGCCCCAGACGATCACCGCCCGCGTGCCCGCGTTGATCGGCCCGGCCACGTTCGAGAACACGAACACGAACGCCTGCCACAGGATCCAGAGCGTCAGGATCGACGGCAGCAGAATCGCCAGACCCCGCCCGAAGAACTTCTTGAAATCTCCCTCGAACGTCTTTCGGCCCATGTGCGCATTCATCCCTGGAAAGGCCCGGAACATCGGTCCATCGCCCGGGCTGGGAGTCTACGGCCCATCGGCGCCCGGCGTTCGCCGCCCACGCCCTCCCGCGGTACCCTCCGCCCGGCGGCGTCGAGGAGATCATCATGCGTTGTTTGGTGACAGGGGGGGCGGGTTTCATCGGATCGCACGCGGTGCAGCGTCTGCTGCGGGACGGGCACGAGGTGCTCGCGATCGACGACCTGAGCCGGGGGCACGCCGAGGCCCTCGACCGGGTCCGCCCGATCGGGCCCGGACGCCTCCGGTTCGAGGCCTGCTCGATCCAGGACGCCGGCCGCCTGCGCGAGGTCGTCACCCCCTTCCAGCCCGAGGCCGTGCTCCACTTCGCCGCCCTGGCGTACGTCGGGGAGAGCGTGCAGATCCCCGGCCGGTACTGGGCGGTCAACGTGCTGGGCATGCTCACCCTGCTGCACGCCTGCGAGAGCGCCGAGCGATTCGTCTTCAGTTCCTCCTGCGCGACCTACGGCCAGCCCCCCGAGGGCCAGATCCCCGTCCCCGAGACCTGCCCCCAGGCGCCGGTCAGCCCGTACGGACGCACCAAGCTCGTGGGGGAGTGGATGCTGCGCGACCTCGTGCGGGCCAGGGCGCTCGCGGGGGAGCGCTTCGGCGTCGCCATGCTGCGCTATTTCAATGTCGCCGGCGCTGATCGCTCGGGCATGCTGGGCGAGGACCACGAGCCGGAGACGCACCTGATCCCCCTGGCCATCGACGCGGCCCTGGGACGACGCGAGGCGTTGACGGTCTTCGGCGCCGACTACCCCACGCCGGACGGCACCTGCGTGCGCGATTACGTCCACGTCGAGGACCTGGTCGACGCGCACGTCGCGGCCCTGGAGGCGATCCGCCCGGGCGAGGCGCTGGCCTACAACGTCGGCGTCGGGCGCGGGTACTCGGTGCGCGAGGTCATCGAGACGGTGGGGGAGGTGGTCGGCGCCCCGGTCCCGGTGGTGGAGGGAGCGCGCCGCGAGGGCGACCCCCCGCGCCTGTTTGCGGACCCGACGCGCATCGAACGGGAGCTGGGGTGGAAGGCGAGGGCGACGGACCTGGCGGAGATCGTGCGCGACGCCGCCGCGTGGCGCCGGGCCCACCCGAACGGGTACGCCCCCTGAAAGCCGGGCTCGGGCGTTGGCCCGAGCCCGGTGTTGCGTTCAAGTCGCCTACCCACGCCCGTGGTTACGGGCACCCGGCGCCGAACGAAGTCAGGAACGCGAGCACGTCGTCGAAGTTCAGCTCGTTGTAGGGCGGGGCGAGGTCCGCCCGGCACCCGATGTTGATCGAGGTGTAGAACTCGCGGGTGCGCCCGCTGTTGCAGTTCACCACGGCCTTGTCACTCACCCGCAGACGGATCGTATACGCGCACGGACGCAGTGAGGCGATGTCCCACGAGGCGATCACGCCGTTGGTCACGCTCTCGTTCCCGCTCGCGATGGTGACCCAGGCGTTCGTGTCTCCGCCGGTGTAGGCGAGCGACCACCCGCTGATGTTCTCATCGGACGCCGTGCCCACGATGTCGAGCATCCCGGTGGGGTTGAACGGGTCACAGTTGAGCGGAGAGTCGATCTGGGCGACCGGGGGGGTGTTGTCCACGAGGATGTTGCTCCGCTGGACGGTCTTCATGTCGCCGCACCCGTTGGAGGCGACGACGCGCAGGTCGTAGGCGCCGTCGTCCACGCCGGTGGTGTCCCAGTCGGCCAGGAGCTGGTTGACCTTCCCGCCGGGGTAGCTGGCGAAGTTCGGATCGATCAGCATCCAGTCTTCCTCGCCCGCTCTGCTGAACTCGACCATGTACTCGTCCGGCCCGCAGTTGCCGTCCGCCGCGGTCCCGAAGAGGCAGGCGTTCCCCCCGACGATCTCCGCCGAGGAGACATCCCCCGCGGCGATGTTCCCCCGCGCCAGGATCCAGTCCAGGCTGTCGTAGTCGGTCGAGACCCAGACGACCTGCTCGGCGGTGCTGCTCAGCCCCGAGGCGCTCTCGACGCACAGGCGGAGCAGGTAGAGCCCCTCGGCCAGGCCGCCGACGTCCATCATCCCGAGCAGCCCGCCCGGCTCGGGGACGCTGTCGAACGAGTTGACGATCGTGGTCCAGTCCGTGGGGCTTGAGACCGGGCGGTACTCGAGGCGGTAGGACTCGAAGACGCCCCCGGGCACGTCCGCGACGCCCGTGACCTCGCTGCCCGCGAGGCAGACGCAACTGCCGCTGAGCCCGAAGGCGCTGGGCGAGTCGATGCGGGCGACCGGGTCGGGACCGCCGATGACGAGGGTCGCGTTGAGCAGGACGTTGATCTGGTTCGCCGGGGCGTTGCAGAGGACGACGTCGGCGTCCCCGTCGCCATCCAGATCGCCCGCCGCCGGCTCGCTGTCGCTCGACGTGCCGTAGTTCCCGCCGTCGGTGAGGACGCCCGAGCCGTTATTCAGCAGCACATTGACGCCCGCGGAGATCGTGGCGACCAGGATGTCCTTGTCGCCGTCACCCTCCTCGGCGCCCAGGTCCGCGATGGCCAGGCCCTCGGGCGAGCCCGCAACGGCGATGGTTGTTGAAGTGGGGAAGGTGGGGAAGGTATTGGCGCCCCCGTTCCAGTTGTTGAAGTGAACACTGACGGTGTTGTCGATCCGATCGATCACGATCAGGTCGGGCTCCCCGTCGCCGTTCATATCGGCGCAGGCCAGGTCGCCCGGGTTCTCCCCGGTATCGACCAGGATCGCGAAATCGCCCGAGAAGAAGGACCCGCTTCCCGTGTTGTACATGATCGTGAGCGTGTCGCTGCCGGCGTTGGACGTCGCGATGTCCGGGGCGCCGTCCAGGTTCAGGTCCTTCGCGATCAGGTTGTTGGGGGCCTGGCCACCGGTCCCGCCCCCTCCGTGCGTGGTGAGCACGAAGTTGGGCGGTCCCCACGAGGTGACGTCCGCCCCGCCGAAGTAGACGCGGACGTTGCTCTGGCCGCTGTCCGAAACAGCGATGTCCGGGCGCCCGTCGGTGTTGAAGTCTGCGATCGCGAGATCAATGGGCAGGCCGCCCGCGGGGATGATGATCTCAGCCAGGAACGTGCCGTTCCCGTTGTTGAGCAGCAGGGAGAGGTCATCGGTGTCCCGGTTGGCGAGGATCAGGTCAATGTCGCCGTCCAGATCCATGTCGGCCGAGGCGATCGCCACGGGGGACGAGCCCACGCCATAGAACGCGGGGGAGCCGAACGTCCCGTCCCCGTTGTTGAGCAGGACGACGGCCCGGTCAAAGGTGGCCTCGCGGAGCGAGTTGCCCGCAAAGTCAAGATCGCCATCGTTGTCCAGGTCCGCGAGGATGCAGTCGGTGGTCGAGTCGATGGTCGGGTACGGCGTCTGATCGGCGAAGCCCGCGAACTGGGCCAGCGTGGGCGAGCCGAGTGTCATCAGGGCGCCGGCGGCGACCCATCCTTGCCATGATGTCGATCGGGACATGGTTTCGTTCCTTGGGAATGGGTGATCCGGGCTGCCCGGGCGCCGAGGACGGTGCGGGCGAGCGTATCACGTCGCCGTGAACGCACGGTGAGCCGAGCGTCAGGTCTCTGCGCCGGTGAACCGACTCTCTCACAAGAGTTCCCGAGATTCGTCCCGACCCCGTCGCGGGGAGGGGCTCGGCGGCTCAAACGCTCGCACGGGTCCATCCCCGGTGCGGCCAGCCGCCCCCGCCTCCCTCGCCTCGGGCCCACCCCGACGAGCCGCTCGACCCTCGCCGGGCGCTCCAATCGTGGCTGGTGCAATTGCCCTGCCCGGCGGGTGAGCAGACCACATCCTTTCATGCGCCGGTCCAACACCCAGCATGGGGCGTTCCCCCGTGTGTTGGGGGGGGGTG
>MRWG01001997.1_pt1 | contig 11341 bp, 11 predicted proteins | sample 1013341 | NCBI WGS metagenome assembly MRWG01 (sample SAMN06117577, study PRJNA244670) | biofilm metagenome | biome: Water; feature: Cathode Biofilm; material: Biofilm; isolation source: microbial consortium enriched at the cathode of a solar microbial fuel cell | place: USA: District of Columbia ... | reverse complement strand
GCCGAGGATGACGTTGAAGATCGAGCGGTTCATCCCCTTGCACATGATGTAGCTGAGGATGGCGCCCGAGGAGCCGACCAGCGCGCCGGTGATGATCAGCAGGTTGTTGTGCAGCGTGAAGCCGATGCCGCAGGCCGCCCAGCCGGAGTAGGAGTTCAGCATGGACACCACGACCGGCATGTCGGCGCCGCCGATCGGCAGGATCAGCAGGAAGCCGAGTACCAGGGCCACCAGGACGATGAGCCAGAACACCGCCGGCGACTGGCCGATGCAGAGCCAGACGATGAGGACGACCAGCAGGATGCCGAGGCCCGCGTTCAGCGGATGCTGCAGCGGGAAGACCAGCGGCTTACCGCTCAAGAGGGCCTGGAGCTTGGCGAAGGCGACCAGCGAGCCGGTGAAGGTGATGGCACCGATGGCCACACCGAGCGACATTTCGATGAGGCTGGCGACCTTGATGTCGCCGGGCACGCCGATGCCGTAGGCCTCCGGCCGGAAGAAGGCCGCCGCCGCCACGAAGACCGCGGCGAGACCGACCAGGGAGTGGAAGGCCGCCACCAGCTGCGGCAGGGCCGTCATCTGGATCTTCAGGGCGATGACCGTGCCGATGGCGCCGCCGATGAGGATGCCGGCGACGATCAGCCAGTAGCTGACCACCCCCGGCAGGGCCAGGGTGGTGAGGATGGCGATGGTCATGCCGACCATGCCGTAGATGTTGCCCATGCGGCTGGTCGTCGGGTGCGACAGGCCGCGCAAGGCGAGGATGAAGCAGACGGCGGCGACGAGGTACAGCAGTGCTGCGAGATCAGCGTTCATGATTGTCCAGCCCCTCTACTTCTTCTTCTTGAACATGGACAGCATGCGCTGGGTGACGATGAACCCGCCGAAGATGTTCACCGAGGCGAGGATGACCGCCAGGACACCCATGACCTCGCTGAAGCCGACGTTGGCCGGCCCGGCGGCGATCAGGGCACCGACGATGATCACCGAGGAGATGGCGTTGGTCACCGCCATGAGCGGCGAGTGCAGCGCCGGCGTGACCCGCCAGACCACGTGGTAGCCGACGAAGACCGCCAGCACGAAGACGGTCAGGCCCACGACCAGGGTGCCGGAGCCGTCGCCGGCGGCGCTCTCCGCCGTCATGCGGCCGGCCTCGACCGCCAGGGACGCCACCTCGTCGGCGAGGTCGCGCGCCTGGTTGGCAACCTCTGCGGCGTGTTCAGAGAAGGTTTCGTTGGCCATGGACGTCAGCCTCCCTGTCCGTCGCTAGAGTCATCGGATTTTTTCTCTTCGGCTGCCGGCTCGGCGGGAGCCTCCTCCTTGGGAGTCTCCGTCTCGCCGCCCCCGTCATCGGGTTTGAGCGCAGGATGCACAAGCTTGCCGTCGCGGATGATGCAGGTGTCGGCGACGATCTGGTCCTCCCAGTTCACCGCCAGCTTCTTCTCTTCCTTGTCGACCAGAAGCTCGATGAAGTTGTAGATGTTGCGGGCGTAGAGCGCCGAGGCGTCGGCGGCCAGGCGGCTCGGCACGTTGACGTAGCCGACGACCTTGCCGGGCTCCGACAGCTCGCAGTTGCCGCCGGTCTCCACCGCCAGGTCGACGATCACCGAGCCGGGCTTCATCGACTCGACCATCTCCTTGGAGATCAGCTTCGGCGCCGGGCGCCCCGGGATCAGCGCGGTGGTGATGACGATGTCCATCTTGGCGATGGTCTCGGCGATCAGCGCGGCCTGCTTCTTCTGGTACTCGGCGCTCATTTCCTTGGCGTAGCCGCCGGCGGTCTCGGCCTGCTTGAACTCCTCGTCCTCGACCGCGACGAACTTGCCGCCCAGGCTTTCCACCTGCTCCTTGGCCGCCGGGCGCACGTCGGTCGCCGAGACGATGGCGCCCAGGCGCTTGGCGGTGGCGATGGCCTGCAGGCCGGCGACGCCGGCGCCCATGACCAGGGCCTTGGCCGGCACCGTGCCGCCGTCATCATCTGCGGGAAGGCCGAGCCATAGACCGACGCGGCGTCCAGCACCGCCTTGTAGCCGGCCAGGTTCGACTGCGAGGACAGCACGTCCATGGACTGGGCGCGGGTGATGCGCGGGATCAGGTCCATGGCGAAGCTGGTGACACCGGCATCCTGCAGCGGCTTCAACTCGTCGCCGGCGCGGAAGGGATCCATGATGGAGATGACCAGGGTGCCGGATTTCAGGCCCTTGGTCTCCTCGGGCAGCGGACGGCGCACCTTGGCGACCACGTCGGCCGACCCGAAGGCGACGGTGGCGTCGGCGGCGATGGTCGCGCCGGCCTTCTCGTATGCCTCGTCGGGAATGGCCGCGCCCAGCCCGGCACCCTTCTCGACAGCGACCTCGAAGCCCAGGTTGATGAGCTTCTTCACTGTCTCAGGCGACGCCGCGACGCGCGTCTCGTCCGGGCGCTGTTCCTTGGGAATAGCGATCTTCATACCTGGATTGTCCCCTTGTGTGCCCCGAAATGTGCCCGATTATACCCAAAATGCCGCACGAGAGGCCCTCGGACTGCTATGAACTAGTACGAAGTCCCCCTTAGTCAAAGCAATCGGTCCTTTGACCTAGGGCGGCCCATGTTAATGACGGTCAGAACGGCTTGATTCAACCTTATTTTGCTTGTGGGCGAGCGTTCAGACCGGTTAAGCGACGTCTTGCCGCAGTGGCGGACTGACGGCCAGACCGGAGAGGCCCGACGGGCGGTGGACATCCGGCGGTCCGGCCGATAAGAGGGTCATCGGATAGTCCACCAGAGGGCGAGGACCGGCGACGTGAAATTGCTGTCAGGGGCCGAGGAGCTCCAGAACCTGCTGGAGAGCCTCGGCACCTTCATCGTGACCGGGGTCACCAAGTCCGGCACCACCTGGCTGCAGCGCATGCTGGACAGCCACCCGGAAATCGCCTGCGGCGGGGAGAGCAAGCTGAATGTCTTCCTGACTCAGCTGGGCCCGGCGATGCGCGCCTACAACGAGGCGCTGACCAAGACCAACGCCAAGATCTACAAGGAGGAGGCGGTCTACCAGCCCCTCACCCAGGCCCAGGCGCGGGCCGTCATGCAGTACCTCTTCCTCGACCGCCTGGGCGCCGTGCGCGCCGCCGCCGAGGCCGCGGGCAAGCTGGGGGGCCTGAAGTGGATCGGCGACAAGGACCCGGACTATAAGCGCGAGCTGGTCGCCTGGCGGGCCATCCTGCCGGAGATGCGCATGGTCTCCACCACCCGCGACGGGCGCGACTGCTATGTCTCCCTGTGGTTCCACCTCTACCCCGAGCGCGAGCCCCTGGCCGCGGAGAACCGCGACGACTTCCTGGGGCGCATCCAGGGCCACGCCGCCACTTGGCGCGACACCATGGCGAAGTTCCAGAAGGACGCGGCCGACTTCCCGGGCCGCCACTTCGCCGTGCGCTACGAGAGCCTGCTGGAAGATGCGCAGGGCGAGATGACCCGGCTCTTCGAGTGGTTCGGCTGCGACGCTTCCGAAGCCACCGTGGCCGACGTGGTCGCGCGCAACGCCTTCACCGTCGCCTCCGGCGGGCGCCAGCCCGGCGAGGCCGACCCCAGGAGCTTCCTGCGCAAGGGCATTGCCGGCGACTGGAAGAACCACTTCGACGAGGAGTGCAACAAGCTCTACTGCGAGGTGGCGGGCGAGGCGCTGGCCGCCGCCGGGTATGAGGTTGAATGACCCCCGTCTACGTGGTCACCGACATCGAGGTGAACGGCCCGACGCCGGGCGCGCATTCCATGCTGGCCTTCGCCTCGGTGGCCGTGGATGCAGCGGGCCACGAAATCGACAGCTTCGAAGCGGTGCTGGAGACCCTGCCGGAAGCCGGCGAGGACGCGATCACGATCAACTGGTTCAAGGGCTTCCCGGAGGCCTGGGCGGCCGCGACGACGAACCCGCAGCGGCCTGAAGCCGAGATGGCGCGCTATGCCGACTGGGTGCGCGCCCTGCCCGGCGCGGCCATCTTCGCCGCCCACCCCCTGGCCTTCGACGGCGCCTGGATCGACCACTACCTGCGCCGCTTCCTCGGAATCCGCCTGCTGAAAGGTCCCTGGGCGGGCGAGCGGCTGTTCCACACCGCCGGGCTCTGCCTGCAGGCCTTCGCCGCCGGGCGGACCGGCTGGGACTTCACCGCCTGCCACACCGAGGCCTACCCGCCGGAGTGGCTGGGCGGCGTGCCGCACGACCACATCTCCATCGACGACGCCCGCGGCTACGCCAACCTGCTGCGCACCCTGCTACAGATGAAGGCGCCGGGCGAGACCGTCAGGTCATTGGATAGAAGATGAAGCCGCTGGCGACGTCCTCTTCGTCGTTGGCGAGGGGACGCGTTTCTTCGACTGCGAGCGACCCAATTTCGAGAAAGCATTTGTCGATCTTCTGCGAGACCCGCAGTTCGGTCTCGAAGTCGAAGAGGGCCAGTTTTCCGGCAGACGTCAGGTCATCCGCCACCGACGTGCGCACGATGTAGAAGCCCACGCGTTCGGGCTTAAGGCCGGCCTCGGCTCCCGGCACCAGAAAGTCGTCACCTCGGAGGATCACGCGGAATCGCGTTGCGGTCCGCGTTTCTCGCTCGATGGGGAAAACCAGAGACATCGGGGCAGAGTCCGCCGCTCCAATCGCTTACGGTGCGACAGTCTCGCAATCCCGAGTTAACGCTTAGATAACAATACGAGAATTATGGGAAAAGCCGGCCGCGCCCCAGGTCCTGTACTCATCAGGTTGTCGTGGCCGCGCCCTAGCGCCGCGACCCCGCATAGAGCATCGCCTCGGCACGCGTCTTCACACCCAGCTTCTTGAAGAGATTCGAAGCGTGGTTGCGCACCGTGCGTTCCGACAACTTTAAGGCCGCAGCGATCTCCGGGTTGGACTTGGCGGCGCAGATCATCTCCAGGATTTCCCGCTCGCGCCGGGACAGCCCCGCGAGATTAGGCTTGAGCCCCGCCGCGCTCGGCACGCGGCTGGTGAAGTCCAGCACCGCCTCCTTGATGCGCGCCCAGGCGGGTTCATGCTTCAGGACGATATGGTTGCGCGATTCCAGCTCGATGAACTCGGCGTTGGGCAGACCCCTCGCCAGGATCTTCCCCTGTGACAGGGGTACCACCTCGTCACGGTCGCAGTTGAGGACGAGGGCTGGCAACTCGACCTGATCCAGCAGATCGCTCACGTCGGTCGTGGAGCGCGCCTCGACCAGGCGCGAGGCCATCTGTGCCGAGACGGTCTTGCGGCAGAGCTCGTTGAACCAGCGGACCTGCTCCTCGCTGCCGGCGGGAATGAAACGCTTGGTGAAGAGTTCCCGGAAGACCGGGTTCTCCTGCTCCCAGGCGACCTCAATGATATCGGCGAGTGAATCATAGAGCCGGGCGCCCTGGGGGTCGCCGCGCGCCTTCCAGCCCTGGGCGTAACCGCCGGAGAGAATGATCTGTGCCACGCGCTCGGGATGCCGCGCGGCATAGGCGACGACGGCGGCGGCCCCCTGGGAGACGCCCAGCAGGATCATCGGCTGGTCGATCTCCGCCGCCTCCACCACGGCCTCCAGGTCCTCGATCCAGCGCTCGAAGGAGAGGTCCTCCGGATTCTGCTCGGAGAGGCCGCAGCCGCGCTCGTCGAAGCGCACGAAGTCGAAGTGGTCGGCGAAGAAGCGCACCCAGTGCGACCACACCGGGCTTTCGAGGTCGTATTCCAGGTGGGTCAGCCAGTTGGAGGCCTTCACCAGGGGCGGCCCCTCTCCAGCACCCTGTCCAGCCCGGGCCCAGGCGAGCGCGGTGCCGTCCTTGGAGTGCGTGTATCTGATCCGCTGCTTCACAAGCCTGACCTTCAGTGCTGCCCGATCCATGCGGCCGGGACAGCTGTCCCATGAAAAAGCATGTCAAAGGGCCCGAACCGGGACAACTGCCCGATGGTTCCGCGGCGGCGCATCAACCATATCAGGCCGCGTCACCCCTCGAAAGGAGCCCAGCTCCATGAACATTCTAAACGGAGACGTCGCCTCCGGACGACACGAAACGCGCGCCCGGCAACGGGTCGTCGCGCTGCACTGCTCCGGCGCCGACAGCCGGCAGTGGCGCCCGCTTGCCGCTGCCCTGGACGCGCCTTTCGAGCTGCTGGCCCCGGACTTCTACGGCACGCAGAGCCGGCCGCACTGGCCCGGCGGCCACGCCTTCACCCTGGCCGACGAAGCCCGCCCGATCCTGGAGGTCCTCGACGGCCTGGAGGAAAAGGTCCACCTGGTCGGCCATTCCTACGGCGGCGGCGTGGCCCTGCACATCGCCCGGGCGCGTCCCGCGGCGGTGGCCAGCCTGACCCTCTACGAGCCCTCCGCCTTTCACCTGCTGAAGGCCGAAGGCGGCGCACGGACGCCCTGCTACCGGGAGATCAGGCAGGTCGCCGAGGCCTGCGCCGAGGGGCTGGTCAGCGGCGACTACCGCCGTGCCGCCACCGGTTTCGTCGACTACTGGGGCGGCAGCGGCACCTGGGCGGCCTTGAAGCCCAGCCTGCAGGAAGCGTTGGTCCGCTGGCTGCCGAAGGCGCCGCTCGACTTCCGCGCCCTGATGCAGGAACCCGGCGAACTGGATGACTGCCGCAGCCTCCGCTTCCCGGTGCTGATCCTGCGCGGCAGCCTCGCCCCGGCGCCGACGGCGACCGTCGCCATGCTGCTGGCCGGCGTGCTGCCGGACTGCACCTTGGAAGTTCTCGCCGGCGCCGGGCACATGGGCCCCGTCACCCACGGCGAGGAGGTCGCCGCCCGCATCCGTGATTTCTTCACTTCACTCACGACGCACAGAGACCCCCATCCGGCCGCCGCCCGGTCCGCCGCATTTCCCCCTCTTGCCTATTTCTGAAAAGGAGACGACCAATGAACATCCATGTTTCCGAGTTTTCCCTCCCGGAAAGCGACAAGGCGCGCTTTGCCCGCTGCATCGAAGCCTCCAAGCGCGTGCGCTGGGACATCGACGCCGACGTGATCCGCGGACGCAGCTTCAACATGATGCAGACCTTCCTGCCGAAGGGCCTCTCGAAAGTCGACGACCTGCCCTTTCTCGTCGAGGGAGAAAAGCGCTTCCTCAGCCAGGTGCAGGGGCGGACCTACGCCTACATCTTCGGGCTGGTCGAGCGCTTCATCAATGCCAAGGTGCTGGAACTCAGCCGCGAACATGCGCTGGGCGACCAGACGGCGCTGGAGGCCCTGGTCCGCTTCAGCGATGAGGAATTGAAGCACCAGGAGCTGTTCCGCCGCATCGAGAAGATGGCCGATGAGCAGATGCCGCCGGGCTACAAGCCGGCGGGCGACCCCGACGCGGTGGCCAAGGCGGTGCTGGGCATGAGCACCTGGGCCGTGCTGATGCTGACGCTGCACATCGAGCTCTTCACCCAGCTGCACTACCGCGAGAGCCTGGAGCCGGACGAGAGCCTCTCGCCGCTGTACAAGGACGTCTTCCTCTTCCACTGGAAGGAGGAGAGCCAGCACGCCATTCTCGACGAGCTGGAACTGCGCCGCCACGACGCGGACCTGACCGAAGAGCAGCGCGACAAGGGCGTCGATGACTTCATCGCGCTGGTCGGCGCCGTCGATGGCCTGCTGCAGGCCCAGGCGGCGGAGGACGCCCGCTACTTCCTGGAGGTCGCCGCGCGGCGCTTCTCCGACGAGGAAACGCAGGCGGTCAAGGACGGCATTCTGAAGGCCTACCGCTGGCAGTACATCCTCTCCGGCGCGCAGCACCGGCCCTTCCAGCGCGTTCTCGGCGACCTCATTAACGAGCAACAGGCCCAGCGCATCAACCAGGCGCTGCAGCCGCTGATGGCCGCCTGACTTTCTGCGCAGCCAACGCCGGACCGCGGCACGCCAAGCGTGCCGCGGCCCTGGCGCAGCTTGTTTCTGTTTCGCCGCCGCAGACCGAAATAACTGTTTCAATTGAAACCTTGCCAGCCGGCGGAAAGGAGCGTTCAGATGATCCCGCTTTCCCCTCGGAAGGGGCTCCACGCGATGAACCAGATCGATCTGGATCCGAGATTCCAGTTGCTGCTTGAACGGACGCTGCGCGACGAACCCGGCGCGCCCGGCGCCCTGCTGCGCATCGAGACTCCCGAACTCACCTGGAGCGGCGCGGCCGGCCTCTGCGATCCCGCCATCGGCCTGCCCCTGCGCCCGGACGACGCCTTCCAGATCGCGAGCATCACCAAGATGTTCACCGCCACGCTCTGCATCCGCCTGGCCGAAGAGGAGCTGCTGGACCTCGACAGCGGTATCGGCGCCTACCTGCCGGAAAGCGTGACGCGGGGCCTGCACGTCATCGACGGCCACGACTTCGGGCCGGAGCTGACCCTGCGCCAGCTGCTGAGCCACACCAGCGGCGTCGCCGATTTCTTCGGCGACGGCACGCCGGGGCCCGACGGCAGCTTCCCCTTCGTCGCGGAGATGAAGGCCGATCCCGACCGCCTCTGGCAGCCGGCCGAAGTGGTCGACTGGACCAAGGCACATCTCGACGCCTGCTTCGCCCCGGGCGAGGGCTGGCACTACGCGGACACCGGCTTCCTGCTGGCGGGCCTGGTCATCGAAGCGGTCACCGGCCTCACCCTGCAGGAGGCCTACCGCCGCTGGATCTTCGCGCCGCTGGGCATGCGGCACAGCTACCTGCTGTACCGCGAAACGCCACGGCCGGTGGAAAGCGGGCGCCCGGCCTCGCGCCCCTACAGCGGCGCCACCGACTACGGCAGCCTGAGGAGCACCTCGGCCGACTGGGGCAGCGGCGGCCTGGTCAGCACCACCGCCGACCTGGCGCGCTTCCTGCGCGCCTTCGTCGAGGGCGACGCCTTCCGCGATCCCTGGAACCGGGCCCAGATGATGACCTGGGTGCGCAGCGGGGAGCGCGGCGTCTCCTACGGCCTGGGCATCCGCCACTTCGACCTCGACAAGCTGGGGATCGCGGGCGGCGGTGAGCTGTGGGGCCACACCGGCTTCCTCAAGACCTTCATGCTGTACTGGCCCGCCGCCGACGCCATCCTCTGCGGCTCCCTGAACCAATCCGCCGCTAGCGGCGTGTTCTCCGACCTGCGCCCCGTTGCGACGCTGGTACGCGATATCCTGCCGCTGCTGCGGCGCCTCTGACCCGAAGAAGGAACAAGTCGCCGATGAAGTACGAGAGCATCCTGGAGACCGTTGGCGGCACGCCGGCCGTGCGTATCAACAAGCTGGCGCCCGAGGGCGTGAACCTCTACGCCAAGCTGGAAGCCTTCAACCCCATGGGCTCGGTGAAGGACCGCCTGGCCCTGGGCGTCATCGAGGACGCGGAGCGCAGCGGCGCCTTGAAACCGGGCCAGACGGTAGTCGAGGCGACCAGCGGCAACACCGGCATCGGCCTGGCCATGGTCTGCGCCGAGAAGGGCTACCCCCTGGTCATCGTCATGGCCGAGAACTTCAGCGTCGAGCGGCGCAAGCTGATGCGCTTCCTCGGCGCCAAGGTGATCCTGACCCCGGCGGCGGAGAAGGGCACCGGCATGCTGAACAAGGCCATCGAGCTTTCGGAGAAGCACGGCTGGTTCCTCTGCCGCCAGTTCGAGAACGAGGCTAACGCCGACTTCCACTCACGCACCACGGCGCGCGAGATCCTGGACGACTTCGCCGAGACGCCGCTCGACTACTGGGTCACCGGCTCGGGCACCGGCGGCACCCTGAAGGGCGTCTCCCGTGTGCTGAAGGCCGAGAGCCCCAAGACCCAGATCGTCGTCTGCGAGCCGGACAACGTGCCGATCCTGGGCAGCGGCATTCCCATGCCGGAGACCCCCGGCGAGAGCCACGCTCTCTTCCGTCCGCACCTCATGCAGGGTTGGACGCCGGACTTCATCCCGCGCCTGACCGGCGACGCCCTGGCCGACCACCACGTGGACCGCATCGTCCCGGTGAGCGGCGAAGAGTCGCTGCGCCTCGCGCGCGATCTGGCGCTGAAGGAAGGCATCCTCACCGGCATCACCGGCGGCGCCACCCTGGCCGGCGCCCTGGCAATCGCCAAGGAAGCGCCCGTCGGCAGCAACATCCTCTGCATGCTGCCGGACACCGGCGAGCGCTACCTGAGCACCGTCCTCTTCGAGCACATCTCCGTCGACATGACGGCCGAGGAGATCGAGATCTCCAAGTCGACGCCGGCGGCCCGCTTCGACCAGCCTTCCGCCCCGCCGACGGCCAAGCCGGAAGAACAGAAACCGGCCGCCGCGGCGGCGCCCGACGACGCCGAGGCCGAGGCCTACCTGGCCGAGGTCCTGGGCGACAAGGACAAGCCGGTGGTCATGTTCGCCCTGGAATGGTGCGAGTTCTGCTGGTCGGTGCGGCGCTTCTTCGCCCGCCTGGGCATCGACTACCGCTCGGTCGACCTCGACTCGGTGACCCTCCAGGAGGGCAACATGGGCGGGCGCATCCGCGCCGCGGTGAGCGCGCGCACGGGCATCCGCACCATCCCGCAGATCTTCGTCGGCGGCACCTTCGTCGGCGGCTGCACGGAAGTCTTCGACGCCTACCGGAACGGCGAACTGCAGAAGCTGCTGGAGGCCAGCGGCGCCGCCTACGACAAGAAAGCGCAGCTCGACCCCTACAGCTTCTTCCCGGCCTGGCTGCAGTCGCGCCAGGCGGTAGCGCAGAGCGACGAAGCGGCGGAATAGAGCCTCACTCCGGCAACGGCAGGTTCCTGGCCTTCAGGACCTTCTTCTGGCGCTGTTCCAGCTTCTTGACGTCGAAGTCGCGGATCATGTCGTGGAACATCTGGTGCCAGTTGATCTCGGCGTCCAGGTGCATGAAGACCGAGCCGAGGCCGACGGCGGCGCGGTCCATGAGCACGAACTCGCGCGGCGGCTTCACGCCGCCGAGGCGCCGCAGTTCCCTGTGCACCTCGCCGGCCACCTTGGCGCCGTAGAGGCTGCCCTGCTCGCCCATGATTTTCTGCGGCTTGTCCTCCAGCAGCGGCGCGTAGAGGAAGGCGGCCCAGAGGTTCAATGCCGCCAGCAGGTCCTTTGAGAGGTCGGTGAAGCCCCAGATCCTGTAAGCCTCCACCGCCAACTCCGGGTCGTCGCGCTCCAGGGCGAAGTAGAGGTCGATGACCCCCTTCACGAACTTCGGCGGGAAGACGCGGATGCAGCCGAAGTCGAGCAGGTTCACCGTGCCGTCTTCGCGGATGGTGTAGTTGCCCAGGTGCGGGTCGCCGTGGATGATGCCGAAGAAATAGAACGGCACGTACCAGCAGCGGAACATGTTCATGGCGACGGCATTGCGCTGCTCCACCGTCACGTCGCCCTTCACGAAGTCGAGCAGCGGGCGGCCTTCCAGCCAGGTCATGGTGAGCAGGC
>MRWG01001996.1_pt1 | contig 11343 bp, 11 predicted proteins | sample 1013341 | NCBI WGS metagenome assembly MRWG01 (sample SAMN06117577, study PRJNA244670) | biofilm metagenome | biome: Water; feature: Cathode Biofilm; material: Biofilm; isolation source: microbial consortium enriched at the cathode of a solar microbial fuel cell | place: USA: District of Columbia ... | reverse complement strand
ACGCGCCGGAAGTCTGGCCTGTGACGTTTCGCGAACCGCACCCGTCTCATCTGATGGCCCAGGCGGCCACCTATGGCGGCAATGCCAATTTCGCTGCGGTGACCGCGTGGCGAAAGGCGCGGCGTATTTGGCGACCGTGGGAGTATTTCGTCCAACCCCGACGTTACAACTCGCTCTACTGGGGCATTTTCGCCAATGGGTGTTGGCAAGCTGAGCCTGACCCGACCCTGACCGCACGCTTGGCGCGCGAGGCCTTTATCGCCGAGGTCGAACCAGCGCGCGCCCGCTGGACAGACAGCCGCGAGGCCGTCGCCCTCGCGACGCTTAGCGAATACAGTGACAACTTCTATAATGAACTGCAGCTCGCCTACGCAATTTACGTCGGGCGATTTGAACGAGCAGACGAGATTATTGCTCGAGCCGCATCGAACGTTGGCGCACATCCCAGTCAGGACGACATCGAGCGCGCCTTGGCGAGAGAAGACGGTTTAACCAAGGAAATCCTAGTGGAGCGCAGCCTCGTGCGTGACCGCGAGCATCACCGACGTCTGCAAGACATGTATACGCGTCTCATCGGCACTGTCTAGTTCCTTGACAAGGCTCAGTCACCGCCGTTCTCCTCCTGAGTGCCTGAATAAATCTGTGCGCCGACTGCAATCAGATAGTCCCCAAAGGTTGGAGAAAGGCCGTGCATTTGCTGCATCCGCATAGACCTATCTACAGCGCGCATCATCTGATCAATATCATCACTGGTCCATCTAACCAAAATCGTCTTGTCTGGGCCGCCTTTAAGATTTTTTCTCCACACCCCCTTTTGACATACTCTTGCGCTTTAAGTTCTGGGTCAGTAAGATATCGAATCATTTTTTTTGAATGAGGTTTTTATTCATGTTCAAATAAGGTATTTGTAGAGATTCTATTTCATACTTTTTAGAATCTAGATGTATGCTGGCATTAATGCTCCTTTCATCTAATCTCTGTTCAATACTTTTCTTCGCCCCCACACCCTTGTTTTCGATGACCGTAATCTTTCCAGGAGAATTATCCGGAAATAGAAACCGGTCCATAATCCGCTTCATTATCACTCCTACGAAACCATCATCAAATTTCCTGAGTCGGCCACCATGCTCGGGGCGCATCTGCACCGAGTGAGGTTTCAAGCGAACCAGAGTTCGAGCGCCTCCCCTTTTGATTTGCTTCACCTCCTCTGCCTCGAAACTCGGAAATCCGGCCGCGACCGACCGCTCTTGCTGAATTGCTTCGCCGGCGGCGCCATTAGCATTGCTGAACGTCCCTTCGAGATATGTTTTTTGGTATGGACTCAATACTTTCCAATACCGTGGCAGCATCATCTCTTCCGCCTTGAACGCCCGATGTCCGGTTTGCTTTGCAAGATCCTGAAAATGCGCCAGATCGTACGCCCCCGCATAACGCTTGACGCCAGGAGTCACGTTCGCCGCTGCTTTAGCAATCTTGCCGAAAGGCAAACCGAGGCCCGCAGCGACGCCGTTGATCGCTGTCCAGAAGCCCGCCGTCAGGGCGTCGTCGGCCTCGCCCGGCTCGATGGCGTCAACCATCTTGAAAAACTCCTTGCGGGCATCTCCGAACGAATTCACGTTGCCGGGTCCGGGCGTGAAATCGAGCCCGGTCGCGATCAGCTTGCGCAGCGGCGCGGCTTCGGCGAACAGCACCGTTTGCGCCGTCGCCTCCGCCGCCAGGCGCTCTTCTTCCGTCTTCGCAGCGCGGAGCTGGCGCACACTGGTGACGAACGCGTCCGTACGCGCCTCGACCGACCTGGCGCCATAAAGCAGATGCGGCGTGCCGAGCTTGTGATCCCGGTCGGCGATGCGCCCGAATATGTGCAACGCCCGCTCCCAGAGGTCGCCGGGATCGGCCGCGTTCATCGCGACCCGGAAGAGGCGCATCCGCCCCGCGAACTGCTTCGGATCGGAAAGGACATTTGCGCCCATCTGGCGCGGCAGGCGCAGCATGCGTTCGCCCGCAGCGTTCCGGATCTCATAGCCCTCATCCCCGGTTCGCGCGACCGCCACGCCCATCTCCATCCGCGCCACGTCGATCTTCGCGGCCGCGTCGCCGAAATCGCCGAGGATGCCCTTCCACTCGCCATTGCGGATGCCATGGCCGTCGGAAGCGACGGCGCTCCGGAAGCGTCGCCGCCAGCGGGCCTCGGCGCCTGGCTGCGCCTGCTCGTCCGCCGCATCGACGACTATTGCGAAGACTTCGGCCGCATCCTCGATCGCCGCGCGCACGATCTTGCCGCCAAGAAAATGCGTGGCGGCGTAGTGCACCTGCCGCAGCGCCGTGAACGCCTGCTGCCAGTCGTCGCGGTCTTCGAGCGCATCCAGCGCCGTCGGCGCCGGCGTGCGACGCTAGCGTTGGTCTTCGAAGCTCTTCCGTTCCATCGCCTTGTCCACTTCTCCATCGATCCGGCGGCGCGCGGCGCGCCGCCGAACGGATTGCTGTTTTCACATCAAACTCGCCAGATCCGCCGCCCGCCTCAGAGCGCCATCTCCGCCGCGCGGAGCGCGCGGGGCAGGCTGCGGGCGGCGGGGGTCATGCGGTCCTCGATGACGATCGCGTGCAGCGCCTGAAGGCCTGGACGGCCGGCGCGCTCCAGCACGCGACGCTCCAACCTCCGATAGATGTCTGCCGCCGCCTCGACGTCTGGATCGGGGGCGGCGCTCCGGCTCACGCGGTCGCCATAGGCCCCTGCCAACCTCTCTCTGAGGCCAGACCGCTCATAAAGCGAGCGAATCCGCGTCGCCACGCCGTGCAGTTCGGCGTTCAGCAAGCCCCGGTCGCGCAACAGATCAACCAACAATGGATAGCGGACGCCATGACAGTATTCGCCCGCGCGCATGGTATTAAGCCGCTGCAAGCCCCCTTCGCGCCCTTCGGCCGCGCGATCGCTCCGTTCCGACGTCGGCTGTACATCATTTCTGCCCAATCGCTCGCTCCTCCCAACGTTGCAGACGTTTTGATATTGTGATTTTCACATTTTTTGCAACACTGGTTGCGCAAGAAATTGCGTGACGGGAGCGCCGCCCGGCGCCATACTCCGGCGCATGGACGCCGCAACCATCAAGCGTCGCCTGGCGGAAACCGGCCGCAGCCAGCGCGAGTTGGCCGAGGCGCTCGGGCTCGACCCGTCGGCGGTGACGCGTCTCCTGAAGGGCCAGCGCCGACTCCGGCTCGAGGAGGCGGAGAAGGCGGATGCTTTTTTCGGGGATGCGCCGACCGCGAACGTCATCGCGCGGCCCGGCGGCGGCGACGGCGATCCGGACCAGGCGGCCCGCACCCTGCCCGTCTACGCCAGCGCCCAGGGCGGACCGGACGGCATGGTGATCGACGCCGAACCGATCGAGATGATGCGCCGGCCCCAGTTCCTGGAGGGCGTTCGCGACGCCTTTGCCTTCTATGTCGTCGGCGACAGCATGGAGCCGCGCTTCCGCCACGGCGAACGCCTGCTGGTGCATCCGCGCCGGCCGCCCAGGGCGGGCGAGGACGTGCTGATCATCCTGAAGGCCGCGCCCGACGCCGAGTTCAACGCGATGGTGAAGACCCTGGTCGCCCAGGCCGGACAGACGATCCGCGTCGCCCAGTACAATCCGCCGCGCGAATTCGAAATCGACCGCGCGACCGTCGCCGGCCTCCACCTCATCGTCGGCGCCTACTATTACGGCTGAGCTTCTCTGTGAGGAAACAGGTCGGAACCCCGACGCAGTGAGAACCGTTTCCCGCTCACTGGATCCGAAAATGGAGCGCCAAGATGGCTGTTATCGACGGGACCATCGACAACGACGAACTCGACGGTACGCGTGGGGCCGACGTGATCTCAGGCTTCGAAGGCGACGACATTCTGTCGGGCCTGCAGCAACATGACGACATCGACGGAGGGTCGGGCGACGACACGCTTTTCGGCGGCAACGGCAACGATACGCTGTCGGGCGGCCTCGACGACGACGAACTGCACGGTGAGAACGGCCGGGACGAACTGTTCGGCGGGCCGGGCGTCGATCTGCTGTTTGGCGAGAACGGCCCTGACGACCTCGACGGCGGCGACGGCCCCGACACATTGGACGGCGGCAATGGGCCGGACGATCTCCTTGGCGGGCTCGGCGACGACATCCTGGAAGGCGGCAACGGCCCCGACGATCTGAACGGCGGCGCGGGCTTCGACTTTGCCGCCTATACGACCGCGCCGGCCGGCGTCATCGTCGGGCTCGAACGCGGCGTCATCGCCGGCCCCGGCGGACCGGACGCGTTCACGGACCTTGAAGGCCTGATCGGGTCGGACTTCAACGATGTCCTGATCGGCGACGAGAATGCCAACGAACTCCGCGGCGGCGACGGCAATGACCGGCTCGTCAGCCTCGGCGGCGACGACATCATGGTCGGCGGCGACGGCAACGACATCTACACCGTCGACGATTCAGGCGACATCGTCGTCGAAACGGAAGACGGCGGCGCGCGTGACCGCATCAACGTCTTCGTCGACTATGTCATTCCGGAGAACGTCGAATACACCGCCGGCATCTTCGCGTCTGAGGGCCTGCACCTGGTCGGCAGCGACGACGACGAATCGATCGTCGGCAGCGCCCACATCAACAGCCCCGACTGGATCGAGGGCATGGGCGGCCGCGACCGCATCGTCGGCCTGGTCGGCGACGACGTGCTCTCCGGCGGGGACGGTAACGACGTCATCTTCGGCAACAGCGGCGCCGACCTGATTTCCGGCGACGACGGCAATGATCGCCTGATCGGCCAGTTTGCGGCCGACACCTTCGTCCATGACGTCGGCGACGACGCCGACCTCATTCAGGACTTCGACGTGACCGAGGACATGCTTGACCTGACCGGTCACAACATCGCCGACTTCGACGCGTTCCTGGACCTGACGTCCGATACGGCGGCGGGCGCTTTCGTCGACCTCAGCCTCAATCCGGGCTCCGCCATCGACGACAGCATCCTGCTGCAGGGCGTGGCGATGGCCGACATCGGCCAGGAGGACGTGCTGCTCTAATAGGGCGGCAGCCGGTCCTTGCCGGGGAACGGCGGCAGCGCCCGCATCAGCCGGGCGCGCGCCTGCCCCCACTTCGCGCCGAGCGTCGTCATGAAGGCGCCGAGCAGTCCGACGGTCAGCGTGTCGGTCAATATATCGCCGCCGCCGGCGGCCTCGAGCGCGGTGCCGAGGGCCAGACCGAAATAGACGATGCCGGCCATCAGGAAACTGCGGCGGTCGATTACGAGGGCAAACGCGGCGACAGCGAGAAATGCCGCGACCGCAAGCAGATATCCGGCCGCGCCGCCGAGGTTATAAAGCGTCAGGCAGATCGTATTCACCAGCGCCGGCGCCGCCGTGACGTGCAGCCAGAATGCGCCGGCCGACAGTCGCGAGACCCGGTAGGGGTCGCGCATGTCGAAACGAAGCGCGACGGCGACGGCGGCGACCCCGAACACAAGCATGCCGATCGCCGGCGCCGGCGCCTGTGCGAAATCGAACAAAATCTCCGGAAACTCGGCGTCGGCGGTTCCCGCCGGCGCAAGCGCGAACGACAGCGTCAGCACGAAGGCCAATCCGCCCGCTGCGATCAGGGCGAGCGCGAAGGGCAAACGGAAGGCGCGGTAGTAGGCCGCCATGCCCAGCGCCGCAATGCCGAACAGCAACAGCCAGTCGGTCTGTCCGCCGCGTCCGATATCGTCGAACTCCGCCCCAAAGGCCTGCAGCGCCGCAACGAGGCCGCGCACCAGGTAGAAGCCGAACGCCAGCGCCAGCACGATCGACGGCAGCGACATGCGACGCCTCAGGGTGAAATAGCGCGCCAGCAGCCAGGCCCCGCCGCCGCCGAGCGCGAAGTTCGCCAGCGCCAGTGCTATGCCCTCGTCCGAACCGTCCGGAATGCCGCCGAAGAAGGCCAACGCCCCGAACAGCAGCGTCAGACCGACCGCGATGAAAATTTCGCCGAAGCCGCGGAAGAACTCAAACGGCTCCTCTTCCGCCGTCATGGCGGCCCGAAGGCCTGCCCGCGCGTCGGCGAAGGCCGCGAGCCGGGCGGCGGCGGCCTCATCGATGACGCCGGCCGCGACCGCGGCGCGGAGGTCGTCGGCCTCCAGGTCGGCCATGGCTAGCGACCGTGGAAGACGGGTTTCCGCTTCTCCATGAACGCCTGCTGGCCCTCCGCGTAGTCGACCGAATCCGCCGCCTCCGCCCTGAGCGCCTCGTATTCCGCAGCGATCTCGGCGGCGGCGCCGGCCGCGATGGCGTTGATCGCGCGCTTCGCGCCGCGAACCGAGAGCGGCGCCCGCTCCGCAATGTGGCTGGCATAGGCGATGGCGGCGGCGAATGGATCCTCGACGATCTCGTCGAGGAGACCGAGACCGCGCGACGCCTCCGCGTCGAAATAGTCCCCGGAAAAGAGGATGCGCTTCGCGTTCGACGCGCCGACGACCTCGGTCAGCACCTGCGTCTCCTTCAGCGAATAGACGACCGAGAGCCGTGCCGCCGGAATGCCCATACGCACGCTGGCGTCGCCGATGCGGAAATCGCAGGCGACGGCGAGCCCGCAGCCGCCGCCGATGGCCGGGCCCTGGATGGCCGCGATCACCGGCATCGGCGCTTCGTGGATCGCGGTTTCGGCCGCATCGACGTCGCGGGAATATTCGACCGCGGAAGCGGCATTATTGCGGGCGGTCGCGAACTCGCTGATGTCGGCGCCGGCGCAGAAGACGCTGCCCTCTCCCCGCAACACGATGGCGCGGGCGGCCGGGTCCTTCGGCAGCGCCGTGAAGGTTTCGCCCAAGGCCCGCCACATCGCCTGGGTGCAGGCGTTCCGCCGTTCGGGGTGGGAGATCGTGACGACGGCGACGCCGTCGGGGCGAAGGTCGGTCCGAATTTCGGGCATGGCGCGGTTGGGCTTTCTGTTGGAGCGACGATGCGTCTTCGTTGCCAATGGGGGCCAGACATTGTCAACATGAACCCTACCGCAAGCGGAGGCTGAACCCCATGCCCGGCGCCCTCGACGGCCTGAAGGTCATCGACTTCACCAACCACCTTTCCGGCCCCTATTGCGCCATGATCCTGGCGGACCAGGGGGCAGACGTCATCAAGGTCGAACGGCCGGAAACCGGCGACGACCTCCGGCAGAGCCCGCCGCATGTCGCGGGCGAGGGCGCGCCCTTCATGCTCTGGAACCGCAACAAGCGCTCCATGACGCTCGATCTCAAGTCCGCCGACGACCTCGAAATCGCGAAGGACCTGGTCCGGGACGCGGACGTGATGGTCGAGAACTTCCGTCCCGGCGTCGCCGAACGCCTCGGCCTCGGCTACGCGGCGATGGCGGCGCTCAATCCGAAGCTGATCTACTGCTCGATCTCCGGCTTCGGCCAGACCGGACCCTACAGTCCGCGCGGCGGCTTCGACCTGGTCGCCCAGGCGATGTCGGGCCTGATGACGATCAACGGCCCGCCGGAAGGCGGCCCCTACCGCATCCCAATCGCTATCTCCGACGTCGCGGCCGGCATGAATGGCGCGATCGGCGTGCTGACCGCCCTGCAGCATCGGGCGAAGACCGGCGAGGGCCAGCAGGTCGACGTCTCGCTGCTCGATTCGGCGCTCGCCATGTGCGTCTATGAAGCAGCCAACGTCTTCGCCACCGGCCAGAAGCCGGAACGGCTCGGCCAGGGCCATCGCGGCAGCGCGCCCTATCAGATCTTTCCGACCAAGGACGGCTGGTTCGCCCTCGGCGCCTCGCAGCAGCGGTTCTGGCAGGCCACCTGCCGGATCATCGGCGCGGAAGCCCTGCTCGACGACCCGCGCTTCACCGAGAAGAAGGACCGCGTCGCCCGCCAGCAGGAACTGGCCGCCCTGCTCGGCCCCTATTTCGAGAAAGCGACGACGCAACACTGGTTCGAACGCTTCGACGCCGAGAACATTCCCTGCGGCCCGGTGATGAACCACCTGGAGACGCTCGCCGACCCGCATGTCCTGGCCCGCGACATGGTCGCCGCCGTCGATCACCCAAAGGCCGGGCCGGGCAAGACGCTGGGCACGCCGATCAAGCTATCGAAGACGCCGGGCGGCGTGCGCCGGCCGGCGCCGACGCTTGGCCAGCACCACGACGAAATCATGGCCGAACTGCGCGCCCGCCGGCGGAGTGCGGCCGAATGAGCCTCCGGGACGACCTCGCCGAACTCGAAACCCCTTGCCTGTTGCTCGACCGGGACCGTCTCCAGCGGAACGTCGACCGCTTCAACGCCATCGCCGCCGGCCACGGCGTCCGCCTCCGCCCGCACCTGAAGACGCTGAAATGCGTCGAGGCGGCGAAGATGGCGGTCGGACCCGACGGGCCGATCACCGTCTCGACGCTGGCGGAGGCGGAACATTTCGCGCGTGCCGGCTACCGGGACATCCTCTACGCCGTCGGCATGGCGCCGGCGAAGCTCGCCCGCGTGCGCCGCATCCGGGAGGAATTGGGCGCGCGGCTCATCATCCTGACCGACTCGACCCGTCTCGCCGAAGCGGCGGCGGGCATGGGCCTGGAGTTCCTGGTCGAAGTGGACTGCGGCGACAAGCGCGGCGGCCTGCCGCCCGATTCGCCACATCTCTTGGCGGTCGCCGACGCGATCGCAAGCCTGGGAAACACGCTGCGCGGCGTGCTGACCCATGCCGGCCACAGCTATGGCACGAACGATCTGGCGGAAGTCCAACGGATCGCCGCCGCCGAACGGGACGCCGCCGTCGCCGCGGCCGAGCGGCTGCGCGCGGCCGGTCATGCCGTCGACATCGTCAGCGTCGGCTCGACGCCGACCGTGGCGTTCGGGGAGGACATGACCGGCGTGACGGAGCTTCGCGCCGGGGTCTACATGCCGTTCGATCTGGACCAGATGTCCCGCGGCGTCTGCCAGCCGGACGACCTGGCGCTCTCCGTCCTCGCGACCGTCATCGGCCACAATCGGGAAGCCGGCCGCATTCTGATCGACGCCGGCGGATTGGCGCTTTCGAAGGACGTCAGCGCCCATGGCTTCCTGCCGCGCGCCGGTTTCGGCCTGATCGCGGACGCGGAGACGGCGACGCCGATCGAGGGCCTCGCCGTCGACGCCGTCAGCCAGGAGCACGGCAAGATCGAAGTTTCAGACGCGGCCTGGTTCGATCGGCTGCCGGTCGGCGCCCAGGTCCGCATCCTGCCGAACCACGCCTGCTTCACGGCCGCCGCCTATCCAGGCTATCGCCTGCTGGAAGGCGGCCGACTCGCCGGCGCCTGGAGCCGCGTCAACGGCTGGTGACCCGGCGTCTGAAGTCAGTTGCGGGCGACGAAGGTTTCCGCGGGCGGCAGAACGATCGCCTGCTCTCCCTCTTCGGTCTTCCACTCATATTTGAGGTTGCCATGGCTCATGCCGCCGGCGACGGCGGACAGGCTGGCGTCGTCGAGCTCCATGACGGGATTCTGAAAGTCTGCGGCGCGGTTCTGCGTCATCGTCCTTCTCCCTCTCGGGTGCAGATGAGATGAGGCCTGCAGCACAGGGATTGTAGTGACGCCTGTCACCGACATGCGAACGGCCCCGGCGGACCGAAGTCCCCCGGGGCCGTCCCGCACCGAAGTTGGACGATCGGCTCAGCCGAGCCAGATGTCGTATTCGTTGATGTCGGCGACCGTCAGGCCGGCGAAGGTGATTTCCTGCTCGTCGGTCAGGACCAGCACGGCGCCCGCGTCGGTGTCCTGCAGGTCGAGATTGGCGAAGCCGCCCTCGGCGAGGCCGAAGGTCGAGACGTCGACCACGTCCACGCCGCTCTCGAAGTCCATGATGACGTCGTAGCCGTCGCCCCAGAAGAAGGTGAAGGTGTCCGCGCCGGCGCCGCCGTAGACTTCGTCGTTGCCGATATTGCCGACCAGCAAGTCGCAGCCGTCGCCGCCGAACAGGCAGTCGTCGCCGCCGTCGCCGAACAGCTTGTCGTTGCCGTCGCCGCCCTTGAGGATGTCCGATCCGTCGTCGCCGCAGATCAGGTCGTCGCCTTCGCCGCCATCGGCGTAGTCGTCGCCCGTGCCGGTCAGCAGCATGTCGTCGCCGCCGCCGCCATAGAGCTCGTCATTGCCGTAATGGCCGGTGACGAAATCGTTGCCGTCCTCGCCATAGACGAGGTCGTCGCCTTCGCCGGCATGCAGTTCGTCGTCGCCGTCGCCGCCCCAGATGCCGTCGTCCCCGGCGTCGCCGGTGATGAAGTCGTGGCCGCCGCTGCCGTAGATGTTGTCTTCGCCTTCGCCGCCGTGAATGACGTCGTCGCCTTCGCCGCCGTCGAGGGTGTCATGGCCGTCGTCGCCGGTGATGAAGTCGTCGCCCGCGTCGCCGTTGACGACGTCGTCGCCTTCATTGCCGAAGATCGAGTCGTCGTCGTCGCCGCCATAGAGGCAGTCATTGTCGCCGCCGCCGACCAGGCAGTCGTTGCCCGCGTCGCCGACCAGGTAGTCGTCGCCGTCGCCGCCGATCAGCGTGTCGTCGCCGTCGCCGCCGAACAGCTGGTCCGCGCCGCCATTGCCGGCGAGGTGATCGTCGCCTTCGTCGCCGGAGATCACGTCGTCGCCTTCGCCGCCGTGCAGGCTGTCATTGCCGATGCCGCCGGTCAGCATGTCGTTGCCGCGATCGCCGTAGATGGTGTCGTCGCCGGCGTCGCCCGCGACCCAGTCGTCGCCCGCCATGCAGGAAATGACGTCGTCGCCGTCGCCGCCGCCGAACTCATCCTGGTACATGGTCAATTCCAGCCAGTCGTCGCCGGAGAGGTGCGCCGCTTTCCATTCGGCGTCGGTTTCGTACTGGGTCTGCGCTTCGGTGCTCATGATCTTCGATCTCCTAGCTCTGGGTGGGGCGTTGTCGGCAGGACGTCCGACAAGCCAGCGCCAATCGATTTCGTGAGGTATTTATCTCGGATTTTAGGCAATTCCTCTATAGAAAATAGGTATTACCCCCTTCGATACATTTCGTATTCTTGTTTTTGACTTAAATGCGCTCAAGTTATCACTCAAATACAAACCGCTTCGCCGCCGCCTGCAAACTGTGCTAACACCCGCCGCCATGCAGAAACCCATCATCGGCGTCACCGCGGACGCGGAAGCGGCGGGCGGCTACTCGAAGTTGCCCTGGTACGCCTTGCGCCAGAACTACGCCGAGACGGTCGCGGCGGCGGGCGGCTTGCCGTTCGTCCTGCCGCACGAAACCGCGCTGACCGAGGCGTATCTCGATGCGATCGACGCCCTCGTCGTCACCGGGGGGGCCTTCGACGTCGACCCGGCGCTGTTCGGCGCGGATGCGAAGCACGCCAGCGTCACCCTG